>JRYK01009074.1_pt1 | contig 15618 bp, 22 predicted proteins | sample 235381 | NCBI WGS metagenome assembly JRYK01 (sample SAMN03074220, study PRJNA261476) | activated sludge metagenome | biome: Wastewater Treatment Plant; feature: Wastewater; material: Activated sludge; isolation source: activated biomass of a wastewaster treatment plant treating hydrocarbon... ... | reverse complement strand
GGGCGGGACTTCGGTCCCGCCTATTATTTCTTTCACACCAAAATTATAAATCATGCTTGGCGATAAATATCCGGAAAGCAAATTCCTGGGTGTAGAAATACAACTATCCAACACCGGGGGTAAATTCTCGTTTCCAAACGATAATTACCTGAACGGGAAACGTATCATTGGCATGTGGATACAGGACAATGAGCAAACGGATGGCGTTTCTCCATCCAACCGGCCACTGATAAGCAACGGCGGTATCAACGGCGGGTATCTTACCATTCGCAGAGACAGCGACGCCAAAGGCCAATCGATGCCCTTGCAATTTTTCCAGCAGCAAGGATTATACGACCGTACGATCCGGCGGATGAATATTCCGGGATTCAACCCCGGAACTACGTTTGTGGAGTTTCCGGATCCATCGGTGTATAATACCACCGATAGTATTGTTATCCTGGTCGAATACATGGATTGCTAAACCAGCCCATCGGCACAAATTTTCCCGCAATGCTCAAAGGCGACCACATTAGCAATATTGACGACCTGAAACGTTGGTTCGACATGAACCAGCAGCAGCAGCAGCCAAAACCGTACTTCACCATCTGGCGGGGTACGGAGCAAAAAAGTGACCGCATTGTGCTGCGCAACACGGAAATATCAGATACGGCGGCTGCCTGGGACCTCATGGAAGAAGTACTGGAAATGCACACGCAATACGGTGGGCTTTTCCGTATTTTCATCACCGACAAACCGGCGCACAACGTCGGTATTTCTACGCTGTACAAAGTCGCAAACCCCTACCAGATGATGCCACAACACCCACAAATGGCCGGCATGTACGGCATGAAGATGTACACGGCGGATGAAGTAGCCGAACGCGAAGCCAACCAGCGTAAAATGTGGGAAATGGAGCGGCAAATAGAGGACTTACGCGCTGAATCGCAGGCAAAAGTTGGCGAGATGGAAAACATGATGCAGGAATTTATGCCGGTACTGAAAGACCTGGTGCGTGGCCTGGGCATGAAAATGATGGGTTACGGCCCGCAGGCTGCGCCGATGCACCAGGCGCCACCCATCGCCGGGCCTGGATATGCGCCGGCAGAACATTCTGCCTCCGAAGATGGATACGACTACGACCGAATAGAGCCGGCCCTGGATGCGCTCAAGGGCGTGTTTCCGGACACGGAAACGACGATTGAAAAACTTGCCCGCTGGGCACAGCAAAACCCGGCAATGGCTCAACAGTTAATGCAAAATTTGGACGCCTGATGATTTGCATACCTACTCGAAATCCAAACAAGTGGTGGACGCCAATTCTGGAAACCACACACATACCGATGGCGCCTATTTTGGGCAATCAGCACTTGAGCATGCGCTGCAATGCTGCTATTCTGCAAAATCAGGGGAATTGTAATGTAGTTCTGAGCAATGCCTTTACGCTTGAGCCTGGGCAATCGTACATGATGGGCAATTACAACGAACTCAATACGATGGTAATAGAACTGGATGTGGCATTTGATGCGAGCACGGCACCGGACCCGCTAAACCCAACATTTCGCCTCGAAGTAGTAGAAGTTCTTACGAAACTAACCGGAAGCGGGTTCTATATCGATCAACCAACTGTAAACCCGGTCTAATGGCATATATCAAGACACAGCGACGCGACACCGGTGGCAGCGGCCAAACTCTGGCCTGGGCACTGGATCAATTCACGGAAACGGACCCGTTCAGCAGCGGTTTAACGCTGAATCTGACGCAAACGCCCGTGGATGCGGATAGCCTGTTGGTGTGGTCGCAGGGTTTGGTATTACATCCGGACGATTATAATTATGCTGCTGGCGTAGTAACGATACTATTCAGCGGCGACCCGGCAACGGATTACCCGGAAACCGGAGAATGGGAATTTTTTGTACAATATCCGTATGCGCTTTAAAATACTTTACATTGGTTTTTTTCTGCTGCTGGCCACATTGGCAGCCGCACAATGCCCCGGCCCAGCGCAGCGTACCGCGCTTATCAACCTGCAACGCGCCATCGAGGTGGAGGGTACCAGGGCCGGGCAAATCCCATTATCTGACACTTGCGGCAATCAGCGATATGCGCAGTACGTGGAAGTGAACCTGGATACCATCGCTTACACGCCCACGCCTACCGGTAACGTGGCAAATTTGTCTGAATTTGTCATTGACCCTACCGGCGCAATATTTTACATAGACTGGCAGGGTAACAGTATCGAATTTGCTGGCGGTGGCTCGTCGTGTGATGTGGATTGGCTTCAAATATCGGACAACTCGTGCCCGGATGCCATTACCGACAGCATATACCACTATCGATATGCTTCAGTCGGCGCCCGTTTAGTTTGGCCCGGCGCTGAATTCCTGGTGAACGATTCTACCACGTCAGCTATCTTGGTTGTGCAAGGAAGCAGGAACAGCCGCGGCGCATATTATGACAGCAATGCCGGCACATTTTCGATGTTTGACCACGGTGGAACTACTCCAATATTTTACTTTCCAAACAATGGGGTATTTGATTTTAAAACAACTGGTGGTACACCACAATCGCCAAGCGGGACACAAGTAAATCATTTATCAATACGCGCAATAGATAGTACGCTCCAATTTTGGAGATACCCATCATCACGAGTTGATACGGCCGCAATAAATAATTTTTTGTACACGGATGCCACGGGCAAGGTAAGAAGCAATACCCCGGCGGCATTGGTAAGCGATGCGGGAGGTGTTACTGGTTCGGCTACTTCCGGACAGGTTACATATTGGAATGGAACCAGCACTATTACCGGTGCTTCACGTTTTACGTTCAACAACACTGGCGGTGCTACAACGCCACACCTTCGGCTTCGGGCAAGTACAACGCAATTTCAACCAGCGTTCCGAATTGACTCAATACCAAATGATGGTATTGGGCTACAGGTGCGCGGATACGCCTCAAATACAATATACCCGGTATCGGGTACCGCAAACATTACGACTGGTACCCAAGACATTGCAATTTCATTGAGTAATTTTTCGACCAATCCGGCAGCATTTTCTTTTGTCGATTTATTTAGTAGTGGTGGAGGATCCATCACAAAATACGGATCTGCAACAAATACATATTTCTGCGGAAATGACAACGGCACCTTCAAAATAAACTGGACAAATACCGATGCGTTTAGCACTGCCGGTATTAATGTCAGTTCAACGTCGTCAAATGTTGGTATAGGTGCTATAAATTCAGTATCGACAAAACTATATGTATCTGGAAGCGCCCGGTTTGATCTTGGAAGCGATGCTACAGGCGATATTTTTTACCGCAATGTTTCAGGAAATTTTACACGCTTGCCAATCGGGACGGCTGGACAGGTGCTTACAGTAGCCGCTGGTCTGCCGTCCTGGGCAGCGCCGGCTGGTGGCGGTGGTACTGTTACTTCTTTTTCAGCTGGCAACCTTTCGCCGCTTTTTACTACCAACGTGGCTACGGCTACCACTACGCCGGCACTCACATTTACCCTCAACAATCAAACCGCCAATACCGTATTTGCAGGACCGACCAGCGGCGGAGCAGCGGCGCCTACGTTCCGGGCTTTGGTAGCAGCGGATATACCCAGTAGCGCAGCGGGCGGTTTTTTCAAAGATGGGGGTAACTCGTTTGGAGCGACGGCTACATTGGGCACGAATGACGCGAATACGCTTTCTTTCGAAACCAACAACATAACACGGGCTTCGCTGAATACGAGCGGGGTTTGGAATGTGACAGATGAAAGTGCAACAACTAATACGGTAGTTGTACGGGAGCAGATAGGAAACAATTCAAGCGGAACGCCGGCAACCGGATTTGGTACTAGAACGGAATTTTATGCGGAAAGTAGTACTACCGCAAATCGTTTACAGGGTTTTATACAAAGTAGGTGGTCGACAGCTACTGATGTGACTCGGGCATCTGAAATGGACTACGGTGTAGTTGCTTCTGGTGGCACTGAGGTTTTGGTTATGACAATGGAGGCTTCCGGAGATGTGGGAATAGGAACAACTAGCCCCTTTTGCCGGCTTTCAAATCAAACCACTGCGTTCGGAGACGGCGTGAACGTAGAAAGTGGGGGCTTTGGATGGGGCGGTAGCTCATCTAGTGGATATGCTGGAGGTGTACAAAATTCATCCGGGGCTTCCGGCGCAAACGGTTTTTTAGCAAAATGTAGCGCTACTGATAACGGAACGAGAGCGCTAACGGCATCTGTTGGCACAACCCGAATACTAGCGGTTACAGGAGATTCTAAAGTAGGTGTATTAGATGATACTCCCGAAACTGAGCTAGACGTAACCGGCACAACTGCAACAAACCACCTTACCGGCCAAAATCTTACCCCTACCATTACCGTAAACACTGCCGGCGCCGGAACAGGCGCCACGGCAAGCATGGTCAATGCGCAAAGCAGCGATTTGGCCGGCAGGTTTTCGATTACCAGCGGTACGGGCGCCACAACCGGGTTATGGGCAACAATAACGTTCGACGACGCCTTTGCCACTACACCTATTGTTCAGGTCTATAATGAGGACGCCGATTCAGCCGCGTTAAATCATTATGTCAATGTAAATACTACCAGTTTTGAATTTCTTGTTGCAAGCGGCCAATCAGATGCCACCACATACGACTTTAATTTTATAATAATTGGAGGAAAATAATGAAACACATCATACTGATTTTTTTGTCCGCGCTGTTCATGGCGCCGATCATGGCCCAAACGGGAATCTACATTGAAAATCGCAATGGTCAGGCGGTCATCGTCACCCGGGACACGCTACCGACCGGCGAAACCAGAGAAACAGTAGATTGGAAAGCGGACCCAACAACGGTGCTAACCGCACAACTGAAAGAAGCAAATGACCGAATAGAATGGATCGAGGGCAAAATAGACCGGCTCCGCATCGAACTGAAACAGCGAAAACAGGAAGCCAAAGACGTGGAACGCGCTTTGGATGATCTTGCTAAAGGTATCCTGGAGCCATCGGTGCCCAAGGAATCAACACCGGCGCCAAAATCCGCAGATCCGCCACCCAAAAAGTCCAAAAAGAAAAAGGGATAATCCGCAACTGTTCACCACCCCCCACAACATTTTACCCGTGGAGGAACAAATACCCGGAGCGCCGCCGCTCGATATGAAAACGAGATTTGTATACTGGCTACTTATGCAAGGTTTGGGCGTAGTTGTGTTAGCCGCCTGGCTGTTTCTGGAACACCGGGACAACCGCGAACAACGCACACAAAATGCGCTTTGTAACCAAAAAGTAGTTGAAATATATCAAGCACAAAATCAGGAACTAATTTCCATACTGGCGGATATCCGAGATTATATCAAGGATGAACGCCGACCCGATACAAGGGTTAAAACTGCATTACGGAAATGAAAATTAAAACATCTCACGTTGTCGTTGGTGGTATTTTATTGTGGTTACTACTGCGCAAAAAGGCCACGCCAATTACGCCAGTTATATCACCTGGGCCAGTAGTTCGCCCCGGAACATTGCCGCAAACAAATGTTATACCAGAGCGAAATGCAGAACCTGCAGTATCTGGAACATTTGCACCAGTATGTTACCCGGATTACCATCAGGTTGTATGAAAAAGCAGCAGCAAAAATATCTCATTGCCGGGGGCGCTCTGTTGGCCTTCCTGTTGTTTTCCAAAAAGGGAGCCGCCGCTACGTCGGGAAGCGTGGCCACGCTCTCCTATTTAGGCCAAAGCGGGCTACCCCTCGGCATGAGCCGCAACAATCCGGGCAACATTGTCCGGGGCGTGAATTACCAGGGCGAAGTATTCCAGGACAACGGGCGTTTTGCCCAGTTCCAAAGCTGGGCCTACGGCATCCGCGCTATGATTGTACTGCTGCGCAAATACATTACTTCTGGATCATCGTACCCAAATCCATGCGTAACGACGCCACAAAATACCGTTCGGCTTATCATTACGCAGTGGGCGCCACCAAGCAATTGCGGCGGCGACAACACGCCAACGGCAGTACAGAATTACATTAACTACGTAACCAATCGTACCGGATTTAATCAAAACCAAATTCTTAAAGCCGATCAAAACACGCTTCGTAAACTGGTCATGGCTATGTCATATTTCGAACAGGGCCGCGACTGCGTTACGGCAGAGCAATTTAACTACGCTTATACTCTTGCCTGATGCCTACTTATTCTGCCGATCAAATAGTTGGCAAAACGCTGATTGCCAAAAAGCCGGTGGCCTTGAAACGCATACCGGCCAAATCCGCGCCTACCGTATACACCGTGCCCACCGGTGGCACCGTTGGCGTAGTATACTCCTGGATTCAGCGGGATGGACTGTTGTGGTGGATGTTCTACGATTCAAACCAAAACACGTACTACGCACAACACCAGCCAAACACATACGACATGGGCGCCCTGGGCGCTCAGGGCGTGGAATCGCTCGAACAAGTACAAGAGGATCAGGAAAAAGCCGAAAGCCCGGTATCGTATTTCCTGGAAAAATATTTAAAACCGGTCATGTGGGCAGGCGTGGCATACTTCGCCTGGAAAGCCTTTAACGACACAAAGCGATGAAAGACAAAAAACTACTTGCGCTGCTGCTACTCGGCGGCATCGGTATTTACTACCTGATGAACCGGCCACCGGTATACGCGCCGCAATTCCGGCACCTGCCACCGCCACCCCCTCGCAATTCGCCGAATTATCAAATGTGGGTCGATGCAATTTTGAAGGTATACGGCGCCGCTGCCGCGCTTTGGCAACCAGGTGGCCCATTCTACAATCAGCCGGGAGTGCCGGCGCCTGGCACAACTACACCGCCTGCTGATCCGAATAACCCGGCGCCGGGTGGCCTTTACTAAATTTCAAAACATAAAATCATTCATACGATGCAAAAACTACTTACTATCCTGCTAAATCTCGCTATCCTGGCTTTTGTATGGGCATTTGTCGGCACAATCGAAGCCCTTGCACAAGACCCAGAAAACCCGTTTGTGCCAGGTACAACCAGTTCCAAAGTGTTTTCCTGGTATACGGTCGTTTACAGCGGCATTGTTACCGCGCTCACGTATTTGCAGGCCGCGTTTTTTCCAAAGGCCGGCAGTGTACCCAAAGTGGCCGTCCGGTATCTGATTATTGCCGGCGTAACAGCGGCTATTTTTATCACGCTGGGCCTTACGGATGGTTTTGGCGTATTCTTCGGGTTTATCGGAAGCGCACTTACCTATGACAAGGTTTTAGTGCCCCTTGGCATCAAAACCCCCACCCCTAAATAAAGTAAAACTTGTTCTTGAGAAGAACAGGAACGCGGGAAAGTGCTCCGGGTGCGTATGAGCACTACGGAGCACTATTTATTTTAAACGATATGGACCTGATCGCACACACCATCCGCGCCGTATACGAGCGCAAAGGCTACCGGTTTTTTGATGACGGCAAGCCTTACAACCTAAATATTTTCGGCATCCGAAATCCGGACGGGCTAAACGAGTGGTCGGATTTTCTTTGTGTGTTGTACCGCAATGAGCGCTACAACTGGCAACTATTCCAGACGCCGGCCACCACGAAAAGCGGTTTGCAAGGCCTTCGGAAGCCCGTAAATAAAGCGGGAACCGGTACGCTCGTGCCTGGGCAATACCTGGGCATTTACCGGATCGATCTGCACAACGGCAAACACGCGGCATTGTGCCAGCGCAACGGCCCGGTAAAAGTGTACCGGGACAACAATATGGACAACGTGTTTGATCTAAGGCCGGAAGCAATCCAGGAGGGTTTATTTGGCGTAAATATCCATTCGCCATTCAGCGACGCGCCCACCGTCGACGGGCGTTCAGTCGCTTGTCAAGTACCCAGTACCGTGGCTGCCTGGAATATTATTTTAAAACTCGCGCAAAAGTCGGCGGAGTTGTACGGCAATTCGTTTACGTATACGCTGTTTGATGCGGTTGATTTTTCTGCATAATGAAGTGCTTTATTTTTCTTCTGTTTCTTGGTCTGATATGGGCAATTGGGTTGATGTTGCGGGGCAGTAAATAATATGGTTATCTAAGTTTAAATATTCCGAATTTACCTTTTCCGCTTCATAGTACCGCAAAGTCATATCAAAATCGCAGTGCCCGGCCTGGTCCCTGGTAGCCAGTGGCGACGTTTTCCGGGCATGTTCTGAAATACCGGTATCTTTCCAACTGTACCAGGTCAATCCTTCCAGCGTAGTCAGTTTTCCAGCGGCTTTTAATTGTTCCAAAATGCGTTTGTGCCGCCGATAGGCCACGCTTTTGGATGCTGCGCGGTTGCCCGGCTCCAGCCTGTACCCTTCCTGCCTGTTGCCGGCCATGCCAAAAACAAATAAGTTGGCGGCATACGTTTCAAACCGGCCATCGAGGAAATACGGCAACACGCTGCGCGGAATAGTAGCCCATCGGGTTTTCCATTTTTTCGCTTCGAAACTTTCCACCTTCACCAGCCCCCGCGCAAAATCGAATGCCCGGAATTTCAGGCGCCGCAGCTCTTCCGGACGGATATAACAGTAGTATTGAAGCAATACGCCCCGAAATAACCAGTAGTCCAACCGTTCGATTTCAGCCGCCACCACACGCCGTTCATCTGGCGAAAACGCCCGGCGCTTTTTTTCTTCCTCACGCACCGGTTTGATTGATTTCCAAGGATTTTCCCGGCAAATATCCCGATCCACGAGTTCAGACCACAATGCCCGCAAATGCGTCAACCGGTTGTTGATCGTCACGCCGCGCAAGGGTTTGCGCGTGGTATACCAGTCGAAGAATGCCCGCGCCTGGCGTTTGCCAAATTCATCCACCGGCATGCGCGTATAACTCCGCGCATCGATCCAGTGCAGCAGGTAGCGGCAAACTGATTTGTAGCCTTTATGGGTATTTTCTCGTGGACCGGTGGTTTTGATCTTCAGCGCAAATTCCACAGCTTCGGCCAATGGCATGGCCTGTTCTTTCGCACTGATCGTGGTCGACGTTGGGCGGTGTATGCCCCGCAATACTTTTTCCACGCACCGGATCAGGCAATTTGCCACGTGACGGTTGGAAATGCTTTCGTAACTGCATTTAAGATTTTGTAGGATATATTTCGCCTGCCTTTAATTACTTGGTTCAAGTATCCCTGAGAAATTCCGATCCGGTTTGAAAATTTTACCTGACTAATTTTCAGCGATTTGCGCACTTGATCAAGCCTGAAACCTTGCTGATCGCTTGTGGGCATTTGACGAAATTTAAATCAATATGAAATATTTTTTTGCAGAGGGTATTGCAAATTATTGCTTAATGCTTTAGGTTTGTCCGAAAATTACGAATTTTACGATTATGGAAGTACAAGAAATTGGGCGGAAATTAAAAGTAATGCGGCTAATGTCAACATTGCACCGTCGCGTTTCTGTTGTCCGTCCTACCCTTTCATTTGATACTGTTTATCGTGCATTTACTCAGATCGAATGCACATCAGAATTATTGGAGGTAATACGCGAGGAAGGACGACGCCTTTTGGAAGAATCAGCAGTTTCTGAGGCTGCATAAATAAATTCATTTGGTTTTTGGGGTACGTCGCCCCTGGAGGAACACGAAGGGGGCGACACTTTAAAGCGAAATAACGATTCATGAGATTATAATTGGGCGGGGCGCGAAACGACAAACGAGTTTTTTCCGCCCCGTTTTTTGTCTCAAAAAAAAAAGCGAACCCGCTTAGGACGCCGAAAGGGGCATGCGGGTGGATTGATCCCCACCACCGAATAGGCGATATCCACAACAACGGAGGCCGACACGTAGACACGGCAAGACTTTGGCCGGGACCGAAAGGACTAAACTGGATGTAAGGAATCCCACCCGCTTTGTTTCTGGGCGAATTCAGAAACAAAAAACCCTCCCCCATTGCACTGGGAAAGGGTCTGAAAAACAATATTGTTTCACTGTTTTAACACCACAAAAGTATGAGTTTCAATCAAAATCCGCAACCTACCGCTACCTGGTGGTCCAAAATGTGGGCTGGGGGAAGCGAAAGACGAGTACAGCAAATTCAACACATCCGCGACGATGGCACAATGGCCGATGAAATCCTTTCATTGACGCGGGACAAACTGATTAAAGTATCCGTACTTCTTTCCTCTGCACTCTGCGCTTTTTTCTATTACTTCCTGATGGCTGATACCTACCCTATTTGGATGGCCATAGGCGTAGCCCTGGTAATTGCCGTTATGATCGAAGTAGGCAAAGTCTTTTTCGGAATTCGCGCCGCTCGTTACCTGTACTTTCACAAACCATTGTCCACCATTGCCGATACGGTGCTTTTTTTGGGCATACTGTTGTTTTCGGCGCTTACCTTTTTTTGGTCGGTCAAAACATCTACCTCGGGGCTACATGACTTTGCTACCCGTACCAGCGAAGCCAAAGCCCTGAAATCAATTTCTTTCTCGCCCGATGTGGCCAGCATTGATAAACAAATTGCTGATGCCAGAAAGAGCCAAGAAAACGCGCAAAAAATGAAGTGGAAAGGCAAAGTAACTGTTGAAGGCCAACGAATGTCCCGCCGAAGCGAAGAAACCATTTCCAAGCTGCAGGACCAACGCGCTGCCATGATTAAGCAGGCCGAAAAACGTTACGATCAGGAAACCAAGGTAGCCGGCGATAATACCCGGCAATCGGCTTCCTGGACTTCGCTGGTAGGTGGAATGATTGAAGCCGTACAGGTACTACTTATCATTATAGCCGCCTCATGCGAACGCAAATTGGCCGACCGGCACTACTCTGGGCATAATCCGTACCATTCCAGCCCAAACGGTGGCCGACCACAGCAAAACGGGCACCAATATGCGCCAAACCATCCGGCAAACGCCTACCCTTCCGGCAATCAGGTAAACTTTTCCAATTCTGCACCCTCTGTCAGAGCTGCATTTACTCTGTCAGAGCAAAAACCGACCGGCGACAGGGATACCGATAGCGACTTTGTAGAGCTGCGCTTAAAACGTCTCAAAGGCTGGGACGATAATTTTAACAACAACAACAACAAGCCCGAAACGGTAGCCGAAAACATGACGCGGCTGCTGAATGAAATTGGGAAAAAGATGCTGGAACAAGACTTTTTGCCCAGCCAGACCACCATGCAGCGACTTATCGATTATTGCGAACGTACCGGATTCCCGGCGATGGAAAAAGCCGGATTCCAATACAAATACAAAGCGGCGTTCCTGGATGCTGCGCAGAAATATACCGGCGCTCGTGCTGCCGCCTGAAAATTATGCTTCTCATTTCGCCGGGGTAGGGTAGGGTAACTGCCAGACCTGCCCGCCCCGGATTTTAATTATCCCCCTTACACACACGCTATACCATCATTGCGGCCCCGATGGGGCTGCCTTAACTATTTCTATCATTATGCAAAAAATACAAAATCAAATACTGGAACTTCTTTGGGAGATTTTTCCCGGCTCTGATCTCATGCCGCAATATGATAACGGCCTGCACATTATCGTCTGTATTATTCAGATGCCAACTACTACCTTTTCTATCAAATTACCGCCTGGTTTTTTGGCCATGGAAATGCACCTAAAAAATGGGAAAACCGTGGTTATAAAAATGATGATCCACGAGCAAATGTTTATAGAAACATATCGTCAAACAATTGAAATACCTTTAAAATGTTACGCTTAATTGCAATAATGGCACTTACAGTGCTGGCTTTCGTTGTGTGCCGGTTCCAAATGCTTCCGGATAAATATACATACGTCGTATTTGTTTTATGGATTTACTATGTTATGGATTTTGTTTGTGTGAACTTGTATAAAAAATCATTCATTGAATTCTTTAAGGTATGAACATGGAATACTGGTATTGGCTTCATGATTTGGCAAAAGAGCCACTTTTTATTAGATATGGGAATGGCGATTTTTCTTGGCACCGAAAATATTTTTTACTGGGCTGGACGCCTTCCGATAGCGCATTTATGTGCGTTCCTTGGTAACTCCCATTTTTTAACAAAGCAAACATGAACACTTTTTTAGAAGCCCGCTACCACGAGGCCCACGCCCGCTACCTCTCCCAATGCGCATACATGCACGAAACAAACGTGAAGTTTGCAGAGCAAAAGGGTGGGGTAGCGGCGCTTACCGGCGCCGATAAGGCCCGGTTTGAGGGCATACAAAACCGGATGATTGATTTGGTTGCCTTCGCCGACGCTACAAACGATTTTATACAGGATTTGCAGCAAACAATAGGCGACTTGATGACAGAAAAACAACGCCTGGCCGCAGAACTGACGCATACCCGGGATGTAGTATCTTCAGAATACAATGTACTGAAACAACGCATTGCCGACGAACAAAAGGAGGAACGCCGCGCCCGCACACTACAACGGGCGCAAGCCGATTTTCCGAATTTGTTTGCCCCTTGGCCCCAACAAAAACTACCCGTTTGTTTTCCTGATTACCAGGGTATAACCTTTTGCTTATAATCTACGATATGCCACTTTCCACTATACACAAACAAGCCGCCGCCGCGCAATCCACCGACACAGCCNNCAGATATATCCGTTTCGGTTGCGTGAACTGATCGTACGGTACTTCAAAAATTTGCCGGATGAGGTGGACGAAATTGTCCCCCTCGATGCGCTGTTGGAAAAGTTGCACCGCAGCCTTGGCACGCTTACCACAGATGAAAAGCTAGCGCTGCTTGTTCCGATGGATGAGGAAGAAGGTGCCGATATATCAATTGTAGAAGATACAATTGATACTGCATTTTATTTTTATCTCAATGGTTTTGTGCAGGTTAACCGAAATGGATATGAATTACGGCCGTATTCGGAATTGCCGGGCATGATCTGGAAGGATCAAATCATACAACGGAATTTTCAAGTACTTCCACCGGCAGAGGTGGAAAGGGGGGTATACTGGAAATTTGCGAATAACGTCGCTGGCAACTCAAAAGGGGATAATGCAGGGCGATTTACATCTTTCCTCACCATCACGGGCTATAACCTACACCGGTTTTTCAATACGAAACTCCGGTGCACTATTTTTTTAGATAGCCGCCAAAGTGACGATCCAGACGGGCGTAGCGGAAAATCGTTGCACTGTAAAGCGATGCGCGAAATACTAAATGCTGATCCCCAAAACGGACGGCAGATGATAACTATTGACGGGAAAAAGTACGATCCGCAGAACCGGTTCAATCTCGACCAGTTGCATGTTAGTACCCGTTTAGTGCTATTCGATGATGTAAAACGGGGATTTGTGATTGAGGACTTTTTTAATGCAATCGTTGACGGTCTTGTACGTGAACGAAAAGGGGATGTGAACAAAATCAAAATATTCTCAAAAATAATATTCACCCTCAATTATACAATTCAGATACGGGGAGGGTCCGCAAAAGACAGGGTAATTGAATTTGAATTTGCAGATTATTATTCAAATATGCTGACTCCAGAACAAGAGTTTAAGCACTGGTTTTTTAGGGATTGGGATGCAGGCGAATATGCCAGGTTCGACAATTTTATGATGATGTGCGTTGTAGATTATTTCCGGCTTGGGGTAGTAATGCCTGATACGATCAATCTTGAATATAGAAAATTGCGTGATGAAACCGCAATTGAATTTGTGCAATTCATGGAGGATCTACAAATAGAGCATGAAAAGCCATACGACAAAAAAACGCTTTGGGGAAAGTTTGTAGATGTGGGCGACGATGGAAAGCCGCGATATAAAGACTTTAACTGGCTTAAGCAGCGGACATTTACAAACTGGCTACGCTCCTGGGCGATGTACCGGCCCGAATTTGCCGGGTATAAAGAATACCGCAGCAACGGCGCCGATATGATCCGGTTTTTCTACAACGAACCGGTAAACCCCGAATACCTGGAAGGGGCTACGCTCTACCCGGGTAAATCAGATAAATGTGTACCGGCCACGGGTTCGGTGGATGGAGATAATTTGCCGTTTTGATATGATGACTATGGCAGAACTGTTTTCAGGCATTGGTGGCTGGTCCGAAGCCGCTAAAATGGCTGGTGGTATTACGCCGGTATGGTGTTCAGAAATTCACCCGTATAAAAATATGATTTATGAAATCAGGCATCCAGGCGTCCCAAATCTTGGCGACATCCGAAACATTAAATCGATCCCCCCATACGCCGATATTTTCACCGTATCGTTCCCATGTACTGGTATCTCAGTTGCTGGAAAAGGTAAAGGACTTGCGGACGCGAATAGCGGGCTTTGGTTTGACGCCGAAATCCTTATTAGGAATTGTAAACCACAATACGTTGTCATTGAAAACGGCCCAGCACTCACTATTCGAGGACTGCACCGAATACTTGCAGGACTTGCCACCATCGGGTATGATGCGGAATGGACGCATTTATCTGGCACACAGTTCGGTATCCAGCAGCGCCGTAAAAGGCTTTATCTTATTGCCTACGCCGCTGAAAGCCGACAGCAGGGCAGCATGTGGAAGGGGTCAATATTTCGGAAAATTGAAACCAGGGGTGGGATACACTCTATGCCCGTTTATCCGGGATGGCGAGAACGACGGGATATACCCGAACCCAGAACTATCGGAAGTGCTTATGACTTTCCCAGCCTCGTACACAGACTCGAATGTGTTGGAGATGCCATTATACCAATAATCGGGATGTATATTTTAGAATGTATAAAAATTCATCACCAATGCCGTTAAAACACATTGTACAACAAAAGGGATTTGTAATGTTCCACCATCCAACTGGCGAAATTTGGCCAGAATCATTTTCAACGGATCGTAATGTTTGCTTTTTTAAAGCTAAAGAGCTTTGGGCATTAGATGGTGAGACAGAAAAAGATAATCCTGGATGGCGCCCAGTTAAAGCAGAACAAACAATTTTAATAACAGCCAAAACAATTATTTACAATGCAGGGAAATTACACCACCACTGAACAGCACTGCCGCGCCTGCATGGGCCCATGCGGACGATGCTACACTGAGCAGGAATTTTTGCAGTGCATACGCCGCGAACTGCTCAAACGATTTACTACATATCCCAAAATAATAACAAAGAAAATCAAACAGGGGCAACATACCCCGGAGCAGATTCAAAGCCTTGTATTGGCCCAAGAAGCGCAAAACGAATGCCTGCAAGGCGTACACCGATGTATTGAATCTAACATTAAATCCTTGGATCCCGCAACTGCTGAGGAATATTACAAGGAATTGCTTCGGGAACAAAAAATGCGCAAGACCTATTACCCCCGCCTGATCTACTTTAAACGCATCACGCCCGAAGTGGCCGAGCAGGAAACGGCTGTCTGGTCCGCATTGGTAGATTGGTTTTTCAAAATGTATATCTAGTGGAGACTGGAATATCTGCCCCGCCGCAAATGAGCGGTGGGGTGGTTTGTTTTGACAGCAAACTTTTTTTCATATCTAACTCGCCGATTAGAAAGCATGGGCGGGAAAGCGGAATTACACACATTTTTAACAAGCAACCTTTTTTTACTATGACCAAGACAGAACGCGAAGCATTACAATGTTTTATGATTAACACGCTGAACGCGATATTTCCCAACCACAATGAATACCCGTTTAATGAACTGCGCAACATCGAAGAATCAGAAGGAGACGAAAGCGACAAATTCGACCAGTACGGA
>JRYK01006385.1_pt1 | contig 15701 bp, 15 predicted proteins | sample 235381 | NCBI WGS metagenome assembly JRYK01 (sample SAMN03074220, study PRJNA261476) | activated sludge metagenome | biome: Wastewater Treatment Plant; feature: Wastewater; material: Activated sludge; isolation source: activated biomass of a wastewaster treatment plant treating hydrocarbon... ... | reverse complement strand
ATAAAAATTGAAGAACGGTTGATCGAAAAGGGTGCGCCCGGTATTCCGGTGCCGCACCCTTTTTTATAGGCTCGCGCTGAGCCACTCGTCCGTAGTGTATATTATCGGATCGGTCGCCGCAGATGAAGCAGGGAGATATATCCAGAATCATCCGTATATTGAAAAAGGAATACCCTAAATGGAACGTCCCGGCCGTTACGCTCGAGGCCGAGACCACACGCGACCCGTTCAGGGTCCTGATCTCGACCGTTCTCAGCCTGAGGACCAAGGACGAGACCACGGCCGAGGCGTCGAGGAGGCTGTTCGCCCTGGCCGACACACCCGGAGCCATGCTCGCGCTCAGCGAGAAAGAGATAGCGGAAGCGATTTATCCCGTCGGCTTCTACAGGACCAAGGCAAAAAACATACGCGGGATATGCCGCGAGTTGATAGACAGGTACGATTCCCGCGTGCCCTGTGACCTCGACGAGCTTCTCTCCCTCAAAGGCGTCGGGAGGAAGACCGCGAACCTCGTGCTCACGCTCGGCTACGGAAAGCCCGGCATATGCGTCGACACCCATGTGCACAGGATCTCGAACAGGCTCGGATACGTCGAGACGCGGACCCCTTACGACACCGAGATGGAGCTCAGAAAAAAACTCCCGAGAAGGCACTGGATAGATTACAACAGCCTGCTCGTCGCGTTCGGCCAGCACCTCTGCCGTCCCCTATCTCCCAAATGCAGCGCGTGCCCGGTCGAGGCGTACTGCGATAAGGCGGGCGTCGGAAAGAGCCGCTGAGATCGGCAGCCGATGTTAAGTTTATTTATTTTGTCATTCCCGACACCGATCGGGAATCCATTTCTTTAATCCTGCATCCTGTAACCCACCAGTCCCCTCAGGTTTGACTATCCCGCTATCTCAAATATACTTCATTCACCTCTTAAAAAAGCTTGATTGTCCTTATATCCGGGAGGTTTTTGAGGTTTGGAAACGGTAGTGTTTTATATCTTCGCGGCCCTCTCGGTAGCCGGGGCCCTTCTCGTGATTACGCATAAAAATCCGGTCTCGAGCGCGATCTCCCTCGTCCTGACCCTCTTCTCAACGGCCGTGCTCTTCGTGCTGCTCCTGGCTCATTTCGTGGCCGCGATACAGATACTCGTCTACGCGGGCGCAATAATGGTCCTGTTCCTCTTTACCGTAATGTTCCTTAATCTCAGGCCCGACGCGCTCAAGTTCGACGCCGGGAACCTGGCTTTCAAGGTCAGCGTTTTCCTCGTGGTTCTCCTGTTCACGGGCTACTTCGCGGTGACGGCGTTCAACAAGGCGTTCCCCGGGGGCGGCGCGGTTGCCTCTCCGCCTGAAGGGTTCGGGACGGTCGAAGGCGTGGGAAGGGTGCTGTTCACCGATTATCTTTTGCCCTTCGAGCTCACGTCGGTACTGATAATAGCGGCTATAATCGGCGTCGTAGCCATAGCAAAAAAGAGGGAGAGCTGAGTTGAGCATTTCGGTCGAGCATTATTTCGTCCTGAGCGCGATCCTTTTCGTAATAGGCGCATTCGGTGTTATAGCGAGGAGGAACCTCATCGTCGTCCTCATGTCTCTCGAGCTCATGCTCAATTCCGCGAACCTCGCCTTCGTCGCGTTCTCTAGGGCCCACAACGATATGACAGGGCAGGTGTTCATGATTATGTCCATCACGGTCGCTGCGGCCGAGGTAGCCGTTGGTCTCGCCCTCGTGGTCGCCGTTTACGCGAACAGGCAAACGCTCGACGTCGATATATTAAAAATACTCAAGGGTTAAAAACGAGATGATAGTCTGGATTATACTCATCCCTCTCTTAGGCGCTGCGGTCAACGGGCTTTTCTTCGCGTCGGGGTTCTGGAAAAAGTATCTCCGCGGCGACGGGCACACGGAGAAAACGGTCGTAAGCATAGTAGGGTGCGGCGTCGTTCTCGTATCCGCGCTCATTTCGACATCGCTCTTTTTGAAGCTGCTCTCGCTCGACCCCGCCAGGCGCGAGATCGTACAGAACCTCTTCGAGTGGATACCCTCGGGCAGCTTTACTGTGAGCTTCTCGCTCCTCTTCGATACGCTTTCTTGCGTTATGGCGCTCGTAGTAACGTGGGTCGGCTTCCTCATACACGTCTATTCGGTCGGATACATGCACCACGACGAGGCTTATTCCAAGTACTTCACATACTTGAATATTTTTATATTTTTCATGCTCACGCTCGTCCTCGGCGACAGCTTCCCCCTCATGTTCGTCGGCTGGGAAGGGGTCGGGCTCGCGTCCTACCTGCTCATCGGCTTCTGGTACCAGAACCCCGAGAACGCGACCGCGGGCCGCAAGGCCTTCGTCGTGAACAGGATAGGGGACTTCGGATTCATACTCGGAATCTTTTTGATATTCTTCGTTTTCGGCTCCGTTAATTATCAGGAGGTGTTCGGCAAGGCGTCAGACCCCGCGTTCATGAGCGCCGTTCCCGCGGCCGTGATGACCGTAATAGCGCTCCTGCTTTTCGTCGGAGCGGTCGGCAAGTCGGCCCAGATACCTCTATACGTGTGGCTGCCCGACGCAATGGCCGGCCCCACGCCGGTGAGCGCCCTCATACATGCGGCCACTATGGTCACGGCGGGCGCATACATGATAGCGAGGTGCAACGTAATCTATTCCCAGTCGCCCACGGCCCAGATGGTGGTGGTGACTGTCGCCGCGCTCACTTCTTTCTTCGCAGCGACGATAGCGATAACACAAAACGACATAAAGAAAGTCCTCGCCTACTCGACCATAAGCCAGCTCGGCTACATGTTCATGGGCATAGGCGTAGGGGCGTACACGGCGGGGCTCTTTCACCTCGTCACACACGCATTCTTCAAGGCGCTCCTCTTTTTAGGGTCGGGGAGCGTCATACACGCCCTTTCGGGCGAGCAGGACATAAGACACATGGGCGGCCTCAGGAAATTCATACCGACGACCGCAATCACGTTCCTCATAGGGACTCTCGCGATCGCCGGAGTACCTTTCTTCTCAGGCTTCTTCAGCAAGGACGGAATTCTCGGCTCCGTGTACGAGCGCGGATACACGATCCACTGGCTCATAGGCCTTGTCACGGTCGTCCTCACGGCAATCTACATGGGAAGGCTCTACCTCCTCACGTTCGAGGGCAAGTCCAGGGTCCCGGATAAGGAAAAAGACCACATACACGAATCCCCCGCGACGATGACTATCCCCCTAATGATCCTCGCCTTCCTTTCCATAGTGGGCGGATACATGGGCGTTCCGGAGTTCATGGGAGAGCTCGTCGGGATACACGAATCGAACCTCTTCGACAAGTTCGTTTCCTCTTCCATCACGATGGATAACTTCATATCGGCGGGGCATCACCTCTTCAGCCATCCGACCCTGATCGTATTCTCGATATCAGCCGCCCTGATCGGCATTGCCGCTGCCTGTTATTTTTACTACTTCAGGCCCTCTCTCCCCGGCAAGATCGCGTCTAATAAGACTATCGAGCCTCTTTACGAGGGCTCGCTCAACAAGTGGTACGTGGACGAGCTCTATAACTACGTATTCGTACAGCCTTTCAAATATCTCTCGGAGCAGGCCTCCAAATTCGACCTCGGCATCATAGACGGCGCCGTGAACGGAGTCGCCGCCGTGCTCAAGGACATGGCCCTCACGCTCCAGGCCGCGCAGAGCGGGCTTCTCCGCAATTACGCGACGCTCATGGCTATAGGGGCCTTCGCGATCCTCGTATTCATCATCGTCTGGCGGAGCTTATAAAGAGATACGGTTTCTCCGACTAGACTTTGCAGCAAGACACCGGTCGGAGTTGTTTCCGTGATTGCATGAAATGCAGTGGGTCCATATTTCCCGACATTCACAGAATCTGCAGCGAGTGAATACCTGCAAAGAAATTTCCTCCCCCTTGAGGGGGGAGGATTAAGGTGGGGGTGACACCTTTCATTCATCCATCCAAACCCGTTTGTAGTGCTTATGTCGGTGTAGCTGTGCGAAACCGGAAGCGAGCCTGCCCTGAGCAAATTCGAGGATCGAAGTAAGTATGGACAGCCAGGATACTATACTGTCGTCACACAACGTATGTTTTCATAAAGGGAAAAAGAAAATAAATTGTGCCTTCTTTAATATTATTCTGAGTCCTTCAGCAAGTTCAGATGGTTTTAGGCATAAAAAAAGCGGCGGGCCCGAGGAGGGCCGCCGCCTTTAAATTTTCACTGCGCCGTAATGGCGGTTTGTTTACACGTCGAAGTAAAGCTTGAACTCGTAGGGCACGGGTCTCAGCTTCACGGGGTTTACTTCCTTATCTGTCTTGTACTCGATCCACGTCTCGATAACGTCTTCCGTGAATACGTCGCCCTTCATCAGGAACTCGTGGTCCGCTTCGAGCGCCTTGAGAGCGTCTTCGAGCGATCCGGGGACGTTCGGTATCCCGGCCAGCTCCTCCGGTCCGAGCGCGTATATGTCCTTATCGAGCGGCTCTCCGGGGCTCATTTTCTTTTCTATGCCGTCGAGTCCCGCCATGAGCATCGCGGAGAATGCGAGGTAACCGTTGCACGAAGGGTCGGGGAACCTGCATTCGAGCCTCTTCGCCTTCGGGCTCGGGGAATACATCGGGATCCTTATGGAAGCGCTCCTGTTCCTTGCGGAGTACGCCAGGTTAACAGGGGCCTCGAATCCCGGTACGAGCCTTCTGTATGAGTTCGTCGTCGGATTGGTGAAAGCGCATATCGCTCTTGCGTGTTTCAGTATCCCGCCTATGTAGTTCATTGCGAGGTCGCTCATGCCCGCGTATCCGTTGCCCGCGAAGAGCGGCTTGTCCTTTTTCCATATGGACTGGTGTACGTGCATACCGGAGCCGTTGTCCTCGTAAAGGGGTTTCGGCATGAAGGTGACGGTCCTTCCGAACTTCTTCGCCACGTTCCTGATCACGTATTTGTACCACATCATCTGGTCGCCCATCTGCACGATCGGAGAGAACCTCATGTCGATTTCGCACTGTCCGGCAGTGGCGACTTCGTGATGGTGAGCTTCTATTTCGATTCCGAGCTTCTCCAGCTCTCTGACCATTTCCGAGCGGATGTCCTGGAAAGTATCCGAAGGCGGTACCGGGAAGTATCCTTCCTTATGCCTCGGTTTGTAGCCGAGGTTCGGGTTCTCGTCCCTGCCGGAGTTCCATATTCCCTCGATCGAATCGACGAAATAGTAACCCGTGTTCGAGGTCTGGTCGTATCTTACGTCGTCGAAAATGAAGAACTCGAGCTCCGGTCCGAAGAACGCGGTGTCGCCGATGCCTGTGCTTTTGAGATAAGCGGCGGCTTTCTTCGCTATGTTGCGCGGGTCGCGGGAATAGGGCTCGCGCGTGATCGGGTCGACTATGTCGCAGATTATCGCCAGAGTCGGGTGGGTCATGAAAGGATCGATCCTGGCCGTCTCGGGGTCGGGGATAACGAGCATGTCGCTTGCGTGGATCGACTGCCATCCCCTGATGCTCGATCCGTCGAATCCGAGGCCTTCCTCGAATGTGCCGAGCTCGAAAACGTGCGCGGGAACGCTGAAATGCTGCCACATACCCACGAAATCTAGAAAACGGAGGTCTATGACCTCGATGCTGCTGTCTTTAATGATTTTTAATACATCAGAGGGCTTTTTTGGAAACATCTCCTCCGATCCTCCTTTGCTTTTGGACTTTATTGCTGTGGGCATATTCTTACTGCTCCTCCTATGGTTCTATAGTTTTCAAATTCGGTGAATTATAAGGCGTCCTCGCCCCTCTCTCCTGTCCTGATCCTGATGACCTCTTCCATCGGTATGATGAAGATCTTGCCGTCGCCGATCTTACCTGTTTTTGCGCTGTCCATTATAGCATCGATGACCTTTGTCACCATATCATCGGATACGACGATCTCGAGCTTGATTTTGGGCAGGAAATCTATGACGTATTCGGCGCCTCTGTAGAGTTCGGTGTGTCCTTTCTGTCGTCCGAAGCCTTTGACTTCGGTTACTGTCAGGCCCTGAACACCTATTTCCTTAAGGGCTTCCTTTACATCGTCCAGCTTGAAAGGCTTAATGATGGCTTCTACTTTTTTCATGGGATTTTCCTCCTTCCCATCTAACGATTGCAAACAACATACCACTTATCTAAATGCTTTTCAATCAATGATAATAGGGGCTTATATTTGAACTTTGCCTTAAAAAGTGCCTAAAACTTAAGCAAAGCATTCTAAAAATTAAACATTCCGCCGAGGAGTTATTAAGCCCGCCCCTGTGATTTAATTTGCCGGCGGATAGACATTCGTGGAAATGAGTGCTCCCCCTTTATTGGCTGCTCTGAGAGGTATCCGCCGGGCTCACGACGCGAGCCCTCCGTCGGGGCCGTACACTGGCTGCACAACTGCGCATTGATTTCATACTTTTTGACGTTTTTTGTCAGTTCCGGGGGGCGCGGAAGACGCAGTCGGCTCCAACATAATTCAATGTATTTAAATAGTTATATCGCGCATGCGGTTTCCGGCACACTGGCATGTTTATTGCCCGCTTTTCATATCGTGAGAATGAATCTGGCAAAATTGCTGGTCCGGGAAGGTCTGGTCAGCGCCGCGCAGGTAAAAGAGTCCGTAGAATCGGGCACGGATGCGGGATACGGCGTTACGGAGTCGCTCGTCGCGCGCGGTTACGTGACCGAAAATCAGATCGTCGCGTTCCTCTCAAGGGAATACGGCGTCCCCACGATGGACATCGACGGCTGCGAGACCGACGAATCCCTGCTGGAGCTCGTTCCCGGCGGAACGGCGCTCGAGAAGTTTCTGGTCCCTATAAGCCTCGAAGGAACCGTTCTGACCATAGCCGTCTCTGACCCGTCGAACATACTGATGCTGGACGACCTCGGATTCATCACCGGTAAAAATATCAAGCCCGTCGTCGCTTCCGAAAGATCGATAAGAGAGAAGCTGGCAAAGTACTACGGCGCCGCGGCCTCCGCGCCTGATGAAGACGGGTCGTACGATTTCACCTCCGCGGGCGGCCCGGCTGCGGACCCGCTCATTTCTTCCGGGACCGGCAGCCCTGTAGCGGACATAATAAAGGAGCTCGAGCAGTACGAGAAAGGGCTTTCATCCGCTCCCTCTCCCGCTTCCGATGCCGAAGCGCATACGGGCGCGGACGTTCCGCACGCAGAAAAGCCGGCGGATGAGCCTCAACCCCCGCACCTGCATGAGGTTACAGGGAACGGGCAGACGAATCGGGATAATTACGTTTTCGACCTTACTAAAGAAAGAAGCCCGCAACCCGGACTGCCGCTCTCTCCTTCGGAAGGCGGTGAAGGTTCCCGGGAACCTGACGGAAAAGAAACGGCTGGTGTGAACGCCGGGAGCGAAGAAGAGAGTCCGGGTGAACCGGCGGCCCCGCCTTCAGGCGGCCATACGATTCATGAGGAAGCGGAGCGCCAAACCGCCCCTAGCGCGGAAGACCTGAAATCTCCCGGGCCCGATAAGACGATTGACGGAGCGGGGAGGACCGTGCTTATCGTGGACGTAAGCCCCACGGTAAGGAAGATAATGACGATGACGCTCGAAAGGGCGGGGTATCGCGTATTCGCGGCCGGGGACGGCATGCAGGCGCTCGCCAGGATAAACGAGGCGATACCCGACCTCGTGTTCGTCGACATCAAGCTCCCTCACATGGACGGTTACCAGCTCTGCAAGGTTATCAAGAGTCACGGTCTTACAAAATCGGTCCCCGTTATTCTGGTCTCCGGAAAAACCGGGGTACTCGATAAGATGAAGGTCAGGATGGCCGGCGCGAGCGATCTGATAACGAAGCCGTTCTCGGCGGGCGCTCTCGTCGAAGCGGCCGGGAAGCACGCCGTACGCGGTCAATTTACACAATAATGTATATATAATTGAGGAGTTGTTTCGGGATAAGTCGGTATGGTTCGTAAATTTTTCGTCGTCGGAAAGGAAGGAGAAAACAAGGACCTCGCGCAGGTACCGGGCGAGGTGTATCAGGACGAGGCCGGGCTCGAAAACGGGCTCCTCGAGCTCATGTCCGAGCTTGCGCTCCTGATGGAAGAGCTGCGGGAGATAAAGGACAGGGATCCCGTCCAGACACTCAGGATTCTATCCGAGAGCGTGAACAAGGTCGCGGTATTCGCGGAGCAGTCTTTAGGCGGCGCGCTTCCTGAAGACTTCCTGAGAGACGCGCTGCTTGACGCCTCGGGCAGCTTCTCCCACCTGAAGCTCCTTCATGCGGATCGTAACAGGCTCTCGGCGCAGACGGCTATCAACCTCTATGCGGGATGGGCCGGCGACGCCGCGGGCAAGAACCAGGCATTCCGGCAGATTTCCCTCGGCATGGTGCGCGTGCTCGAGTCTTATCTGAATTTCATCGCCGGGTTCTTCGGCACTCCCCATCTGTCTGAGGAGTGGAGCGAAGCTCTCGACATATACATAAACGAGCTGAAAGAGCTCGTGACGAGCGTCGTTTACAGGTAACGGCTTCGGCCGGGTTTACTGTCGATCCCCGCTTCTATTTCATCCCTGCAATTCCCAACCACAAGGAACCTTGTTATATTATCCCTGTTCTTAAAAACACATCCGGCGTCTCGCATTCGAAGGAGCCTTATTATGAGTAAGGAAAAGAACGTTTTCGGCGAAGAGCTCGAGAACTGCTCGTCATCGCCGCTGACCGGCTTTTACCGCGACGGCTGCTGCAGGACCGGGCCCGAGGACCTCGGCATGCACGTCGTCTGCACGGAGGTCACGGCCGAGTTTCTCGAATTCTCGAAATCCCGCGGCAACGACCTCTCGACCCCCATCCCGGAATACGAGTTCCCCGGTCTTAAACCGGGCGACAGGTGGTGCATATGCGCGTTAAGGTGGAAGGAGGCGTTCGACAGCGGGTTNNCTGGTTACTTCGCGAGAGGGCTTCGATCGTGTTCGACGATATTGTGGGGCCCGTATTCGCCGACCTCGTAGAGCGGTATGACGGCGCGGGCGGACTCGTCGTAAAGGTCGTCCCCGACAGTCCCCTTATACTCGGCATCGAGAGACACTCCTCCCTCATGGTAAGACGTCCGGACGGCATCGAGATGATAGTCTGCGTTTACTGGGTCGGCGGGAGCGGGAGGCTGGTTGCGGAGAACATACGCATGGTCACGCTCAGTAAAACCTTCGATCTGTTTACGGTAACGAGAGAAGCGCTCAATGAGCAGGTCAGATTCCTGAGCGGTCTCGAAAGATAGCCGCTCGTTACCACCGCGCGCTGTTCTGGCTGTTCTATAGGGCTGTCCCCGCGAGCGGTTTTGCCGCGTGCCGCCGGCCCTGGAATATTTACTTTGTCTCTTTGGGCGCGACGTTGTCTATCCTCACGAGGACCCTCCTCGGCTCTATGTCCTCGAGCGATATATCCTTCGGGAATTTCAGGCTCGATTCGGAAATGTTCACTGTCTTTATGCCCTTCCTCGCCTCCGGTATCTTAAGGAAGAGCTCGACCTCCTTCTCGTTGAAGAAGTAAAACGCCCTCCTCGGGCCGAGGAACGTTACTTTCACGGTCTCGGGCTTGATGTCCTCCACCTTCAGGTCGGGAGGGAGCGTCGTGTATTTCACAGGGATGTTGTACGACATGTACACGAGCTTCGATTCGTGGACGAATACGAACCAGAGCGCGACAGCCATTAAAATGGCGATCGCTTTTTCCCTGTAGTTCTTCGTGAAGAACGTAAACCAGTGCCTTCTTCTCTTGATCGGATTGACTTCGCTGTAGAATTTCTCGAGCACAAGGTTAAGCTGCTCGCTGCCTATCTGCCTGAGCTCGCCGTTCCTGGCGACGGATATAGTACCCTTCTCCTCGGATACGATTATACAGAGTGCGTCGCTCAGCTCGGATAACCCCAGGCCGGCTGCGTGACGCGTGCCCCTGTTGAGCAGCATCGTGAAGTTTTTCGACAGCGGGAGATGGCATGAGAATTTCACCACGTTCCCCTTGTCTATTATTATCGCTCCGTCGTGCCCTATGGAGTGCGGGTCGAGGAGGCTCTTGAGCAGCGGCTCGCTCAGCTTGCCGTTGAGGGATTTGCCGCCTTCGACCGCCCTCTCTATCGTCGTCCTCCCCGGCAGCACTATAAGGGCGCCGATCCTCTCCTTGGCGAGGTCCGTGACCGTGCTCACGAGCACCTCTATCTCCTCCCGCGACGAGCCGTGCGACCTCTCAAGCGCGAGCTGGGGATTCAGGCTCCAGAGCGCTATCTGCTCAAGGAACTGTCTTATCTCCTCCTGGAAGATGATTATGAGGGCGATGAATATAACGGCGAAGAACGTCTGAAGGACGGAGGTCGTCAGGACCAGGTTGAACTGGCGCGCCAGGAGATAAACTATGCTGATTATTATCACTCCCGTCAGCACGAACCGGGCTTTCGTCCTGTTGAACAGCACCAGCACCGCATATATCAGGAGAGACATGAAAGCGATATCGAAGAGGCCGGGGATGCTTATTTCTTTTATTATTTCAGTTAAGAATTGAATGGGATTCAATTAATCAAGCCCTTTCGTTTGGTCTTGTAAGTATATCAGATGAGTATCCCGTCTTACAGTTTTTTCCGGGATATGCCCTGACTGCTATGCGCTTTATCTCGATGTATTGATTTATTCTCGGCGGGATTCATCTCTTTTTCGAGACCAGGAGCACCCTCAGGTCCATGACGTTCGTGTTGGTCGGCCCCGTTATAAGGAGGTCGCCCAGGGCCTTGAAAAATGTGTATGAGTCGTTGTCGCGGAGGTAAGCTCCGGCGTCGAGCCCGAGCCTCCGGGCCTTCCCGACAGTATCCCAGTCCGCTATGGCCCCGGCCGCGTCGGTTGGGCCGTCCGTGCCGTCCGTCCCCCCGCTGAGGACGAGGACGTTTTCGAGCCCTTCCCTGTCTATGTCGATCGCCGCCGCGAGCGCGAACTCCTGATTTCTCCCCCCGGTCCCGCGCCCCCTGACCGTCACGGTCGTTTCCCCGCCCGAAATAACGCATGCGGGCGGACGGAGAGGGTTCCCCGACGATATGATCTCCCTGGCGACCGCGGTGTGCAGCCTGGCCGCGTGCGCGGTTTCCCCTTCTATAAATGTCGAGAGTACGATTGAATTATATCCGAGCGCCGAGGCTTTGTCTTTCGCGGCGGATGCGGCCGCGATGCTGCTCCCCACTATGACGTTCTGGGTGCGCGCGAAGACGGGATCTCCCGGCTTGGGCGTCTCCTCCTCCCCGCCGCGTGCGCCCCTGTCTATGTATTCGAGGATGCGCGCAGGCAGCTTCCCGCGGAGGGCGTATTTCTCGATGATCCTCACGCAGTCCCCGAACGTGCTCCTGTCGGGTACCGTCGGCCCCGATGCTATCGAGTCGAGGTCGTCCCCTATGACGTCCGAAAGGATTAGTGAAATCAGCGTCGAAGGGTAGGCGAGCCTTGCGAGCCTGCCCCCCTTTACGCGGGAGACGTGCTTCCGTAGCGCGTTTATCTCGTGTATCGACGCGCCGCATTCGAGCAGCCTCGCCGTGAGCGTCTGCTTGTCTTCGAGCGTAAGCCCTTCCGCAGGCATGGGCAGGAGCGCCGACCCCCCGCCCGATATGAGGAATACGACAAGGTCCCGCTCCCCGGCGCCGCCCAACAGGCTCACGATTTCTCTCGCTCCCGACTGCCCGGCCTCGTCTGGCACGGGGTGGGCGGCTTCGTTTATCTTTACCTTGCTCAACCCGGCCGTGTGCCCGTGTTTCACGTTTATTATCCCCGCCGTGACGCGCCCGCCGAGTATGTCCTCGACGGCACGGGCCATGGGAGCGGCAGCTTTCCCCATCCCTATCACGTAGACGTTCTCGTACCCGGATAGCGGGTAGCTCCTCCCGTCCGCGACGAGAGCCCCGTCCCTGAGCGAGAGGTGCGCCCTGACCGCGTTTTCTGGTTCAACGGCCCTCAGACCCGCCTCGAATATGGCGACCGCGTCGGTCCTCAGCTTTTTCGATCCCATCGGTTGACAGTATAACGAGCGCCTCTCTATGTAACAACAAGTATGCGCCGTTCCCGGCATAGCCGTCCCCGCGATTTTATAATCTCCGAAATCACGGGTAGATTCTTCGATATAGCGATTGCCGGATAAGACCATGCGAAACGCTCTCAGAACCGCCTCGATACCGCCCCTTCTTTTGCTCGTCGTTTGTATATGCATAGCCCGCGGCGCGGACGATTCCGGTCCGGTCTCGTGTCCCGAGAGCTGCGCCGGCTCCAGGAAGAACTGCGAGCTCTCCTGCTCCCAGATCGTAGGAGGCGGGGTCGAAAGCGGCAAGAAGAGGGAGTGCTTCGGAGCCTGCGCCGACGAGGAGGTCTCCTGCAACGAAAGGTGCCTCAACCCCACGCCGCGTCCCACGCTAAAGCCCGAGGCTTACAGCGACGAGTCGTGCTCGGAAGCCTGCGGGTTCAGGAGCAGGGACTGCAAGGAAGAGTGCACGAAGCATGTAGGCGGCGGCGTTGCGAGCGTCGAGCGGGCGAAATGTAATAACGCGTGCGATAACGAGCTCGAGAAGTGCAGGGGCCTCTGTGTGAGTCCGACCCCTGCTCCGGTCATCGATCCGGGTGTCTTGGAGAACAACCCCTGTTCGGGTGAGTGCTCTTCTGAGCTCGAGAAGTGCGAGGGGAACTGCGCTATGTTTTCGGGGGAGGGTGAGAACGGCGGAAAGCGCGGCGAATGTATAGCAGGATGCAAAGGGGCCGAATATAATTGCCTCGAAGCCTGCCCGCGGTAGGCGTTACCCCCACGGCCAGGGGGGCTTATATCCTTTCCGCTCCAAGCCTCCCTAGCGCCGGCATAGCCGTGAGCGCGCCGATTATCTCGTCCTTTAAAACGTCCCTGTTCTCGAGGTTCATCTTGAAGAGCATTACGTCGTCCCGCTCCTTGATCCTGCCCTTTATGCCGCCGTCCGTATGAGCTATCGTCGCGATGACGATATTCTCCGAGTCGAGGAGCTCCTGTATCGTACGCACGAATTTCGTCGAGAGGCATTCCATCTTGCCTATCTCGTCTATTATCACGATGCCGCCTTCGGGCGCGCCAAGGCGGAGCGAATCGAGGAACGAGTCGAACGCCGAGACGTCCACCCTGTATTTTCCTATATGATAGGGGCTGTCGATGAGGATGTGCGCGAGCATCGACCTCTTTCCGTCGAGGCTTACGAGCTGAAACCCTATCCTCTCTTCCTTGGGGCGGATCTCCTCCGTGTAGAAACCGCGCGGGCCGTATCTGTCGAGCTCATAAACGAGCTGCTTTATCAGCGTGGTTTTCCCTATGCCGGGGAGCCCCGTAATAAGAATGTTCTTTCTTCCCCTGTCCATTTCGTCCTGTTCCGTGAATTTTTCGAAGGGAGATTATTTGCTGATGCCGCGGGCCCCGGTGGAAGTTTGATGAGCGGGATGTATTTACGTTCTGAGCCCCTCGCAGATTTCCCTGATGAGACGTGCGGCCCTGTCCGCTTCTTCGAATGTGTTTTCAACGGAGAAGCTGAAGCGGACGGAGGAGTACGCCTCCTCCTCGGACAGCCCCATCGAGCAGAGTACGTACGATGGCGCGACCTCGAAGTTGGTGCACGCCGAGCTCTGGGAGCACATGACGCCCGCCGCGTCGAGCTCCCTCACGAGCTTCCTCCCGTCTATTCCTCCGAACATAATATTCGTCGTATTGCAGATCCTCCGCTTTACGTCTCCGTTCACTCTCGCCCCCGGCACGAAATCGAGCACCATGGCTTCGAACCTGTCCCTCAGTTCCTTCATGTATGCGGTGAGCTTCGCAAGGCCGTTCTTTCTCAGCTCCGCGGCCTTCCCGAGCCCGGCTATACCCGGCAGGTTCTCGGTCCCGGGCCTGAAGCCCTCTTCCTGAAACCCTCCGAACATTATGGGCGCGAGGAGGAATTTGTCCTTCGTGTAAATGGCCGCCGCCCCCTGGGGCCCGTGGAATTTGTGAGCCGTAAATGTCAGGAAATCGAATGGGAGCTTCTCTGCGTTCATCTCAAGCTTGCCCACGGCCTGCGCGGCGTCCGTGTGGAACGCAACTCCGTTCTCCCTGCACAACTCTCCCGCTTCGATGATGGGCTGTATGACGCCTGTTTCGTTATTGACCCACTGGACGGAAACGAGGGTCGTATCCCCGTCTATCGCCTTCCTCAGATCGTCGAGGTCTATCAGGCCCTTTGAATCCACCTTTATGAGCTTGATCTCGACCCCGTTGATGCACAGGTAGCTGCACATCTTCCTTATGGACGAATGCTCGACGGTGGTGGTGATGACCCGGCACTTCTTCCCCTTGTTCCTCGTTCGGGAGTAGAACGCCATGTTGTTCGACTCCGTCCCCGAGCTCGTGAATATGAGTCTCGAGGGTCTCGATCCGATGAGCGCCGCGGTCTTTTCCCGCGCCTCCGAGAGGTGCTTCCTCGCCCTTTCGCCCGCCGAGTGGGCGCTCGACGGGTTCCCGAATTCGTCGCCCAGTATTTTATAGACCTCTTCCCTCACCTCCGGAAGCGGCTTTGTCGTCGCATTGTTGTCTAGATAGATTTCCCTGTATTCCATAACCCGGCCCGGCTATGAGATATTATACATCATTCGGCTTGTTCGTTCGTACGCGGTCCCGGCCGCGGCACCAGGCCATGCCGGCGCCGGACGGGAGGTTTCGATTATTGAGCACCGGTTTCGAGATCGTATTCTTCCGGGGTCATTATAGTGATGCAGGGCCTCCGGTCGGCTCTTTCGAGCGGGCCCAGGTGCGACATGAGCTGCACGTTCTCCTCTTTCCCCTCCCTCGTGAGCGGCACGGGGAAGTAGATAAGGTTGGATTTGTTTGTCTGGCGGTGGACTCTTATGAAATAAAGGAGCTTGTCGAGGACGCTTCTCAGCCTCCTCTTCTCGACCTCCTCCGTCTTCATGCCCGCGTCGCCCGAGGCGATCCAGTTGTCCCACACCGTTGACGTTATGAACACCGGCACGAGCAGCCCCGCTTCCCTGGCGGTCTCGGATATATCCCTTTGCCTGCCTTCTTCGAGAGCTTTTTTTCTCGTCCTGGGATCGGTATCCATTTTTATATTTTACCAGCTTAATTACCCGCGGGTATGAGCGCGACAATCCTGAGAGGCCCTCCGCTCCCTCCCTTTATCTTCATCGGAAGCGCGACGACGAGAGCGCCCTTTACGGGGAGCCTGTTAAGGTTTGCGACGTTCTCGAACGCCGGTACGTTATGCTCGAACAACGTCCTGTGGCTTTCGAAGAGCGTCGATTGCCCGTAATCTATGCTCGGCGTGTCGAGGCCGACCGCGCTTATGCCTCGGTTCTCGGTGAGCCACTTTGCGGCTGCGGGGTCGAGACCCGGAAAATGGAGATCTTTTACCGCCTCCTGTCCTTTTTTATCCGTTCCCATGTACTTCACCTTGTCCGGCCAGTACTTCGCATACCCCGTGTTGAGCAGGACGATAGAGCCCGCGGGGATCCTCCCGTTGACGCTCTCCCATTCCGTAAAGTCCTCGACGCTTATCTGGTAATCCCTGTCTGAAGCGGCTTTTTTCGAAACGTCGATCACGACGGCCGGGCCTATGAGATGCTCGAGAGGTATCTCGTCCACCGTCTCCTTCCCCTTCGCAAAATGTTCGGGCGCGTCTATGTGTGTCCCTCCGTGCTCCTCTGCCGTGTATTTA
>JRYK01004737.1_pt1 | contig 15793 bp, 22 predicted proteins | sample 235381 | NCBI WGS metagenome assembly JRYK01 (sample SAMN03074220, study PRJNA261476) | activated sludge metagenome | biome: Wastewater Treatment Plant; feature: Wastewater; material: Activated sludge; isolation source: activated biomass of a wastewaster treatment plant treating hydrocarbon... ... | reverse complement strand
GGCAGCGGCAAGACGACGCTGCTGCGGGCGCTGCTGGGGCTGCTGCCGCCGCAGGCGGGCCAGGTGCGCTGGAACGGCGCGCCGGTAGGCGACCCGGCGGCGCACTTCACGCCGCCGCGCGCCGCCTACACGCCGCAAGTGCCGCGCCTGTTCAGCCAGCCGTTGCGCGACAACATTCTCATGGGCCTGCCCGACGACGGCCGGCTGGCCCGCGCGCTGCACACGGCCGTGCTGGAGCCGGACGTGGCCGCGCTGGAAGCCGGGCTGGACACGCTGGTGGGGCCGCGCGGCGTGCGCCTGTCCGGCGGGCAGGTGCAGCGGGCGGCGGCGGCGCGCATGCTGGCCCGCGAGGCCGAGCTGCTGGTCTTCGACGACCTGAGCAGCGCCCTGGACGTGGAGACAGAGGCGCTGCTCTGGCAACGGCTGGTGGACGAGGCCGGCGCGGCCCGGCCGACGTGCCTGGTGGTCAGCCACCGCCGCCCGGCGCTGCGCCGCGCCGACCAGATCATCGTCCTGGACGGCGGCCGCGTCGTGGCCCAGGGGCCGCTGGACGAGTTGCTGGAGACTTCGGCCGAGATGCGGCGCATCTGGCATGGCGAGATCGCCTGAGAAGGACGAGGCGCGCTGGCAGAGGAGAACCGAATGAACGACCATCTGGCAACCCACCGCCGGGAGCGCGAAGCGCTGCTGGCGGCCATCGTCCAGACGCTGGCCGCCGACGAGCGCGTCGTGGCTGCCTGGTTGACCGGCAGCTATGCGCGGGGCGCGGCCGACGCCCTGAGCGACATCGACCTGACCGTAGTGATCGAGGACGACCCCGCGGAGGGACTATGCCGCCGGGCGGAGATGGTCACGGCCTGGCCGCCGGCCGAACGGCTGGCCCTGTTCAGCCAGTTCGGCCGGCCGCTGGACGTCTATGAGAACCACTTCAACGCGCCGCCGGGCGGCACGTCTACGTCCGTCCTCTATCAGCCCGCGGCCCTGGCCCACCTGGCCGACGCGATGGAGGCGCTCACGGCTGAGGCCGGCCGGCGCGGCCTGGTCTTGCGGCCCGCGCCGCGGGAGGCGATTGACGGGCTGCTGCGCCTGAGGTTCAGTTCCTCGTCAATCATCTGACAGCATAACGAACAGGGTGGGATCGGTTGTCGATCCCGCCCATGCCGCAGCCTTACGTCGATCGCCAGTCGGCCCCGTCGAGCAGACCGGCGACGGACAGGTCTTCGTCAATGTCCGGCCAGTGCAGGCTAATGCCGCCGCCCTGAATCTCCCAGTGGTGGCGCTGCTCGGGCGTCGCCGCGAGCAGAAGCGGGAACCACACGATGGGAACGCTGATGATCCGGCCATCGGTCAAGGAAACGTGCATCAGGTCGTCGTCGAAGCGAACCGAGACGGCCAACGCCGATGTTGGCCGGTAGGCACGTCGAAACTTCACCTGCTGTCTCGAGTCGCGTTCAGTTAAGGTGCTCATACCATGCCTCCAGAAGAGTGGCCTTATACTGACGCACAAGTCGCTCGATTTCAGTCAGCTCATGGGCCTTAAAACCATAGTTGGCCGCAAGGGCCACAGGTTCCAACCAGAACTTCGCCTCGTTCCGGTCTGCCTTCACGTGAATGTGCGGCGGTTCGTTGCCCTCGTTGCTGAAGAACACAAACCGATAACGACCATGTCGCAGTATTGATGGCATAGACCGACTCTACCTTAATTGCAGGAGGATTATACTCGCTTTCGCCTGTTGGCGTAGACGCCCGAACGGCGCGTCCAGGGTCCCTACAAAGTCAGAAGACCCACACGTAGAGCTGGGCTTCTCGTTGGAAGTGATCGGCCGCCTGTTGCGCGATGACCTCGCGCCGGCCATCTACCGCGAGTTGCTGGCCGCCCGGCTGGAAGCGATGATGCGCGGGGCCTTGTAAGTCCGCTCCATCGAATGTATACTCATTGTAGATACTCCCTGGAGGTGAACCCATGCTGGCGAAAGTTCAGAAATGGGGCAACAGCATTGGCTTGCGCATTCCCAAGGCGTTTGCTGATGAGATGCAACTGACGGCCGATACGGCTGTAGAGATGCGTCTTGAGGACGGCCGGCTGGTGATCACGCCGGTCGAGCGGTCCCCGTACTCGCTCGATGAGCTTCTGGCAGCCATCACGCCAGAGAACGTGCATGAGGAGGTCGATTGGGGCGCACCGGCAGGCAAGGAGGCGTGGTAGGGCATGAGTTACGTACCGGCGCGGGGCGACGCCATCTGGCTGGACTTCACGCCGCAGATGGGCCGCGAACAGGCCGGCCGGCGGCCGGCGCTTGTTCTGTCGCCCGCGCTCTATAACGGCCGCGTCGGTCTGGCCATCGTCTGCCCTATCACCAGCCAGGTGAAAGGCTATCCGTTTGAGGTAGTGCTTCCGGACGGCTTGCCGATTCATGGCGCTATCCTGGCCGATCAGGCACGTTCGCTCGACTGGCGCACCCGGCGGGCCGAGATGATCGTGCGGCTGCCGGCCGAGGTGACGAACGACGTGATGGCCAGACTGGCGGCGCTCATTGGCCTGGACAAGTGACCGCTCACGCTTCGTCCGGCGTCGGAAAGCGCACGGCCATGGAGGCCATGAAACGCTGCCAGTTGGCCGCCTGCCGCCGCAGGTCGATGAACGCCGTCAGCACGCCCACGGCAATGCCCACGGCGAAGAGCATGATCGCCCCCGACCCGGTGGTCCAGGCCACCACCAGGCCCGCCAGCAAGCCGACGATGACGTAGTTGACGACGGCGATCATGAACGACGCGGTCAGGACGCCCATGCGCCGCCCCTGCTGATAGACCGCCGTCTGGGCCACGCCCGGCATGTCGTCATGGATGGAGAGCATGAGGTATTGCGCCGCCTGGGGGGCCACGTCCACGTAGAAGTGACGGATGAGGTTGATGGCCCGGACGTACTGGAAGTCGGCGTAGCTCAACTGCGTCAGGCGCTCCCTGGTAGCGAAGCCCATGAAGGCCAGCACCGGCAGGAGGACGAGGACAAAGCCGCGCACGGTCGTTTCCGAGTCGGACAGTGACGTGACGAAGGCCAGGGCCACGANNCGGTCAGGTAGATGGTGGCCCGGCTGCTGATCTCGGAGATGATGGCCGTGCGCGCCCCTTGCAGGGTGAAGTGCTCCGTGGTCAGGATGGGGACGATGGCCGGCGATTGGGTTGACTCGCTATCGATCATCGGGCGGGGCCTCCTTGCCCAGGGGCGTCGCCTGCCCCGTTGGCGCGGGGCGCGCTAGGGCATCGCGCCGGTCAGCTCGGCCAGCTTGCGCGCCAGATGCGTGCGGTGGCGAATGGTGACCGGCGCGGCCAGATGGCGGCGCAGCCGGGCCTCGTCCCACACGTTGTCGTAGTAGTCGCGGAACATCTCCAGCACGCTGAGCGGCGGGCCGGCATACGGCTCCAGGCGCACGGCCTCGCCGGCCGCGGCGCGCCCCTCGCGGATGACGCGGCAGTAGACGCCCGGCCGCTCGGCCGCGCGAAAGCGCCGGACGAAGGCCGGGTCGTCCATGCGCGCGGCCAGCGTGGCGCAGGGGATGCGCGGCGCGGTCACTTCCAGGATCACCTCGTCGAAGTGCAGCCGGTCGCCAACGACCAGCCGGGCGCTCTCCAGCCCGTCGATGGTCAGATTCTCGCCGAACGTGCCCGGCGGCAGGGGCCGGCCCAGTTCGGCCGCCCACCAGTCGTAGTCGGGCTGGCCGTAGGCGTAGATGGCCTGATCGACCCCGCCGTGGTGCTTCACGTCGGCGATGGCGTCGCCGGGCAGGCCCGGCAGGCCCAGCAGGCCGACGTCAACGGGGCCGTCGGCGGGGGTCTTGTAGATGCCCGTCACGCCGCTGGCCTTGGCGTTGGCGATGGGCCTCAGGGAGCCGATGTTAACGCTTAGTAGTCTCATCGCCCCTCCTTACCACGCCAGCAGCCGCTGCGGCGTCACGCGCAGCAGCGTGCTGTAGGCGCCCAACATCTGGTCGGGCGTCGAATCCATGGCCACGATGGCCGCGCCGTACTTGGCGACGTAGGCCGCCCGGACGTCGGGCGCGGCCGTCCCGTCCACGGTCTGCGCCACGCCTTCCAGGATGGCCACGTCGCTGCCGTCCGGGGTCGCCTGCAGGGCCAGGGTGACGGCCGGGTTGGCGGCCAGGTTGCGCACCTTCTGCGCTTCCGGCTGGCTATAGATGTAGATCGCCGCCCCGTCCCACAGGAACCAGACGGGGACGAGATGGGGCCGGCCGTCGGGCCGGACGGTGCCGAGCCAGACGATCTCCTCGCGGTCCAGCCGCGCGGCGACGTGGTCTTGCTTGGGGTGATGAAGGTTGAGTGTCATTGTTTGTCTCCAGGGATATGGGATTGGCTAGCCGTCGTTCTCGGTGGCGATCTCCGCGGCATAGCGCCGGGCGATGTCCACGTAGGCGCGCACGCTATGCCAGTACTCGGCCGGGCTGGCCGGCCGCGGCCGCCAATGGGGATCGGGCCACTGCGCCTGCGCCTCCGGCCAGTTGTCGGCGGTTAGAAAGGCCTCGTCCACCGTGCAGCCGCGATAGGCGCGGAAGGGCATCTCGTAGAGGTAGCCGTCGGCCAGGTCGGCCAGGGTGAAGCCGGGGCGGCCGGTGGCGTAGAAGCTGTCGTCGGGCAGCGCGCCCAGCGGGGTCGGGCCGTCGGGGCCGAGCAGGTCGAAGCCGGCGCGCCGCTCGCTGAACTGGGCCATGATCCGCTCGATGGCCCCGCGGGCGGGATGCACCAGCTCGGCCGCGCCGTTGGCCTGGCTGTCCAGCGGCCGGTGCAGCCAGACCGTGGCCACGCGGCCGGGGGCGGCGCGGTGCAGCAGGTGGCCCATGTAGCCGTCCTCGTAGCGCACGAAGCCCGCGGCGTTGAAGTGGAACTCGGGCATGGGGCAGCGCGTCAGGGCGTGGATGCCGCCGGTCAGCACGAGCAGCTTGTCGCCGCGGTCGAGCACCTCGCGGGCGATGAGGTCGGCGCGGTAGCGCTCCGTGCCGCCCCTGGGAAAGACGCGGCGCGTGTTGGCCGGCGTGCGCACCGGGCCGGCGGCGCGCCAGTCGTAGCGGTAGCTCAGGTTGAGCACGCGGAACGGCCGCGCCCCGGCCGGCCGGGCGCGGTTGGCGGCCCAGGCGGCGCGGTAGACGTCCATATACTCGCGGTAGGCCCAGCCGACGTTGTAGTGGAACATCAGCCGCCGGGCGGCGTCCTCGTCGTAGGTCTCGGCCGTGGTCAGCGCGTCCAGCGCCGCCTGATCTTCGCTGGCTCCGAACTCCATGCCCAGGGTGTAGACGCCAACCGCCGGCAGCAGGGGGATGAGCCGCTGCACCAGCAGCAGGTTGTGGCGCAGGGCGTGGTCTTCGGCCAGCAGCACCACGTCGCGCCGGGCGAAGGTGTCCAGGACGTATTGCTCCGGCGTGCGCCAGTGGGCGCGCAAGGTGTCAACGCAGAGGGCCAGGTGGTCGGCGGGCAGGGTGGTCATGGGTGGGGTGGCCGCGGCCTTCATAGCGCGGCGTTATCGCTGCGGTCTTCGTCTGGGGCTGCGCCGCGTTGCCGCTCCGACAGCGGCGTTAGGAAGCGCAGCGTCACGAAGGTGACCACGGCAATGACGACGGCCAGCTCCCAGAGGCCGTAGCCGATGGCCGCGCCGGCCGCGCCCACGGCCCAAACGCTGGCCGCGGTGGCCGTGCCGTGCACGCTGGCCCCGCCCTTCAAGATGACCCCGCCGCCCAGGAAGCCGACGCCGGTGAGCAACCCTTGCAGCAGGCGCGATTGGGCGTCGCCGGCCAGGGCAAAGACGGCCACGCCGATGAGCACGTAGGCGCAGGAGGCCATGGAGATCAGCGGGAAGGTGCGCAGCCCCAGGATGCGCGTGTGGCGCTCCCGCTCCCAGGCCACGGGCAGGGCGATGACGTAGGCGGCGGCGATGTAGAGGGCGTAGCGCAGGAACAGCGACAGGTGGAAGCTCGGCCAGGGCGGGGCCATTGTGCAACTCCTTGGGCGGCCCTAGTCCAGCAGGCCGACGGCGCTGAACTCCGGCAAGCCACCCCAATAGAGGCCCCAGGCCAGGAAGAAGAGCAGCGACAGGGCGTAGGCGAAGACGAAGAAGCGGGCCAGCGGCCGCGGCCCCAGCTCGCGCCGCCGCAACAGGCCGAAGACGACCACGGCCACGGCGAAGCCGATGCCCAGGCCGTTGGTGCCCGCCTCGACGACGCTCAGGAAGTAGTTCAGGCCGTGGATGGCCGCCGCGACCAGCACCAGCGCCAGCCCCTCGGCCGGCCCGGCGAAGGGGTGACGCCACTGGCGATAGAGGATCAGCGCCGCCAGGCCGATGATGCCCAGCAGCCACAGGTAGTGGCTCAGCACCTCGTCGATGAAGTGGGTGAGTTGGCCGGCCTCGGTCTCGGCCAGGCTCTCGGTCAGGTGGCCGATGGCGTTGCCGGCCAGGTGGGTCGAGTGGCCCATGACCCACAGCGCGGCCAGCACCAGGAAGACCAGCGTCTCGCGGCGGGCCGGCGGCCGGTCGGGCGACACCTCGAACAGCAGCCAGTAGAGCGGGATGAGCACCAGCGGCGTGAACAGATCGAGGATGTTGCCGACACGCAGCAGGGGGTAGGGGCCAAAGGGCCGGTTGAGATAGGCGGGGGCGATGAGGAAGAACGCGAAGAGGACGGCGAATAGCAGGGTCAATCGGGCGGCGCGGCGCATGGCGGACATTATACAACGCCACTGGCCGCGTTGAAATCCCCATTGTGGGATATGATAAGGGCCAGGGACGCCCACGCCCCACCAAGAGGAACAACCCATGACACAACCGATCGCTTTGCAGTTGTATTCCGTGCGCGAGCAACTGGTGCGCGACTTCGAGGGGACGATCCGCCGCGTGGCCGACATCGGCTTCGCCGGCGTGGAGACGGCCGGCTTCCCCGCCGGCGTCTCGCCGGCCGCGGCCAAGGCCCTGTTCGACGAACTGGGCCTGACCGTCTGCGCCGCCCACGCGCCGCTGCCCCTGGGCGAGAGCGCGGCCGAGGCGCTGGAGCGCATGGCCGCCCTGGGCTGCGACCGTCTGGTCTGCGCCTGGATGGCCCCGGCCGAATACGCCACCGTCGGCGCGGCCCTGCGCGTCTGCGACCGTCTGAACCGGGCCGCGGCCGTCTGCGCCCAGCACGGCTTGCGGCTGGGCGTCCACAACCACTGGTTCGAGTTCCAGCCCATCGGCGACACCGGCATCTGGCCCTACCAGATCTGGCTGGAGAACCTCGACCCTCGCATCTTCTTCGAGCTGGACGCCTACTGGGCCAGGGTCGGCGGCATCGAGCCCAGCGAGGCGCTGCGCCGCCTGGGGCCGCGGGTGGAGCTGCTGCACGTGAAGGACGGCCCGGCCGACTCGACGCAATCGGCCATGACCGCCGTGGGCACGGGCGTCATGGACTACAAGGCCCTCATCCCGGAGGCCACGGCCGTCGCGTGGCTGATCGTCGAATTGGATCACTGCGCCACTGACATGCTGGCCGCGGTGGATCAGAGCTACCGCTACCTGGCGGGCGGAGGGTTGGGCCATGGCCGCGCCGCGTAACGTCACCGGCGTAGGCATCATCGGCTGCGGCAACATCAGCACCGCCTACGTCAACGGCTGCCGGGCCTTCGCGCACCTGCGCCTGGTGGCCGTGGCCGACGCGCGGCCGGAGGCGGCCCAGGCCAAGGCCGCCGAGCACGGCCTGGCCTGCGCCGGCTCGGTGGAAGAGCTACTGGCCAACCCCGACATCGACGTCGTGGTCAATCTGACCGTGCCCGACGCCCACGCCGCGGTCAGCCTGGCCATCCTGGCGGCGGGCAAGCACGTCTACAGCGAGAAGCCGCTGGCCATAGAGCGGGCCGACGGCCGGGCCATCCTGGACGCCGCCGCCGCCCGCGGTCTGCGCGTCGGCTGCGCGCCCGACACCTTCCTCGGCGGTGGGCTGCAAACCTGCCGCCAGTTGATCGACGATGGGGCCATCGGCCAGCCCCTGGCCGCCGTGGCCTTCATGCTCGGCCATGGCCCGGAAAGCTGGCATCCCAACCCCGCCTTCTTCTACCGCCGTGGCGCGGGGCCGCTGTTCGACATGGGGCCATACTATCTGACGGCCCTCATCCACCTGCTCGGCCCGGTGGAGCGCGTGGCGGCCATGGCCCGCGCCTCCTTCGCCGAGCGCGTGGCCGCCGGCGGGGCGCGGCTGCCGGTGGAGGTTCCCACCCACGTGGCCGGCACGCTGGCCATGGCCGGCGGCCTGCCGGCGACGATGATCACCAGCTTCGACGTCTGGGGCCATTCGCTGCCGCGCCTGGAAATCTACGGCTCCGAGGGGTCGCTCAGCGTGCCCGACCCCAACACTTTCGGCGGGCCGGTGCGCCTGTGGCGGGTGGGCGGCGCCTGGGAAGACATGCCCCTGAGCCACAGCGACGCCGTGCGCCGCGGCGTGGGCCTGGCCGACATGGCCCTGGCCATCGGCGACGGCCGCCCCCACCGCGCCACGGGGGAGATGGCCTATCACGTGCTGGACGCCATGCACAGCTTCTACGACGCGGCGGCCGAGGGGCGGACGGTGACGCTGGCCAGCACCTGCGCGCAGCCGGCGGCGCTGCCGCCGGGCGCGCCGGCGGGGTTCATTGGTTGATGCAACGGGTTTGGCTTTGTTCTTTGCGTCTTGGCGTTGAATTCTTCTTCCAACCCGCGCTAGAATCGGCCCATGATCCCCGTCGATCCCTCCGGCTGCGCGCCCAAAATCCTCGACGTCTTTGGCCAGACGGGCGCGGCCTGGCTGGAACGACTGCCGGCCCTGCTGGCCGAGGCGGCGGCGCGTTGGTCGCTGACCATCCTGCCGCCCTTCCCCGTGCTGTCCTACAACTACGTCGCCCCGGTCATCGGGCCGGGCGGCGCGGCGCTGGTGTTGAAGGCCGGCGTGCCCCACCGCGAGCTGTCCAGCGAGATCGCCGCCCTGGAGGTCTTCGCCGGCCGCGGCATCAGCCGCCTGGTGGCCGCCGACGCCGACCGCGGCCTGCTGCTGCTGGAGCGCGTGCTGCCCGGCGACTCGCTGTGGACGGTGGCGGACGACGATGCGCGCGTGGCCGTGGTGGCCGGGGTGTTGGCGGCGCTGGGTGGCGGGCAGGAACTCGCTTGCCCCACGTGCCCTACGCTGGCCCGGCTGGCGGGGGGCTTCGAGCGGCTGCGGGCGACGTTCGATGGCGGCACCGGCCCCTTTCCGGCGGCGCGGGTGGAGCGGGCGGCGGCGCTCTTCCGCGAGCTGATCGACCCGCAGGCGGCGCGGCTCATCCACGGCGACCTGAACCCCGGCAACGTGCTGCGGGCCGGGCGCGCCCCGTGGCTGGCCATCGACCCCAAGGGCTACCTGGGCGACCCGCTGTGGGACGTGGCCACCTTCCTCAACGACCCGCCGCCGGGGCTGGCCGCCGCCGACCTGCGGCGCTTACAGGGGCGGCGCGTGGCCCTGCTGGCCGAGGCGTTGGGCCGGCCGCGCCAGGCCATTCTGGCCTGGGCCGAGGCCCACGCCGTGCTGTCGGCCTGGTGGAGCTATGAGGATCACGGGCGGGGGTATGAGGCGGGGCTGGCGCTGGCCGGAATATACGCCGGGCTGAATGCCTGATGGCTTCCGGGCCTATTAGGCTTGTCAAAGGTTAAGCGCGTTGAGCGGACAACCGGGCACGCCTCAGTGGTGGCTTGAATTTGCCTGAAGTAGTCTTCAATTCTCAATCTCAATCCCTTGGAATGTCTCCGCTTTCTCTTGCAGGTGACCCAGCAAACGATACTCGCCAACCCATTCGACGAACTCCAGCGTCTCCTCCAACTCATCATCCTCGAAACGTTGGATGAAGGCTTCGGTCGTCATGCCGTAGCGCGCCTCAAATGCTTGCAGACGCAGCTCAGTCTGGCGGATCGCCGCGTGGACCAGCCGCAGTTCGTTGGCTAATGCCGCCTCGACCAACGGGCGAAGCGGACGCGACTGCTTAGAGACCAGGGTTAACTCTGTCATAAGCCCTCGTTTGGCGGCACTATCATGCCGACCGCGTGGTGATTATAGGCGCATCCATTGGCCGAAGGCAACGGCCCCTCATCCCCCCTCCTGCCACACCAACACCTGCCCCCCTTGCCCCAACAGCACGCTGCCGGGGAACACCCGCAGCCGCCACGGCTCCAGCCGCAACACGGCGAAGGCGTCGGCCGTGGGGCTGGTCCAGGCGGGCACGATGGACGGGTCGTAGCCGACGGGCGGCGGGCCGTCGCGGAAGAGGTTCCAGACCATGCGCCGCGTCTCGTCGTCGAACAGCAGCGCCGCGCGGCACTCGGCCACACAGGTGTCGTGCGCCGGCGTCCAGTAATTGACCGAGGCGTAGGGCTGGGTGGCCAGGTGGGCGCGCTTGGTCGCCGTCGGGCTGGTGGCGATCCAGCCCACGAGGTGTTGGCCGTCCCATTGCCAGATGGGATGCAGAATGCGCGAGCGCGGGCGGTGGTGGCTGTCCACGGTGGCCACGCTGGCCCAGACGATGCGGTGGGCCATGGCCACGAAGGCCGGGGCGACGGTTGTCAAGTTATCCATGGCGGCGCTCCTTTTGCTACAATCGGGCGGCGAATGGGCGAGATTATAGGAGCCTGCCGTCAGGGGAGCAATCGGCGGCCGAATAGCACGCGGATGACGCGGATTTCAGGGATGGACGCGGATCGGATGATTACTTATACGACCGACACGCAGGGCATTGACTGGCAACAGTTGACCGACGACCTGATCGCCGACAACTTCGACAACGGCCGCACGCCCGACGAACTGCGCCGCTCCTTCGAGAACAGCGCGGTGGTCGTCTTCGCCTGGCACGAGGGCCGCATCATCGGCAAGGCCCGCGCCCTGTCCGATTGGGTCTGCAACGCCTACGTCGTCGACGTGTGGACGCACAGCACCTACCGCCACCGCGGCATCGCCAGCCGCATGATGACCCTGCTGGCCGAGCGCCTGCCGGGCCAGCACATCTACCTGTTCACCGACGACGCCGAGCCGTTCTACCGCCAACTGGGCTACCGGCGGCAGGGGATCGGCCTGAGCATCATCTCCGGCAACTGGCTGAACCGGCCCTAGGCGCGGCGGCCTCAACTGGGGCGCGCCCCGGCCGTCTGCCGCAGCCGTTGCACGTCGCGCCTGGGCGGCAGGCCGTAGAGGCTCTTGTACTCGCGGTTGAAGTGCGAGGCGTCGTTGTAGCCCACGCGAAAAGCGGCGCTGGCCGCGTCCAGGTCTTCGCCCAGCATCAGGCGGCGCGCCTCTTGCAGCCGCAGCCGCTTCTGGAATTGCAGCGGACTCATGGCCGTGACCGCCTTGAAGTGGTGGTGGAAGCCGGAGACGCTCATGCCCAACTCGCGGGCCATCTGCTCCACGCGCAGCGGCTGGTCGAAGCCCTGGCGCAGGCGCTCGATGGCCCGGGCGATGTCGCTGGCGTAGCCCTCGGCCAGCGCCAGATGGCGCAGCCGCGCCCCCTGGTCGCCCACGAGCAGGCGATAGACGATCTCGCGCGTGATCAGCGGCTGGAGCACCGGCGCTTCGGCCGGCGCGTCCACCAGCCGCACCAGCCGCACCACGGCATCGAGCAGCGTGACATCCAGTGGGCTGACGTCGACGGCGCGCACGTCGCCCTTGGCCGGCGGCGCGCCGTCCATCTCCGCCATGACCGCGCCGACGAGGGCCGGCGAAAGCTCCAGCCGGAAGCTCAGATAGGGCTGCTCCGGCGACGCTTCCAGCACGTGGCTGGTGCTGGGCAGTTCGATGGTGGCCAGCAGGTAGTGGAAGGGATCGTAGCGAAAGCGGCTGTCGCCCAGCAGGAGTTCCTTGCTGCCCTGGGCGATGACGCAGAACGACGGCCGGGTGACGCCGTGGACGGCCACGCCGGGCGTGATGACGCGGGCCAGCCCCAGCCCCGGCAGCGGCTCGACCAGGGCCGCGTCGCGGGTGGCCTGGGCGATGCGCTCCACAAGCTCTTCGCGCTCGGCGGCCATCTGCCCGGCCTCGCGCTCGGCCGGCCGCTGTGGCGCTTCCGTGAAATTCGTCGTGCTCATAGTCTGGTTGCTCCCGATGAAGCTTTGCAGGATTGTACAATCATTCACCACGATCTGGCTATCGCCGGCCGCCGCCCGTCCCCTATACTGTCCATCAGTGGCCGCCGAGCGGCCTGTTCAGCGCGGTCGCAGCGATGGCCGCGCCGGAGATGAGAGCCATGGAAATCAAGAGAGTTGGTTCACAGGCGTCCGGCCAGGGGCCGGCGGAGTGGTTCACCGGCACGGTGCGCGTTGACCCGCTGTTCCAGGCCCCGGAGCCGGCCCGCGTCGGCGGGGCCAGCGTCACCTTCGAGCCGGGGGCGCGCACGGCCTGGCACAGCCACCCGCTGGGCCAGACGTTGATCGTCACCGCCGGCTGCGGCCGCGCCCAGCGCTGGGGCGGCCCGGTGGAGGAGATACGGCCGGGCGACGTGGTGTGGATTGCGCCGGGCGAGAAGCATTGGCACGGCGCGGCCCCCACCACGGCCATGACCCACCTGGCCATCCAGGAGTATCTCAACGGCCAGGCGGCCGACTGGATGGAGAAGGTCAGCGACGCGCAATACAACAGTTAGGGCCGGCCCGCGCCGGATCACTACCGTTCATGAGGAGTCAGCGACATGCAAACACGCACACTTGGCAATAGCGATCTGACGGTCTCGGCCATCGGCTTCGGCTGCATGGGCATGAGCCATTCCTACAGGCCCTTCCCGCCGCGGGAGGAGATGATCGCCCTGCTGCACCAGGCCGTGGAGCGCGGCGTGACGTTCTTCGACACGGCCGAGGTCTATGGCCCGTTCGCCAACGAGGAGCTTGTCGGCGAGGCGCTGGCCCCCTTCCGCGGCCGGGTGGCCATCGCCACCAAGTTCGGCTTCAACCTCGACCCCACCGGGCGCGAGATGTGGACGGGCCTGAACAGCCGGCCGGAGCACATCCGCGAAGCCGCCGAGGGGTCTTTGCGGCGGCTGGGCGTGGAGACGATCGACCTCTATTACCAGCACCGCGTCGACCCGGACGTGCCCATCGAGGACGTGGCCGGGGCGGTGAAGGAGCTGATCCAGGCCGGCAAGGTGCGCCACTTCGGCCTGTCGGAGGCCAGCGCGGCGACCATCCGCCGCGCCCACGCCGTGCAGCCGGTGACGGCGGTGCAGAACGAGTACTCGCTGTGGTGGCGGCGGCCGGAAGAGGAAGTGCTGGCCACGCTGGAAGAGCTGGGCATCGGCCTCGTGCCCTATAGCCCGCTGGGCAAGGGCTTCCTGACCGGCGCGATCGACCAGAGCACGACCTTCGAGAGCGGCGACCTGCGCAACGCCATCCCCCGCTTCACGCCGGAAGCCCGCCAGGCCAACATGGCCCTGGTCGAACTGCTGGGCCAGATCGGCGCGCGCCATGGGGCCACGCCGGGGCAGATCGCCCTGGCCTGGCTGCTGGCCCAGAAGCCGTGGATCGTGCCCATCCCCGGCACGCGCAAGCTGTCGCGGCTGGAGGAGAACCTCGGCGCGGCCGACGTGGCCCTGACGGCCGACGACCTGCGCGACATCGAGAGCGCCGCCGCGGCCATCAAGATCGAGGGCGCGCGCTACCCCGAACATCTGGAAAAGATGACCAACCTCTAGGAGAACGGAATGCGCGCCACTGTGATGCATGGCGCGGGCGACGTCCGCATCGAGACCGTCCCCGACGCCCGTCTCATCGAACCGACCGACGCCCTGGTCGTCGTCACCCGCGCCGCCATCTGCGGCAGCGACCTGTGGCCCTATAAGAGCATGGAGCCGGACGAAGCCGGCCGGCGCATGGGCCACGAGTTCATCGGCATCGTCGAGGCTGTGGGGGCCGAGGTACGGACCCTCAAGGCCGGCGACCTGGTGGTGGCTCCCTTCGCCTGGTCGGACGGCACGTGCGAGTTCTGCCGCGCCGGGCTGCACACCTCCTGCCTCCACGGCGGCTGGTGGGGCGGCACGGAACTGGACGGCGGCCAGGGCGAGGCGGTGCGCGTGCCCCAGGCCGACGGCACGCTGGTCGTCCTGCCGGTGGGCCGCGACGATGCCCTGATGCCCTCGCTGCTGACGCTGGCCGACGTGATGGCCACCGGTCACCACGCGGCGCTGACGGCCCGTGTGGGGCCGGGCAAGATCGCCGCCGTCGTCGGCGACGGCGCGGTCGGGCTGTGCGGCGTCATCGCCGCCCGCCGCCTGGGGGCGGAGCAGATCATCCTGCTGGGCCGCCACCCCGACCGCATCGCCCTGGCGCGGCAGTTCGGGGCCACGGACGTGGTGAGTGAGCGGGGCGAGGCGGCGGTGGAGCGGGTGCGCGCCCTGACCGGCGGCCTGGGGGCGCACGCGGTGTTGGAGTGCGTCGGCCTGGACGAAGCGATCGCCACCGCGGTGGGCATCACCCGCCCCGGCGGGGCGATCGGCCGCGTGGGCGTCCCCCAGGGGATGACGCTGCCGGCCGAGCCGACGTTCTACGACAACATCACCATCGCCGGCGGCCCCGCCCCGGCCCGCGCCTACATCGAGGGGCTGCTGCCCGACGTGCTGGAAGGGCGCATCGAGCCGGGGCGCGTCTTCGACTGGACCGGCGGCCTGGAGCAAGTGCCCAACGGCTACCGGGCCATGAACGAGCGCACGGCCATTAAGGCTCTGATCGCCTTTTAGAGGAGCAAGGCCATGAGCGGCTGGACGAGAGACGAACTGGAGAAAATCGGCGCGGCCGAGGAACTGCGGCTGGCCTCGCGCCGCAACGACGGCCGCCTGCGCCCCGCGGTGACCATGTGGGTGGTGCGCCACGGCGATGAGTTGTACGTGCGCTGCGTCAACGGCCGCGACGGGGCCTGGTTCCGCGGCACGCAGACGCGCCACGAGGGTCAGATCAGCGCCGGCGGCGTAGCCAGAGAAGTCCGCTTTGTGGACGCCGCCGCCGACGTAGCCGATGCGCTGGACGCCGCGTACCGGGCCAAGTACCGCCGTTACCCGGCCAGCATCGTCGACCACGTCGTCAGCCCGGCGGCGCGCGCGGCGACATTGCGACTCGCGCCGGACGAGGCAACTCAGCAGTAGTTAGGCAGACCTCACTCTCTATCTCAGCCGGCGGTCACGCGGGCGATAGCCGCGTCCAGCTTAATCGCCCGCCCCCGCTGCCAGGCGGCCTCGAAGGCGGCCTCGCCCAGGGCGTCGCGCAACTGGCGGCGGGTGCGTTCCACTTCCACGCGGTCGGCCGGCCACCAGGCCGCGCCGGAGGTGGCCAGCTGGGCGTCGGCCGCGGCCAGCAGAGCCGCGGCGTCGGCCGCGCCCTGAGCCATGGCCGCCTGCTGGGCCAGCGCCCTGTGGGCGCCCACGGCGGCCAGCCCGCCCAGGCACTCGGCCATGCCGCGCTTGTTGCCCAGCCGGCGAAAGGCGGCCAGGCTCTCGTGGAATAGCTCTTCGGCCCGCGCCGCGTCGCCGTCGTGCAGGGCCATATAGCCCAGGGTGTGGATGAGCCGGGCGTGGTCGCCCAGGGCGTCGGCCTGGCGGTAGAGGGCTTCGGCGCGCTCATAATCGCCGCGGGCGCGGTCATAGTCGCCGCGGGCGCGGGCGATCTCGCCGGCATTGTTCAGGCACAGGGCGATCTGCCACGGGTCGCCGATAGCCTCGGCCAGCGGCGTCGGCTCGCGCCGCCAGCGCAACACCAAAAAACAAAAAAACCCCCCCCCCCCCCCCAAAGAAAAAAAAA
>JRYK01006211.1_pt1 | contig 15919 bp, 12 predicted proteins | sample 235381 | NCBI WGS metagenome assembly JRYK01 (sample SAMN03074220, study PRJNA261476) | activated sludge metagenome | biome: Wastewater Treatment Plant; feature: Wastewater; material: Activated sludge; isolation source: activated biomass of a wastewaster treatment plant treating hydrocarbon... ... | reverse complement strand
ATGATCCTCGGGATCCCGCCGATCCTCACCAACGCGTTCGTCGGGGTGCGCCAGGCCGACCGCGGTGCCGTCGAGGCGGCGCGCGGGATCGGGATGGCGCGGAGCGCCGGGGCCTGGATGGCGGTGGTGCGGTTCATCGTCGTGTCTCCTTGTGCGAGTGGGTCGATGTCTCGTTAGCGGCCGCTTGACGCCGCCGTGAACACGCCTCGCAGGCTACGGACCGCCGGTATCGGGACGCTTTAGATTTCCGCTCGCTCGGTATCGATCGGGTATCGCCGGGTATCGGCACGTAACCGGCCGCGTCGCGCGGCCGCGCGCCTATAATCGGCCCCGCGCCAGGGGAAGACGGAAGCGATGAACAGCGGACGGGTATTGATCGTCGACGACGATCGCGAGATCCGGGAGATGCTCGCGGAGTACCTCGCGTCGCACGGCTTCCAGGCGGAGACCGCCGAGGGCGGCGCGGCCATGCGCGCGGCGCTCGGGCGCGGCGCCCCGGACGTCGTGCTGCTCGACGTGCGGCTGCCGGGCGAGGACGGCCTCACGCTCGCGCGCTTCCTGCGCGAGCGCTACGAGGTCGGGATCATCATGGTCACGGCGGCGGGCGAGGTGGTCGACCGCATCGTGGGGCTCGAGATGGGCGCCGACGACTACGTCGCGAAGCCGTTCGATCTGCGCGAGCTCCTCGCCCGGGTGAAGAGCGTCGCGCGCCGGGTCCAGGGCGGACCGCGCACCCCGGCGGGCGCTCCGGCGGCGCCGCAGCGGGTGCCGATCGGGCGCTGCCGGCTCGACCTCGGGTCGCGCCAGCTCTTCGGCCAGGACGGGGCCGAGGTGCCGATCACCGCGATGGAGTTCGACCTGCTCAAGGCGTTCGTGGACCACCCCAACCAGGTGCTGTCGCGCGACCGCCTGCTGACCCTCACGCGCAACCGCGAGTGGGAGCCGTTCGACCGCTCGATCGACATCCGCATCACCCGGGTGCGCCGCAAGATCGAGGAGGACCCCGACAACCCGCGCGCCATCCGCACCGTGCGGGGGGCGGGCTACATGTACGTGCCGGCGGACTGACGCGGCGCGGTTTGTAACCGCCGCGTTTCAATCGTTTCCGCGCGGTAACACCCGCGGAGGAGCCGGGGCCGGACGGTACACTCCCCGCCATGAGCGACGACACGGACCACGGGCGCGACGTCGCGCAGCTGCGCGAGCGCGCGATCACGCTGCAGCAGATCCTGGACAACAGCACGACGGTGCGCCTGTTCGCGAAGGATCGCGCGGGCCGCTACCTCTTCGTCAACCGCGCGTTCGAGCAGCACGTCGGCCGTCCGGCGGCCGAGATCGTCGGCCTCACGCCGGGCGACATCGCCCCGGCCGAGATCGCCGCGGGGCTGCGCGCCAACGACCGCCGCGTCATCGAGACCGGCGAGCCGCTCGAGATCGAGGAGTCGAACGTCATCCGCGGCGAGCGCCGCACGCTGCTCGCGAACAAGTTCCCGCTGCTCGGCGCCGACGGCAGGCCGTACGCCGTATGCGGCATCTCGGTCGACATCACCGAGCGCAAGCGCACCGAGGAGGCGCTGCGGCGCGCCGCACTCGCGGTCTCCACCGCCGCCGGGCCGGCGCTGTTCGAGACGCTGGTGCGCCAGCTCGCCGAGATCCTCGGCGTGGGCGTGGCGGCGATCACCGTCTTCTTCGACGAGCGGCGCACCCACATGCGCACGGTCGCCGCCTGCCTCGACGGGCGGATGCTCGCGCCGTTCGAGTACCTGGTGGCCACCTCGCCGTGCGCCGGCATGATCGGGCGCGAGTTCCGCTACGTGCGCGAGGGCGTGCGGCCGGAGTTCGCGCCGCAGTCGATCTTCGCCCAGTTCGAGTTCGACAGCTACGCCGCGTATTCCCTCAGCGCCAGCTCGGGCGAGCAGCTCGGCCTGATCGTGGTGATGGACCGCAAGCCGCTCGGCGAGCGCGCGCTCACCGAGGCGCTGCTCAAGATCTTCGCGGTGCGCGCGGCGGCGGAGCTCGAGCGCGCGCGCGCGGACGAGGCGCTGCGCGCCTCCGAGGCGAGCTACCGCGAGATCTTCGAGGCGAACGAGGACGCGATCTTCGTGCACGACTGGGACACCGGCCGCATCCTCGACGTGAGCCCCAAGACCGCCGAGCTCTTCGGCCACTCGCGCGCGGCGCTGCGCGAGCTGCGGGTGGGGGCCCTGAGCGCCGACGTGCCGCCCTACACCGAGCAGGACGCGGTCGGCTGGCTCGAGCGGGCGAAGGCCGCGGCCGAGCCGGTGCGCTTCGAGTGGCGCGGACGGCGCAGCGACGGCCGCCTGATGTGGAACGAGGTGACGCTCAAGCGCGCGACCATTGCCGGGGTGCGGCGCATCCTCGCCTTCGTGCGCGACGTCACCGACGCGAAGCGCGCCGAGGAGGCGGTGCGCGCGAGCGAGGCGCAGTACCGCGCCATCTTCAACGCTTCGGCCGACGCCCTGGTGCTGTGGAACTCGGCGCTGAAGCGGGTCGACGTGAACCCGGCCTACGAGCGCATGTACGGCCTCACCCGCGCCGAGGTGCTCGACCCCTCCTATCCCGACCACCGGCCGCGCGAGTTCGTCGAGCAGCGGCGCGAGATCGTGCGGCGCACGCTCGCCGGCGAGCCGTGCCAGGTCGAGCTGGAAGCGGTGCGCAAGAACGGCGAGCGGATCCAGATCGAGGTGCGCACCATCCCGGTCCAGCACCGCGGCGAGCCGCACGTGCTCGCGATCGTGCGCGACATCACCGCGCGCAGGCGCGCGGACGATGCGCTGCGGGCGAGCGAGGAGCAGTACCGGGCGATCTTCAACGCCTCGGTCGACGGCCTGCTGCTGTGGGACGCCGGGCACCGCATCGTGGACGCGAACGAGGCCTTTCTCGCGATGCACGGGTACGCGCGCGAGGAGATCGTCGGGCAGTCCGAGCCGCTCTTCGTCCCCGCGGCGCTGCAGTCCCAGTGCGTGGAGCTGCTGCCGAAGATCCTGACCGGCTCGCCCTGCCGGCTCGAGGCGCGCACCCGGCGCAAGGACGGGACCGAGTTCGACGTCGAGATCCACGGCGTCCCGATGCAGTACCAGGGCCGGCCGCACGCGCTCATCATCTTGCGCGACGTCACCGAGGCAAAGCGCGCCGAGGAGCGCCTGCGCGCGAGCGAGCAGCGCTACCGCCTGCTCTTCGAGATGGAGTCCGACGCGATCCTCGTCGTGGACGCGGACAGCCTGCGACTCCTCGACGCGAACCGCGCGGCCGAGTCGCTCTGGGGGTACGCCCGCGCCGAGCTGATGACGATGACCGCGGCCGACCTCTCGGCCGAGCCCGCGGAGACGCGCGGCTCGATCCAGTCGCCCGAGGGGCGCGTGCACATCCCGCTGCGCCACCACCGCAGGCGCGACGGCACCGTCTTCCCGGTCGAGATCACCTCGAACCGCCTGCAGCTCGACGGGCGCAAGATCGTGATCGCGACCATCCGCGACATCACCGAGCGCGAGCGCGCCGAGGCGGCGCGGCGGGCGCTCGAGGCGCAGCTGCGCCAGGCGCAGAAGATGGAGGCGATCGGCCAGCTGACCGGCGGCATCGCGCACGACTTCAACAACATCCTGACCAGCATCGTCGGGTACGTGACGCTCGCGGCGGAGCGCGAGGCCGCCGCCGCCGATGCGAAGGTCGCGGGCTACCTCGAGCAGGCGGCGCGCTCGTGCCGGCGCGCACGCGACCTGATCCAGCAGATGCTCACCTTCAGCCGCGGCCAGCGCGGCGAGCGCCGCCCGGTCGATCTGCGCCGCTTGGTGGCCGACTCGGCGCGGCTCCTGCACTCGTCGATGCCGTCGACGCTCGATCTCGAGGTGGCGGGCGGCGCGCAGGTCCCGCTCGTCTCGCTCGACCGGGTGCAGGCCGAGCAGGTGCTGCTCAACCTGTGCATCAACGCGCGCGACGCGCTCGCGGGCCAGGGCAAGGTGCGCATCGGCGTGCGGCGCGCGCGGCACGCGGCCGTGTGCGCGAGCTGCCGCAGCGCGTTCGACGGCGAGTTCGTGGAGCTCGCGGTGAGCGACGACGGGCCCGGGATCGCCCCCGGGCTGATGGAGCGCATCTTCGACCCGTTCTTCAGCACCAAGGAGGTGGGCAAGGGCAGCGGCATGGGCCTCGCCATGGTGCACGGCATCGTGCACGACCACGGCGGACACGTCGTGGTCGAGACGCAGCCGGACGCCGGCACCACGTTCCGCGTGCTGTTCCCGGCGCTCGCCCCCGACGGCGTGGAGGCGGAGCACGAGACGCTCACCGGGCTCGCGCCGGCCGCGCGCCGGCCGCGCCTGCGCGGACGCGTGCTCGTCGCCGAGGACGAGGAGATGGTGCGCGCGTTCATGCGCGAGCTGCTGGAGGGCTGGGGCCTGGAGGTGGACGCGGCCGGCGACGGGGCCGAGGCGTACGCGCTCTTCGCCGGCGCGCCCGAGCGCCACGACCTCGTCATCACCGACCAGACGATGCCGCGGCTCACCGGGGTCGCGCTCGCGCGCGAGCTCGCGGCGCGCCGCCCGGGCCTGCCCGTCATCCTCTACAGCGGTTACGCGGATGCGATCACGGAGGCCGAGGTGCAGGCGGCCGGGATCCGCGCGCTGGTGCGCAAGCCGGTCGAGCCGGCGGCGCTGCGCGGTCTGGTCGAGTCGCTGCTGCCGGGCGCGGCGCGCGCGGCGTGAGCCGGGGCCGGAAACGAAACGCCCCGCGCGCGGCGGGGCGTTTCCGGGGGGCGAGCGGGCTGACCGCTAGCCGCAGCTTCCCACCGCGCCGCACGCGGTGCAGAAGTCGCACCCGTCCTTCTTGATCACCGTGTAGTTCCCGCACTCGGTGCACAGCGCGCCCTGCATGAGCTTCGGCTGGCCGGCCTCGCGCGGCGCCTCCAGGATGCCCATCTCACGCTTCGGGTAGCCGTTCTCGTCGAGCACGCCGAGCATCGCGTAGCGGTGGATGACCAGGCGCGCCAGGTACGCGACGGTCGACGGCCAGGTCTGCTGCCGGCGCTCGCCCGGGACGAAGGCGAGGAAGTCGCCGAGCGGCTCCGAGTAGTTGAGGAGCTTGCGCAGCTTCATCCCGATCCACGCCGGGTCGACGACCCGCATGTCGAGCGAGAGGAGACGCGCGAGGCCGTCGAGCGCGCGCGGGTAGAACCCCGACAGGTACATCGCGTAGGGGCGGGTCACGCCGTCGGGCAGGGTGATCTCCTTCAGCCCGAGCACGAAGTCCTCGCCCGAGGCGGGGTTGCGCACGTCCACCGTCCAGGAGAGCGTGCCGTCGGTGCCGGTCTTCGGCTCCTCGACCGCGAACATCGCGTCGAGGACCGGGTGCGGCCGGCCCTCCGGCGAGAGGAGGTCGGGGCTGCGCTCGTCGAGCGCGCCGAGCGAGTCGCAGCGCCAGCGGATCACCTGCGCGACCCCGGCGGCGACGCTCGGCACCAGCCGCTTCTCGCCGTGCGGCGGGAACGGCATCTCGAAGGACTGCTCGCCGGGCGTCTTCGCGAGCACGTCCAGCTTCAGCGCGAGCCACGCGCGGTCGTTCGCGCGCATGTCCATCGACAGCGTCTTCGCCACCGCGCCCAGGCCGCGCGGCTGCTCGGCGCCGTTGACCCAGACCTCGAACGGGAAGCTGCGGCGCCCGGACGGCGCCGATGCGGCCCCGCCCCCGTCCTCGTCCTCCACGTGCCCGACGAACAGCGCGAAGTCGCCGCCCGGGTGCTGGATCATGTACGTCCACGCGAGGTTGCCGCCGGGGAGCTGCGGCCGGCCCGGCCACACGAGCGAGGCGAGCACCGGCGCCGGCAGGCTCTTGATCGCGAGCCGGCGGTTCGCCTCGGTGATGGCGACGTCCTGCGGGTCGCGCTTCTCGCTGCCGGCCGGCGGCGCCTCGACCGACAGCACCGCGCCGAGGACCTTGTTCGGCCGGTAGGTCGCGAGCCCCTTCAGCCCGGCGCGCCACGCGGTGAGGTACAGGTCCTCGAAGTCCGCGTACGGGTAGTCCTCCGGCACGTTGACCGTCTTCGAGATGCTGGTGTCGATGAACGGCGCGACCGCGGCCACCATGTCCTTGTGCGCCTGCGCGGAGATCTGGAGCGCGGTGATGAAGTAGGGCGGGAGGCTGCGCACGTCGCCGCCCAGGTGGCGGTACAGGCGCCAGGCGTAGTCCTCGACCGAGTAGTCCTTCCAGGTCCCGTCGGGCATGCGCTTGCGGCGCGAGTAGGTCCACGAGAACGGCGGCTCGATCCCGTTGGACGCGTTGTCCGCGAACGCGAGGCTGATCGTCCCGGTCGGGGCGATCGAGAGCAGGTGCGAGTTGCGGATGCCGTGCGCCCGGATCTTCTGCTTGATCTCCTGCGGCAGGCGCGAGGCGAAGTTCCCGCCCGCGAGGTAGAGGTCGGCGTTGAAGAGCGGGAACGCGCCGCGCTCGCGCGCGAGCTCGATCGAGGCGCCGTAGGCGCGGTCGCGCATGTGCTCGGCGATGCGCGCGGCCATCTGGCAGGCCTCGGGCGTGTCGTAACGCAGGCGCAGCATGATGAGCGCGTCGCCCAGCCCGGTGAAGCCGAGGCCGACCCGGCGCTTCGCCGCCGCCTCGTCCTTCTGCGCCTTCAGCGGCCAGGGGGTCGCGTCGAGCACGTTGTCCAGCATGCGCACCGAGGTCTCGACCACCTTGCCGAACGCGGCGAAGTCGAACTCGGCCTCCGCGCTGAACGGCGCGCGCACGAAATTCACCAGGTTGATCGAGCCGAGGTCGCAGCAGCCGTAGGGCGGCAGCGGCTGCTCGGCGCACGGGTTGGTGGCCTCGATCGTCTCGCAGTAGTAGAGGTTGTTGTCCTTGTTGATGCGGTCGAGGAACAGGATCCCCGGCTCGGCGTGGTCGTAGGTCGAGCGCATGATCTGGTCCCACAGGTCGCGCGCGCGCACCTTGCGGTAGACCCACAGCCCGTCGGCGCGCTGGTAGGCGCCCTCGGCCTTCGTGTCCTGCGACGGCTCGGCCTTGTGCACGAGCTCGAACTGGCCGTCGGACTCCACCGCGCGCATGAACTCGTCGGTGACGCCGACCGACACGTTGAAGTTGGTGAGCTCGCCGTCGTCCTTGGCGTGGATGAACGTCTCCACGTCCGGGTGGTCGCAGCGCAGCACGCCCATCTGCGCGCCGCGGCGCGAGCCGGCGGACTCCACCGTCTCGCACGACTCGTCGAACACCTTCATGTACGAGACCGGGCCGCTCGCGCGCGACATCGTGCCGCGCACGAGCGCGCCCTGCGGGCGGATCGAGGAGAAGTCGTAGCCCACGCCGCCGCCGCGGCGCATCGTCTCGGCGGCCTCCGCGAGCGCGGTGTAGATGCCGGGGCGGCCGTCCACCACCTCGGTGATCGAGTCGCCCACCGGCTGGACGAAGCAGTTGATGAGCGTCGCGGTGAGCGACGTGCCCGCGGCCGAGTTGATGCGCCCCGCGGGCACGAAGCCGCGCTCCTGCGCCTCGAGGAACCGCGCCTCCCACTGCGCGCGCTTGTCCTCCGCCTCCACCGTCGCGAGCGCCCGCGCCACGCGGCGGCGGACGTCGGTCGCGGTGCGCTCCGTCCCCTTCGCGTACTTCTCCAGGAGCACCTCCTCCGCGATTTCCTGCTCGGGCAGGGTCGCAGCGCTGGCGCTGGTGGAATCCTTTGTAATTTCAGCTGGTTGCATAGTTATCCCTGTATTGTTGTGGAGTGCCAGAGGACGAGCGGAGAAGGATACGCCGCGCGGCGCGCCGCGTGGCCTCCCCGCCCCGGACGGAAATTTCGCAGTCGGCAGCTGAACATGACGTGAGCCACATCAAGCACATCGATGACGTCACTTAAGGTATCGCTTTAACTCGAAGAACGCCAGCGCCGGGAAAATGCCGCCAGATTCAAGGCCCTAGATCTAGTGGTCGAAGGGAACCCGACCCCTACCTATCGTGGTCCGGACGTGAAGTTTGTCACAGTCGCAGCGCGCCTGCCGGACCGGTGCAGAATTCGCCCCGGCGCGCCGCGCGGGAACGATGCGACCGGGTTCCGGTCCCTCCCTCTGCGGCGCAAGGAAGCGCGCGCGCGCGCGACCAACACTGCGCCACCCTCCGGAGCAACGACGATGACCGCTCGCCCGATTCCGCCCACCGAGATCCCCGCCGGCAAGGAAGTCGCGACGCTCGGCGGCGGCTGCTTCTGGTGCCTGGAGGCGGTGTACGACGAGCTCGCCGGCGTCGAGTCGGTGGAGTCCGGCTACATGGGCGGGGACACGCGCGCGCCCACCTACGAGGCGGTGTGCGGCGGCGACACCGGACACGCGGAAGTGGTGCGCGTCACCTTCGACCCCGCGCGCATCGCGTACCGCGAGATCCTCGAGGTGTTCTTCGTGATCCACGACCCGACGACGCCGAACCGCCAGGGGAACGACGTCGGCACGCAGTACCGCTCGGCGATCTTCTTCCACTCGCCGGCGCAGCAGCGCGTCGCGACGGAGACGATCGCGGCGCTGCAGCGGGAGGTCTACGACGCGCCGATCGTCACCGAGGTCACGCCGGCCGCGGACTTCTGGCTCGCCGAGGGCTACCACCAGGAGTACTTCAGGAACAACCCGGGCCAGCCCTACTGCATGTGGGTGGTGGCGCCCAAGGTGCAGAAGTTCCGCAAGCGGTTCCTCGCCCGGGCGAAGAAAGCCTGAGCCGGCGCGCGCGGCCCCAGCCGGTAGAATCCGCCCCGCAACGGCGCCGGGCCACCGGCGCGCAAAGGGGGACGCATGTTCGGCCGGCTTCTGCCCTTCGAGGGCAGGTTCTTCGACCTCTTCAACGCGCTCGCCGGCGAGGCGGTGCAGGCGAGCCGCGAGCTCGTCTCGCTGATGGAGAGCTTCGACGACCTCGAGCGGCGCGCGTTCGCGATCGAGACGATCGAGAAGCGCGGCGACAAGATCACCCAGGAGACGATCGAGACGCTGCATCGGACGTTCGTCACGCCGCTCGACCGCGACGACATCCACCAGCTCGTGACGCGCATGGACGACATCCTCGACCTGATCGAGGACTGCGCGCAGTCGATCAACCTGTACGACGTGCGCACCGCCACGCCCGAGATGAAGCGGCTGGCCGAGATCTGCGTCGGCTGCGCCGAGAACGTCGAGGCCGGTGTGGGCGGGCTCTCCAACCTGAAGGATCCGCGCGCGATCATGGCGGCGTGCGCCGAGATCGACAAGCTCGAATCGGAGGCCGACCGGGTGATGCGCACGGCGATCGCGCAGCTCTTCCGCGAGGAGCCGGACGCGAAGCAGATCATCAAGCTGCGCTCGATCTACGAGATCCTCGAGCAGATCACCGACCGCTGCGAGGACGTGGCGAACATCATCGAGGGCATCGTCCTCGAGAACGCCTGAGCGCCGGCCGGGCCGGGAACGCGCCGCGATGAGCCTGGAGGTGATCGTGTTCCTGGTCGCGCTCGCGCTCGCGTTCGACTTCATGAACGGCTTCCACGACGCGGCGAACTCGATCGCGACCATCGTCTCGACCGGCGCGATGCGGCCCCAGCACGCGGTGCTGTGGGCCGCGTTCTTCAACTTCGTCGCGTTCCTCGTCTTCGGCGTGGCGGTGGCGACGACCGTCGGCAAGGGCATCGTCGACCCCGCGGTCGTCGACCACCGCGTGGTGTTCGGCGCGCTGTGCGGGGCGATCGCCTGGAACGTGATCACCTGGTACTACGGCATCCCCTCGAGCTCCTCGCACGCGCTCATCGGCGGCCTCGCCGGCGCCGCGGTCACGAAGGGCGGCGTGAGCACGCTCATCGCGGCCGGGTTCCTGAAGACCGCGGCGGCGATCGTGCTCTCGCCCGCGGTCGGCTTCCTGCTCGGCGCCGCGCTGGTGGTGGCGGTGTCGTGGCTGATGTTCCGGGTCGCGGCGCGCCGCGTCGATCGCTGGTTCCGCGTCCTGCAGTACGTCTCGGCCGCGTTCTACAGCCTCGGCCACGGCGGCAACGACGCCCAGAAGACCATGGGGATCATCTGGATGCTGCTGATCGCCGGCCAGGTCGTCGGGAGCGCGGATCCGCTGCCGCTGTGGGTGGTGCTCGCGTGCCAGGCGGCGATGGGACTGGGCACGCTGTTCGGCGGCTGGCGCATCGTGAAGACGATGGGCATGCGCATCACCAAGCTGCGCCCGGTCGGCGGCTTCTGCGCCTCGGCGAGCGGCGCGGTCACGCTGTTCATCGCGACCTGGCTCGGGATTCCCGTCTCCACCACCCACACGATCACCGGGTCGATCGTCGGGGTCGGCTCGGTGCGCACGCTCTCGGCGGTGCGCTGGGGCGTGGCCGGGAACATCGTGTGGGCGTGGATCTTCACCATCCCGTGCTCCGCCTTCTTCGCCGGGATCGCGTGGTGGCTCGGCGAGCGCTACCTCTGACGCGTCGCGCGTGAAGGCGCGGCCCCTCCACGGCTGGGACCTCGCGCCGCAGGAGGCGATGGCCCTGCAGGCGCGGCTGCGCGCTCGGGTCGAGCGCGCGGACCGGGTCGGCGCAGTGCGCCGCGTCGCCGGCGTCGACGTGGGGTTCGAGGCCGACGGCCGGGTCACCCGCGCGGCGGTCGCGGTGCTCGACCATCCCGGCCTCGCGCTGGTGGAGCAGGCGGTGGTCCGCGTTCCGACCCGATTCCCGTACGTGCCGGGCCTGCTCTCGTTCCGCGAGGCGCCGGCGGCGCTCGCGGCGTTCGCGCGGCTGCGGACCGCGCCCGACCTCATCCTCTACGACGGCCACGGGGTCGCGCACCCGCGCCGCTTCGGGATCGCGAGCCACATCGGCCTGCTCCTCGACTGCCCGTCGATCGGGGTGGCCAAGACGCGGCTCGTCGGCGTCCACCGGGCGCCGGCGAACCGCCGCGGCGCGTGGACGCCCCTGCGCGCGGCGCCCATCGACGGCGACGGAACGGGCGCCGACGAGACGATCGGGGCGGTCCTGCGCACCCGCGCCGGCGTGAAGCCGCTGTACGTCTCCATCGGCCATCGGGTGAGCCTCGAGTCCGCGCTGCGCTGGACGCTCGCCTGCACGACGCGCTACCGGCTGCCGGAGACCACGCGCCAGGCGCACCGGCTCGCATCGGGCCGCTGAGGCGCGCCGCCGGTGCCCCGGCGCAACGCGATGGAAGGTCGGCGCCGCGGCAGGGCTAATCCCGCTGCGGCGGGTCGAAGAGCGGCAGCTGCATCGCTCCCACCAGCACCGCCTGCTCGACCGCGCGCTTGGCCTCCTTCAGCGTGGCGGCGCCGCCGGCGAGCGTCCCCGCCTCCCAGCGGTACCGCGCCTCGGGCCGCGCGCTCTTCTCCATGCGCACGATGCCCACGCGCCGCTTGCCCGCCCACAGACCGTGCGAGAGGTAGCCGCGCTCCCAGACCGGCCGCACCCTGGATCGTCTGCGAGGCGTTTGCGCCATTCTTCCTCCCCGGTTCCGCGGCGCCAATCGTACCGCGCCGCGACCGGAGTAGACTCGCCAGTCGCTTCGCTCCCCCGACCGGAGGCCGCCATGGCGCTGATGGACTTCATCAAGAAGCAGTTCGTAGACGTCATCCACTGGACCGAGGACGACGAGACCACGCTCGCGTACCGGTTCCCGATGCAGGACATGGAGATCCAGTACGGCGCGCAGCTCACGGTGCGCGAGTCGCAGATGGCCGCGTTCGTGGACGAGGGCAAGGTCGCCGACGTGTTCGGGCCGGGGCGCTACAAGCTCACCACCCAGACGATCCCGGTCCTCACCTACCTCAAGAACTGGGACAAGCTCTTCCAGTCGCCCTTCAAGAGCGACGTCTACTTCTTCAGCACCCGCCTCAAGGTCGACCAGAAGTGGGGCACGCCCAACCCGATCACGATCCGCGACAAGGAGTTCGGCGCGATTCGCCTGCGCGCGTTCGGGATCTACTCCTACCGCATCAAGGACCCGAAGAGCTTCCACCTGAACGTCAGCGGGACGCGCGAGCGCTATACGGTCGACGACCTCTCCGGTCAGCTGCGCTCGACCGTGGTCGGCTCGATCACCGACCTCTTCGCCGAGTCGCAGGTGCCGTTCCTCGACATGGCCGCGAACCAGGACGAGTTCGCCGCGCAGCTCAAGGCCAAGGTCGGCGAGGGTTTCGCGCGCTTCGGGCTGGAGCTCGACGGCTTCGTGGTCGAGAACCTGTCGCTGCCGGAGGAGCTGCAGAAGGTGCTCGACAAGCGCATCGCGATGAACATGGTCGGCGACATGCAGCGCTACACCCAGTACGAGGTGGCGTCGAACATCGGCACCGCCGCCGCGAACGAGGGCGGGCTCGCCGGCATCGGCGCGGGCCTCGGCGCCGGCATGGGGATCGGCCAGGCCATGGGCCAGGCGATCGGCCAGGCCATGCCGCCGCAGGGCGCCGCGGGTGCGGCCGCCCCGGCGGGGACGAAGTCGTCGCAGGACGCCATGGCCCTCCTCGAGAAGCTCCACGACCTCAAGACCAAGGGCGTGATCACCGAGGACGAGTTCAACGCGAAGAAGGCCGAGCTCTTGAGCAAGATGTAGCGCTCTTCCGGGCGCGCGGGGGCGCGCCCGGCATCACCACCGCGGTCATAACGCATAACGAGTGGCTACCGCGAATTGCCCTTCCTGCGGCGCGCCGATCCGGTTCCGGGGCGCCCAGTCCATCGTCGCCATCTGCGAGTTCTGCCGCTCGACGCTCGTCAAGCAGGGCGCGCAGCTCGCGGACATCGGCAAGCAGGCCGAGCTCGCCGAGGACGCCTCGCCCCTGCAGCTCGGCACCGAGGGGCGCTACAAGGGCGTGCACTTCGCGCTCATCGGCCGCATCCAGTACCGCTACGGGGCCGGCGCGTGGAACGAGTGGTACGCGCTCTTCGACGACCAGCGCACGGGCTGGCTCTCGGACGCCATGGGGACCTACCTCATGACCTTCCTGCGCCGCACGGGCGGCCTTCCGCCGCTCGACAAGATGGCGGTCGGGCGCGCCGCGCAGCTCGACGGCCGCCGCTACGAGGTCGCGAACATCGAGCGCGCGAACGTGATCGCCGGCCAGGGCGAGCTGCCGTTCAAGGTCGGCGCGGGCTGGGAGGCGGTGTTCGTCGACCTGCGCGGCGAGGACGGCCGCTTCGCCACCCTCGACTACAGCGAGGACCCGCCGCTCCTCTTCGTCGGGGAGGAGAAACCGTTCGAGTCGTTCAAGTTCGCCAACCTGCGCGATGCGAAGGCCGCCGGCGCCCCGACCGCCAAGGCGTTCGCGTTCAACTGCCCCGGCTGCGGCGCGCCGCTCACCAAGCGCGTCCAGACCACCGAGGCGGTCGCCTGCGGGACGTGCGGCGCGGTGGTGGACGTGGCCACGCCCGGCCTCGCGATCATCTCGCGCGCCGAGGCGAACGCCGCCAGGTTCAAGCTCTCCGTCCCGCTCGGCGCGCACGGCAGGCTGGCCGGCGCCGAGTACGAAGCGATCGGCTACATGCGCCGGCAGATGAGCGCCGACGGCGCCGCGTACGAGTGGGGCGAATACCTGCTGCACAACCCGGAGCAGGGCTACCGCTGGCTGTCCGAGTACGACGGCCACTTCAGCCTGATCAAGACGACCGCCGACGCTCCGCGCGTGACGCGCACTGCGGCGCAGCCGCGCGCGCGCTACCTCGGGCGCGAGTACCGGCACTTCCAGGCCTACCAGGCGACGGTCACCTACGTCGTCGGCGAGTTCTACTGGCGGGTGAAGGTCGGCGAGCAGGCGCAGTGCGAGGACTACGTCTCGCCGCCCTACATCCTCTCCTACGAGCGCACGGCGACCGAGCAGAGCTGGTCGCTCGGCGAGTACGTCGAGCCCGACGCGCTGTGGCGGGCGCTCGGCCTCAAGAGCGCGCAGCCCAGGCGCGTGGGCATCGCGCCCAACCAGCCCTCGCCCTACGCCGGCAAGGCGCGGCAGTACTGGAAGTGGTGCGGGGCCTTCGCGCTCCTCGCGCTCGTCATCCATCTCGGCCTGCGCCTCTTCTCCGACACGACCGTGCTCGTCGCGCAGGACTTCGAGTTCAGGCCGGGGGCGCCGCTCGCCGACCTCACCACCAGGACCTTCGAGGTGCGCGGCGCGCGCCCCGCGCCGCTCGCGATCCGCACCACCGCCAACGTCGACAACAGCTGGGTCTATCTCGACCTGACGCTGGTCGCGGAGAACACCGGGGAGGCCTGGCGCGTCGGCCGCGAGGTGGCCTACTACGCCGGGGTCGACGGCGGCGAGAGCTGGTCCGAGGGCAGCCGCGACGACCGCGCGCGCATCGCCAGGGTCCCGCCCGGCCGCTACCACCTCGAGATCGACGCCGAGGGCGACCCGCGCGGCCGGCCGGTGCGCGGGCGGGTGGAGGTGTCGCGCGACGCGCCCGACTGGACGAACCTGTTCGTCGTGCTCGTCGCGCTCGCGCTCTGGCCGGTTCTCGCCTGGTGGCGCGGCGCGGCGTACGAGGCGCGGCGCTGGGCCGAGAGCGACCACGCGCCGTCGTCCGCGGACGACGACGGGGACGACGACTGAAGAGGGAGCGCAGCCATGCACCGGGTCTACGCCGTGCTCGCCGCCGTGCTGGTCGGCGTGTTCGGCTACGCGCAGTTCAACCACTGGTCGCTCTACGGCTCGGACGCCGGCACCCGGGAGCCGGGCCGACTGTCGTCGACCGGCACGCGCGGGAAGTGAATCGACCGAAAGGAGAGGGAGCATGTTGATCTTCGAATACCTGAAACCGTCGGCCCTGATCGGCTCGTTCGTCTACTCGCTGCTCGGCGTGCTGTTCGTGATCGTCACGTTCAAGCTCGTCGACATGCTGACCCCCGGCGACCTGTGGAAGGAGCTGATCGAGGAGCGCAACCAGGCGCTCGCGACGGTGGTCGCGGCGATGATCCTCGCGATCGCGATCATCGTCGCCTCGGCCATGCACTGACGCGCGGCCCCGGGCCGGGGCGTACCCGATGCTCTCACCGCGCCGCGTCGCTCCCGACGGCGAACTCGTCGCGCCCGAGCCGCCGCGGCCGGGCGCGCTCGGCCGGGCGCTGCTCGCCTCGGTGTTCGTCATCGCCGCGTGCGGCCTGGTCTACGAGCTCGTCGCCGGGGCCGCCGCGAGCTACCTCCTCGGCGACTCGGTCACCCAGTTCTCGCTCGTGATCGGCGCCTACCTCGCCGCGATGGGCGCGGGGTCGTACCTCTCGCGCTTCGTGCGCAAGGGCCTGGTCGCGCGCTTCTTCGAGATCGAGCTCGCGATCGCGGTGCTCGGCGGGGTCTCGGCGGCGACGATGTTCCTCGCGTTCGCGCACACCCCGGGGAGCTTCAAGTTGGTGCTGTTCGGCTTCGTCGTCGCGATCGGCGTGCTGGTCGGGCTCGAGATCCCGCTCGTGATGCGCATCCTGCGCGACCGGCTCGGCTTCCGCGACCTGGTCGCGAGCGTGCTCTCGTTCGACTACCTGGGCGCGCTCGCGGTGTCGGTCGCCTTTCCGCTGCTGCTCGCGCCCCAGCTGGGCCTCATCCGCACCGCGTTCCTGTTCGGCCTGATGAACGCGCTGGTCGCGCTGTGGGCGCTCTACCTCTTCCGCGCGCAGCTCGCGCCGCTCGTCCTGCGCGCGCTGCAGGCCGGCGCCGTGATCGCCCTGCTCGGCGCCGGGCTCGCGGGCGCCGACCGCCTCACCACGCTCGCGGAGGAGGGGCTGTACGCCGACCAGATCGTCTACGCCCGCTCCACCCGCTACCAGCGCATCGTGGTGACGAAGTGGCGCGAGGACGTGCGCCTGTTCCTCAACGGCAACCTGCAGTTCAGCTCGCGCGACGAGTACCGCTACCACGAGGCGCTCGTCCACCCGGGGCTCGCCGCCCTTCCGGCCGCGCGCCGCGTGCTGGTGCTCGGCGGCGG
>JRYK01001711.1_pt1 | contig 15988 bp, 16 predicted proteins | sample 235381 | NCBI WGS metagenome assembly JRYK01 (sample SAMN03074220, study PRJNA261476) | activated sludge metagenome | biome: Wastewater Treatment Plant; feature: Wastewater; material: Activated sludge; isolation source: activated biomass of a wastewaster treatment plant treating hydrocarbon... ... | reverse complement strand
CCCCCGCCTCGGGGGAAGGAATTAAAAATATGCTTGGCGGTAAAGTTGCAAGTGCTCCAATCGCGGAGGGGGCGAGTGTGGAACTGCACACGCCCGTAAAAGGACACTCGGAAGAATCGGCGGTTTATGTAGATGCGGGTGAAGTGTCCGCCGGAGAAGAGGATAAGGCAATACATTCAGCTGCACCCGTAAAAGGACACGGATGTGTCTTTGCGGTGTCGTTCACGGAGAGCGCCAGGTTCGGCACGCTCTGGAGCGTGAGGGTTGTGCACGGGGAGACGAACTACTTCGCGCTCATGCGGCTCATGCAGAAGATAGAGAAGAGGCGCGCGTCGGGGGAGCCGCTTGCGGCGAACGCTCCTCACCCGATGAAGAGACGGGAGAGATCGCCCGCGGCCAGGCTCGCTTTCCGCTTCGGGATAGAGGAGGAGGACGTGTACTCGATCAAGTTCAGCTCGGAGACCGTGAAGAGGCTCGCGGTATTCTACGGCATACCGGAGAGGGACGTGAAGCGGATACGGGAGGAGGAGCTCGGGGAAGAGTGAGGGGGGATGCATGATGCAGGATACAAGATGCAGGATACAGGATTAAAGAAGTGGATTCCCGATTTATTTTGGTTTGTGATGCTGATGCGTTGGAATAAGAGGCTTACTTGCAATCAACCGTGAGCGACCGGTTCTTGCGCACGCTCAGAACCGTAGCTCGGGAATGACAGAAATAAGAAGGTAAACCCCCACCCTGAAACAATACCGGAACGAAGTCCGGGACATGGTTCAGGACGGGGGAGGGAATTAAAAGAAATGAGGAGAAGGTTGCGGCGGATTGGGACGAGCCGCGGCAATGACGACAAACAATGAAGATCCTTTTTTCCATCCCGGAGGAAAGGGCTTTTTTGTGGTTTATATGCATGTGCATTAGGATTGACCGCGTGTCGCAATTAAAGTAAAATTCCACACACCTAATAATGGAGGATGCACATGCGTAAACTTCTAAACTTTCTATTAATGCTGACATTTATTATTACCGCTGCGCCTGTTCTTTTACTCTTTTCAGCCGGACACAGCCGCGCCCAGGAGGGCTGCGAGATTACTGTGCAAAAGGTGGCCCTGGGGGCGGAAGGCCAGGAATTTGAATTCCAGGGCGAGCAGTTGAACGGAGAGACGTTTTCATTCACGGTGCCCGCCGGCGGGAGCGCAACGGGCAACGCATCGACAGAGCCGGTCTTGATTACCGAGGTCCCTGTCGAGGGGTGGAGGTTCGGCGGTATAGAATGCGAGTCGGGCGGAGGGGTAGAGATAGTGGAGGTGCTCCCCAACGGCTGGGTCGAGCAGTGCGCAAACCCGCAAAATCCTACGTTCTGCACGGTAACGAACATCCCGGCCTCGAATCCTATACCCACGCTTTCGCAGTGGGGGATGATCGCTGCGGCGGCGGGATTGGGATTGATCGGAGTGTTCTTTGCGGTGAGGAAAAGAAGAGCGTTAGCTTCTTAGAAAGAAGAAAATATAAATCCCCCTTAATTTAGTTTAGCTGGGGGTATCACTCCGGTGATGATGCTTATATGCTGTCGGTCAACACCGACCAATTCCTCGCTCGCTTGGAATTGTTCCCCTTTTTCTAAGGGGGAAATGAAATGATGAAGGTGGGATGATTGCGGCGGCACGGGATGTGCCGCGGTGGTGACGGAAAAATATGAAAAGCCCTTTCCTCCGGTGCGCGGAGGAAAGGGCTTTTTTTTCGCTCCGGATAAACTGTCCGCGAAGATTTTGTGAACCGCGGGTTAAGAGCGCAAATTCGATATTCCAAATCAGCCGTCCTTGAGTAGACTTTCATGTTATGAGAAGCGAAACAAAAGTAACACTCGAAAGAGCTGCAAGGATTTTAGGCACGGACGTTACGACTCTCCTCGACGAGATATACGAGTCGGGCATAACCATACACAACGACAGGGGTTCGGGATTCGATTACATAAGCGCGTCGGATTTCGAGGATCTGAAAGAGAGTATGGGCTTCGCCGACCATTGAGGGGCCGGAGCTCGCGGCTGATTCAGCGCCTTGTGGAGCGGGATTTGTTTGATGTGTGAATGAAAGGTAAACCCCCACCCGAACCCTCCCCCTTTCATCAAAGGGGGGAGGGGAATAAATTAAGGGCGAACGGGTTGGGCTGCCGGCTTCCCCCTTCGCCAAGGCTTCGGGGGACGGGTCGCAAGCAGTACGAACGGGTTGGGGTCGCCGGCTTGTGCGGAGGAGTTGAAGTAGAATCGTAAAATCACACTACGTGTGTGAGCACACATTGTGTGCTGCGCTCAGTGGATGGTGTAGTCGGCGGCTCTTTTCGTGATGGCGGGAGCGGGCTCGCAGAGAAATTCGTCCGTATGGGTCTCGCTCATCGTCTTGAGGTCGAGCGTCATTTTCTCGACGTACAGCACGGCCTTCCCTTCTTTCTCCCATTTCCCGGCGTCCGGGCAGGGTATCTTCTTCTTCACGGAGCCGCTCGCCTTGAGCACGCGGTTGTAGCGGAGCGTGTCTTTCTCTATCTCGGGGTCGGCGTACCAGTCGAAATAGACGAGGCTCTTTTGCGCGGCGTCGATGACGAGGAAGCGCTTGTGGTCCCGCCCCGGCCATTCGTCGATGAACACGTATCCGCCGCGCATTCCGATGAACGTGTTGGCCCCTCCGAACTCGCCCGCGCTTATGGTGTAGAAGGCGTCGCGTCCGGCTAGAGAGCAGGGGTCCGGGACCGCGGCGCGGGGCTTGAATACGTATATGTCCTGGCCCTCGAAGGAAGGGGACTTGCTGGTATATATTATATATTCAGGATAAATGTAAGCCGTGCCGCCGCCGCACTGTTTCACTTCCGCGGGGTCGGTGCCGGGGATAAGCGGGCTGTCCGCGGCCGCTCCGGAAGCCGCGAGAAGCGCGAGCAGGGCCGCCGTCATGACCGCCACGAGCGATTTACGCATCGTGAATAGAATACCGGGCTTTCTACCGGCGGCAACCGCGTGGAATGCGCCGGATGGCCGAAAAAACTCCGTTTCGGGGCGCTCCCGGGTACAAAATTAAAGATAATTTAAAATTAATATTGAGTTGTGCCCGCTGTCATTGTAAAATGCTCGTATTCGGGTGTTTCAGGATGGATGTATGGATGAGATTTTCGGAAGCCTTTTCCGCTGCTTTTCCATATTATCTGCCGTTGCTTCGTCTGTGTTTATTGTGACCGCGTGGATCGGCCGGCGTGTACTTTACGGTGAGGAGAGGGAAGGAGCACCCGGTTTGAAATTAGTTTGATCGGTGATGAATTTATAGTACCCCCTTACCCTGACCCCCTCCCCGGAGGGGAGATGGAATTTAATCGGAGCGGGGGATGACAGCGTTACACAAAAGGCCCAAGGAGGGGAGATATGAAAAAGATGTTGAGTCTATTAGCCGGTTTGGTTGCGTTTGCAACCGTTCTCGCCGGCGGTTTCAGTTCGACCGGAGCGCAGGCCACGGAATGCTCGATCGTCACAACCAAGTCGGCCCCCGGAGCCGGAGACTATGAATTCGTCTTCGACGGCATACAGGACGGCTTTTTCCAGTTCACTATGGCCGACGGCGGGTCCGCCGGCTCGTTCTTTGAAAATGGAGACTTCGTGATTATAACGGAGCAGCCCCAGAACGGTTACAAGTTCGGAGGCATTGAGTGCGAGTCCGATCCGGGAATAATAGTCACCCAGATACCGAACGGGTGGACGATAGAGTGCGTGGACGAGAATAATGGCGCCGCGGTTTGCACTGTTTTTAACGATCCGTTCTCGAATCCGATACCTACTCTGTCGGAGTGGGCGATGATCGCGGCCGCGGCCGGATTGGGATTGGTCGGCGTGTATTTTGCTATTAGAAGGAGAAAGGTGCAGGCGGTTTGAAGTTAGCTGCTTGTAATGAATGAAAGGTAAACCCCCACCCTTGACTATTTTGGCTTAGGCAACATAGAGCCGGAAGTTTGTGTGCTTCGGTTGCTTTGGGAAAGGGAATCTATTTGGTAGGGGGAGGATCGCGGCGGAGAGATAGCAGCCGCGGTACGGTAAAGAACATAAAGTCTTAAAGGACGAGAAAGCCCTTTATCTCCGGAACAGAGGTAAGGGGCTTTTTTTTGCGCTCTGCGGAAAAATATTTCGATAATATCGCTGTTCGCTATTGAGTATTTTTTTTATTCCAGTAATATGCTTAATGAAAGTTCTTTAAGAACCGTTTTTTCTTACCTTTTTTCGTTATTTTCTTGTTTCTTTCATTAATTGTTTCATCGGAGGATGTTTAATCATTATTCCTGCCTGTGTTCCGGGTGTCTCAAACGTCAAACACCGTGACAGATCCTGTTGCGGGTGCAACGATGTCGCCGGGGAAGGTCCGTCTGCGGAGCCGGCATCCTGAACGTTACAGGCGGAAGTAGATTCGGACCGGTGGGCTCGGTTTAACCGTTCGGCCCCGAGCTCTAAACATCGCAAATCACAATCCATAGGAGGATTACATCAATGAAGGGGATTTCCGCATCTTTAACGAGTGTCGTATCGGCTGTAATGTTGTCGTTTTTGTTTTTGTTCCTGACGGCGGGCGCGGGCTCTGCGCAGGAAGGGGAAGGTTGCGACGTCATAGCTTTCCTGTCCGCTCCCGGGGCGGGTGACACGATATTCACTTTCACCGGCGTAAACTCGGGCGGGGGAGATTTCGCCTTTCAGCTCATCGACGGGGGCGATACCGGAGGGGAGATCGGTCAAAAAGCGTCCGTGGAGATAACTTTCGTTCCGACCGACGGATGGGCTTTCGGCGGGTTCGAATGCTCGACACCGGGCGGACTCCTCGTGACGAATTTCGACGACGGGTTTTCCCTCGAGTGCGTCGACCCGAACCAGGGGAGCGCGATCTGTACGATCAACCTCGTGAGATTGTCGAGTCAGAATATTCCCACGCTATCCGAATGGGGGATGATCGCTGCGGCGGCGGGGCTGGGATTGGTAGGAGTGCTCTTCGCGGTGAGGAGGAGAGCGCGGACGGTTTAAGTTTGACTGATATTTGGATCAATGTACCCCCTCACCCTAGCCCTCTCCCTCAGAGGGGAGAGGGGATTATTAAAGAATGAGGGATGATCGCGGCGGCGGCTGGGTTGGGACTGGTGGGAGTGTGGTTTGCGGTGAGGCGTGGAAAGATGCAGGATGCATGATGCACAATGCATGACGAAGGATTAAAGAAGTGGATTCCCGATTACAACTTCGGGAATGACAAGAAGAGAAAAACGAGATTGCCGCGCTTTCCCCTTCGCTTCGGACTCCGCTATCCCACTCCGCTTAGGCTTCAAGGGATGAAAGGCTTCCGGCTTCCCGGCTTCGTCTTTGCTTCCGGCTTCGCCTGGCGGCTACGCCGGGACGAGTCGCCGTGACAAGCATGATGCAGGGAGAGGACCGGTAATACGCTTCTTTCATTCTGTATCATGAATCCTGCATCATATGGTAGGAGCGGCTTTCCTGAATCGAGTTCAGGACAGGCCAGCCGCGATTGCATTTGTATGTCGCACCAGGATGGTGCTCCTACAAATTAGAAAAAATTCAGGATGACGAAAATGCGGAGCCCCTTTTCTCCGCGTGAGCGGGGGGAAGGGGCTTTTTTTTGATGATGGTAATGAAAGGGCAATTGTTTTTATCCTTCTTTTCCTTGATGCAAAAATCAACCGACAGCACGGAATTGGCTAAAAAATCCCAAGTTAACGCTAAAATGTTTCAATTCAACCCGCAGCCCTGAAACATTTTAACGCGTTAACAGCAGATTTTTTTTCACGCCAATTCCGTGAATGTCGGGGGGAGGAAAAAACGAGATTGCCCCTTCTCCGCTCTTGCGGGGAGGGGGCTTTTTTTTGGGGAGGATTAATGGGCCGAGGATTTTTTCGTAAGGCTCAACCCTGCGGGAACGTTTTTCCCCGGTAGCGCGATGCCGCCTTCGGGAGTGGTTATAATATTTAATTAACGGGCTTTACAGGGAGGCGACGGCATGAGACTCAGGAAGATGATTCTGGCACTGCCGGTGCTCGCTTTGCTCGCGCTCGGGAGCATAGGCGGCTGCAGCGGAGAGAACAGTCTGGCTGACGGCGGGGAGACGCCGGGGCCGGGACCCGGCGGACCGGAGGAAGCGACGACGCTCGTAACCGGAACGGTATCGGGCGGGTCCGACTGCAACGGCATCGCGGGCATAGCGACGGGCGACGTTCTCGAGATACAGATCACGTCCACGGGCGCAAACACGGGGAACGCGACGGTCATGGTCAACGGAGGCTCTGGCGGGACGGTCGAGTGCGTGACCCAGGGGAGCGACGTCATCGATTCGCCGCCCGTATCCTTCATCGGCTGTAACGTAACCTCCGTTTCGGGCGGGATAACGGGGATCGCCGTGAACGACCAGATCGGCATCGGCATTACCTTCGATTTCAATACCATGGTCAAATCGGCGGGCGTGGTCGTAAACGAGAGCGCCTGCGTAGAGATAAGCATCACGTCGCTCGTCGCCGAGTCGTGACCGGGCGCGCTGTATGCAGGGCCGGTTTACCGCGTTCACGGGCGGGTGGAGCGGGTGTATAATTCCGGTTAACTACCGATCGAGGGGGATGTGAATGAAGACTCCGAAATTCCTTCTATTGATTCCGATGATAATTCTCGTTGCTCTCGGGAGCATGGCCGGGTGCGGCGGCGAGAACAGCTTCTCGGACGACGGCATCGGGGAGCCGCCCGGAAGCGCTACGTGCCCGTGCTTCTCGGAGGACGACGTCGTCAACTCGGCGGGGCAGGCGACCGATATCGAGTGCGCGAACAGCGTGTTCGGGCTCATCCTGCTCTACAACGACCCCGCCTCAACGGCCTATACGGCCACGTGCAAGAGCGACGGGACCGGGTGCTCGTGCTCCTCGCCCTCGGCGGGATCGCAGCCGGTGACGCAGGCCCAGTACAACGTGTGCGTCAACAACCTCCTGAACGGACTGATAAGATTTAACGTGCCCACGGTGAAGGTGACGGGGTGCATCCCGGAGTAGCTCCGGAACGTTTGTGCGGATCGATATTTCGTGATAAATTGTTCCATATCTCAGGCGGGATAATTGAATATTTGCTCGTACGGCCTGCCGGATATATCCGATAACGAATGGAGGATCGATATGCTGCAGATTTTCCCTATCCCGACATTAAGCGAGTGGGGACTTATCGCCATGGTCGCCGTCATCGGCATCGCCGGAGTACTTATGCTCAGAAAGCGGCTGGCCTCCGCGAAATAAATAACGGCTGATTCGCGCCGTCATCACAGCATCGATTTATCCGTGCGACCCTCGCGGGGCCGCGCGGCGTAGTGCTTTACCCGTTTCTCCCGAAATAACCCGTCCCGCGGCGCGCCGTTTCGTTTGCCTCCGGCCTTTGCGGACATAAAACATTCACGGTAATTCCGGCCCGGTCTCCATTCTCCGGCGGGGGCCTTGAACGGTATATTAACATACTCTTAACACCTCAAATCATTAAATAAAAAACATTGCAAAGCGCCCGGAAATGTTGTAGAATCGAAACGTAGGCGTTAAAGGAGGATCGAGTGGGTGTATTTCCGCGTATATTCACGAGTATTACTCTATTTTCCCCTAATTATCACAACGGATTACATCATATTGTTTTAGGGCGCCGCTACTTCTCCCGGCGGAGCTCGATTGGTGCGTGATAACGTGAATTAATAAACGAAGTGACAGGAGATAGAATGTATTTAAACGGACCGATCAGACCGGTCGTTACATTCGCTTTCATCACTGCAGCGTTATCGTTCATGCCTTTCCTGACGCCGGGCTCTTTATCGCAGGAGTGCGCCGTATTGATTTGCAAGGAGACCACTGAAACGGGCGATGGGCTCGTCTTCCCGTTCTTAGTGAAGCAGGGGAATTCAACACAGCAAATCGAGATCGAGAGCAACGGCCCGTGCTATCTCCTGGCCTTCGGAGCGCAGGAGAGCCTTACCGTGGTCGAGGCCCCGTTCCCTGGGTGGGAGCTCGAGCTCGCCTCCTGCACTATAACTCCAGAGGTAAGCGTTGATTTTGTACCGGGCGGTGTCGTGCTCGATTGTCTCGCTCCTATATCCAACGCCATAACCTGTAATTTTTTCAACATAGAGGGAACGGCGGAGACGGCTATACCCACGTTGTCCGAATGGGGGATGATCGCTGCGGCCGCTGGACTCGGGCTCGTCGGAGTGTTGTTTGCGGTGAGGAGAGGGAGGGCGTTGACTTAGCTGTAAAGCGGAGGGGATGACAAATTACTGATTTGAGGAGGAAGGCATGCTGAAAAAATTCGCTTATATATGCGTTTTGGTAATCGTAGTTTCCATGGCCGCCAGGCCGGCTGCCGCTCAGGATATAACGATCTTCCCGGATACACCTGTTGTCGGGAATTGCTTCCCGTTCGGGAACGGCGGGATCGGTGGGGAAAGCTGGGGACCGTTTATGGGATTCATCTACAAGGACATTCCGCCGTTCAGCATACAGCCGGGCGATATAATCGCTTTCGATCTCGGCCAAATAAACGGGGCCGACGTGCAGGTGGACATAGAGTTAGCCGCCACAACCTCGAACGGCGGCATAGATCCTGTTCTGCCGTTCGTGAAAGTTGTTTCGAATAATCAGACTCCGCTCAATCCGAACGGCGATACGATAGTGGGTGATTTCGAGATGCAGTTCACCGCGGAAGCTTCGTTCGTCTTTCCAGGAGGGGGCTTGATAATCCGGTTTTCCAACCCGTCCGCAGCATACGCGCAATATAACGGATGCGACCAGGTCCTGGTGTTCGGGAGTGCGGGGGATACAAGCGGATTTTTCGTCACGAGATTTTTTAGTGACCCGGACGGCGTACCGCCTTATGATTTCGGGGACGATGGCAGTTTAGGGGCGTTCAGAGTCGTCGCAACGGGATCGTTTGCAAACGTCCCCGCGCTTTCCGAATGGGGGATGATCGCGGCCGCGGCGGGGTTGGGGTTGGTGGGAGTGTTCTTCGCGGTGAGGCGTAGAAAGATGCAGGATGCATGATACAAGATTCAGGATTAAAGAACTGGATTCCCGATAAAGACATTCGGGAATGAAAAATATGTAAGCCCCTTTCTTCCATGACGGAGGGAAGGGGCTTTTAGTTTTGATTATGGACCATCGAGCTGGGGATGAAGCGGAGGCAGTCGGGTATCTTGAAGGACTTCCCGATGACGTCCGCTTCGGAGCGGAGCATCTCGGTGAAAATGCCGTTATAGTCGTTGTCCACCTTCGCGTCGTCGACCTTGAGCAGGCAGGTCCTGGGGTCGAGCGTCCCCCGCGAGCTTACGTAAACCGTGTGGTCGAAGAGCACGTATTCGAACGGCTCCTTCATCACCTGCCTGTTCCTGAGCGCGGCTACCCCGATCACCGTGTAGAGGACGCTCCCCATCGGGTCGATGTTGAGGGACTTGAGCGTACCTTCCTTTTCGTTCCCGACGCACCTCAGCGCGCAGAACGCCTTTATCTGCTCGTCGAGGATGGTTTCCTTTATCACCAGGTCCTTTATGTCCTTCGCAGTTGAGACTCCGGGGAAGGACGATGAGGCCGCGAATAGCGCAAGGGCGGCGATGGCGAGTTTAACGGCTCGGTGCATCGGTAATATTTTAACCAGTGTCCGCGGGGATAAAAGGGGAAATTTAACGGGGGTCTTCGTTGACGGGTCGCGGCAAGATGCCGCTCCTACAAATATTTACAAATATAAAGACGAGATCCTGAATATTTTGGCTGAATGAACGAATGCACGGAGAATATTAACATGATTACATTCTGGCAATAGTGTCCGTTTCTTTCGCACGCTCAGAAACGTAATTCAGGATGACTGTTTTATTTTTTAAGGTACACCCTCACCCTTACCCTCTCCCCTCCCAATAGGGAGAGGGAAATAAATGAAGGGGAAACGGGTTGGGTTGCTATGGGTTGTGCATATGGGTTGGAAGGGATCATAGAACACACTACGTGTGCGCCCGAGAAGGTATATAATTGCATATATATATCATCTATGCCGATTACGGAGGATAGAATGGCAAAGTCAAGGTTAGCGCTGCTTGCGTGTGTGATCGCCCTCGGGGTGTGCTCCGCCTACGCCGAAGAGACGATGAGCGAGGGCGAGAAGCTCGAGAGGAAGATGTGGACGGCGATCATGGCCGGGGACAGCGCCGGCATCGAGTCCATGATAGCGCCGGGGTTCCAGAGCGTCCACGAGGACGGTGCGAGGGACAGGGCGGGGGAGCTGAAGCTCCTCGAAGGGCTCGAGCCGACCCTGGTGAAGTTCTCTAATTTCAAGGCCACGGAGCAGGGCGATACTATGATCGTCACATACGACGTGTCGGTGTCGGAGACGATAGACGGCAAGAATCTCCCCGACACGGCCCCTTCGCCGAGGCTGAGCGTGTGGCTCAAGACCCCGTCGGGATGGCAGTGGATAGCCCACGCCAACCTGAAGCCGATGGGGAAGTGAGCTCACCCGGAGCGGTCCCGATTCTTCCGTAGATATCCGGCACCGGTTTAGGATATAATTGTCCCGCCGGTCTTCGGGAGATGAGATACCTCAAGCCAGCCTTTTATGCCGACCTCGCGGTATCGCTCGTACTGCTCGCCGCGGTGCTCGTATGGAAGCTCCTCGTCCGCGGAGAGGAGCCGGGGTTTCTCGTTATCGGGCTCGCCGCGATGCTCATTGTAAACTCGGCTTTATGTCTCTACTCGGCGGCCGCTATCGGAAGGGGGCGGGGCAGGACGGCCGCTAAGCTCTGGCTCTTCATTTCCACCCTGATCTTCAGCTACGCATTGGCGGATTTCACAGGAGGCTTGATACTCCACCACGCGGGTACGGAGTACAACGTGGCGGACGGGTATTCTCACCACAGGCTCAGGCCTAATGTCAGCGAAGAGATGAGGAATTCGAGCGACTTCGACGCGGTTCTCACCACTAACGGCATGGGTTTCAGGAACAGGGAGATCGGGGAAAAGAAACCGGGCGTCTACCGCATCGTGATGCTCGGGGACTCCTTCACGATGGGGGAAGGGGTCAGGGACGACCAGACTTTCCCGTATCTTGCCGAGCGTTATCTGAACGGGGATGGAGGCGGAAAGTACGAGGTGGTAAACCTTGGCATCGAGAGCTATTCGCCCGTGCTCGAATACCTGCTTCTGAAAAAATATATAGGCGTTCTCAAGCCCGATATGGTCGTGCTTAATTTCGACATGTCGGACCTGCGCAACGAGTCGTATTACCGGAGCCAGGCCCGGTACGATAAAGAAGGGGACGTGACCGCGGTGGACGGTGTAAGGGAGTACGAAATGAGGAGCCGGGACCGTTTCGAAACGGCTTATATATGGATACGGGACAACCTCGCGCTGACGAACGGCCTGATCGGGATTCTCGAGGGCTATTTCGGGAGCGAGACCGAGATGGAGCACAGGACGCTGCTCGTCCATACGCTCGACGCTCCACAGCCGGTCGGCTCGGCGGAGTCGTACAGGATGGCGGAGGACGGCATAATGAGGGCGAAGCGGCTCTGCGACGAGCACCGGTGCGCGTTCGTGCTGAGCGTGTATCCGTGGGGCCATCAGGTGAACGGGAGAGAATGGGTGCCCGGCAGGTACGATTACATTCCCGAGGGGGCGCGGATATCCGACAGGACGGTCGATGAGCTCGGCAGGTTCGCCGCAAAGAACGGTATAGACTTTTTCAACGCGTTTCCGGTCTTCAGGGCGTACGATGGCGGCGAGCCGCTTTATTTCAGGCACGACCCGCACTGGACTCCGGCGGGGCAGAGGCTAATGGCGGAGACGCTCGCCGGGTTCATCGAGGAAAAGCTGAAAACGGCGAATCTGCCGCACGACGGCCTGGTTTACTAGTCAAGAACTAATTAACAATGTTATAATTGAAAATCATTAAACACATAATGCAATGACATTAGAATACAAAGATCTTATATATATCATCTTAGCAATTCTTGGCATCATTGTTGCCCTACTAGCTATATTTACAGGTGAATATGTCCGGATGGTGGCCGGTCTAAAAGTAGATGTAGAAGTAAAAAAAGCTAAAGCAGAGTTAAAAGCAATATTAAAATTTGCCGATGCGATTAAAATTTATCAAAAAGATATAGGGGCTGCTATTGCTTTATCGGAGAATGCGATTCCGGATTTAACTGGTGTAGAATTAATTCAAGCGAAAAGTAATCTGGCATATTATTATGCGTATGGTGCCTTTATTGAGAGTAAAAATCGAGCCATACTCTTAGCACAAGAAACGCTAATTCAAGCATTCCTCCATCCTGATAGAACCAATAATTTTAAGATTAATTATGGATATGTGATTATGAAATATGCGAGTACAATTGAGGAAGTTCAAAGGTCGATTGATTTTCTAGAAAATATACTTCAAAGAAAATCATTAGAAGAAGACGACATTGAAGAAATTAAAGGCTATTTGTTGGAAGCCGGAATCAAAAGAGCAAAACTTCTACAGGCTACCGGGGGGTAGAGGATCAGGCTCCGGATATGGAAGTTCTGGCTTGTATACATAATTGTTAATTTTTCTCATATTCTCACCTAACTGTGTTAATTCTCAGTTCCTAAACAAAGAGGAAAGTCAGAACAATATTAATTATAATGATTAAGCCGTACTTTACAAGATGCGATTTTTGTGTTGTAATTGCTGACTTTTTCTTACACTTTTTTACCCTAAAAAATTGAAACTGACCCATTGCCGGTTTTTCCCGTAGCGTTTCGGCGGGGATTTCTGATATAATATTAATGAGCCGGGAAAGGGGATATGAAAAAGCTCGGGATAGCCTTTTACGCCGTCTTCGGGGTATCCGCCGGACTGCTAACGGCGGTGCTCGTATGGAAGCTCCTTATCCGGGGGGAGGAGCCGGGGTTTCTCGTCATCGGCCTCGCCGCCGTTCTCCTTATAACCGCTGCGTCGTGTCTGTTCTCGGCGGTCGCGATAGGCAGGGGGCAGGGGAGGAAGGCCGCCAAGCTCTGGATGTTCCTCGCATTTTTCCTCTTTTTCTACGCCGCTGCCGACCTCGTCGGGGGCGCGGTCTTCATAAAATCGACCCTTTTCCACAACTACCCGGACAAGTACGTCCATCACAAGATGCCACCCCGCATGCGTTACCTCATGGAAAACGGTTACGGCGATTACAAGGTGGAGATGGTGACGAACAACATGGGGTTCAGGGGGAGGGACATCGGGGAGAAGAAGCCCGGCACGTACCGGATCGTGATGCTCGGGGACTCGTTCACGATGGGGGAGGGGGTCGGGGACGCGAGCACGTTCCCTCTGCTGGTAGAGGAATATCTGAACGCGACCGGGGGCCGGAAGTACGAGGTCGTCAACCTCGGCGTCGAGAGCTACGCGCCGATACTCGAGTACTCGCTGCTCAAGAGGGTCATACGGCAGCTCAGGCCCGACATGGTCGTGCTTAATTTCGACATGTCCGACATGCTGAACGAATACGCGTACCGCCAGGCCGCCGTTTACGACGATAAGGGGGACGTGGTCGCCGTTGACGGTTATCCGGAATTCCAGAGGAGGAGGGAGAGCCTGACAGAAAGGGCGTACACCTGGATACAGAACCGGCTGTTCATTACGGGCATACTTTTCGAGAAGCTCCGCGAGCGGGCGCTCAACAAGCAGGCGGGCGACGCCGCGAACATAAGCATCAGGAATGCAGTCGAGAGGAAGAGCCCGCTGCTGCTGGTCCATACGCTCGACGTTCCCCAGCTCAAGCAGACTGCGGAAATGTACGGAATGGTGGAGGACAGCATACTGAGGGCGAAGCGCCTCTGCGACGTGTACGGCTGCAGATTTATACTGTCCGTGTATCCGTGGGGACACCAGGTGAACGACAGGGAATGGGTCCCCGGCAGGTACGAATACATGACGCCGGGGACGCGGATATCCGACAGGACCGTCGATGAGCTCGGCAGGTTCGCCGCAAAGAACGGTATAGATTTTTTCAACGCGTTCCCGAGCTTCAGGGCGCACGAAGGCAGTGAGCGGCTTTATTTCAAGCACGACATGCACTGGACTCCGGCAGGGCAGAGGCTAATGGCCGAGACGCTCGACGGGTTCATAGAAAAAGAGATAAAGAAAAAGCCGGCGGCGGATGTGTCGTTTTAGGGGGCGGGGGTATGAAGAATCGCGGCTGGCCTGTCCTGAACTTGATTCAGGAAAGCTGCTCCTATGAATTAATAAAAGACTGGATTCCCGATTAAACCACTCGGGAATGACAGAATTAGTATCGTACACCCCCACCCTAGCCCTATTTTGTTTTAGGCAATATAGAACCGGAAGTTATCTTGCTTTTGCGCCTTTGTTCCAAGGCGACCGAATGCTCACTTGTTCGCATTCGTTCCCTCAAGGGGGAGGGGAAAAACAGGTTCACTGGAATCGTATATCAGCGGACATTGTCTGCATCAGGCGTTGGAGACGAGTCTGGTCAGCGCTAAAAATCCCGCAAGGCCGAGTATGAGGAACATCGCGATCATGCCCCACTCGCTCAGGGTCGGGATGTTGGTGACCTGCGCCAGTCCCTCGAATTCGAACGCGCCGCTGTCGCAGCTTACGAACTGCGGGCGCACGAACCCCCTCTGATCCGTGTCGGGCGGAGGGCAGGCCGGGTTCCCGGCGTCGATGGCGGGGCTTGCCGGAAGGAGGGCTATGGTCGGAGTCGGGCCGCCGTTATTGCGCGGCTCTCCGGGGAATAGCCTCGGGTCCGTGAACGGAAGGTCGCCGGGACCTCCCGCGCCAAGGCAGTTGTCGCCTGAATCCAGATTATATCCGAGCGAAGTGATATTGTTCGAGCCGTCGCAGCTCCCGTCGGGGGAAGTGCTGAAGAAAATATTGCTGTTGACTACGAGAGAGCCGTTCGACGTCCAGACGCTGTTTCCCTGCTCCGTGCAGCCTGATCCCGAGCATGCTGAGGTGTCCGAGCTGAGCGTGCAGAAGTCGAGGGTGGTGAGGTTCGATGTGCCGCCGTCGGAGATCGACCCCCCGAACGCTATGCAGCCGTCCTCTTCGCACGCGGCTGTGTTATTGTAAAAAGTGGAGTTGAGGAAGTGCGCTACTGTGCCGCCCCCTCCGTTGAAGTAAGCTCCTCCCTGGGCGTTGCAGTTGGAGTCGATGCACTCCGCCTCGTTCGACTCGAACGTGCAGCCGGTGAAAGTTGCGGTAAAGCCGCCTCCTCCATTGAAAACGGCTCCTCCCAAGGCCTGACAGCCTGCTAACGTGCAGTAGGCGCGGTTGGATAGAAACGCGGTATTGCTGATCTGATAAGCTACACCGCCTCCTCCGTTAAATAGAGCCCCTCCCAGCGATTGGCAGTCCTGGGCCGCGCACGAGACCTCGTTCGAATCGAATATGCAGTCGTTGATGACGAGGTTCTGCACGCCGCCGGTGATCGCGCCTCCCTCGTCGCTGAATCCCCTGAAGAACCTGAGCCCCGATATCGTGACGTCCGTAACGCCGCCGATGTTGAATATCTTCGTAGCGCCTCCGCCGTCGAGCGTGAGGGATTCCGCGCCGGGGCCTGTTATCGTCAGGTTTACATTGATCTGTATTTCGGATAAAAGGCTGATTGTGCCCGGCAGCGGGACAGCGAAGACTATCTCGTCGCCCGCACCTGCCGACGCGATCACCGCCCTGAGGGAGCCGGGCCCCGAATCAGCGAGACTCGTGACTGTCCTCTGGGCTGCCTGCGACGATGACGGGATTATGAAAATGGATGCAATTAAAAAAGCGATGAAGAAACTCGATAGAGATTTCATACCATCCTCCTTTTGCTTCCCCTTGCTGCGGGCCGGCCTGCCGCGCTCGATGAGTGTGCGTATCGAGCCAGATTCGTTGATTAATTATAAAATAAAAGACGGGAGCGAGTCAATGGCACCGCGGGGGAGGGGAGGGCCGGG
>JRYK01003488.1_pt1 | contig 16138 bp, 13 predicted proteins | sample 235381 | NCBI WGS metagenome assembly JRYK01 (sample SAMN03074220, study PRJNA261476) | activated sludge metagenome | biome: Wastewater Treatment Plant; feature: Wastewater; material: Activated sludge; isolation source: activated biomass of a wastewaster treatment plant treating hydrocarbon... ... | reverse complement strand
AATAAAATGTAAAGTTTTTTCATAAGCTTCCAAAATAATTAGTTATTAATAATGATTTTCTTTGTTTCAAATCGATTTTTTAGTTTGTATTGCAACAGGTAAATTCCATTGTCCAGTGATTGGGATATTTTCAAACCTTGTTCTTTCTCCCAACTCTTTTGTGAAAGAACCATTCTCCCATGCAAATCTGTCATCCGAACAAAAACTAACGGGTGTTCGGTACCGGTAAAATACATCAAGGAGTGATCAGAATTCAAAAAAACATTCACCTGCTCTTCATTCCCGATAGAAATTGTTTGGGTGAACACCTGATCATCCGTTACCGTGTACCTTTTGTTGGCTGACAACGTACTCCATTCAAGCTGGTCGCCACCCGGAAAGTAAAAGACTACCCGGTCGATGGTAGTATTCGGGCCCAAACCAAAATGCAACCGTTGTGGGTTTTGGGAGGCGTATCCGCTACCGGCCGCCAATTCCTGCATCCAGCTTTGACCATTGGCTTCGACAACAATTCTCGTGCCGATACCAAAACGATTGTATCGCTGCAAATTAAAATCGAATTCTATCCAGTTTCCCGGATGTGTAGCATTGTTCAGAAATAACTTGTTTCCATCCTTTCCGTAGTTAGCGATAAAAATGTCCTGGTAACCGTTGCCATCAATATCCAACCATGCTGTACCATATGAACCATTTTGGCTGGCCAATGCTGTAGCCGATGCCACATTGTTGAATTTCATGTTGCCCAGATTTTCAAAGAGCAAATTTCGATGGGGTGAAAAATAATAATCATTGCATACATAGATATCCAGCCAGCCATCGTTGTTATAGTCCAGATAGGTATTTCCCCAGCCCATACCATTGTCATTGACTCCCGCTGATTTTGCGATATCGGTATAAGTCCCATCCGGCTGACAAATCAACAATGCATTGTCAAATAAATTGGTGATGTATAAATCCATCCGGCCATCATTATTGAAATCTCCAGCAGAAACCCCCATGCCTTGTGATTTAAAATTCGCTTTGGTCTTTACCGAGATGTCTTTAAAATTTCCTTTTCCATCATTTTCATATAAAATAAAGTCCTGATTGGCATCATGAATCAAGTACAAATCAGCATCTCCATCCCGATCGTAATCAAAAAAAGTGGCTCCCATGGACAATCTGGAATCTGTAGCTCCGGACTGTAATATCCTGTTTTCAAAATGAAGTGCACCGTTATTGATCAACAAAGCATTTTCCTTTCCCAAATTGGAAACATAAATATCCAGGTCGCCGTCTAAATCTACATCATTGGCCAGACAAGCTCTGACATTGCCAATGTTTTCAATACCGCTGATTGACGTGATGTCAATCAATTTTTGTCCGTTGATGTTGAGAAAAAGCCGGCAATTGCTCTCGTATTGACCCAAAAACAAATCCTGCCACCCATCATGGTTAATATCCAACCACAATGCGCATTCAGTATTTTGCGGGGTCTGAAGTCCCAATAGTTGCGTGACTTCGGCAAAGCTATTGTTGCCCATGTTTCTGTATAATCGGTCAGGGCCCTGCCGGTTGGATACAAAAACGTCATCTCTGCCATCCTGGTCAAAATCCGTTACGGCAACTCCAATAAAATTCCCCGAATGTTGAATGCCTGCTGGACCACTGATATCCCTGAATTGGGCCTGAGAAAGACCCAAATAAACATTAATAAAATTAAAATATAAGAAATAAAGTTTCTTACTCTTCATTTTATCCTAGAATTAATACGGCCGATAAAATTAACTAAGATTTAATATTTTAGCGCAAAACAATTTTATGAAGCTTTGGCTACTTCTTTTCATAGGTCTGATCTGTACCAACGGTTGGACACAAAATTCGGTTAAAGGCAAGATCACTGCATCTGGTGAACCGGTCATTGGAGCCTCCATATCAGTTCTGGGAACTGCCATTGGAACGGTTACTGATGCTCAAGGTGATTTTGCTGTCCAGAAAATTCCCAATGGGACATACACCCTCCAAATTAATTATATAGGCTTCAAAACTCAGCAGAAAGTTGTACAATTTTTTGGAAACACCTCCGAAGAATGGAACGCGAACCTTAGTGAGGAACAACAATACATTGATGAGGTAGTTGTGGTAGGATATGGTACACAAAATATTCGTTCATCCGTGGGATCGGTTGCCTCTTTAAAAAGTGATAAACTTACTGATCAGGTTGGGGGTACCCTGATTTCAGAATTACAGGGGAAATCACCGGGCGTACTGCTCACCAATTCCAGTGGCGCTGCCGGAGCAGCAGGGATTGTTCGATTAAGGGGGACTAACTCCATCACAGCAGGAGGAGATCCACTATTTGTGCTGGATGGAGTTCCGTTGTCCAATGAAAATTTTTTAAACGGCGAACGGGGTGGGCAAAATAACAATCCATTGAACAGTATCAATCCAGCTGACATTGAAACCATCAGTTTTCTAAAAGACGCTTCCTCTGCAGCGATCTATGGTTCACGTGGTGCCAACGGGGTTATTCTGATCACCACTAAACGCGGTGGCAAAAAAGCATTTGGCATGCATTATTCTGCTTCCATTGGCAATTCAAGACCTACAAATATCATTGACATCATGGAACGCGAAGAGTGGTTGCAAATTCAACAGGAAGCTTTTGAAAATGATGGCGGAGTGGGTCGTTTTCAATTGCCCTTAGGCTTAAGCTATGATGATATTGAAGGCATCAATACGCATTGGATGGATAAAGTGATTCAAACCGGATTAAAAACGGAACACAATTTAAATTTTACCTGGAGCAGAGATAAATTCAAAGCTTTTATCGGTGGAACTTTTAGTAAAGCTGAGTCATTTCTTGTTGGCAATTATTTTGAACGATATGCTGCCCGTTTCAATTTAGATTACAGTCCTGCATCATGGATCAAAATTGGGTTGAGTAGCTCAATGGTTCGTGGATTAAACAAACGCGCATTCCAGGCATGGGCTGGTGGTTTGGGTTTAGCCCAATCCAATGCATTACCGATTTTTCCTGTTTACAACAATGAATTCCCTCGATCGAGTTCTTTTTACAAGGAATCGGGCTTTTTCAATATTCAACAAAATCCGGTTGCGCAACAGGAACACATAGATTTCAGAACCCGCGAATGGAGATACATCAACAGTTTGTTGGTCAACTTTTATCCAACCAGACACCTGACCATCAATTTGAACTTAGGTGCCGATCTGTCTCGCCTCGGAGACTTCACTTACCGGGACTCTGTTTGGACGAGGGATAAAAATGTTTCCGAAATGAACTTATCCAATGTTGACAATTACAATGGGTATCTCACTGCACAATACAATTTACCCTTGGATAATCCTGCACATGAAATCAGCCTATTGGGGGGTTTGGAATATCAGGATTATCAGGTTACCGGATATGACCAAAGTTATAATAATGTCAGGAACCTGATTTACGAAGTGGACAGCATTTGGAATCCGTTCAATGACAAAGCTGATCAATATTATGTTGACCGGGATGGATACAAATTTGCAAGCGCCTTTGGAAAATTCAATTACACGTGGAATAAAAAAGTTTTTGCTCAAATTACTTTCCGCAGAGATGCATCTTCCAAATTTGGGCCCAATCAGCGATTTGGCAATTTTCCTTCTGCAGGCCTAGGCTATTTAATTTCAGAAAATGACTGGTTTAATAAAAAAACCATCAACTATCTTAAAATAAAAACTTCGTATGGCATCACTGGAAATTCAAACATACCCTGGTCCCAGCAATATGAAACTTATAAATTGAATCCTGGACCGGATTTGCAAAATGAAACCCGCTATAACGATCAAAAAACACGCTATCAGGAAAAAATTGGAAATCCAAATTTAAAATGGGAATCTGTTCAGAAGTTTGATGTTGGAGTTGAGTTTGGATTGTTTAATGACCGCATCAGTGGAGGGCTAACCTATTTTTATGATCTTACCAAAGATGCTCTGCTCCTTGTCGCTTTGCAATCTTCCACAGGTTTGGAAAACCTCAATTTTTATGATAACGTAGGCAAAATCAGGAACCAGGGAATTGAATTTACCCTGACCACGCATCAATTCACTGGAAATTTTAAATGGAGTACCGATTTCAATATTACTTCGATTAAAAACAAAGTGCTGGAGGTTGGAACCGCTACGCCCGATGCTTTGGATGGAGGATTTGGTGACATCCGGGTGGTTGAAGATTATCCGGTGGGTGTGAATTATATCGTACGTTTTTCACATGTAGATCCGGCGACTGGAAGGCCTGTTTATCTCGATAAGAATGGCCATGAAACGTTTACCTATAATGTAGCAGAAGATCGCGTCCCTGCCGGTACTTTACAACCCGATTTTTATGGTGGAATCACCAATACCTTCAGTTGGAAATCCTGGAGCCTGAGTGCCTTGTTGTTTTTTAAATCTGGTGGAATGCTATACGATGATGCCGCTAAACGGCAATTGGGTGTGGTGACAACAGATTGGAACATGCGGCCACTTATTTACGACCGTTGGCAGAAACCTGGCGATATCGCGCGTTATCCAAGACTTACCAACACCATGCTCAATTGGGGGGGTAATGACAATGCCTGGCAGAACAATCACAGCTTATGGTTGTATGATGCCAGCTATATGCGATTGAGGAATGTCACTTTATCTTACGTCATTCGTGGAAAACAAAAAAATGCCCCCAGCTATCGCATTTACGTGACCGGAAATAATCTACTGACTTTTACGAAATATCCCGGATGGGACCCAGAGGTGGCCAGAGACCGCACCAACGATCAGCAACGCAATGTGGGTGGTTTTGGAGTCACTTACCTGACCGCACCGCAGGAGAAATCCTGGGTTTTCGGACTCGAACTTGATTTTTAATCACTCGGTAAATCTACCTGTAACAACCTTTCAAGTTTTATAAAATGAAAAATCAATATAAAAATACCTTTTATCGAATCACCAAAATACTAACAATTGTTAGTTTATTCATCGGTGTACCTGCATGTGATGATAGTTTCATTGAAGCCAGGTTGGATTCAGCCATCGACATAACAGAATTTTTAAAATCTCCAGTCGAATTTCAGGAGTTACTCAACTCTTCCTATGATGCTTTATCTTATGGTTCCGTTTACGGCGGACAAATTCAATTGGTGAGTGAGTTGATGTCGGACGGAGTGGATGGTGATTTTCTTACCAACAACGATTGGCGTGCTTTATACACCTGGACTTCTGATATCTTTCTGACGCCCACACGTTCGTTAATGCACGATGGGTATAAAGCGATAGCCAGAGCTAACCTGGTGATTGAAAATCTCGATAAAGTTCCCGGCCTGGACGCCAGCGCAAAAAAGCGGATGGAAGGTGAAGCACTTTTCATTCGTGCATTAATGCATTTTGAATTGTGCCGCTTCTTTGCTCAACCTTATGGTTTTACTTCTGATAATTCACATGCTGGAATTCCGCTTCGCATTAAATTTGGTAAGGAAGTCGTCAATCGTAGCTCCGTGTCTCAGGTTTACCTTCAATGCATCCAGGATGCTGAACAAGCAGCTGGTTTGTTACCTGATCAAAATGGCGTTTACGCCAATAAATTTGCTGCATTGGCCTTGTTGTCAAAATTGTATTTTCAACAAAACAATTTCCCTAAGGCTAAGGAATATGCTGCGACGATCATCAACCAATCTGGTTTAACCTTGGATAGCACTGCTCATTTGAAATTTGGATATGGTCTGAGTTCTGAAATATTATTTGGATTGGTGAGTACTGACTACAGTAACGACAATGCAAACATATCCATCCAAAAAGATTATTTTTCTTTAACCAAACCCATACCTGATGTGATACCCTCTTCATTCGCCATTGCATCGGTTAGTGGTTCCGGAGATAAAAGAGCCAGCTGGTTTGAGAAGAAAGGTACTTATACCATCTGTAAAAAATTCAATACCTCCAATACCGCATTGTATACTAATCCCGTAATTCATTTATCAGAAATTTATCTGATCTATGCAGAATCACTGGCTGAAACGGGTGAAAATGGATTGGATTATCTCAATCGGATTCGCTCACGTTCAGGTTTGAATGAATTGGCTGGGATCAGTTCAACACAAACCGTTGAAGAATGCCGTATTCAACGAAAAGCTGAATTCTACTTTGAAAACAATCGTTTGCATGAACTGAAACGTCAAGCCGTGCGTAGTAATTCCGATCTTCTCATTCGAAATCTGGCCCGGTGGGATTGTCCCGGACTGGTTTGCCAGTTTCCAGACAACGAGTTGAAGGGAAATCCTGATCTCGAACCCAATCCTTCAGCCAAATGCTATTGATAAGAATTTAAACACCATACCAATGAATAAATTTGCCATTATTTTAATACTAACCATTGTAAGTATTTTCTTGCAGTGCACTCAGGAAGAGGCTCCGCCCATTGGAATTCCTTATTCGCAGGTTAAGGGTATTCAGGATGAATGGATATTGAACAAGGTTGAAATGTCAGATGACGTAGTTGATACAGAAATATTCATTGACGTAAGTAACCTCATGATCGGGGATACGGCATCTTCCATCATATTTAACGACTCATCATACACCTTGAATCCGGGTTCGTCGATCCATTTCATTCCAGTAAATGGAAGTTGGAAATTTGACAACGATGAATTTCCAACTCAAATCTCTTTAAGTGATGGTTCTGTTCAAGTAACGGTCGATCACCTCCATCCTGTAAGAGAAATCATTGATCATACCTTGAAATACCGGTATCACCGAATAGCCGAAGATTGCGCCGGAGAATTTTCCGGAAAATCAATAGTATCCTACATTTACACTTATAGCCGAAAACAATAAATAATATGAATCGCAACATAAGCTTATCATTATTAGGTATAATATTCAGTTTCATTGCCAGCCTGAACGGTCAGGGCGTAGATTGTGCGAATGCGGTCGATGATCTCAGCTATGCCTGGATAGAACCCAGTTCACCCAATGTCGAAGAAGAAGTTTACATATACATCGATGTATCCAAAGATCCCAAATGCAAATTACTGGTAAATTACACCGGAGACGTTTATTTATGGACGTGGGGACCCAAAGAGGATAAAACCAAACAAGGTGAATGGAATGCCTCTAACGAAATCATGAAAATGGAAAGGGTCAGTGATAATGTGTACCGGTATAAGATGATTCCTACACAATTTTATGGGGTCAAAGCAAAGGACATTTATGACCGCGGCATTTGCTGTCTTGCTAAAGCCAAGGATGCGGGTTCCGGAGGAGATTGTTCAGCCGCAGGAAAAGAATTTAAAACCAACGATGCACACATAAAAGTCAACATTCCTCCCGGTGCAGTGCGCAAAGTTTATAGTTTTCCAGATGTGGTTTCCGACAGTCTGTTGAGCCATCCGGATGATGTTTTGGTAATTTATTACGACAACAAAATAGAGGAAAAAGCCAGTGTACAAAACAAAGATGCATTTTCTGTTTATCTGCGTGCTTATGGCTCTGATGGTAAAGAATATCGGTACACAACATTGTTTAACTTAAACAATACTCCACAACTGGCCATGACTGAAGTGGGTGATGGTTTATTCAAATGGGCCTGTATTCCTTCCCGTTTTTATAAAAATCTGTTACCAGCAGGTGTTAAAATTACTCGGTTCAGGTGCCAATTCATTGCCATGCCCTATTGTGGGAACAGTAATTGCCTGGTAGATGGAGAGTATAACTTTTATTTCAGGTGTTACTAACAAATGTTAGTTTTGGAGGATTGTTGGCAATATTCACTTTTATCATTATTGCCCATCCATTGAATTAATGTTTGGATTGCGATCGTTTTCTGAATTGGTGATTCTTTCATTTCAAATAGTGGCACCCACAATTTTAATTTAAATTTATTAAATAGTCTTAAACATGCATCCGGTTTCAGGTTTTTTTCATTACTGCTTGATTTTAACAATAATCACTTTTGCGCCTTTATTAAATGCTCAGGATCTCAGCTCCCCGGATGGAAATTTTCAACTTTATGTGCAATTGAGCGAAAAGGGAATTCCTCATTATCGTGTCCGTTATAAACATCAAGAACTTATTGGAATCAGTCGGCTTGGCATCCAATTTCTAAAAAACCCTTCCATGCATGATTCATTGACTACCTTATCGCTAAAATCAAGCAGTCAAAATAATTCATGGAATCCTGTCTGGGGAGAAGAAAAAACCATAGTAAACCATTACAATGAATTGGAATGGCGATTGGAAAAGCAGGGAACCATTAAAATCGAAATGATCATCCGTTTCAGATTATACAATGAGGGAATTGGTTTCCGTTATGAGTTTCCCAGACAAGAACCACTGGGATATTTTGAGTTAACCGATGAATTGACTGAATTCCAGATGAATGGAAATCATCTCGCCTGGTGGATCCCGGGAGACTACGACACCAATGAGTACTCGTACAGCAACACGAAATTGTCGGATATCCATGCATTTGATAAAACGAATGCGCAAGAAATTTTTGCACGATCCCCATTTGGAGACCATGGTGTTCAGACTCCATTGATGATGAAGTCAATTGAAAACATTTACATCAATTTGCATGAAGCTGCACTGGCAGATTATCCGGCAATGAATTTAGAAATTGACCGAAGCCTTCTCAAATTCAAATGCCATTTGGTTCCCAATCCCAATCAAACTAAAGCACTTTTACAAACCCCTTGCGTTAGCCCCTGGCGTGTAATCAATGCTTCGGATGATGCCAGAAAAATTCTGATGTCCAGATTGATTCTGAACCTAAATGAACCTTGCACCTTTAAAAATACAAGTTGGATAAAACCTCAAAAATTTATTGGAATTTGGTGGGATATGCATATTGGTAAATCTACCTGGAATTATGCTGATACCACCAACATAAAATTAAAAAATGCCGATTGGTCAAAGTTCAGACCCAATGGAAAACATGGTGCCACTACTTCACGAACCAAAAAGTTAATTGATTTTGCATCACGACATGGTATTGATGGTGTTTTGGTTGAGGGTTGGAATGTCGGATGGGAAGACTGGTTTGGACTTAAAAAAGAGGAAGTCTTTGATTTTGTAACACCTTATCCGGATTACAATGTAAAAGAATTAAGTAAGTATGCAAAGTCAAAAAATGTATCGATCATTATGCACCATGAAACATCATCTTCTGTGACCAATTATGAACGCCGGATGGATGCTGCGTTTAGGTTTATGAAAAAATACAATTACCCTACGGTAAAAACCGGATATGTTGGCCGTATCATTCCACATGCTGAACACCATGACGGACAATGGATGGTCAATCATTATATCAGAGTGGTTGATAAAGCAAAAGATTTCGGCATCATGGTAGACAGTCATGAATCTGTACGTCCGACCGGAATGCACAGGACTTATCCTAACTGGCTGGCCTGCGAAGCTGCACGCGGTAATGAATTCAATGCCTGGAGTGAAGGTAGTCCACCGGATCATGAAACCATATTACCATTCACCCGATTAATGGGCGGACCCATGGATTATACTCCTGGAATTTTTAAAATCAAACTAGACACTTATCGGTCCGGATCCACTTCAAAAATTCATACCACCTTGTGCAAACAACTTGCTTTATATGTAACCATGTATTCACCCTTGCAGATGGCTGCCGATTTGATTGAGCATTATGAAGAGAAAATGGATGCCTTTCAGTTTATCAAAGACGTCCCGGTCGACTGGGACCAAACCTGGATTCTGGAAGCAGAACCTGGTGATTACATCAGCACGGCAAGAAAAGCCAAGGGAAAAGATACCTATTTTATTGGGGCGATTACCGATGAAAACGCGCGCACTGCCCTGATTCCATTAGACTTTCTTCCGAAAGGAAAAGTATATGAAGCCATTGTCTATGCAGATGCAAAAGATGCTCATTGGGATTTGAATCCGGAAGCGTATCAAATTTCTAAACGCCCTGTGCGTCATGGAGATACGATCCAAGAATCCCTTGCACCCGGAGGAGGACTGGCCATTTCGATTCAACCATTGCCTGCAATATTGAAAAAAAAATGATCTGCGTTTAAGTCAATAACTTGCCGGTACTAGTCTCAGACTTGCTCCAACAAGAATGTATTGGGTGCAAGGTGGATTATACAGATCCTCTTGATAGCATTACTCCGATAAGTGCAGCCGCCAATGCCACCAAAAGGGTCAATCTACCTGACCATCTTGCCCATTTCCTAAAGTGTTCTCCTTTTACAGATTCTATTTCATCCAAGGCTTGTTGCCCCAACTTTTGATCGTGCCAATAACCAAGCGCCATGGTCAATATGAACAACAGTACTTTAACCAAAATCCAATGCCCATAACTTGATTGCCTAAAGTAGTATACTTCGAAGGGGATACCTTTGGCCAACAAGTTTAATAAACCGGTTAAGAAAATTCCACCCAGCGCCCACCCGCCATAAAACCGAAATCGTAATCCCGTTTGGTAGAGTAATTTTATTCTGTCGGGATGGTCTTTGATGGCAGGTAACAAGACCAGGGGTAAAAACAGCATGCCTCCTATCCAGAATGCTACAAACAGAAGGTGGAAAAAGATAGATAAAACAAGGATCATGATCTCACTAAAGTATACTTATTCCATGGCAATTGCTTTAGGAAATAGAATATTGTTTTCAAGGTGAACGTGTGTATGTAAATCGTTTTCAAACTCCTCAAGTTTAAAATATAAAACGCGATAGGTATTGCAAGCATGTGGGGGTGGTGTATAACCATTACTCAGCTCACGGATGATACGCAGGGTGGTACCCGCCTGATCGTGCTCAAGTTCCATTACGGAAATGGGATTCCTGATGCTTCCAAAACAAGAGGAATCCACCGCATTCGAGCGGTTGAGTCCCTGGGCTTTTTCCCGGATCGAAGGAAACAATATGTTCTCTTCTTTATGCATATGCAGTTGCAATTCACGACTGAGTTGTGCCCAGTGCTTTGATATCTCCAGAAGTTCTGGATTGGCTTCCCCATGTACACGTACCACTTTGTCCATAAACTCCTGGATCAGCGGAATGTTACTTCGTACATAATGGTGATGAGTGTTCTGGATATGATCGATTAAATCACCCAACTCCATTTCATTGAACTGCAGTTGATGTTGGTCCCTGGTTAAATCGACCTCGCTCAGTGCCGTTGACAGTTCCTCATAATCAATCCCCTTTTCTTTACAGGCATTTTCCAAACTCTTCTTTCCACCGCAGCAGAAATCCAAACCAAACCGTTTAAACACTTCCGCAGTACGAAAATCATTTGCTACGAATTCTGCAATGGTGGATGGAGTACTTTCTTTTATTGAAATTGGATAATTCATACTAATTGCCTTTGGGAAGCAAAATTAGAATAAAAATTCTTTTAAAGACTTTTTTGTCTTATTTTAATTATTAAATTGATTGGTGGCTTATTTTACCTCCTAGCAGCAAATAATGTAAAACCGGTCTACACTTTCCGTGTATATCACATATACATAATGCATTTAATAAAAAAGCCACCTGTTTCGGTGGCTTTTGTGGGAGCTACTGGGTTCCCTGCCTTCGTGATGGCTCCCGCATTCAGGCAGGGAACCAGTGACCCTTCTTCCATTATTTAAACAAGTTTTACTTGATGCTTTTCTGAAGCTTGCATTGACTTTTAGTCAAAAAAAAAAAGCCACCTGTTTCGGTGGCTTTTGTGGGAGCTACTGGGATCGAACCAGTGACCCCCTGCTTGTAAGGCAGGTGCTCTGAACCAGCTGAGCTAAGCTCCCTGAATGGGGACGCAAATATAATTTATGGGGGTGATTTTCAACATAAAAGGCGTATAAATAAATAAGTACAATGTATAATTTTCTGTTTTACAAAAGCTTGCATTTAATGTCATTCCTTATGCTCGCGCATTTCCACCAAGGAAATCATGCGAAACATGAATGCCACGCTAATAATTGCTATAAAATTCAAAATCATCTTAATCTTCCAGTCAAGTGCCAGTTGGACAACTCCCCAGGATACTGCGGCTGCAATTACAAAAAACAAGATGGAAAACAGGATAAAATCTTTGGTTATGATTACACTCTTCGTTCGCCAAATGGCAAATGCCTGAACTAAAAATAATATCCCATGGACCCATATCGCCATTACAGCGGTTGCCTGAACTCCATACAAGGGAATGGCGTAACTGTTTCCAGCCATTGAAAGCAGAGCGGCGAAAAAATAAAATTTTACCAGCTTCCATTCCTGGTGCACTGCCTGATAAAAAGCTCCCAGGATATAATTAATACTGGCAGGAATGAAGGCCAACATGATCCAGGCAAATGTTTGTACCCATACAGGATCTTTGGTCTTATACAATAGACTTACCCAGACTTCAGCATAAAAGTAACCTAAACAGCTGACCAACATCGTTCCCACCATAAGCCATTTTACGGATAGCTTGAACAAACCACTTAACTTTTCAGGTTGGTCATGCAGTTTTGAAAACATGGCCAATAACAATCCACCAATGGCCAAGGAGATCATACTGGCCGCTTCAAAAATCCTGACAGAAGACGCATAAATTCCCGCTTGCTGCGCACCATCAACATGCAAACGATGCAGTAAAACCACATCTAACTTATTGTATAACGTTCCAAATAAATAAATACCTACAAATGGTAAGGTCGATACTAACAAACGTTTGTAAGTATCCAAATTCTCAATATTGAATTTGAAGTGTATTCCCTTCTTCTGTAAAAATAAATAGCTTAAACCCCAAGTTGTGACTAAAGATAATGTCTGCATCCAAACAAATCCTGCTACACTCAACCAGGATTGTAATGCCGGAATCCATAAAACTGCACTACCTATCAGGATTAAAATAAAGCGATCCAAAACTGAATAGAAGCTATCCTGTCTATAATAACCCAGGCCAGATATTCCTGCCCGGTTAAAAAAAATTGCACTTACCAAAATTTGATTAAATCCAATATGCAAAATCAACGGCCACATTCCAATTGAATATTGTCCAAAATAACAAACACAGAACAACAGAAAAAGGTATAAAACCGATAAAATGACCTTCATCCCGGCAAAGGTTTGAAACTTATTCAGACTGGATTCCTGATTTTGGCTTACATATCGATTGGTAAAGTTCTGAAGGCCGAAATCATTGACAAACTGAAAGACCAGGGTCAGATTAAATAAACTATAATATAGACCATACTCTTCTGCACCCAGGGCTAGTTGAAAATTGCGATCAATGCCCAATAAAAAATAGACTTTAATCAACAGATTACTGACCAGGAGTAAAACGGCATTGATGACAAATTCCCTCTTCATGCAGGCCCGAAAGATACAAAAGCCATCTGATCCGCAATGGTGATCCCCAATAAGCTATCGATCTTTTGCCAAATGATAATTTCATATTTTTGAAGCTATAATCCTTACTTATGAAGCAATGCATCATGCATAGATATTTTTGGTTGTGCATCGTTTTTCTGACTCAGTTCTGTCTCAGTGCCCAACACATCCGGTTTCAAAAAACCTATAGCCCTCAACCATTTGTTGCCGGCGTTAAGAACCAGCAAGCCAGTTTTTACGATCTTGAAAGTCTGGCAGATCATGGTTTTGCCACGCTGGGGTTTATTAATGACACTTTAAATGGCTCAGAAGGCCATCTCGTTCGCTATGACTGCACAGGAAATGTTCTATGGGGAAAGCGATTAGGTTTCTCAGGTTCGCCGACCAACACCAATGCGGGTATAGTCGAAGGTCCGGATGGAGATCTTTTTTTTAGTTTTAACCTCGGCACCGGTTTTTTCAGAGCTTCCATCCTGGTAGGCCGCTGCTCCAAGGAAGGACAGCTGAAATGGGCAAAACGCATCGGCAACAGTACCGAATTTGGTCGGGATATTGCATTAACCCCGGATGGCGGAGTCATCATTGCCGGAAGCACGGCTGTTCATGGAACGGACAATCTCGCGGATGATATTTATCTGTTTAAGCTGGATGGCAACGGCAATGTAGTTTGGTCAAAAACTTTCGGTAACCCTAATGGAACCTATGACGAAGCATTTGCAGTAAAAATTGATAAACAAAACAAAATCATCGTCACAGGTCGCTGTATTGCGGATACAACGTTTCAGGCATTTATTCTCCAGGCTGACGAAAACGGAAATCCATTGCGCTTTAAAACTTATGGATATCACAATCAGCGAACCAACGCATTTGATTTGTTGATAGATCAAAATAATCACTATTTAATCACCGGCTTTACCACATTGCTGGAAGATAATCATGCAAGTTCTGAAAACGATCCTTTCCTGATTAAAGTAGATAGTAATTTAGCAGTGGTTTTCGCAAATGTGTATGAGGTCAACCGTGGTTCTGACAACAGCACCATCGGTGAAGGTCTGGCACTGCTGGATGACGGAGGTTATGCCATTGGAGTCAGTACGTTGGGATTTTCTACCCACAATGTAAATTTCCCAAATGCACCCAACAAAAATGTGCTTTATATCATCAACCAGGATGGCAGCATCCGAAAAATATTACTATACAATCAACATGGGTCTCAGTACACACGGGTCAGAAAAAGCAGCAACGGATCCGTTTTATTGGGTGGTTTTTCTCGTGCTTATACCGATAGAAATCATAGCCAGGGACTTATCATAAAAACTGATCAACAATTCTTATCCGGATGCTTTGATACAGATGTTACCCCTGAAGTTACCCTCTACAGCCCTACCTGGCAAGTAGCTGATTACGTTTATCAAACAAGGACGGGAAGCCGCAGCATCAATTACCAAAATATCTCGGACTCCTCATCGACCGTGCAGACCCTATGCGAAGAGTTGCCGGTGTTGAGTCCTGATTTTAACATTCCTTCGGAAGCATGTCCTGGAAAAGTATTTCTGGAAGATCAGTCCTCGGGACCCGGAAAAGGATATTGGTTGATTAACCAGGACACTGTTCACGTCGATGGCAGTCTGGAATATTCATTTTCCCAACCTGGCAATTATCAAATTACCCGCGTTTTACAATTTCAGTGTATTCTGAAATCCATCACCAAATCACTGGTCATTAAATCAAATTTTATTGATACCACAGATGCAACCATTTGTCCTGGCGAAGAATATTTTTTTCAGGGAGAAAAGTATCGCCAACCCGGACAATATATAAAATACATTCCTTCAGGGTCAGGGCACTGTGATTCTTTGTTTGTTTTAAATTTGAATCAGCTAAAAACCGATACCCTTCGTGAAGTGCACGAATTTTGTGGTCTTCAGGCGACTTATTACGGTAAAACTTACGACCGTTCGCAATTGGACCGACTTATTTATAAAAACGTAAAAGGCTGTGATAGCTTAATCATTGAATTGCAATTGATGAAAGTTTATGACACAAACGGGCCCCTTACCGATTTAGACACAGTATATTTCTGCGATACTTTCCAATTCAAGGGAGTTCTGTTTAAAAATCCAGGGATCTATGATAAAATACCTATTGATACGATCTCGGATTGTACCATAGAATATCTCCGTATGACGTTGATTGACGATTGCAATTGCCTTGTATTTCCCAATGTTTTCAGCCCAGGTAATGGTGATGCCATCAACAATGAATTTAAACCCTTTCTTCGGTGTCCAGATCTCATCTACCAATATACATTGACCATCTATAATCGGTGGGGTCAGGAAATATTTACTACAAATCAACCAGACAAAAGTTGGGATGGATCTTTTAATGGGACTTTATTGCCTCCGGAAACTTATATGTACCAATGTACTTATGATCTTCGTTATGATGATAATTCCTTACGCCATCGCCAGGTAAAAGGTAACATAACCCTCATAAGATAATTCATGAATACCCATCGCTTTCTTCTGGTAGGGATATGCATTCTATTGGCCCAATCGATGCATGGACAGTACTTTGGACGGAATAAACCGAAATACAGGGATTTTGAATTTAAAATATTGGAATCACCACATTTCCAGATTTATTACTACGATTTGGACAGCAGCCAAATCTCAAAATACGCTTCTTGGTTTGAAGAATGGTATGTCCGGCATTCAAAAGTACTAAACGATACATTTGATGTAAAAAATCCTGTCATTCTATTTAATCACCATGGCGATTAAATAGAATGACAGGAT
>JRYK01015187.1_pt1 | contig 16255 bp, 11 predicted proteins | sample 235381 | NCBI WGS metagenome assembly JRYK01 (sample SAMN03074220, study PRJNA261476) | activated sludge metagenome | biome: Wastewater Treatment Plant; feature: Wastewater; material: Activated sludge; isolation source: activated biomass of a wastewaster treatment plant treating hydrocarbon... ... | reverse complement strand
TGGCCGAGTACGACCCGCTTGAGCGGGTCCTCTGCGCCCATGCCGGGGCGCCCCTGCCCGGCCTGGCCGCCCGGACCCTGGTCCTGTGCTCGGGCCAGCTGCCAGGGCTGGCCTTTGACCGCGAGCGGCTGGACCCCCCGCCCCAGATCGTCGGCCCGGCCGAGCTCTATGTCAATGTCCCACCCGCCGTGGCCCGGGCCGTCCTCGCTCACCTGGGCCAGCCCCGGGGCGAGTGGGTCCATCGGGCCGAGTAGATGGCCCCCAAGATTCGTCATGAGAGGAGCGCACCCCGCGTGAGCACGGCATCCACCACGACGGGGACCCCGTCCGTCGGCGCCGCCACGGCCGCCGGCCTCCCGCCCAACCCCATCCTCTTGCAGCGGCGCCTGGAGGAGACCTACCGGCGCTTCTACGCATCGGCTTATGCCCTGGCCGATCCTGCCCTGGCCGCCGAGCGCGACGCCCTGCTCTTTGACCGCTCCCGGGTGGGCCGCGAGCCCCTGCTGGAGCCGGTGCCACCGTATGTCAGCTCAGGGCAGGACGTAGCCACGGCGATAGCCAACCTCAAGGGCCTGGACGGCGGGCTGGCCCGCCAGGCCGGCGAGTTCTGTGCCGCGCTGCTGGACGGCCATGAGCTCTACACCCACCAGCTGGAGGCCCTCAAGGCCGTCTGGGCCGGGAAGTATCCGGTGGTGACGGGCGGGACCGGCTCGGGCAAGACCGAGGCGTTCCTGCTCCCGTTCCTGGTCTCGATGGTCATCGAGTCGGCGGGCTGGAGTCAGGCGGCCGCGCCGGTGCGAGAGCCGCCCTTCTGGGAGGCCGAGGGAGAGCCGTTCAGCCCCCTGCGGGCGGGCGAGGGGCGGCCGTCGGGCATGCGCGGGCTGGTCTTGTATCCCATGAATGCGCTGGTCGAGGACCAGCTGGTGCGCCTGCGCCGGGTCCTGGACGGAGCCGGGCAGATCGCCTGGCTGGACGCCCAGCGGGCCGGGCACCGCTTCTACTTCGGCCGCTACACCGGGCAGACCCCCACCGCCCACCACAACCTGCGCAGCCTGTTCTCGGCCTGGTCCCAGCGGGCCGCCGCGGCCGAGGTCCACGACGCGCGTCAGGCCGAGCTGGAGCGGGCGGCGGGCGAGCCGGTGGGCACCCGGGTGCGCCACCGCCCCTTCCTGCCCCGCCCGCTGGGCGCGGAGATGCTCACCCGCCCGGACATGCAGCACCGGGCGCCGGATCTGCTCATTACCAACTACTCGATGCTCAACATCATGCTCATGCGCAGGGACGAGGCCGGGATCTTCGCCCAGACGCGCGAGCTCTTGGCCAACAATCCCGAGCGCAAGTTCTTCCTCATCGTGGACGAGCTGCACACCTACCGGGGAACGGCCGGGACCGAGGTGGGGTACCTGCTGCGCAAGCTGATCGAGCGCATCGGCCTGGACGCCCGGCCCGAGCAGCTGGTGTGCATCGGCTCCTCGGCCAGCCTGGGCGAGGATGAAACCGAGACGCGGACCTACCTGGGCGAGATGTTCGGGCGTCCCAGCGGCGCCTTTGCATTGATCCGCGGCCAGCAGAAGCTGCCCCGGCCCCTGCCGGCCCCGGCCTTGGACGAGCCGGTGGCCGCCCGCCTGGCCGCCGTGGGCACCCGCCTGCTGGCCGATGCGAAGTTGGATGAGGCCCAGGCCCTAGCCGAGGAGATCGGCGACACCGAGGTGGTGCAGGAGCTGGCCGCCAGGGCGCGGCTGAACGCGCACCTGCTGGCCGCCAGCCAGCGCCCGGCCGAGGGCGAGGAGGACCAGGACGCGCCCATCGTGGCCACGCCGGTCAGCGTGCTGGCCGAGTGCCTGGACCCCCAGGGCGACGGCCGGAGGGAGGCCACGCTGGTCGGGCTGACCACCGTCGTGGCCGCCGCGGGTCAGCTGCCGGTTCGCGCCCACTACCTGTTCCGTTCCATCGCCGGCTGGTACGCCTGCGCCGATCCCGCGTGCCAGGCCGTCAACGCGCGCTTCCGCGCCGCCCAGCGGCGGGTGGGCAAGCTCTACCCCGAGGCGCGGCTGCGCTGCGAGTGCGGGTCCCGCTGCCTGGACCTGCTGTGTTGTCAGACCTGCGGCGACGTGCTCCTGGGTGGCTACCAGAGCCGCTCGACCGGGGTCCTAGGCTCGGTCAACGCCCGCTACCTGCTCCCCAACCTTCCCAACCTGGAGGACGTGCCCGACTACACCGGCGATGAGCGCGTCTACGGGCGCTACCGGGTCTACTGGCCCGACCCGGACCGGCGCGGCCCACACGACAGTGGGAAGTGGAAGAGCCTGGAACACACCCTGGCCTTCACCGCCGCCAGCATGATTCCGGCCCTGGGCATGGTCGACCATTCCGACCCGGCCCACCCCGAGAAGGACACGGGCTGGCTCTACACCATCACGGCGCCCAAGAAGGGGACCAAGGCGGCGGCCAAGCACGCCGCCGTGGACGTGGACCGCATCCCGGCGATCCCGCCCGTCTGCCCCAACTGTGGCGATGACTGGGAGATCTCGGCCAAGCCCCTGGGCCGCAGGACGGCCTTGCCCTTGACCAGCCCCCGGCGCATGCGCACGCCCATCTGGCGCATGCAGGTGGGGCCCGACCGGACCAGCCAGGTGCTGACCGAGGAACTGCTGTTCCGCCTGTACGCCGACCCCAACCAGCAGCGGCTGGTCTGCTTCTCGGACTCCCGCCAGGATGCGGCCAAGCTGGCCGCCGGGCTGGATGTGTCCCACTTCAAGGACACCATCCGCCAACTGGTGGTCAACGCGGTCGAGGACTCATCGGCCACCGTGGGCGCCATCCACGACCTAGAGCGCTGGCTGGCCGACCGCAAGGGCCACCCCGAGCTCCGCGAGGCGGCCATCGCCTTTGTCAACCGCTCCGAGCTGGCCCGCCTGCTGTTCGACCAGGCCAACGACGCCACCACGCCGGCCCAGGACGTGCAGATCGCCCAGCTGCGCCAGCAGGCCCTGGACGGAGCCGCCCCGCTGGGGGCCATCATCGGCCGCGTCTTCGACACCCTGGTCAGCCTGGGGCGCGACCCCGAGGGCCCGGGGCGCCAAGAGGACTGGTGGCGGCGCTACGACTGGAACGAGGACCCGCCCCGGCCGCGCCTGGGCGACACCAACGCCCAGGACGCCGACGCGGCGGCCCGCCGCTACATCGAGCCGCGGGTCGGTGAGGCGCTGTACTCGGGCGCCGGGCGCGACATCGAGTCGCTGGGCATCGGCCTGGTGGCGCCTGATGTGCACCATCCCATCGCCGACCCGCCCGGCCTGAGCGGGGATGTGGCCCGCCAGGTCGTCCTGGGCGTGATCCGCCGCCTCGGCTCGTCACGCTTCTACAAGGGCGGACGACGTCGGCGCGACGCCCACGGCCCGGCGCCCAAGGACGTGCAGGACTGGCTCAAGAGGGTGGCCCAGCGCCAGGGCGCCAATGAAGCCGACCTGCTGCGCTGGCTGAACAGCAGCTTCCCGCACGCCGGGCAGGTGGCCCCCGAGTGGCAGCTGGATCTGCGCACGCTCACCATCCTGGCGCCCGGCGCCGACGAGGCCTGGGCCTGCCCGCGCTGCTCCTGGCGCCATCTGCATGCCGATGCCGGCGTCTGCCAGCACTGCCTGGCCGATCTGACCGATGCGGCCAACGCCAAGGTCAGCCAGTTCAGCGTGGACTACTTCGCCTACCTGGCTCGCTCGGCGCGCCCGGCCACCCGGCTGCGGGTGGAGGAGCTAACCGGGCAGACCTCGCGCGAGCGCGCCCAGGAGCGCCAAGCGCTCTTCCAGCGCGTGTTCATCAAGGGCGAGCCCGAGCGCCCTTCGGCCATCGATGTGCTCTCGGTGACCACCACCATGGAGGCCGGGGTGGACATCGGCAGCCTGCTGGCCGTGCTCATGGCCAACATGCCGCCGCGCCGCTTCAACTACCAGCAGCGCACGGGGCGCGCGGGTCGCCGCGGGCACCCCCTGTCGGTGGCGTTGACCGTCTGCCGCGACCGGGCGCACGACACCTACTACTTTGAACACGCCGAGGAGATCACCGGGGCGGCGCCGGGCAAGCCCTACCTGGCCACCGACGCGGAGATCATCATCCGCCGGGTCATGCGTGCCGAGATGCTGCGCGTGGCCTTCGACGCCATCGCCGCCGCCCTGGGCGACGGCTTCCCGGCCGGGACCAACGTGCACGGGCACTTCGGCCCGGCCTCGGAGTGGACGCGCTGGCGTGACCAGGTGAAGGCGGAGATCACCGGGCACCGCGCCGAACTGGAGCGGACGGCCGGGGCCCTGTTGCAGGTCACCCGCCTGGCCCAGGACCCCAAGAAGGACGGGGCCTGGCTGGTGGGCTACGCCGAGCAGGACCTGATCGAGGAGATCAACAAGATCGCCGCCCGGCAAAACGAGGCCGAGGCGCTCTCGCAGCGCTTGGCCGAGCACGGCGTGCTGCCCATGTTCGGCTTCCCCACCCAGGTGCGCCTGCTGCACCTGTATCGGCCGGACGGCGGCTACCCGTGGCCGCCCGATGAGTCGCTGGACCGCGACCTGCGCATCGCCGTGTCTGAGTGGGCACCGGGGAACGAGGTGGTCTACGAAAAGCGCGTGCACCGGGCCGTGGGCCTAGCCGCCTTCGAGCCAAAGGGCCCGTTCGCCGAGCCGGTGGCCGACGCGCGTGGCCCGCGTCATTTGGTCGGCCTGTGCCAGCTGTGCAAGGGCATCGACCCCGACCTGCCCCAGGCTGCGGGCGCGGTGTGCTCGACCTGCGGAGCCAAGGACCCGGAGGACTACCGCATCAGCACCCTGGTCCGGCCCTTGGGCTTCCGTACGCCCTGGGACGCGGGCAAGACCGAGCTCTATGAGGGATCGAGCCAGCGCATCAGCCGGGCCACCACGCCCAAGCTCACCCTGCCGCAGATGCCCGCCGCCCACACCACCCTGGGCTTGGAGGTGCGCAGCGCCTCCACCCGTCTGTGGACGGTCAACGACGCGGGCGGCGCTCTGTTCGGCCTGGTCCGCTCACGCTACTCCGACGGGGGCTGGGTTCTGCCCCACGAGGCGCCCCACGACGGCTCCAAGCCCCAGCCAGTGGCCCTGGGCGCGGTCATCACCACCGACGTGCTGGTTGCCCGCCCGGCCGCGCACCTGACGCCGGGGGCCTCACACTGCGTGTTTCCCCAGAAGACGGCCGACTCGCGCTCGCTGATCTCCACCGCCCGGCGGGCGGCTTGGACCAGCTTCGCCTTCCTGCTGCGCCAGGCCGCGGCCGTCATGCTGGACGTAGAGCCCGAGGAGCTCTATGCGGGCATCCGCCTGGTCGCCGAGCGCCGGGGGGGGCCCTACTACCCCGAGGTCTTCCTGGCCGACACCATCGAGAATGGGGCGGGTTTCGTCACCCAGTTCGCCCCGACGGGCGCCTTCGCCATCCTCATGCAACGCGCCCAGGACCTGGTCGACGAGTGGGATGCCCAGCCGCATGGCTGCGACTCCTCCTGCCCGGGCTGTCTGCGCGACTGGTCCAACAACCTGTGGCACCCCATTCTGGACTGGCGCCTGGCGGCCGACACCCTGGAGGCCCTGAGCGCCGGCTCGCCCCAGAAGGACCGCTGGGCGGCCACTCGGGCCGCGGCCAGCGGCGCGGTCTGTGCCGCGCTGTCGTGGACCCAGCTCGAGCCGGGGGTGCTTCGGACCCAGAACGGTCACCTGGTCGCCCTGGTGCATCCGCTGGCCGCCATCGACCACCAGCTGGACGGCATGACCACCGCACACGGTACGGCCACGGTGATTGACGACTTCACCTTCGACCGGCGCCCGGGCGAGGTGGTGATCCTGACCGGGCTCTGACATGGATCGCGCCATCAAGTGCCGGCAGGAGCAGGGCGACTGCACTTTGACGGCGGTGTCCCTACGCCGCATGCTCCTCGGCTCTCGGTGCGGCGCGGGCGGGCGACATGCGCAACGCTGATCAATCTCACATACGGCTTCCCTTCCGGCCCAAGGGCCCCCTTCGGCAGATGCGGGATGAGCTGCGCGGGTCCTGGCCAACCTGCTGCTGCTGGGCGGCTGCTACTGGCCCTTCGAGGTCAATCCTGTGCATGACCCGCCGATCTCGACCTGAACCCCGTCGGTTCCAGGAGGGAACCACCGTCAACACCGCCCGGCTGTTCGTGTTTCGGAGTGTTGCTTGGCGCAGAGGTTGGCGCTCCGGCCGATTGGCGCTCCGGCCGATTGGCGGTCCGGGCAGGGAGGGCGGCGTCCTAAGTCCAGCTACGTCGCGTCCGGGCCGCCCTGGGGGCTCCGCCGTCGGGGCACGCGCGAGCCGGGGCGGGGGGATGAGCGGAGCGGTGGCCGCGGTCCAGACGGGGGAGGTGTGGGCGCTGCTGTGACCAGTTGCCGGACCTGGGGCGGTTGCGGGGTGTGCCTGGCGGGATGCCCCCACCGGGGCCGCAGCCGCTGACCGGCGCCCCAACCGCTGCCCCAGCGCTCGAGCTGTGCGCGCATGGCGGCGCGATCGCGGCGAGGCACCCAGGCAGTATCGGGGGGCTGCAGCCGGATCTCGCCCACCGAAGCCACATCGAGCGCCGGAGACAACCACACCGACTGCGCCACCGCATGCAGCCGACAGGCCATGCGCAGGACGATTCCCCAGGCGGCGTCGGCATCGCCTAGGACTGCGACCTGAGTCGAAAGGCGCCAGGGCTCCACGTCAAGGGGCTCTAGGCCCAGTCCGGCCAGCCGGGCCGGGGCCGGCTTGGGCAGCGTTTCTAGCTGCCAGTCGATCTCGGCCGCCACCTCCTCCCGCGTAACGTCCTTAAGCACGGTGATCGCCAAGTCCAGGACGCGGGCCGTCGTCGGCCGGTAACCGACCAGGCTGAGAGGGCGTACCGCTGTGGGCTCGGTGATCTCGGCCGCCCAGCACCCCAGCCGCTCGCAGACCTGGGCTGAGTGGGCGCCGCCCAGCACGATGCGCGCCCGGCGGATGGTGGGGTCAGGCCCTAGCCCGCGCACGTGCGCCGACCAGTACGCCCGGTCCTGAAGCGCGCGCGGGGTGGGGGCGCACAGGGCCAGGCCCGATGCGGCCACCCGGCGGGCCAGCTCGAGCTGGCGCTGATCGGCCATCTGTGGGTCCCGCCCCACAAAGCGGCCGCGGGGGCGAGGCCATAGCTTCAGCCGCACCCGGCCGTCCACGACGAGGACATCGGGGGTTTCGAAACGGCCGCCCTGGCGGATGGCCTCGCGGGCGGTGGGCTGCGGCACCAGGGCGGCCAGCACCTGCCACGCCGCAGGCTCCAGGCTCACCCGGCGCGCCAGCACCTCCCCTTCAGGCTCGCGGGCCAGGGCGGCCTGCAGGCGGGCGAAGAAGCTGCCCGCGTCGCTTGTCACAGTCGTTTTGCGCGCAGGTATCCCAAGATCTACATGGTACGCGGCTGGCGGCCGGACTGTGCCGGGGTGGCGACTGGCGGTTCGCCTACTACAAGGACCACCCACTCCGAACCGGCGTCTCCGGGGTGCTGGTCTGGCTCCCCTGGGCGGGCTGGCGGTCGCGGTCGCCGTCCTCGCCGTATCCCTTGGTCGCCGAGTTGATCGGTGAGCTCCCGCGTCCACACAAGCGGGCCGCCAGCCACGCGGGTCGCCTGCGCGGCCGGCCTCGGCTCTCGTGGCCGCGCACGGGCGGGGTGACCACGGCGGCGATCGCAACCAGAGAGCGACCAGGCGCGGCACCGGGCGCCGAGGTGATCCGCGCCCGGTCCCTCACGCCGGACATGCGGCAGGTCACGCTGCCGGTATGTTTCCGGCCGCACCGTCAGATATACGCCTGCCGCGTCGAGGCTCGCCTCGCAGCTTGGCGTCACCCCGTCAGCGGAGGATCTGCCCCTCCTTGACCCATCTATCGACCGCTCCCGGCTGCCGGCTCCCTGCCAGTCTGCCCGAGCACCGCCTGGCCGGCCCAGCGCCCTGCGGTCATGACACGGAGAAGCCATGAAGCGTCTCGGTGCGGTCCTCGCCGCCGCCGTCCTCAGCCTCGGGGCCGCCGCCGCCCCGTCCCTGGCCAAGGAGCCCGGGCCCACGGGTGCGAAGGTCTCCCACGCCGTCGAGCACGCCGGCATCCGGGCCGGGCAGTTCTGCAAGAAGAGCGACGTCGGGCGGGTGGCCCGGGCCACCAACGGGCGCAAGGTGCGCTGCACGCTGGAGGCCGGGGGCCGGCGCGCCCGCTGGCGCTACGTCTGACGGCCACATCGACCGGCCGCCTCGCCCGGCGAACCAGGGAGGACACGATGCCGCTCCGCATGCGCAAGTCGATCCGGCTCGGGGGCGGCGTGCGGCTGAACCTGGGCAAGCGCGGTGTGGGGCTCTCGGCCGGCGGCAAGGGCTTCCGCTACTCGGTCAACTCCTCCGGCCGGCGCACGACCAGCGTGGGCCTTCCGGGCAGCGGCCTTGGCTGGAGCCGGTCGAGCAGTGGGGGAGGGCGCGCACGGCGCCGCGCCGCGCCGCCTCCGCGGGTCGTGGCCGAGCCTCGGCCGCCCAAGCCGGGGCTGCTCGCCCCCGCGCACGAGAAGGAGTTCTTCAAGGGCCTCAAGGACTTCGCCGCCGGCGACTACGCCACGGCGCTGGCCCACTTTCGCGCCGCCTCGGCGCGCGACAGCAAGGACCGCGCAACGTCGGATGAGCTCATGAGCGGGATGCTCCTGGTCTAGAGCAGAAGCCCGAGGAGGCCATCCCCTACCTGGAGCAGGTGGTGGCCTCGCCGATCGCTCTGCCCGATGAGCTCATGGCCAAGTACGCGCCCGCCCTGCGCATGGAGCTCGGGGTCACCCGACCTGGTGCGCGTGGAGATGGAGGTCGGCTCGTTGGTCGCGGTGCTCCTGCTGGCTGAGTGCTATCAGCGCGCCGGGCGCGGGCAGGAGGCCATCGGCCTCATGCAGGAGCTGGTCGAGGCCGACCCGACCCCGGCCCTGGTGCTCTCGCTCTGCGACCTCTACCGCGAGGCCGGCGAGTGGGATGAGGTGGTCGCCCTGGGCGCCGGCGTCCAGAACACCGACGACGTCACCCTGCAGGTCCGCCTGATGCAAGCCGAGGCCCTGGTTGAGCAGGGGATGCCGGACGCGGCCCTGGTGGCCTTCCGCGAGTGCCTGCGCTCCAAGAAGCGGGACCCCGAGCTGCTCAAGGCCGCGCGCTACGGGCGGGGCCGGCTCCTGGTGAAGCTCGGGAAGCGCTCGCAGGGGCTGAAGGACCTGGCCCAGATCTACGCCGAGGATCAGACGTACCTCGACGTCGCCGAGCTCGCCAAGGGCGAGGCGTAGGGCTGGGCGGTGGGACCCGGCGCGGCGCGGGTGGGGGTCCGGGGAGGGGCACGGCTGAGTGCTTATCCCCGATGCCCGGGTCCGGGCGGCCGACGTAGGGTGAGGGACGAAGCTCGCACGACCGCGCCCTTTGGCGCCGACGTTCAGCTCTGAGGCCGTCCTGACCCCGCCCCCCGTCCTGCCCGCCCGCTATGCCGACCCGGTGCTGCTCGGCGCCGGAGGCATGGGCGTGGTCTACCGGGCCCACGACACCCAGCTGGACCGCGACGTGGCCGTCAAGGTGCTGGCCGCCCACCTGGCCCAGGATCAGGAGGCGCGCGAGCGCTTCGTCAAGGAGTGCCTGGCCGCCGCGCGCATCGGGCATCCGCATGTTGTGGTGCTGCATGACGTTGGGGAGTTCGAGGGTCGTCCGCTGGCCGTGATGGAGCTGGTGGCGGGCGGGTCGGTGGCCCAGCGCCTGAAGACCGGGCTGCCGCCGACCGAGCTGGCCCTGGCCTGGATCGCCCAGGCCGCCTCGGCGCTCGATGCCGGGCACGCTTGCGGCGTGGTGCACCGCGACGTCAAGCCCGCCAACCTGCTCCTGGACGCCCAGGACCAGGTCAAGGTGTGCGACTTCGGCGTGGCCCGGGTGCTGGATGCGGGTGTGGGCACCTCCACGGCCACGGGCGCCGTGCTCGGCTCGGTGGGCTATGCGGCGCCCGAGTGCCTGCGCGGGGAGCCCGCCGGCCCGCAGGCCGATGTCTGGGGCCTCGGCGTGGTGGCGTATGAGCTTCTGACCGGCCAGCGGCCGTTCGCCCGGCGCGGGGCGGCCGGGGAGATCGCCGCGACCTTGCACGAACGCCCACCGGGACTCTCGGCCCACCGGCCCGAGCTGGCCCCGGCCGACGCCGTCATGGCCCAGGCCCTTCGCAAGGACCCGGGCGCGCGGCCGCGCTCGGCCCGCGAGATCGCCCGGGGCCTGGCCAGCGCGCTGGGCGCGCCGCAGACGGTCTCTGAGTCCACGACCAAGGTGCTCCCGCCCCTGGCCGCCACGGTGCACATGCGGCCCGAGCGCGTGGCCGAGCTCGCCGCCGAGCCCTCGCCGGCCGCGTCCGGGCGGGGACCAGCGAACGAGCCCTCGGGCCGCCGTGGGCGCGGGGCCCTGATCGGCGCAGTGGTCGGCGTGGCCGTTGTCCTGGCTGCGGCGATCGGCATCGGGGCCACCGTCATGCTGAGCGGGGGCAAGGGCGCCACCCCCACGGTCAACGTGCAGGCCGCCCAGCCCCAGCCCGCCAGCCCCCGCGTGGTGGTCGCCACCGTGACGCAGCCCGCGCCGGTGGTGCGCACCGTGACCCGCCAGGTGCCGGTGACGCCGAGCCCCCCGCCGGCCGCCGTCGATCCCGCGCCGGCTCCTGCGCGGACGATCGGCATGAGCATCGACCAGGCCAGGCAGGACACCGAGCGGGCCTGGAGCCTGGTCAAGGCGGGCCAGCACCTGGGCGCGCTGGCGGTCCAGGAGCCGGCTCTCGCCGCGCTTTCGGGCAGCGGCGATCCGTACGAGGCCAACGCCAACTACAACATGGGCATGGCGCTCCTGGGCCTCGGCCGGTGCGTTGAGGCGGCGTCCTACCTGGAACAGTCGCTGGCCCTGCCCGGCGGCACCGCCTTCCAGGTGCAGCGGCGACAGGAGGCTCTGGATGAGGCCTACGGCTGTTCGTAGGCCGACCTGGGGTGACCCCACCAAGGCGGCGACGAATGCGCCCGGCGCCCGTTGGTCGTCTCGCGCGCCGGCGACCGGCGAAGGCTCGGGCGCCCGATGACCAGCGCGCCCGGAGCGGCCAACCCGGCCATCGACGCCCGCTCGACGGCCTACCTGCGGGCCGAACGCTTGCTGGAGATCCCGGTGTTCCTGGCGGCCCTCCTGGTAATCCCGGCCATCGCCATCGAGCAGGCCGAGCCCGGCTGGCCCTGGACGCTGGTCGCCGTCATCCTCAACTGGGTCTCATGGTCGGTGTTCCTGATCGAGGCCCTGGTGCTCTCGCACCTGTCGGGCGATCGCCGGGCCTGGGTGCGGACCAACAAGCTCGACACGGCCATCGTGGTGCTCACGGTGCCGGCGCTTCCGGCGCTGTTCAGCTTCCTGCGGCTCGTCCGCCTGGCCCGGCTGCTGCGCGTGCTTCGCCTCCTGCGGCTGGTGCGCTCGATCGAGATCGGGCGGAAGCTGTTCACCCCGAGCGGCCTGGCCTGGGCCTCATTCTGGGCCGCGCTGCTCATCGTGGCCGCCGGTGAGGCGTTCGTCTGGGTGGAGGGCAACAACCAGGACCTCTCCGCCTGGGACGGCCTGTATTGGGCCATCACCACGGCGACCACGGTCGGCTACGGCGACGTGCCCGTGACCACGCCCGAGGGGCGCTTCCTGGCCATCCTGGTCATGGTGGTGGGCATCGGGCTGCTCGCCCTCATCACCGGGGCCGTGGCCGAGCGGTTCCTGACCACCGCCCAGCCGCCGGCCGAGGCCGCCGAGCGCGCCGCCGAGGCGCACGCCGAGCGTCAGCAGCTGCTCGAGCATCTGGTCCGCGTCGAAGCCCGCCTGGAGCGCCTGGAGCGGGCGCTCGGTCGGCTGCAGCTGGTGCCCGATCCAGAGGACGTCCCGGACGACGAGCCCCCGAGGGACACGGCGCGTCTCGAGGAGGGCGGGCGGGCCGAGACCTACCGGCGGCGGCGGTTCCGTGGCCGGTGATCCGTACCACCCTGCCTGGGGCCAACCGGTCCGGGGTGAGCGCTCGGCGCCGGTGACGCGCCGGCGCGACGCAAGGTGGGTCGGCCTGATCGAGCTGAGATGCCTGACGTGAGCACCGGCCCGCAAGACACCCTCGACCCAGACGAGTGGGACACCGAGCTCCGCGGCGGCGCCCGGCCCGAGGACACCCTCGACCCGGACGAGTGGTATGCGGAGATCCGCCGCGGGCACGCACCGCAACCGGGGATGGGGCCGCCGCTGCCCTCACCGCCGCCGCCTCCGGCGCCGACCGACCGGCCGACCCCGCCGGCCCCGCCGCAGGTCGTCTACCTGCAGCAGCCCGTGGTCTACGTGCAGCAGCCCGAGGGCCGCGGTGGCTCCGGCCTTGGCGTGGCCGCGTTCGTCTGCGGCCTGGTCGCCCTGGTGCTCGCGATGTTCCCCGTCCTGGTCATCATCGGCATCGTGCTCGGCCTGGTCGCGGTGGGCCTCAGCATCCCCGGCATGTCGCCCCGGGCCCGCGGCCGCGGCCTGGCGACGGCCGGCCTCATCCTCGGCGGCATCGCGGCGCTGCTGCCCCTGATCCTCTGGAAGTATCGGTAGCCGCCGCCTGACTCGCTCGTGGAGGTCGATCGTGAAGGCACTGGCAGGGCTTATGGGTGGGCCGATCGCGGCGCTCGTCCTGCTCCTGGTCGCAGTGCCGGGACGTGCGGCCACTGAGCACGACCGCGGCATCACCACCTGGCGGAGCCCCACGGGCAACATCCGCTGCCAGATCGACCGCCGCCCGCGCGGCGGGAGCGCCACCTGCCGGACCCTCCGCCCGGGCCGGGCGCTGCGTGTCGTGCGTGGGGGGCGCGTGAGCCGGCGCTCCCCGTCCGTGATCAGCCCCCGGCCGGAGCCCAAGCGCGCCCTGCGCTACGGGCAGAGCGCGCGCGCCCGCGGCATCCGGTGCACCTCGTTCATCAGGGGCATGCGCTGCGTGGACATCCGCAGCGGCCGTGGGTTCTGCATCGCCCGCGAGTTCGCCCGCCTGCGGCCCGACTGCGGAGCCCCGGTGAGCTCGGGGGGAGGGGGCGGCGGCCCCGGAGGTGGTGGAGGGGGTGGCGCCGGCGGGGGCGGGGGAGGTGGAGGCGGGGGATCGCCGACCCCGGGCAACATCTACAACTGCGGCGACTTCCCGCTGGCTGACGGTACGACCGCGCAGGACTACCTCGACCGGTACCCGAGCGACCCCTCAGGCCTCGACGGCAACCGCGATGGCGTTGCCTGTGAGTAGAGCGTGTTCTCGGCGGTCCTCGTCCTCCGTTCCCCGGGTCCTGGCCCTGCCCGCCGGTCCCGTGCCGGCGACCGGTCTCCGCGCTGACGAGGGAGGCCCGGTCGTCTCCGTCCGACAACACCTTCTGGCTCCTGGCGCCGGATTCCCACCTCTTCGACGGGAACCGACACGCCGTATGGTGCGCATGGTGAGCACGATCCCGGGCATCGGACACCCGCAGGCCAAGAACTGGGTCGGCGCCGACTACCTGGGCGGGCACCCGGACCACCCGGCCGCACCCGTGGGAGGTCAACTGAAGCTGGCCGACGGCCAGCTTGCCTTCGCGGGGACGGCCACCACCGAGGCGCTCAGGCTGGTCTCCGTGCGCATCGCGTTCGCGCTGCCCGAGATTCGGGCCCTGGACCTGGCTCCCGCGGACCAGGTCGGGCGGCTGGTGCGAGGTGCCGCGGGCTTCTTCATCGCCGGGGCGATCGGCGGCCTGGTCGGGCTGCTCGTGCAGGGCAAGGGGTTCGCCCTCGCCGTGGCCGCCCACGATGACGGGCGCGACGTCGGCGTGGTCTTCCGGGTCAACGAGAAGGAGGGCCGGTGGCTGCTGGACGGCGTGCAGCGCGCCCGGGCGGACGCAGGCCGAGCGCCGATCCCCAGCCTCGCTGAGATGAACCGGTCGGAGGACACCGCTGCCGCGCAACAGCAGTCAGAGGTGCTGCAGGACATCCGGGCGCTGCTGCGCGAGCAGAACGAACTGCTTCGCCGCCTGCTGGAGCGCTGACTTCGGCGTCAGGGCGTCCCGTCACCGGGGACTTGGAAGGTGACCTCCTCCCAAGACCGCGAGGCCGGGTTGAACAGGCGAAGCGCGGCCGGTCCCCAGATGATCGGCAACGGGTCTCGCGAGGCGGCGGCTGCCGCGAGGTCGATCACCCCGATCCGGCGCTGGACCTGGGCGGTGAGGGCCTTCGCCTCGGGACCGAACATGGCCTCGATGTTCTGGCGCGGGTCGTGCGTCTCTCCGCCTTGGAAGCTTCCCAGGAAGAACTGCCGCATCCTCCCCGCGTGCCCGGTGTCGGGTCGGCCGGGCAGGCCCCAGGTCTCGTGGGCCTGAAGCGCCGCGAGGATCTCCGGCGCGAGCTGCATGCGGTCGGCGTTGACCGCCCAGAACCGCTGCCCATCCGGCAGGGCGGGGCCATCGAGGCGCAAATACGGGTTCAGCAGGTAGGCGCGCCGCACCTCCAGGTTGGTGGCCGTGACGTACCAGAAGCCCTGGAAGGGGCCACCGGGGTCGCGGACACGGTCCAGCAGGAAGCCCTTGTCCCGCAGGCGCCCGTCGGGGGTGGGGAACTGCGCGGGGCAGAGCACCCCCGGGGCTCCGAACTGGTCCCCTGGGCCATCCCGGCAATTGGGCACATCGAGCCCGCCGAGGCCGAGGTTGACGCCTTCGGGGCGTGCCGGGTCGCCGAACGCCACCCACCGGGGATCGGCCGCCGATGCCGGGTCGGTCGTGACCGGGGTGGCGTCGAAGGGCGGGCTGCGCCGCGCGCGCACGAGCAGCGCGGTGTCGCTACGTCCGGTGGCGCCGCTTGAGTCGCGGACGGTCAGCGACACGCGAAGCGAGCACAGCGCGTGGACGACGACACGGAGTCCCTCGGCCGTGTGGTTGGCCAGCTGCAGATCGTCCGGGCAGTCGCTCCCGGGGATGAAGCCCCAGCGGTAGGCGGTGAGGCGGCCCCCCGCTGCGGGGCGGGAGCGACTGGCGTCGAGGGTCACCGCGCCCCCGCGGACCGAGGAGTACGGACCACCCGCATCGGCGATCGGCCCGCGCTGCAGCCGGGCGATGGTCCTCTCCGTCAGCTGCACGGGCAGCATGAACGTGTTCCCACCGCGCCAGTACCGGTAGCGCGCCGCGCTCGTTCTGTTCACTTCGTACTCGGCGATGACCTCCCGTGCGTCTTGACGTCGCCAGGGCAGCAGGCGGGTGATCGGGAGACCCGCGTCTGTCCGGGTCGGGTGGTGCGCGGTGAACCACGCCCGGAAGAACTGGCCCGAATCCCCGACCAGCGGACGGGAAGGGGCATCGCCGCAGAGCACCTGCTCGCTCGCCATCAGGCGCGGAAGCCGGGGGAAGGCGATCTGGACGTCGGTGGGCAGGCCGGCGCGCTCACCACCGGGGGAGAGCTTTAACACGGTGACCTCGAGGACGCCGGGCGTGCTGCCGCCGGCGGTCCGCTGGATGATCCGGCGCGGCGGGTTGCCGGGTATGCCGAGCCTCCCCTCGCACACGTAGTGGACGTAGTCGGTGGCGATGTCCCAGTCGACGACCTCGAGCGGCGCCCGAATCTTCACCACCCCACCGGTTCCAGTCAGTCCCGCCAGCGGCACCTCTGCCCGGACGCGCAGGCGGACGGTGCCGGGTGCCCCCGACACCACCAGGCGCGAATCGAAGGTCAGCAGCGTCGGCCGCTCGAGAGCGTGTGTTGCGCGCCTCGGGGACGGCGAAGGCGAGTCTCCCAGCGCGACGGGCGCCGAAGGGCCGGCGGCGAGCCCGGCGACCAGGGCCCCGAGGAAGCACACGCCAAGAGCTCGTCTGGCCCTGGTCCTCCGGGGCGGGGCGGGGCGACACCGGCCGGACGGCCACGCCTCGCCCGGCGCGAGGGCCGGCGGCCGGCGATGACCAGGTGGCGGGAGGGCGGAGGAGTCCATCGGCACGATCAGGAGGCGAAGCGCTTCAGGTGGGCCAACCAGGTCCGGGCTGCGGCCGGCGATCCCAGGCGATATGCGCCGGCGCCGTTCCTTAAGGTCGCCCTCCCGGCGGGGGTCTGACGCGCCCGCCGCCACTGTTCGGCCTGGGGCACCTCGCCGCCCGTGAAGATCACGTGGAGTCGATCGCTTGTCGGGCCAAGCGCCCGCCGCCAGGCCGGCAGATAGGTCCGCCATTCGGCGGACGTCGCGGCCGCGG
>JRYK01000153.1_pt1 | contig 16283 bp, 17 predicted proteins | sample 235381 | NCBI WGS metagenome assembly JRYK01 (sample SAMN03074220, study PRJNA261476) | activated sludge metagenome | biome: Wastewater Treatment Plant; feature: Wastewater; material: Activated sludge; isolation source: activated biomass of a wastewaster treatment plant treating hydrocarbon... ... | reverse complement strand
GGGATCTTGCCGGCGGCGTAGGTCTTTTCGGTGTAATCGACCGTCAGCGGGAAGAAGTCCTGGCCCGGCTTGGCGCTCTTCGCCGCGACCACGGTGGCCAGCACCACGGTGTCGTCGAGGCTCACGAGCGCCGCGCCGGTGGCCTGCCGCGCGATCTCGCCGGTTTCGATGGTCAGCGTGTGACGGCCGTACTGGATCGATTTCTTGACGTGCTTGAACATGGATGGGGTCCCGAAACGACGATGGCCGCACCCCAAAGGGGCGGCCATCGGACATGGAGGCTAGGTCGCGGCCCCGGCGCGCCGGTCGGCCGGCGCCCTGGCGATGCGACCCGGGTGGCGGTGCTCCGCGCTCACTTGCGCAGGCCGAGCTTCTCGATCAGCGGGTCGATGTCCTGGCGCCACATCTGGCGCAGCTCCTCGTTCCCCCAGCGGCGGATGCCGTGGGCGACCGCGAGCTCGCTGAACTTGGACGAGGCCGACCCGAACGTGTCGAGCGCGTGCGGATACCACTTGTCGAGCGCGCGCTGCGCTTCGGCCGCGCCCGCGCCGGCGAGGTCCTGGTAGCGCGCGTCGCGCACCAGGTCCTTCATGCGCCGGGCGCCGAACGAGGCGTGGAACTTCTCCTCGCCCACCATGGTGGTCATCTCGCGCGCGAGCGGCGCGTAGCTGCAGTCCTCCATGGCGCGCAGGTGATACCAGGCGACGAGGTCCATGCAGAAGCAGAAGCCCACCACCTCGACCCAGCTCTCCATCGGGACGTTGAACGCGGCGATCGGGTGCTGGCCCATGCGCAGCTTCAGGAGCCCCTCGGCCATCTCCTCGCCGTCGGCGCCGAAGTGGCGCAGCATGCGGCAGTCGATGAAGCCCTGGTGCGCCTCGTCGGCCGCGATCTGGGCCTGGATGAAGCGATCCTCGGCGGTCGGCCCCTGGTTGATCCACGGCTGATGCTGCTCCACCGAGGCGAACTCGGTGGACGCGAGCGCGTAGACGATCTTGAGCAGCGTCGAGCGGTACTCCTCGGTCATCTGCTCCGGGGTCTCGACCTTGCGCATGCCGGTCAACGAACCCCACTGCACCGCGCGCGATACGCGCATCGCTCGACTCCTCCCGGTAGTTGCCGATCCGCCGCGCGCTCGGGCGGCGGACCGGCGAACGGCGCGCGCTGCGGCCCGCCTTGCGCGCGTCAGGCGACGATCATCCAGGGATCGGGCGGCCGGCGCAAGCTGGAGTTCGCGCACGCGCGCCGGGCCGGGCGCCGGCGCGCGCTACTCCGCCTTTGCGCCCGACACCTTCACCAGCCGCGCCTTCTGCTTCATGTCCTCCTGGATGAAGCGCGCGAACTCGGCCGGCGTGGAGAGCACCGGGTCGAAGCCGCGCTGGAGCATGTGCTTCTCGCGGAACGCCGGGTCGGCGAACATGGCCGCGACCTCCTTCTGGATCTCCGCGATGATCTCCGGCGGCGTGCCGGCGGTGGCGAAGAGTCCGAACCAGGACTTCGGGTCGATGTCGGGGTACCCGGCTTCCCGGAGGGTCGGCACGTCCGGCATGAGGGGCAGGCGCTCGCTGCGCGCGATGGCGAGCGGCTTCAGCTTGCCCGCCTTGATGTGCCCCTGCGACACGGACGCGGCCGCCATCGTCAGCTGGACCTCGCCGGCGAGCGCGGCGGTCACCGCGGGTGCGATGCCCTTGTAGGGGACGTGCAGGAGCTGGATTCCCGTCTGCTGCTTCAGGGCCTCGAACAGCAGGTTGGGCTGGCTGCCGCTGCCGTACGAGCCGTAGCTGATGTTGGGATGGGTGCGCGCGAGGGTCACCAGCTCGCCGAGCGTGTTGGCGCTCAGCGATGGATGCGCGACCACCATCTGGGGGAGGCCGATGAGCTGCGTCACCGGCGCGAGGTCCTTGACCGGGTCGTACGGCAGCCGCGCGTAGATGAACGGATTGCTGGTGATGGTCGAATCGCTGGTGAGGAGGAGCGTGTAGCCGTCCGGAGCGGCCTTGGCGACCGCTTCCGCGCCGATGAGCGTCGCCGCGCCGGGCTTGTTCTCGACGATCACCGGCTGACCCCATTTCTGGGCGAGCCGCTCCGCGATCGGGCGCGCGATGCCGTCGACGCCGCCGCCCGCCGGATAGGGCACGACGATGCGGACGGGCTTCGACGGGTAGGCCTGCGCGAGGACGGCCTGCGGCAGCGCGGACAGCGCGAGGGTGAGCGTGAGGCCGATCGCGCGGCGGAGTCTCGACATCGTCTTCTCCTCGAGGTGGAGCAGGGGGATTTCGGGCACAAACGGCAGGCCGGCGGCGGCGACTGCGCGCGGCCGCGTGCGCCGCGCCCCGCTCGTGTGCCGGCGATTCTACCGCGGTGACAATCGATCGCGCGCCTTCCCGCTGCGGGTCCGCGCCGCGGCCGGGCTCGCGCCGCGAGGTCAGCGCGCCAGCGCGAGCATGCGCGCGAGCGGCCGCGCCGGCGCGATGAGGTCGGCGAGCGTGTAGCGGTCGAGGACGGCGAGAAAGGCCTCGAGCGCCTGCGCGAGCGCCTGTTTCAGCACGCACGCACGCGCGATCCGGCAGTCGGTCGTCCCGGACTCGAAGCACTCGACCAGCGCGAGGCTGTCCTCGGTGGCGCGGATCACGGCGCCGACGTTGATCGCCTCCGGCGCGTGCGCGAGGCGCATGCCGCCGCCCTTGCCGCGCACGGTCTCGATGTAGCCGCGCTGCGCGAGGTGGTGCACCACTTTCATGAGGTGGTTGGCCGAGATGCCGTAGGCGGCCGCGACCTGGTCGATGGTGGCGAGCCGGTCCGGCGCGGAGCCGAGGTAGATCAGCACCCGCAGCGAGTAGTCGGAGAAGGTGGTGAGGCGCATGGGCAGCTCCGGGACCGGCTAAAAGGTGTATCAGGGGTATTGCTTTATGGGCGCAGGCCTGCTAGATTGAAGATGCATTCTGCGTACATCTTACCACCAGCCGGAGGGAACCGTGACTCAGACCGTCATCGACGTGCGTACCATCATCCCGCGCGACCGCCACCCGCTCATCTTCCGCACCTACGGGGCGCTCGGCCCCGGCGAGGGCTTCGAGCTCGTGAACGACCACGACCCGAAGCCGCTCTACTACCAGTTCCGCGCCGAGCTCGGCGACGAGTTCGACTGGGAGTACCTCGAGGAAGGGCCGGAGACCTGGCGCGTGCGCATCGGCCGGCGCGCCGCCTGAGCCCGTCGTCCGGACGGCCATGACGGACGCTCCGGTTCCCGACGCCGCGACGGTGTGGGGCGCGCTGCGGACCGTGTTCGACCCCGAGATCGGCGAGAGCGTGGTCGATCTCGGGCTCGTCTATCGCGTCGAGTGCGGGCCGGCGCGCGTGGCCGTCGACATGACCATGACGACGCCCGCCTGCCCGGCGGCCGGGTCGATCGCCGGAGAAGCCGAGGAGGCGATCCGCAGGGACTGCCCCCAGGCGCGCGAGGTGAACGTGGCGGTCGTGTTCGAGCCGCCGTGGACGCCCGAGCGAATGAGCGAGCAGGTGCGCAAGCGCTTCGGCTGGTGACCGCGAGATCGGGGGAGCGCCGGTGAGCGACCTCAAGCCGGCGGCGCGCGCGCCGCTCCTCGTGCTCGGGGTCGTTGCGCTCGTCGCAGGCACCCTCGGCGGATTGGCGCGGCTCGGGCTCTTGCTGCCGGTGCCCGTCGCCGGCATCGCCTGGCACGGCGCGCTGATGGCGAGCGGCTTCTTCGGCACCCTGATCGCGCTCGAGCGCGCGGTCGCGATCGGCCGGCTCTGGGCCTATGCCGCGCCCGCCGCGAATGGCGCCGGCGCGGTCGCGCTTCTCGCGGGCGCCTGGCAGGGCGCGTTCGCGCTCTTCGTTCTCGGCGGCGCGATCTTCGCCGTCGCGTCGCTCTCCATCTGGCGCCGGCAGCCCGCGCTGCACACCGGCGTCCTCGCGCTCGGCGCGCTCGCGCTGCTGGTCGCGAACGCGGCGCTGGCGGCCGGCCGGCCGCTGGAAGCGGTGGTCCCTTCCTGGATCGCGTTCTTCGTGCTCACCATCGGCGGCGAGCGGCTGGAGCTGTCGCGCCTGATGCCGATCGCGCGCACGATGCGGCTCGCCTTCGGGGCGATCTCGTTCGTGCTGCTCGGATCGGCGCTCTGCGCGGCCTTCGTTCCGGGCGCGCTCCGGCTGAGCGGGCTGCTGATGTTCGCGACCGCGGCCTGGCTCGTGCGCCACGACATCGCCACGCGCACCGTCCGTGCGGCCGGGCTCACCCGGTACATCGCGCTGAGCCTGCTCGCGGGCTACGTGTGGCTCGCGCTCGGCGGCGCGGTGCTGGCCGCGAACGGCGCTGCGCCCGGGTCCGGGCTCTGGGACGCGGCGCTGCACGCGGTTCTGGTCGGCTTCGTGTTCTCGATGGTGTTCGGGCACGCGCCGGTCATCCTGCCCGCGGTGCTGCGCATCGCCTTCCCGTACCACGCCGCGCTCTACCTCCCGCTCGTTCTCCTGCACGCCGCGCTGGTGGCGCGGATCGCGGGCGACCTCGCGGGGAGCGCGTCGCTGCGCGCCGCCGGCGGCGCGGGCAATGCGACCGCGATCGCGCTCTTCATTCTCGTCGCGGCGGCGCTCGTGCTCACGCGGGGAAGCCGCAAGCGTCCTGCGGCCATTCGGCCCGCATGAGCGGCAGACCGTAAGTCCGCGGCCTGCCGTCAATCCCGAGAGAAACACTCGGATTTGTGATTCCGATCACGGAAAGGCGACCCGAAAAGCGGAATATACGTAAATCGGTACCGATTTACCGTTAAGGACGCCGCGATGACGAGCCCGATCGCCTACGACCACGAGAAGGAACTCGACCTCGTACTCGAGCGCTGCCATGCGGCCGCGCGCGAAACCGCCGTCCCGGGCAGCGACGCGCTGCCGGACGGGTTCACCGGCACGCTGGGGCACTTCCCGGTCTATTTCCCGGAGGAGATCGCGCACGCCGCCGGCCTGCTGCCGGTCAACCTCCTCGGCGGCGGCAACCGGCTGGAGATGAAGTACGCGGACGCGCGCATGGGGTCGTTCGTCTGCTCGATCTGCCGCTCGACCACCGAGCTCGGGCTGAACGGCGCGCTCCAGGGGATGACCGGCTTCGTCACCCATCCGATCTGCGACGCCGCCAAGCATCTCGCCGGGATCTGGGCGCGCAACCTGCCCGACCAGCTCGCGCAGATCCTCTACCTGCCGCAGAACGTGAACACGCCGGGCGCGGTGCGCTACATCGCCGCCGAGTACCAGCGGCTGCGCGGGGTCCTGGAGGCGAAGACCGGGCGCACCGTCACCGACGACGCGCTGCGCGCCAGCATCCGCGCCTACAACCTCAACCGCAGGCTGCTGCGCGAGCTCTACCGGCTGCGGCGCGACGAGCCGTGGAAGGTGAGCTGCACCGAGTCCTATCTCCTCGTCCGCGCCCGCACCCGCATGCCGTGCGAGGAGCACACCGCGCTCCTCGGGCGCGCGCTGGACGCCATCCACCATCGCGCCGTGCCCGCGCAGGACAAGCCGCGCGTGGTGTTCGTGGGCGGGTTCTGCGAGCAGCCGCCGCTCGAGATGCTCGAGGCGATCGACGAGACCTGCTACGTCGTGGACGACGACCTCCTGATCGGCTTGCGCTGGCTGACCGAGGACGTGCCGGACCAGGGCGACCCGATCTGGGCGCTCGCCGAGAGCTACGTGGAGCGCTCGGCCGCGAGCCCGGTGCAGCACGACGCGCGCAAGTCGAAGGAGGGCTACCTCGAGGAGATGATCCGCGCCTCGCGGGCGGACGCCGCGATCCTCACCGCGGCGAAGTTCTGCGAGCCCGGGCTGGACGACCAGCTCGCCTGGTCGAAGCACTTCGACCAGACCGGCACCCCGTACCTGGTGCTCGAGTTCGAGGAGAAGATGACCTCGTTCGAGCAGATGGCGATGCAGGTGGAGACCTTCGCCGAATCGCTGCTCTTCGCCATGGCCTGAGAGGAGACCGACATGACCAGCGCCGTTGCAGACAAGCCCGCGACCCAGGACGCCGGATTCGACCCGCGCGCCGAGGGCCAGCGCCTGATCAGGGAGTGGTACGCCGGGCTCGAGCGCGCCAACGAGCAGGGCGAGCCGGTCGCGAACGTGTTCGTGATGGGCAACGCGGTGGAGATCCTGCGCGCGTTCGACTTCAAGCTCGTCTTCCCGGAGATCAACTCGCTGCAGACCGGGGTGCGCAAGGCCTCGGAGGAGTACATCCGCCTGTCCGAGGACTACGGCATGTCGCCGGACGTGTGCTCGTACGTCAAGGCCGACGTGGGCCTGATCCTGAAGGAGAACCAGCACCCGGCCGGGCGCATTCCGAAGGCGAGCCTCGCGATCGCCTCGAACATGTGCAGCACCTTCGTCAAGTGGGCCGAGATCTGGGAGCGCTGGCTCAAGACGCCCACCTTCGTGCTCGACCTGCCCGGGCAGCGCGCCGCCAACTGGCAGGTGCGCCCCGGGGACGCGCAGCACGCCGCCGACTCGCGCTGGGTCGAGGCGCAGTTCGCCGAGCTGATCGAGCGCTGCGAGCGGATCACCGGCCGCAAGCTCGACCTCGACCGGCTGGCCGAGATCGAGGAGCGCGTCAACCGGATGGTGCTGCACTGGAACAACGTGATGGCGCTCAACCGGGTGTGCCCCGCGCCCTACAACGCGATGCTCGACGGTCTCACCTTCATCGGGATCATGAACGTGTACCGCGGCGCGCCCGAGGGCGTGGAGTTCATGCGCCGGCTCGAGGAGCACCTCCGGGCGAAGGTCGCGCGCGGCGAGGGGCGCGTGGCCGAGGAGCGCTTCAGGCTGCTCTTCTCGGGCACGCCCTGCTACGTCTCGATGCGCCGCCTGGTGGAGCTGTTCGAGACCTGGGGCGGCGTGTTCGCCTACTCGGACTACCTCACCTTCGCCGCCGGCGGCATGGACGCGGCCGAGCTGCTGTACGACACCTCGCGGCCGCTCGAGAGCCTGGCCGAGGTCACCGCGCTCGCCGCGCAGCGCGGGCTCTCGAACCAGTTCTTCTCCCACGAGCGGCTCGCGCAGCAGATCCGGGAGTACGGCGTGGACGGCATGGTGTTCCACGGCATCAAGAGCTGCCGCTTCGTGTCCTCCGGCATGGCCGACACGCGCGAGTTCATCAACCGGCGGCTGGACGTGCCGACCCTCTACATCGAGTCGGACCTGATCGACCCGCGCTACTGGTCGGACGCGCAGATCAAGAACCGGGTGGACGCGTTCTTCGAGGCCCTGCACCAGCGCGGGGGCGGGCCGCTCGCACAGAAGCCGCGCGCGACCGCAGGGAGGGCCGCATGAACTACGTCGCAGGCGTCGACGTCGGCTCGACGCAGACCAAGGCGGTGATCCTGGACGAGAACCGCGCCATCGTCGGGCGCGCGCTCGCGGACATGGAGACGAGCATGACCTCGGTGGCGCAGGACGCGTTTCGCGCCGCGCTCGCGGACGCGGGGATCGCCGAGGACCGGGTCGCGTACGTGGCCGGCACCGGCTACGGCCGCTACAACGTGACCTTCGGCCGCGAGCAGGTGACCGAGATCTCCTGCCACGCGCGCGGGGCGGTGACGCTGTTCCCGCTCACCCGCACCGTCATCGACATCGGCGGCCAGGACACCAAGGCCATCCGGGTCGGGCCGGACGGAAAGGTCCTCAACTTCACCATGAACGACAAGTGCGCCGCCGGCACCGGGCGCTTCCTCGGCGCCGCGTCGTTCGCCCTCGAGATGCCGCTCTCCGCCCTCGGGCCGCTCGCGCTGCAGGCGACCAACCCGGTGCGCATCACCACCACCTGCACGGTGTTCGCGGAGTCCGAGATCATCAGCCACCTCGCCAAGGGCATCCTGCCCGAGGACGTGCTGATGGGCGTGCACCAGGCGATCGCGAGCCGCTGCGTCTCGCTCGCGCGCCGCGTGGGCATCGAGTCCGAGGTCACCTTCACCGGCGGCGTGAGCCGCAACGTCGCCATGGTGCAGCTGCTCGAGCGCGAGCTCGAGATGCGGATCAACGTGAGCGAGGACGCGCATTTCTGCGGCGCGCTCGGGGCGGCCCTGTTCGCGCACGACCGCGCGTGCGGGATCGCGCGGCCCGAAGCGGTCGCCGCCTAGGAGGTTCGACCATGATCTACGTCGCCGGCATCGACATCGGTTCCACCTACAGCAAGGCGGTCGCCATCAACGAGCGCTCCGAGGTGGTCGGCAAGGCCGTGCGCCGCACCGGGTTCAAGCTCGGGCCCGCGGCCGAGGCGGTGTTCGACGAGCTGCTCGCGGACGCAGGGCTCGAGCGCGCGCAGGTCGCCTACGCCGCGGCCACCGGGTACGGCCGCTACACGGTCCCGTACCGCCACACGCAGCTCACCGAGCTCACCGCCCACGCGCACGCGGCGGTGCACCTCTTCCCCGAGACGCGCACGATCCTCGACATCGGCGGGCAGGACATCAAGGCGATCCGCGTGGACGAGCGCGGCCAGGTCAAGGCGTTCCGGCTGAACGACAAGTGCGCCGCCGGCACCGGCGCCTTCCTCGAGAAGACCGCGCGCTACCTGGGCATCACCACCGACGAGATCGGGCCCTACGCGCTGCGCTCGACCAACCCGAAGCTCGTGAGCAGCGTGTGCGCCGTGTTCGCCGAGTCCGAGGTGATCAGCCACCTCGCGCAGGGCGTGCCCGCCGAGGACATCATGATGGGCGCGATGGTCGCCCTCGGCGGCAGGGCCGTGCAGCTCATGCGCCGGGTCGGACTGCAGCCCGGCTTCATGCTGACCGGCGGCATGACGCGCAACGTCGCGATGATCCGGGCGCTGGAAGACAACCTCAAGGACAAGCTGAACGTCGCCCCCGACGGCCTCGGGCAGCTGAACGGCGCGCTCGGCGCAGCGCTGCTCGGGCTGCGCCGCGTTCAGACGCTGCGCGCCGAAGGCAAGCCGATCCCGCCCACCGCGGCCCAGACCGGCGAGGGGCGGGCGAACGCGCCCCGGCGCTGGTCGGCGATGGCGGTGCGCAAGCCGGCCGAGCCGTGCCGCACGGGCGGGGAGTGCCCGGTCGCCGCGAAGCTCGTCAAGCCGCCGCTCGAGCAGGCGGCATGACGGCGCGGCGCGCGGAGGACGAGCCCATGACCTACGTCGTCACCGAAACCTGCATCAACTGCAAGCACACCGACTGCGTCGAAGTCTGCCCGGTGGACGCGTTCCGCGAGGGACCGAACTTCCTCGTCATCGACCCCGACCTGTGCATCGACTGCGCGGTGTGCGTGCCCGAGTGCCCGGTCGACGCGATCTACGCCGACGGCGACGTCCCGGCGGGAATGGACCACTACACTGCGCTCAACGCGGAGCTCGCAAAGGACTGGCCGCCGATCGTGGCGCGCAAGGATCCGCTGCCCGAGGCCGACCACTGGGCGCGCATCAAGGACAAGCTGGCGCTGCTGGTGAAGCGCGCGTGAGACGGAGGCGTCGATGACGGGCATCCGGGATTTCATGACCAGCGGCCACAAGGACTGCGACGAGGCCTTCGCGCGCGCCGAGACGGCGGTCGGCGGCGGCGACTGGGAGGCCGCGGCGGCCGGGTTCGGGACCTTTCACGCGGCGATGGCGCAGCACCTCGCGATGGAGGAGGTGGTGCTCTTCCCCGCCTTCGAGGACGCGACCGGCATGTCCGGGGGCGGACCGACCGAGATCATGCGCATGGAGCACGCGCGGATGCGCGAGCTGTTCGAGGAGATGCGGCAGGCGATCGGCGCGCGCGACCCGGAGCAGTCCCTGGGGCTCTGCGAGACGCTGCTCATGCTCATGCAGCAGCACAACGCCAAGGAAGAAAGCATGCTCTACCCGATGCTGGACCGGGTGCTCGGCGCGCAGGCGGGCGCGCTCATCGGGCGCTGCAACGCGGTGGACGCCCAGGCCGCCTGAGCGGTCGGGCGCCGGCCGATCCGGCCGGGCGTGGCCGGGAGTCCGGGGCTACAATGCCGGACCTTTTCGGAGAGGAGGACCGCACGAATGCAGCGCAGATCATTCCTGACGAAAGCCGCGGCCGGGCTCGCTGTGGGCGGCGTCGCCGCGCCGGCGATCGCGCAATCGCAGCCGACCATCAACTGGCGCATGGCGATGAGCTGGCCGAAGAGCCTCGACACCCTCTATGGCGGGGCGGAGCTGATCGGCAAGCGCGTGGCGGCCGCCACCGGCGGCAAGTTCAACATCAAGGTGTTCGCGGCGGGCGAGATCGTCGGCGGCCTGCAGGTGCTGGACGCCGTGCAGAGCGGCACGGTCGAGTGCGGCCACACCGCGCCCTACTACTACTTCGGCAAGGACCCGACGTTCGCCTTCGCCACCGCGATCCCGTTCGGGCTGAACACGCGGCAGCAGTACGCGTGGATGATCCACGGCGGCGGGCTCGAGCTGATGCGCGAGTTCTACCAGGACTACGGCGTCATCGGCATTCCCGCGGGCAACACCAACGCCCAGATGGGCGGCTGGTTCCGCAAGGAGATCAAGACNNACGACGAGAAGCTCGGCTTCTACAAGGTCGCCAAGTACTACTACTACCCCGGCTGGTGGGAACCGGGTCCGGAGCTCGACCTGCTGGTGGGCACCAAGGCGTGGGAATCGCTGCCGAAGGAGTACCAGACGATCCTCGAGATGGCCTGCGCCGAGGCCTGGGGCTGGATGGCGGCGAAGTACGACGCGCTCAACCCGCCGGCGCTGAAGCGCCTGCTCGCGGCGGGCGTCAAGCTCTCGCCGTTCTCCAACGAGATCATGGCCGCGTGCTACAAGACCTCGCAGGAGGTCTACGACGAGATCGCCGCGAAGAACGCCAAGTTCCGCAAGATCTACGAGCCGTGGAAGAAGTTCCGCGAGGACCAGGTGCAGTGGTTCTCGATCGCCGACGGGAGCTTCGACAATTTCATGGTCGCGGCCGAGCGCCTCGCGCAGCGGGCGCGCAAGAAGTAGCGGTCCCGCCGCCCGAAAAACCCCGCCGCGGCGGGGTTTTTCTTCGCCTGCGCGCGGCGCGTCCTACTTCGCCGGCTCGGGGCCGGGCGGCGCGCCCTTGAGCGCTTTCTCGAGCGCGTCCTCCAGCGACTCCTCCGCCTTCGCGCCGCCGGGCGATGCCGCCTCCGGGACGATGATGTTGATCTTGTCGATGTCGGCCGCCGGCTTCTTCGCCAGGCCGCCGCTCACCAGGTTGGGGAACGCGATCACCAGCGCGACCATGATCACCTGCAGCACGACGAAGGGCACCGCGCCCCAGTAGATCTGGCCGGTGGTGACCTTGGCGATGAGCTTGCCGGTGACCTTGTCGACGTAGTCCTTCGGCGAGGCGACGCTGCGCAGGTAGAACAGCGCGTAGCCGAACGGCGGATGCATGAACGAGGTCTGCATGTTGATGCTGATCAGGATGCCGAACCAGATGAGATCGATGCCGAGCTTCTCGGCCACCGGCCCGAGCAGCGGGATGATGATGAAGGCGAGCTCGAAGAAATCGAGGAAGAACGCCAGCACGAAGACGATCAGGTTCACCACGATCAGGAAGCCGAGCTGCCCGCCGGGCAGTGCGCCCAGCAGGTGCTCGACCCACAGGTGGCCGTCGACGCCGTAGAAGGTGAGGCTGAAGACGCGCGCGCCCACCAGGATGAACACCACGAACGAGGTGAGCTTCGCGGTGGTGTTCATCGCCTGCCGCAGCAACGGGAAGGACAGCCGGCGCCGGGCGAGCGCCATCACCAGGGCGCCGGTGGCGCCCATCGCGCCGCCCTCGGTCGGCGTGGCGACGCCGAGGAAGATGGTGCCGAGCACCAGGAAGATCAGCGCGAGCGGCGGGATCAGCACGAAGGTGACGCGCTCGGCGATGCGCGACAGCAGCCCGAGCCGGAAGACGCGGTTGACGACCGCCGCCACGAAGGCGACGCCCACCCCGACCGCCGTCGCCAGGACGAGCATCTCGTCCACCGGCGCGTCGGGTCTCCCGTAACGCCATTCGGCGAAAACGGCCGCCGCGGCGATCGAGACGATCAGCACGACGATCAGCGAAACGATTCCGCTGCCGCCGCCCGGCTCGCGGAAGGTGCGCGCCTCCTTCGGCAGCGCGGGCGCCCAGGACGGCCGGAACACGGTGATGCCGACGGCGTACGCGGCGTACAGCCCGGTGAGGACCAGGCCGGGGATGAAGGCGCCGGCGTACATGTCGCCGACCGAGCGGCCGAGCTGGTCGGCCATCACGATCAGCACCAGCGAGGGCGGGATGATCTGCGCCAGCGTGCCCGAGGCCGCGATCACGCCGGTGGCGAAGCGCCGGTCGTAGCCGTAGCGCAGCATGATCGGCAGCGAGATCAGCCCCATCGAGATCACCGAGGCCGCCACCACGCCGGTGGTCGCGGCGAGCAGCGCGCCGACGAAGATGACCGCGAACGCGAGGCCGCCGCGCAGCGGACCGAACAGCTGCCCGACGGTGTCGAGCAGGTCCTCGGCCATCCCGCTGCGCTCCAGGATCAGCCCCATGAAGGTGAAGAACGGCACCGCGAGCAGCGTGTCGTTGGACATGATCGCCCAGATGCGCTGCGGCAGGGCCTGGAACAGCGACGGGTGCAGCAGGCCGAGCTCCACCCCGATCAGCCCGAAGAAGATGCCGTTGGCGGCCAGGGCGAAGGCCACCGGGTAGCCGAACAGGAGAAACACGATCAGCGCGCAGAACATGATCGGCGCCATGTTCTGGGTGATGAGCTCGATCATGCGCCTTCTCCCTGCTGCTTGCGCAGCTCCGCGGCGAGCTGTTCCTCGGCACTCGGTCCCTCGTCCTTCTCGCTCGGGTCGGGGATGAGCCCGCGCAGGAAGGCGATGCGCTTGATCAGCTCCGACACGCCCTGCGCCACGAGCAGCAGGAAGCCGATCGGCACCATCAGGCGCGCCGGCCAGATGGCGAGGCCGCCGGCGTTGGCCGACACCTCGTTGCTGCGGTAGGCGTCGAGGAACACGGGCCACGACAGCCACATGATGGTGATCGCCATCGGCAGGAGGAAGAACACCGTGCCGAGCACCTCGATCCAGGTCTGCGTGCGCTTGGAGAAATGCCCCGACACGATGTCGATGCGCACGTGCTGGTTGTGCAGCAGGGTGTACCCGGCGCAGAACAGGAACACCGCCGAGAACAGGTACCACTGGATCTCGAGCCAGGCGTTCGAGCTCCGGTCGAGCGAGTAGCGCACCAGCGCGTTGCCGGAGCTGATCAGGACCGCCACCAGGATCAGCCAGTAGCTGAGCCTTCCGACCGTCTCGTTCACCGCATCGATGGCCCGCGACAGGCCGAGCAAGACCCGCATCATCCGCACCCTCCTCGAGCTGCACGCGACGACGTGCAACGCTCCGGCCGGCTCCGGCTCGCCCGCCGCACCCGCCCGGCGCGCGTCCGTCCCGCGCCCCTGCGCCTCCTCGCGCAGCGGCGAAGTGTAGCCGAGTCCGACCGCGGTCTCTGTTCTGCGATGCGCCGCGGCCGCGCGCACCTGCGGTCCGGTTCCTGGCCCGCGAATCCTTCCGATTCAACGCATTAGATCGATGGAGGCGGGACGGACCGGCCCGCGCGCAGCGAGCCGCCGGTCAGTTGGCGCGCGGGCGCAGGCGCAGGAAGAGCGCGAGAAGCAACGCGAACGCGCCACTCCAGCACGCCGCGGCCGCGACCAGCAGCGTCACGGGATCGTAGACGCCCAGGCCCGCGAGCACGCGCGCCAGCGTCGCCGCCGCGAGGAGGATCGTGCCCCAGATCGGCGCGGCGAAATCGACGGGCTCCCGCCGCGCCTTGCGGATCCAGGTCGTGGCCATGACGTTGAGCGTGAGCGTGCCGAGGCTGCCCACCGTGATGAGGTGCAGCGCCACGGTCTGGTGGCTCTCGGTCGCGAGCGCGGCGGCGAAGCCGAGCAGGCCCAGGGCGAGCCATGCGTACCCGCCCGCAAGGCACAGCAGATCGGGCCGGCCGCGCAGCATCCACAGCCGCCAGCGGACGAGTCGAATCGCGGCGAGCACACCGGCCACGCCCGTGGCGACGGCCGCCAGCGCGCCGAAAACCGGACCGGAGAGGAGCAGCGCGACCGACCCGGTCGCCATGGCGAGGATCAAGCCGCCCTCGATGCGCGGCTGCACGCGGGCGTCGAGGTTGCCGCCCTGCCGGTAGAACTGGCCGGCGACCGCGGGCGCGATCACGCGCCCGCCCATGAAGAGCATCAGCAGGGCGAAGAGGAGGGCGGCGACGATGAACACGCCGCGCCCGGCCGCGGCGGCGCGGGTGAGCGGAAGCACTTCGGATGCCAGGCCGGCGGCGAAGATCGCGGTGAGCACCAGCGGGAGCGCCTGGTTGCGCAGCTTCTTCGCGGCACCGAAGAGCCGCGGCGCGACGTGCGCCGCGAGCAGCACGAAGAACGCGGCGTTCAGCGCGGTGGCGGCGAGGCCGTGCGGCGCGGCCAGGAACGCGAGCCGCCCGGCGGCCCAGAGCCCGAACAGCAGGAGGAGACGCGGCCGCGGCATGGCGCCGACCTGGTTGCCGGCCACCACCGCGACCGCGAACCCGAACAGCATCTCGTGCGCGTGTCCGGCGGGCGTGGCGAGGGCCGGAAACGCGCCCGTGATCCCGGTCAGCGAGAGCACCGACGCCGGCAGCACGAAGAGCGCGTAGAGCGCCGCGGCCGGGAAGAAGAGCATGTCGCCCGTGACGGGCCGTCGCGTGCCGGCGTTCGTGGAGTGCACGCTGGACATGATACGGTGCGACGAAGGGCGAACGGGCGGACGCGCCCGCCCGCGTGCGGAAGGAAGGGCTCGCCCCCGCGGCGGTCAGCCGCGCGGCACGGGCGACACGCGGACGAGGCGCGGGTCGTCCCGCGCGTCCACCAGGATCCGCCGCACGCGCTCCTGCCACAGGCGGCCGAACGCCGCGCGCTCGGACGGCTCGGCGTCGCGCGCGAGCGCGCGCTGGAGCAGCGGCCGCATGCCGGCGTCCGGCGGAACCGGCGACGGGTCGAACGCGACCTCGACCGCGGCGCCGGTGTCGAGGCGGGTGAAGCGGATCTCGCCCGCGATCGGCGCGCCGAACACGAGCAGCCCGCGCCGGTCGAAGCGGCCGGCGATGCCCTTGAAGCCGTCGTCCTGCCGCGCGCCGGTGATCAGCGACACGACCCCGGCGATCACGCCGGTGACGCCGTCGGTCGCGTCGTCGCGGAACTCGGCGCGGACCGCGCCGCGCTCCGGCACCGCGTCGCCGTACAGGGCCGCGAGCGCCTTCGCCGTCATCAGGTAGGCGCCCGCGACCGTCGGGCAGGAGTGCCCGGCGAGCTTCACCGCGTCCACGTAGCCGTACTCGACCACGCCGCCGGAGAACGCGTCGAGGAACTCGAGCAACGGGTCGCGCAGCGCGATGCGCGGGACCTGGTCGAAGAAATCGGGGTGATTCACGCTGGCCTCCTTGCGCAGGCGAAATGAGGGCGCCCGGCCGGAAGTTCAATCTGCGCTGCCGATCCCGTGATCCAGATCAAGCGCATTCCAACGTTCCGCGCGTGGGGATGCTCGCGCTCCGGTCGTGGGTGCACGCGGCCCGCGCCGACCGGCTCGGGTAAGCTCGCCGCGTGACCTGCCTCGTTGAGCGCCTCGCGGCGCACTGGTGATCCGGTCGTGGCGCAACGCCGCGTCGGCCGCGCAGGCCTTCCGCCGGACGCCGTGCGGAGCGGGCCGAGCAGCGCGCAGGCGCACGGCCGCTATGCCATTGCGGTCCCGGCGCCGTATCGGCTCGACCTCACGGTCAGCGCGCTGCGGCGGCTGCCGACGAACGCGGTGGATGTGCTCGACGCCGACGGCGCGTACGTCCGCGTGCTCGACGGCGTGCGGCCCGCCGTGGTGCGCGTCACACAGCCGGGCGCGCGGACGCTCGAGGTGGAGATTGACGGCGATCGGCGCGAACACCGGCGCCTGCTCGAGCTCGTGCGCCGGACGCTCGGCGCGGAGGTGGGGCTCGGCCGGTTCTACCGCGCGGCCGCGCGCATCGGCTGGCTGCATCCGCTCGCGCTGCGCATGCGGGGCGTGCGGCCGCCGCGCCACCCGACGCTGTGGGAGGCGTGCGTCAACGCGATCGTCTTCCAGCAGGTCAGCGTCCTCGCGGCGAGCGCGATCATGCGCCGCCTCGTCGTGGCGCTCGGCGAGCCGCACGCCCGCGCGGGCGTTGCGCTGTACGCCTTTCCGGGCATCGAGCGCGTCCGGGATGCGCGCGACGCGCGCCTGCGCGCGCTCGGG
>JRYK01002223.1_pt1 | contig 16310 bp, 18 predicted proteins | sample 235381 | NCBI WGS metagenome assembly JRYK01 (sample SAMN03074220, study PRJNA261476) | activated sludge metagenome | biome: Wastewater Treatment Plant; feature: Wastewater; material: Activated sludge; isolation source: activated biomass of a wastewaster treatment plant treating hydrocarbon... ... | reverse complement strand
CCCCTTTGGAAAAGGGGGATTTAGGGGGATTTAAAATCACTCCCTTATTGAATGATGGAAATTGATATAATAGCGTGGTTGCCGCGCTTCGCTCGCAATGACAGGATTAAAAAATCACAGCATCTTCCTCTTCCGCTTCAAATAATCGACGAAGAGGTACTTGCCCAGCTGGTCGGGCGTGGTGAAAAACGCGCGGCCCTTGTTGATCCGCGTCATCTCGTCGACGAAGCGCCTTAACGACGGGCTGTCGTCGAGCATGAACGTGTTTATGCGTATCCCCATCCCTGTCACTCGCTTCACTTCCTTAAGCGTCTCGAACGTTGCCCTCGGCGAGAGCCCTCCGAAGAACATGGGCAATTCGACCTGTAAATAGCCGTCGAGGTAGTAAGCCGTGGGCTGGCCGTCGGTGATGAGTATTATCTGCTTGTTGGCGCTCCGGGAGCCGGATATAGTCCGGGCGGCGACTGTGAGCGCCTCCTGTATGTTCGTGAACGGGTCGTTGGAGTCCCATGTCGTGACGGCGAGCTCCCTAGTCGTGAGCTTCCTCGCCCCCGTGGAGAAGCCTATTATGTGGAAATCGTCCTTCGGATATTTCGTCCTGATCAGATGGTCGAGCGCGAGAGCGACCCTNNCCGAACTCGTAGTCCTTCGATTCCTCGTGCTTCGCAGGCCCCGAGCCCCTTAACCCCGTGTCGTGCTCCGCTATCTTGTCGCGGTTAAGCGAAGAGAATATGTCCGTGAGAGCAGACTCCCCGAGCTTTCTTATCCCCCTCGGCGTGAGCACCGTACGCTCGCCGTTCGTTCGAATGTATCCCGATTTCTCGAGCGCCGATTTGAAGTTCTTGAGCAGGTATAGGGATTCACCCGCTTCGCCGCTGAGCGCCCAGCTTATCCCGTCCGTATCGATGCCGTCGAAGTCCCCCGATATGAGGTTCTTTTCTATACCGTCGAGCTCCTCTAGCCTGTCTATAAGCTCTAAAAGAGAGTCGAGATCCATCTGAGCATCGCCCGTGAACTTTTCTCCGAACCGCTTGATGAACCTCTCGGCTTTTTTTATGTCCTCGAGCCTCCCGAGAAGCGCGCGGAACCTCCGTTCCGCCTCCCCGTCGAGGAACTCGTACCCGCTCAGGCTTTCGATCGCCCTCGCTGGCTTGGGGTCGAGCGAGCCGAGGAACTTCTCCCTCTCCTCTGACTCCGGGGAATCCGCGGGCAGCGTGTTTTTAAGGTGCGAGAGCTCGCGGCTCACTATCTCGTCGAGCTCCGACTTTATCCCGTCGAGCGCCGATCCGGGATTGTATTTCTCGTAGGCCTTCTGCCTCCAGGATGCGAGCTCCGAGCGGAGGCCGTCTATCCCCATGACCTTCGTCTTCTGCCCCTTGAGTCCCTGCTTCAGTATCCACTCGTAGGCCTCGTCAGGGGTCCAGCCCTCCATGAGATAATCGGACATTTCGCTGAAGAAGTCCCCCGAGTCGAGACCGAACTCGGGCTGCCTCCCGTCCCATTTGAGATACCTGTATAGCGTGCTCATTTGTAGATTATCTTTCCCCTGACGTTTTCCTTATTCAGCTTGTTATTGAGATGAAGCCCTTCGAGCGTGAATTCGATCGCCGCCGCTATCTCGGCGGGCGAGTCCGAAATCCCGAGCGAATCTATGCACGAGCGGAGGCCCTTTATCTCACGGAGGCCCATTATATAGTCCTCCGAAGGCATCACGTCCGCTACCTCGACGTAGCCCTGCTCGAAGCTCTTTATCACTTCCGCGAGCACGTCTAAAGCGGGGAANNAAGTCCGTTATGCGGGGCGCGACCTCGCGCTCGCCTATAGTTATGCCCCTTTTTTCCGCGGCGGCAATCAGGCTCTCGTAGTTTGCGATTGTGGTCCTCACGCTCACGCCCGAGCGCTGGTTGATGTCCCCCGAGCTCCGCGCCTGAAAAGAGAGCTCGGCGATTATCTCCTTTATGAAGCGGGGCACGCTGAGCGAGAACCCCTCTATTTCAGGGACGTACGACTCCTGCTCCATTATCACTATCTCCACGTCGCGCGTCCTCGGATAATGCGTGCTTATCTGGGACTGGAACCTGTCCTTGAGCGGTGTGATTATCCTCCCCCTGTTCGTATAGTCTTCGGGGTTGGCCGTGGCCACTATGCAAATATCGAGAGGGAGCCTTATCTTGTACCCCTTTATCTGTATGTCCTTCTCTTCCATGACGTTGAAGAGCCCCACCTGCACCTTCTCCACGAGGTCCGGAAGCTCGTTTATGGCGAATATGCCCCTGTTGGTCCTGGGTATGAGGCCGAAATGTATAGTGAGCTCGTCCGAGAGGTATCTCCCTTCGGCTACCTTTATCGGATCGACTTCTCCTATGAGGTCGGCGACCGAAACGTCGGGCGTCGCGAGCTTCTCGCTGTACCTGCCGTCCCTCCCGATCCACTCAATCTCCGTATCGTCCCCGTACTTCGCCACGAGCTCGCGGGAAAACTTCGTCACGGGCGAATAGGGGTTGTCGTTGAGCTCCCCGCCTTTTATCACGGGTATCTCCTCGTCGAGCAGGTTAACGAGCGACCTTATAAGGCGCGACTTCGCCTGTCCCCTTTCGCCTATGAATATGATGTCGTGGCCGGCGAGAATGGCCGTCTCGACCTGGGGAATGACCGTCTCTTCGTAACCTATGATGCCGGAGAACGGGTTCTCGCTTCTCCTCAGCCTGGCGATGAGGTTCTTCCTCATCTCGTCCTTGACGGAGAGCACCCTGTATTCGCTCGCCTTGAGTTCCCCGATAGTCGCGGGTCTGCCTTGCATTGTGTTTCCCCCTCGGGACAGATTTAATCGGCTGCAACATTCAATGGGCGCGGGCTGTCCGGTTATCCGGCCCGGAGCCTCCGACAAGAACTGCCGGCGGCGGCAGGGCGCTCAACCGCGCGCGTCAGCCCCCGGTAGGTTTGCTCAAATGTATAACAGCTTACCCGTAAAATTATAAAGGTTATCGGGCCGGTTTTGAAGCCCGATTGTCAATACGCCGCCCCCGGCAGGGTTTCAATGGAGCCCCTTCCGGTATATAATGCATGACAGGACCCTGATGAAAAACGGTGGTTTGAGTCGTATTCACACGTTTTACATCATAAGAAGCAGGGAGGGAACGGCATCCGCCCGGATCGCGCGTGAGCGGCTTGCTTTCGAGCCGGCGCGTCCGCAAGACGCCGTATATCACCCCCCTGTAAAAACCGCGCGACGGAGAAAAGATCTATATGTTCATGTGTAAAGACCTCGTCGAGAATATCATGGATTACATCGATAACGAGCTCGACATGAAAACCCTCGAAGAGCTCGAGAGGCACGCCGGAGAGTGTCCCGAGTGCAGGGCGTTCATCGACACCTATAAACGCATGCTCGACCTCACCGGCAAGCTCAAGGACAAATCCTTCGTAACTCCCGAGATAAGGGACAAGCTCAAAACACTCCTCAAATCCAAGATCAAACCCTGCTGACGTTTAAACATAAATCAAAAAAACAAGTGATAAGTGTAAAGTCCGGGGCATCGTCCGGGACCGAACGGCGCTCAGGCGGCTGAATCACAATTCATATCCCCTTCCGCGGAATAAAAAAATTTCCCATTCACTTTTTCGAGCGTATATAATATATTAAAAATAGTCGAAGGATTCAGATGAAAGGGGATATAGATAAAGACCTCGCTCAGGATAGCCTGAAGAGGATTTCTGCGAACTTCGAGCTCGAGCTTCTGCGTTTAATAAAAACGCTCAACCTCATCTCCCAGTCAAAAGAGCTCTACAAGGGGCAGATAACCTTCATTCAGGCGCTGACCGACAAATACAAGCTCAGGCTGAGCGACTTCACCATAAGGCTGCTGGATCTGGAGAGAAAGTCCAGAGAGCCTGCCAGGGAAGGTAACGGAGAGAACCTCTTCGCCCCTCCCAAAGAGCAGGCGCTCACGCCCTCGGCCGTCGCCGACGTCGTATTCGAAATAAGGGATTATCTGAACGGCATAAGCGAAGAGATCGAAAAGAACAAGGAAGAGTATCTCCAGAAGCTCGATTCGGTTTATTCGGTCTATAACCTCCAGCTTGGGGCTTCACAGACGGACCTCGACATCAAGCTGAGGGAGCTGCAGAAAGAGATAGCCCGCGCCTCCGGAGCGAACGGCTCGGGCCAGGAAAGGAACGAAACGCCTGCGGAAGCCGTAGCGGGCATCGATTACGTAAAGCCGTCCATACGGCAGCCGGAAACCGTAAAGCCCGCCGAGACAGTAAAGCCCAGGGCGAGGAATATAGACTACATAGGCCCTGACGAGCCCCCGAAAGAGCCGGCTCCAAGGCCGGCCGCGCAGACCGCAGCGTCAGCAAAACCGAAACCCGAGATCAAATCCACGCCCAAGACGGGAGAATCCGAGACCGACAAGGACGCGAAGATAAAGAATGCGTACGTCATCGGCGCCGGGCTCCTGATACTCGGCATCGTAGTGGGCGTGCTGTTCTACGACATGCTAATGCGCATGTGGGGAGTGGAGAAGACCCCGACCGGATCGACATATTCTTCATCAGTGACCAAAAAAGAACCGGCTCCCGAAGCCAAGCCCCCTGTTGCGGTAACGAAAGCCGAAGCCCCGAAGGCTCCCGAGCCTGTCATTGAGAAAAAGGACGAANNGTCGTTACGGTTGTAAAAGAAGGCGACGTATTCAGCGCGACAGGCGAAGCCCAGGGCAGATGGGTCAGGATAAGGACTTCCGACGGAAAGGAAGGCTGGATATCCACAAAGGTCATAAGAGAGACCGACTAGAGAGCATCGGGCCGCAAACCCCAGAGCAATTTCCGGGATTAACTTACTTATTCCCCTGATTACTCGACGAAGAGTTCACGTTCACGGGCGATACCCCCGGATTGAGACTGGCGGGTTTCTTGTAGAGCTCCTTGTAAACGGCGGCCGCCTTCGTCTTCTGTCCGAGCTTCTCGTAGGCTATCGCGAGGTTGACAAGGGCGCGGTCGCGTACGGGCCCTTCGGGTATCTTCTCGAATTGCTCGAGGAATTGTACCGACTGCTGCCACTTCCCCTCTTCGAGCCTGGCTAGCCCCTGCGTGAGTATAGCAGATTGAATGAGCGTGTCTTCCTCGACCCCTGACGTCAGGAATTCGTTGAGGGCGTTTATGGAGTCGTCGTACTTCCCGAGCTTGTAGTCGATGAGGCCGGAATAGTAGAGCGCTATCTTCGATATCTTGTTGTCCGGGTAACGCTGCCTCAGCTCGCCGAATTCGCTCAAAGCCCCCTGCAGGTCCCCGGTGTCCAGTTTCAGCACCGCGGAATTGAACATGTCCGTCGCCTGGTCGCTCTTGTTCTCCCCGTATTTGTGCACGACGTACGCCGCTACGAGCGCTATTATCACCGCCGCGACTATGAGCACTATCTTTTTCGAATGGTCCGAGAAGTAATCGAAGCCCGCGATAACGGTGCTGCTGAACCTGTCCGGGCCCTTTAATTCTTTCTGAGTGTATTTAATTTTCGTTGCCATGGGGAGAATTATAATCAGAGGCTTCGGAATTACAAGGATATTCCGGGCGGGCGGCTGTGCGCGCCTTCACGCCGCGGCACGTCCGCATTTCTTGCGGATTCACGCCTTGAGGGCTAAACTACAAACAGGGTCGCCGAATGCTCGGAAGAATCTCCATAGCATTAACAACACTCTTTTTTTGCGCGCTCACGGGATCGTTCACGGGCTCTTTAACGGGAGACGTTCATCCCGCACGGGCGGAAGTCCTGTATGCGAAGAACGACGCCCCGGCTGAGCCGCGTCAGGCGAGCGAGGCGGCAGACTCCGCAGCGCCGGGGATCGTCGTGATAGAGATAAACGGGATGATAAACCCCGCCACGCTCGATTACATACGCACGGGAATTGAGGAGGCCCGGAACAGCTCGGCGGAAGCGCTGGTAATACTCCTCGACACGCCCGGAGGTCTCCTCAACTCGACAAAGGAGATAGTAAAGCTGATGCTCAACTCCCCCGTCCCGGTAGTCGTTTACGTCTCGCCGAAGGGGGCTTCCGCGACGTCCGCAGGCGTATTCATAACCCTCGCCGCCAATATAGCGGCTATGGCCCCCGGCACGAGCATAGGGGCCGCCCACCCGGTCTCGCTCTCGCCGTCAAAAGAGGAGCCGGGCAAGCAGGAAGAACCCGCCGATAATAAAGAGAAGAAGGAGAAGGGGGAAAAGACCGGAAAGACGGAAGAGGGCGGGGATTCGGACAAGGATATAATGGGAGAGAAGCTCGAGAACTACGCCTCTTCGTTCATTGAGAGCATAGCCGAGGAGAGGGGAAGAAACGTCGAGTGGGCCGAAGAGGCCGTGAGGAAAAGCTCCTCCATCACGTCGACTGAGGCGCTCGAGAAGCACATTATAGACCTTATCGCTCCCGACCTCGACAGCCTCTTAAAGGATATAAACGGCCGGAAGGTAAAGCTGCCGGGCGGGGAAAAGGTGCTGAGCACGGACAACCCGGAAATCACCCGTGTCCCTATGAACTCGAAGCAGCGGCTCATCGACATACTCAGCACACCAGACATCGCTTTCCTACTCCTGTCGTTAGGCTCGCTCGGCCTCCTTCTCGAATTCTATCACCCCGGCATGATATTCCCCGGCGTCGCGGGGGCGATATGCCTGCTCATGGGGTTCGTCTCGTTCCAGATACTGCCGTTTAACTATGCCGGTATAGCGCTCCTTCTTCTGGGGGTAGCGCTCTTTATATCCGAGATATACGTCTCGAGCTACGGGTTCCTTGTGCTCGGGGGTATAATCAGCTTCGCGCTGGGCGCGATACTCCTTTTCGACACGCCCGAGTCAGACGTGAGGGTAGGGTTCGACGTCGTTATCGCATCTACACTCGCTTTCGGTCTCTTTTTCGCTTACGTTATATTCTATCTGGTGAAGGCCCAGAAGCTCGCGCCGCAAATGGGTTTAGAGGGCTTCGTGGGGAAAGAGGGGACTGCGGTATCCGAGATCCACGCGGCGGGCAAGGTCTACATAGACGGGGAGTACTGGGACGCCGTGAGCGACGAGCCCGTAGGCAAGGGGGAGAAGGTCGCCGTGGTAGAGGCGCTCAAGGGTTTCAGGCTCAAGGTAAAAAGGATCTAGACAAGGAGGCGATCATGTTCTCACCGCTTGTAATATTCATCGGAATCATAGTGATACTCATACTCTCGGGCGTAAGGGTCCTCAACGAGTACGAAAGGGGGGTCGTTTTCAGGCTGGGGAGGATCGTCGCGCCGAAGGGGCCGGGATTCAAGTGGATCATCCCGATGGTGGACAAGATGCTGAAGATAAGCCTCCGGGTCATCACGATGGACGTCCCGCCCCAGGACATAATCACGAAGGACAACGTGTCCGTGAAGGTGAACGCGGTCGTCTATTTCAGGGTAATCGATCCCGTGAAGGCGGTCATACAGGTCGAAAATTACCTCTACGCCACCTCTCAGCTCGCCCAGACAACGCTCAGGAGCATTCTCGGACAGGTCGAGCTCGACGAGCTCTTGGCCGAGAGGGAGACACTGAACATAAAACTCCAGGAGGTGCTCGACAGGCACACCGACCCTTGGGGCATAAAGGTCACGCTTGTCGAGGTCAAGTACGTGGACCTGCCCCAGGAGATGCAGCGCGCCATGGCCCGCCAGGCCGAGGCCGAGAGGGAGAGGCGCGCCAAGGTAATCGCGGCCGAGGGGGAATTCCAGGCCGCGACCAGGCTGTCCGAGGCCTCCGACATTCTATCCCGGAACCCGATGGCCCTTCAGCTCCGCTACCTCCAGACCCTGGCCGAGATGTCCACCGAAAAGAACACGACGATAGTGTTCCCTCTTCCCATAGACCTCATAAGACCCATTCTCAAAACTATAGACAAAGCGGGCGGCGATTAATCAGACTAATCCGATCGGACATACCCAAGGAGACTAATTTGAAGAGAATAGTTCTATCGACGTTACTCTGCATCGCCGTAATATCCGGGCTTTCGGCGTGCAAGTCCGGGGAAAAGAAAAACGAAAACGCACCGGCGGAAACAACATCGGATCAAGCCGCATCCGCCCCCGCCGAGGGCGACTGGCTCATATACCACCTGAGCGCCGAGCCCGCGACGCTCAATCCGATCACGGCGACCGACGCATACGAGAGTGTCGTCAACGGCGGGAACGTGTACGAGACTCTCGTCAAAAGGGACAACAAGACGCTCGAGCTCATCCCGCTTCTAGCGGAGTCGTGGAAGATTTCGGACGACAAGCTCACGTACACGTTCAAGATAAAAGAGGGGATAAAGTGGCAGGACGGCGTACCGTTCACCGCGGACGACATAGTATTCTCGTACAAGACTATAATGAACCCCAAGGTGGACGCTCCTCAGTTAAGGAGCTATTACCAGGAGATAAAGGACGTTGTCGCACTCGACGACCACACGGTCAGGTTTACATACGCGAGGCCCTACTTCCTCGCGCTAGAGTTCTGCGGCGGAATACCCATAGTCCCCAAGCACATATTCGAAAAAGGCGACTTCAACACGAACCCCGCCGGAAGGGCCCCCGTCGGCACGGGCCCGTTCAAGTTCGTCAAGTGGACGACAGGCAGGGAGATAGTGCTCGAGAAGAACGAGGACTACTGGGGCGTGAAGCCTCATCTGAACAGGATAGTGTTCAGGATAATCACAGACCCCTCTGTCGCCTTACAGGTGTTAAAGAGGCAGGAGCTCGACGTCGCGAGCCTCACCCCGATACAGTGGGAGAGGCAGACGGGCTCGCCCGATTTCGAGAAGAACTTCGACAAGTTCAGCTACTACACACCCAATTACAGCTACATCGGATGGAACTCGGTGAGGCCTTACTTCTCGGACAAGCGCGTGAGGAGGGCGATGACGTACCTCGTAAACCGCGAGCTCATACTGGAGAAGATAATGTTCGACCTGGGCGCGGTCGTAACCAACCCCTTTTACATCAACAGCCCCGAATACGATAAGGACATAAAGCCCATCCCGTACGACCCGGATGCGGCCAAAAAGCTCCTCGACGAGGCGGGGTGGACCGACCACGACGGCGACGGTATAAGGGACAAGGACGGGGTGAAGTTCGTGTTCGAATTCCTCATCCCCGGAGGCTCCGAGACGGGTGAGAAGATAGCGACCATACTCAAGGAAGAGCTCGACAAGGTAGGCATAGTGATGAACATACGTAAGACGGAGTGGGCCGTCTTCACCCAGAGGCTCAACGAAAGGAACTTCGACGCCGTCACGCTCGCATGGTCGATGGGCGTCGAATCCGACCCCTATCAGATATGGAGCTCCACACAGGCCGAAAGCGGCTCCAACTTCGTCGGGTTCAGGAACGCCGAGGCCGACAAGCTCATAGAGCAGGCGAGGCAGGAGTTCGATAGACAAAAGAGGATAGAGCTCTACAGGAAGTTCTCGGAGATCGTGTACGACGAGCAGCCCTACACGTTCCTTTTCTGCAGAAAGGCGACAGTGGCCGTGGCGAAGAGGTTCGAGAACGTAACGGTCTATCCCCTGGGCGTCGATCCTCTCGAATGGTACGTGCCTCAAGGGCTCCAGAAATACACGGAATGACCGCGCGGAAACACATGCCGGCATAAAAATCCGGGGACTTCTTCCCTTATATCCGTATAATTTTAAGCTTAACGGGAGCAGCGGGCGTCATTTTATCGTCACGCTTAATATTTTCGCCATAACCGCATATAATTCCCATTGAACCGGACCCCGGACATGAGAGACTACATAATCAAGCGGCTCCTGCTCCTCGTGCCCACGATGCTGGGTATCACCATAATCACGTTCTTCATAATCCAGCTCGCTCCGGGGAACCCCGTCGAGAGAAAGCTCCAGTTAGAGGAAGGTATAAAGTCCCAGGCCATCACGAAGGAGATAGTCGAGGAGACGAAAAAACTCTACGGACTCGACAAACCCATATACGTCCGCTACTGGATATGGTTAAAGCAGATAGCCACCCTCGACTTCGGACGCTCTTATAAGGACCACCGCCCTGTCATAGATAAGATAGCCGAGCGCATTCCGATTACGCTCACGCTCAACATAATCTCCATAGTGCTCATATACCTGATAGCCATACCCATAGGCGTGTATTCAGCGGTCAGGCACGGGAGCGCGGGCGAGAGGGCGAGCACGTTCCTCTTATTCATACTCTACTCGATACCGAGCTTCTGGATGGCCATGATACTGATATTCTTCCTCGGCGGCGGGGAGTACTGGAACGTCTTCCCCGTCTACGGCATTCTCTCGCCGGGAGCCGAGAGCTATCCCTTTTACGAGAAGGCGGCCAATTTCCTCTGGCACATAGTCCTCCCCGTGTTCTGCCTCACGTACGGGAGCCTCGCATATCTTTCGAGGTTCCAGAAGGGGAGCCTGCTCGAGGTGCTGAGGGAGGATTACGTGAGGACGGCCGCCGCGAAGGGCCTCCCCAAGTCAAAGGTCATATTCAAGCACGCGCTCAGGAACGCGCTCATTCCGATCATTACGATACTCGCGGGAATACTCCCCGCCATGATAGGAGGGAGCGTCATAATCGAGACGATATTCTCCATACCCGGCATAGGCCAGCTCGGGTTCGAGTCCGTCCTCGCCCGCGATTATCCGATGATAATGGCGATAGCCACGATATCCGCATTCCTCACTCTCATCGGGATACTGATAGCCGACCTCGTTTACGTGCTCATAGACCCGAGAATAAGCTTCGAGGGCAGACGGTGACGGAAACGAATAGCGTCGGATACTGGGGGAGCGTGTGGAGGAAGTTCAAAAAAGACAGGCTCGCGTTCTCGGCCCTCGTCGTGATACTGCTTCTCCTGTTCGTCGCCGTGTTCGAGAGCTTCCTCGCAGGCAACAGGCCCATAGTGCTCAAATACGAAGGGCATTACTATTTCCCGGTGCTATTCCGCTACCCGCAGTTCTTCGGCACCGATTTCAAGGAGCTGGATAAACACCTCGGGCCGGGAGACTTCGCCGTGTTCCCGCCCGTCAGGTACAGCCCGACCGAGAACAACCTCCTCGAAATACTGAGCCCGCCCTCGGAAGAGCACCTCTTCGGCACGGACGACAGGGGAAGGGACGTGCTCGCGCGGATGATATTCGGGGCGAGGATTTCCCTATCGATCGGGTTTATAGCGGTCGGCATATCGGCGATAATAGGAATCATATTGGGCGGCGTTGCGGGATACTACGGGGGGACTACGGATTTCATAGTGTCGCGCCTCTTCGAGGTGATGATGACGTTCCCCGTCTTCTTCCTCATATTAACTATATTGGCCTTCCGCGACCCGAGCATATACAACATAATGATAGTGATAGGAGCGACGAGCTGGACAGGCGTCGCGCGCTTGATAAGAGGGGAGTTTCTCAAGCTCAGGAAGTTCGAATACGTAGAGGCCGCAGTCGCTTTGGGCGGAAACGACCTCAGGGTAATGATGAAGCACATGCTCCCCAACGGTCTCGCTCCCGTGCTCGTCGATTCCACTTTCGGCATCGCGGGGGCGATACTGGTCGAGTCCGGTCTCAGCTTCCTCGGCTTCGGCGTCCCTCCGCCCGACCCGAGCTGGGGAGACGTGCTCTCGCAGTCCCAGCGCTACGTCGATTTCGCCTGGTGGCTTGTCCTATTCCCCGGCGCGGCTATATTTTTAACCGTGACGGCGTTTAACCTGATGGGCGAGGGATTCAGGAACTCGATAGACCCCAAATTCACGGGTGGCGGATGACCGTGAGCTATATGAGACTAACAGTGACCGTAAGCAGGATATAAGATGGAAGGCATGCTCGAGATAAAGGATTTAAGGGTGTCGTTCTCGTCCGAAGGCCGGAAGGTCGAGGTCGTGAGCGGCGTCTCTCTCTCCATACCCCAGGGCAGGATAGTGGGCGTCGTGGGAGAAAGCGGGTGCGGAAAAACCGTGACCGCGCTCTCCATAATGCGCCTCATCCCCGAGCCGCCCGGACGTATAGACAGCGGCGAGATACTTTTCGACGGGGCGAACCTGCTTGAGTACGGCGACCGCGAGATGCGCTCTCTCCGCGGGAACAGGATATCCATGATATTCCAGGAGCCGATAAGCTCACTCAACCCCGTCTTCACCGTAGGAGACCAGATAGGGGAGGCGCTAAGGACTCACCTCAAGATAACGAAGAGCGAAGAGAAGAAACGCGTGATCGAGCTGCTCAGGCTCGTCGGTATACCAGCGCCCGAAAAGAGGGTGAAGAACTACCCCCACGAGCTTTCGGGCGGTATGTCCCAGAGGGTGATGATAGCTATGGCTCTCGCGTGCAGCCCGGAGGTGCTCATAGCGGACGAGCCCACGACCGCTCTCGACGTCACGATACAGGCGGGCATACTCGAGCTCATAGACGACCTCCGAATTAAAATGGGCATGGCCGTGCTTCTCATAACGCACGACCTCGGCATTATCGCCGAGGTGGCGGATACGGTTTACGTCATGTACGCTGGCAAGGTCGTCGAGCACGCCGTGACGAGGGATCTGTTCAAGAACCCGAAGCACCCCTACACCGTCGGGCTGCTGAACTCCATACCCGACCTGAGAGACAGCAAAGAGAAGCTCGACGCGATACCGGGCGTAGTGCCGAGCCCCGGCAGCTTCCCGCCGGGCTGCAGGTTTCAGGACAGGTGCCCGCTCGTAATAGAGAGATGCAGGAGGGAGGAGCCTCCGCTCGAAGAGCACGCTCCCGGACACTGGTCTGCCTGCTTCAGGGCGGACGATGTGAAAATATAGGTCAGCCATGCCGATAAAAGAGCTCGTAAAGATAGAACGCCTGAAGAAATACTTCCCCGTAGAGACCGGCCTCCTTTCGAGGGTCACCAATTTCGTAAAAGCAGTGGACGGGGTCGATATGACCATATCGCGCGGCGAGACCCTCGGGCTCGTCGGAGAGAGCGGGTGCGGGAAGACCACTCTTGGCAAGACAGTTATAAAGCTCCTCGAGCCCACGGACGGCGATATTATTTTCGAGGACGACAACATCACGAAGTTGAGCCCCTCCCGCATGCGCCCTTACAGGAAAAAGATGCAGATAGTGTTCCAGGACCCCTACGGCTCGCTTAATCCCAGAATGAAGGTCGAGAGCATCGTCTCAGAAGGGCTCGTCATACACGACGTCTCTACCCCCGCCGAGAGAAGGGGCATTGTGCGGGAGCTCCTTAGAACAGTAGGTCTCAGAGAGGACGCGCTCGCCCGTTACCCGCATGAGTTCAGCGGAGGGCAGCGCCAGAGGATAGCGATAGCGAGGGCCCTCGCGCTCAACCCCGATTTCGTCGTATGCGACGAGCCTATATCGGCTCTCGACGTCTCGGTGCAGGCCCAGATAATCAACCTCTTCATGGAGCTTCAAGAAAGATTCTCTCTCACATACCTCTTCATATCCCATGACCTCCGCGTCGTGAGGCACATAAGCGACAGGGTGGCAGTCATGTATCTGGGAAAGATAGTGGAATCGGCCCCGAGCGGAGAGCTCTATAAAAACCCCCTCCACCCCTATACGCGTATACTCATATCCTCGGTCCCTGTAGCCGACCCCGACAAGCAAAGGAAGATGGCCGTCCTCAAGGGAGACGTGCCGAGCCCCATAAACCCTCCCTCGGGCTGCAGTTTTCACCCCCGGTGCCCGATAGCGGTAGAGAAGTGCAGCTCCGTAACCCCGGAGCTCCGGGACGCGGGCGGAGGACACTGGGTCGCCTGCCACCTCGCCTGATGCTCCACGCCTTCGCTCATAACTTGCAAAGCTCTTATCTTGTATTATTATTAAAACCCATTAATTTATAATCGTTATTTGACAAGAGCCGGGCGATGAAGATCAGCGTATCGGACATCAGGGACGAGGGACTCCGCATTCACACGCACATGGGTCCCGGATGGCTCGATAACATTCCTGAGCTGAAGTCAGGCGAGGAGGGCACGAGGCTCGCGTCGGATATAGACGTTGACCTCGTTCTTACCAAGTCTCTCAGGGAGGTTACGGTGGAGGGGAGCCTCGGTTTCTCGATAGAGGCCCCGTGTTCGAGGTGCCTCGAGACGGTCAGGCTCGACCTTAAGCCGGACATAAGGCTGCTGCTTTCGCCGGCCGACAAGGTGAAAGACGTCGATGACATCGATCACGAGACCTACAGGGGCGACGAGGTCGACCTCGACGATTACCTGAGGGGGCAGATAGCGATATCGCTCCCCGTAAAGGTCGTCTGCAGGGAAGACTGCAAAGGACTCTGCCCGAATTGCGGAGCGAATTTAAACAGAGAGACATGTGACTGCGAGAAGGATTGGGAAGACCCAAGGTTCGCGGCGCTGAAGAAACTCAAAATATAGGTTACCGAGAAGGTAAAGGGAGAAGAAGAAATGGGACTTCCGAAAAGAAAACATTCCAGGTCCAGATCCAGGAAAAACAGAACCCACTATAAAGTCTCGAGTCCTGGTCTTTCCGTCTGCCAGAGCTGCGGAGAGCACAGACCCCCTCACAGGGCGTGCCCCAGCTGCGGGTTCCACAAGGGAAAGACTTACATAAAAGAGAAGCAGGAAGAGAATTCCTGAGTCTTTCCACTACAGCTTAAGGAAATAACCGGATGATTGCTTTCGTGTTCCCGGGACAGGGTTCCCAGTACGTGGGGATGTGCAAGGAGCTGTATGACGAGTTCGGCGCCGCTAAAAGTACGTTCGAGGAGGCGAGCGACGTGCTCGGGTTCGACATGGCCGCGCTCTGCTTCGGGGGCTCCCAGAGCGAGCTTTCGCTCACCGCTAACGCACAACCCGCATTGCTCACGGCCTCGACCGCCGCTCTCAGGGTGCTAGAGTCCGAATCTGCTTTAAAGCCCGATTTCGTCGCCGGCCACAGCCTGGGGGAATACTCGGCTCTGGTCGCAAACGGGTCCATGGCTTTCAAAGACGCCGTTTTTGTGGTAAGAAAAAGGGGTGAATTCATGCAGGACGCCGTGCCCGTGGGAAAGGGCGCGATGTCCGCAGTGCTCGGACTCGAGATCGAAGCTCTCAGGGAGATATGCGACGCGGTGTCGGTCGATTCACGGGTCGCGAGCCCCGCTAACCTGAACGCGCCGGGACAGATAGTCATCTCGGGCAGCAGCGAGGCGGTCGAGGAAGCGTCCGAAAGGGCCAGGGAGAAGGGCGCCAAGCGGGTGGTGCCGCTTGACGTGAGCGCTCCCTTCCACTGCGTATTGATGAAGCCCGCGGCCGAGAGGCTTAAAGAGGTGCTGGACGGCATCGAATTCAGGGAGATGAGCGTGCCTATCGTGACCAACTGCGACGCCGCCGTAAACAGCGATTCGTCAAGGACGAGAGAGATACTCGTGAGACAGGTCACGAGCCCCGTGAGGTGGTACGAATCGGTCGAGACACTCGGGAAAGAAGGCGTGACGAGGTTCATCGAAATCGGGCCCAAGAACGTGCTCGCCGGGCTTATCAAGAGGACGATCCCTGACGCCGAGATAGGCAACCTCGAAAACAAGAAACAACTGGAGTCGCTTAAAAATGGGTGATACGGGAAAAAAGATAGCCCTCGTAACGGGAGGGTCGAGAGGCATCGGAAGGGCGATAGCGCTCAGGCTCGCTTCGGAAGGCTCACATGTGGTCGTCAACTATACGAAGAACGAGCCCGCGGCGCTCGAGGTCGCGGACGCTATCAAAAAATCGGGAGGGAGCGCCTCCGTCTCCGGCTTCGACGTCTCCGACTTCGATACGGTGCAGAGCAAGGTCGAAGGTATAATCTCGGAATACGGCGGGATACACATACTCGTCAACAACGCGGGCATNNGTAGGTGAGATGGGCAACTCGGGCCAGACGAATTACGCCGCGTCCAAGGCCGGCATAATCGGCTTCACGAAGGCCGCGGCCAGGGAATTGGCGCAGAGGTCGGTCACGGTGAACGCGATAAGCCCTGGGTTCATCGAAACGGATATAACGAACGATCTCTCGGAAGAGATAAGGAAGCAGTACATAGAAAAGATACCGATGGGCAGGTTCGGCCGGCCTGAGGACATCGCGGGCGTGGTCGCTTTCCTGACGTCCGACGAAGCGTCTTACATCACGGGCGAGGTTATCAGGGTCAACGGCGGAATTTATACATAATATCAAAGGAGGTATTTACCATGGCTCAGGAGAAAGAAATTCTCGCGAAAGTCAAGGAGATGGTGGCGGGTCAGCTCGGCAAGACGGAGGACGAGATATCGCCCGAGTCTTCGTTCATAGAGGACCTGGGTGCCGACTCGCTCGACCTCGTCGAGCTCATCATGTCCATGGAGG
>JRYK01011549.1_pt1 | contig 16315 bp, 20 predicted proteins | sample 235381 | NCBI WGS metagenome assembly JRYK01 (sample SAMN03074220, study PRJNA261476) | activated sludge metagenome | biome: Wastewater Treatment Plant; feature: Wastewater; material: Activated sludge; isolation source: activated biomass of a wastewaster treatment plant treating hydrocarbon... ... | reverse complement strand
GCGCCGGCGCCGGTGGCGGCGGCGGCGGATCCTCTCCGCCCCTGCTTCCGTAATCCGGCCAGCCGATTTGGCCCTACCTTGGGTCCATGACCACCCGGACACTCACCCCACCCAAGCGCCCCAAGATCCGGGCGCCCGAGCCCCTTCGCACCGTCTGCGCGCGCGAGGTCGAGGCGGCCATCAAGCGCTCGCTGCACGAGCGCGGGTGGTCGTTCGCTGACTACGACCAGGCCTGCGTGGACCGCTACGCGAACGACCCCTTCCCGATGACGCCCGGCGCCGGAGCGCAGGCGCTGCGCACGCTCGGCCGCGTCGAGCGCATCGGGATCCACAAGGCCGACCGGATGCTGGTCGTGCTCGGCCTGCATCTGCACTTCGCCTGCCCGTCCTATCGCCGCCAGGTCCTGCGCGAGCTGGCGGCCGAGGCCGAGTACCGGCGGGCCCATCCGCCCCGCGATGCGCACCGGGCCACGGCCGCCTGAACCCAGGGAGCACAGAAGCCATGGCCATCACCTCCACCCCGACCCGAGACCTGATCGGCGAGGCCTATCAGGCCTCGTGCGAGCACCTGCGCGAGGCGCTGGACCACCTGCGCGAGCTCCACGCCTACGCCCCGGGGCACGGCACAGCCGCCTACCGTGCCGCGCTCGAGGCCGAGGCCAGCACGCTCGTGGCGCTGGAGCGCCTGGAGCGCTCGGCTGACGCCTTCCCTCCCCCCTCCGACGACGCCGCCCACCCCGCCACGGATGACCCCGCGCTCCAGCGCCTGGTCTCCTGGCGCCAGGAACGCGCCGAGGGTCGGCCGGCCTACCTGGTGTGCCGCAACTCGGTCTTGGTCGGCGCCCTCGCCAACCCCCCGGGCGACCTGGCCGAGCTCGCCGAGATCCCGGGGGTTGGGCCCTCCTTCATCGCCCGCCACGGCGAGGCGTTCCTGGTGGCCCTCACCCAGGCCCGCGCGCTGGCGCACTAGACGCCGTGGTCGTGCCCGTCCGCATCGCCGCCGATGCGCCTTGGCTCTGGCGACAGGCCACCCGCCTTGATCTCCGCCCAAGCGAGCGCCGCCAGGTGGCCATTGCCGCCGCCGCGGGCGACCTCGCCGCCATCGCCGGGCTGGACCCCGAGGCTCCCGCCTCGGCGCTTGTGGCCGCGGGTTTGTGGGCTGCTTGGCGAGAGGGCCTCGGGCGCTCGGCGCTCGGCGTGCCGGCCGGTGAGCGCGGAGTGGTGGCCACCGCGGCGCGGACGGAGGATGCCCGTATCCACGCCGACCTCGCCGGCCTCCGGGCCGACCAGGACCTGAGCGCCCCAGAGCCCGGGCCGCTCCTGTGCCTCTTGTCCCCCATCGCCCGCCGGCTGGGTGAGCTCGGCGTCGGGGTCGCGTGGGGGCAGGTGGCTCGCGGCCTGGCCGCCAGGATCGACCAGCCCGGGCCCGGGCTGCAGGAGAGCGAGCCGACCTCGCCCACCGTGCACCGCCATGTGGGCCCGCACGCGGTCGGATGGTTCCTTCGGCGCCTCCGGCCCGGGCAGCAGGCTGGTCAGGCTGCCCGCCAGCAGGCCAGGGTGCACGGCGTGCCGCTGCCCGCGGGGTTCACCTTCGTCCGCGAACACACACGCGGCAACCTTCCGCCGGAGCAGGGCCGCACCGCGCACCCGCCGCCGCGGTCCTGACCCCTCGCGCGGTCGCGCGGATCGCGGCCGACTTCCACGCCCGTCGCGGCGTTGACGGGTATGAGCACTCCCCGCGCCTTGCTCTCCCTGGTCCGGGCCCGCCCGCGCAGCGCGGGCCGTGCGATCGCCCTCAAGGTCATCCTCGCGCTCGCCCCCCCGCTCCTGGCTGCGATCGCGATGTTCCTCGTCATCGCCGCCCTGATCGGAGCTCAGATTGGCTCCGCCGCCTGCACCCCACCGGGGGCTGGCGACGCCGCTGCCACCTCCGCCACGGGCGCAGAGTCCGTAAGCGCCGGCGGCCAGACCGTGAGCGTCAGCCTGACCCGGGCGGCGAGGCAGGAGATCCCGCGGGAGATCCTGGCCATCTACGTGTCGCTGTCGCAGAAGCTCGACATCGACTGGCCGTTCGTGGCCTCGATCGGGGCCCAGGAGTCCGACCACGGCCGGGCCGCGGACACCAACACGGTGAACTCCAGCGGCTGCGTGGGCCTCATGCAGACCGGCACCGGCGGGGCCTGCGGGGACTTCTTCGGCACCTACAAGCTGGACGGCAACGGCGACGGGCGCATGGACCCGCTGGACCCCTGGGACTCGGTGGCCACGGCCATCAACGGGCTCAAGCGCGGCAAGCACGCCCCCGGCCGGGGCGGGACCTACGCGCAGTACCGCCGCGCGGCCTGCGGCTACTACGGCGCCTGCGCCGACGGCTCGGCCGACTACGCCAACGAGGTCATGGCCCGGGCGGTCCGCTACGGCCTGTCCGGACCCGACGGCGAAGCCGCCACCGGCACCCAGGTCGAGGTCTCCGCCCCGGCGAGCACCGCCGGCGACGCGGCCGAGAGCCCGGCCGCCAGCGCCGACGCCGCCGCGCTCGATGCCTGGATGGAGGCCGAGTCCCGCAAGATCGGCGCAGCCTCGCCGCTGGTCGGGCTCGGCCAGGTCTTCGTCGAGGAGGGCCTGCGCTGGGGGATTGACCCCCGCTTCCTGGTCGCCGTGTCGCGGCATGAGGGCATCCTCGGCACCTACCCGAGGGCGGCGACCGCCCACAACACCTTCGGGATCATGGACCCGGCCACCGGGGCCTCCACCCTCAAGAGCTTCGCCTCGTGGGAGGAGAACATCGCCGCCGAGGCCAAGCTGCTCAAGACCGGGTACGTCATGGAGGGGCGGACAACCCTCCAGGCCATCCACGAGAAGTATTCGCCCGAGGGCGCGGCCAACGACCCGGGCGGGCTCAACTCGGGCTGGGTGGCCGGCGTGGGGCAGTTCTACCGCTCGCTCGGCGGGGACCCCGACGGCCAGATCACGGTCGACGGCTCCAGCTGGCACCCCTCCACCGAGGACACCGGCCAGGTGGCCGGGTGCGCCGCGGCGGCCCAGGGCGACGCTGCAGACCCCTCGGGGGTCCGGGCCAGGATCGTGCAGATCCTCCAGGCCGAGCTCGCGGCCGGCTGGGACGAGGCCAAGGGTGCCCCCGCCCGCTATGGCGGCTACGACCCCTGGTGCGCGTTCTTCGCGACCTGGGTCTGGCGCCAGGCGGGCGTCGCCATCCCCTCCAACGCCTACTCGGGGTTCTTCATCGAGTGGGCCAGGGCGAACACGACGTGGACCCCGCTGGGGCAGGGGTCGCCGCAGCCGGGCGACGCCATCGTCTTCCCCGACACCGACGGCGACGGGCTCACCGACCACGTCAACATCGTCGAGCAGGTCCTGCCCGACGGCCGCGTGACGACCATCGGCGGCAACCAGGGCGGAGGCGCCGTCACCCGCAACGAGCCCTGGGACCTGCGCGTCGGGCGCGGGGACGGCAAGCCTGCCCTCGGGTGGGCCTCGCCGGTCGCGCCGGGGCAGGACGGGGTCGCGGCCACGAGCCCGGTGGTCACCGCTTCGGCCCGCACGGCGCCCGGCAACGTGGCGATCCAGAACCCCCTGGGCAGCCACTCCTACGAGGTCATCTCCGACGTCGCCGGCCACCAGAGCCGGCGCGTGGGGCCCGCTGAGCCGACCAGCTGGGGCCGAAACGGCATCGGGGGCTGGCCCTCGCACATCGCCGAGGACCTGGCCGCGCCGGTGGGGACCCCGGTCTACGCCCCGATCGCCGGGCGCGTCGTCTACGCCTACGACCGCTCGAGCGTGTGCGGCACGTGCACGGGCTACGCGGTGGCCATCGACTCCGACCAGGGCGTGGCCGTCTTCATGACCCACCTTGGCCGCGGGCTGCTCGTCCGGGTCGGCCAGCGGGTGCGCCGCGGGCAGCAGGTGGGGGCCATCGGCGCCTGGTTCACCACCATCCCCAACCACGTCCACTACGCCATGGGCACCTCGTGGGCTCGCCCAGGCGAGAGCGCGGGCATCGACCCGCACCCCTACCTGTGACTGGGCCCGGCACCGAGGCGCCCCCGAGGGGCGAGCGGCACCGGCGCAGGCTGCGCCGCACGCTCGGCGCCGTGGCCTCCCTCGCCGTCGTCATGGCGTGTGTCGTGGCGAGCCGGCCCGAGGACGCACCGCCCCCGCCGGCCCGCCGCGGCGCCGCCATCATCCAGGGCCCGGCGGCGTCCCCGAAGCGCGCCGCCGTCCGCCACCAGGCTGCCCCCACCGACGGCTACCTGGTCCCCCGGCCCTATCGCGACCCGGCCGTGCAGGGGCAGGACCGGGAGACCCCGGCCGCCCTCCGGCGAGAGCGCGCGCGCATGCGGCGCGCGCCGGCCTTCCAGCGCCTGCCCTTCCGGGGCGACGGCGTGCTCATCGAGCTGGGCGCCGGGCGCCTCTGGGGCCGGATGGTGGTGAACGTGGCCTACACCGGGACCCGAGCCCAGGCGGTGGCCGCCTGGCGCTTCTTCCTGAGCGCCAACCGGGACCCCGGCACCGCCTACGTCCCGCGGTTCATCCGCTGGGACCGCTACGTCACCGAGCTGTGCCCGGATCCTGAGGCCTGCCGAGTTCCGAGGCTCGAGAGGTGACCGACACCACCCCTCCCCTGCTCTCCGTCGGTCTTCCGACGCGAGCCGAGCGCGTCCGGCTCGCCCGAGTGCTGCGCGACGGCGGCATGCCCCGCCGTGAGATCGCCGACCGGCTCGGCGTCTCGCCGCACACGGTCATCGACTACCTGCGCGACCCCGAGGGCCGGCGCCGCCGCAGCTTTGAGCAGGGGGCGACATGCCCGCTCTGCGCGCGGCCGGTGACCCGCCCCGGGCGCCTGTGCGGCGCCTGCCGGCAGGAGGGTGAGCGCCGGTGGACCCGGGAGGCCGTGCTGGTCGCACTCCAGCGCTGGGCCGAGCGCTACGGGGAATGGCCGCGGCGCTCGCACTGGGACCGCGAGCACGCATCTCGCCCGGGGGAGGCCGCCGCTCTCGCCCGGGCCCGGCTGGCCGTCGACGGCCCATGGCCATCGCCTAGGACCGTTGACCGGCTCTTTGGATCCTTCGCCGCCGCGCTCGCCGCCGCTCAGCACACCACGTTGCACGACGACTTCTGAGCGCGCCGAGCGGGGGGCCTGTCGCCCTCTTGCCGGGTCTCAGTGGCGGCGCCCCGGCAAGGAAGGCTGCCCCGGGGTGGACACGCGGGCGTCTCGTTCGCTTACGAGGCAAAGGGGCCTAACACCCCCCGAACCTCCAGGGAGACGCAACCATGATCACCTCAGCACTCCGTCTTGCGGGCGCCGGGCTCGTCCTCGCCGCAGGCGCCGGCGCCGGCGCTGCCTGCCCGCCCGCCGCTGGGCCGACGACCTCGCTCAGTGCCAGCCTCCCGACTCCCGACTCGCTCCTGGTCACCTGGGAGCAGGCGGGCGAGGGCGCGGTCGGGGTGACGCTCATCGCCCCCAGCGGCCGCCCCGAGCCCGGGTACCGCATGAACCCGGTCCCCCTCGGGCCCGGCCAGGTCGAGCCCGCAGTGATCCCCGACCAGGTCTTCACCCCCCTCGCGGGCGCCGGCACCGCGCTCCAGGCCACCGTCCCTCTCGCTCGCGCCCTGGTCCCCGGCACCTACCGGGCCTGCCTGGCCCTCTACGCGAGCCCCCGCCACGTGATCGCCGCGCGGGAGGTCGCCCTGACCGTTGCCCCTCCGCCGAGCTTCACCCTCGGCTCGCCGCAAGCGCCACCTGCACCTGCGCCCGCCTCCGCCGCTGATGCCACGGCCCTGGACCCGACCCCGGCCGCGCAGCCCGTCGCCCTGCCCGTGTCGGTGGCGCCCCCGGCCACCCTGCCCGTCCCGGTCCTGGTCCACCCCGTGTCGCTGGTGCGGCCGGCGCACCGGGCACCCGCGGTGAGCGCGTCCAGGCGCCGCCCCAGCGCCCGCTGCAGCGTGAGGGCGCGTCGCCGCCCCCTTCGCGTGACCTCCGCCCTGCGGCGGCACAAGGGCTGCGGCATCCACCCCCGCCGAAGGTAGCGAGCGGCTGAGCCACGAACGCGCGTTCGTGCAACGACGCGTGATCGTCGGGCGAGCGATCACTGACCGCTCCGGCGGGCGCGCATGGGCGCCCGCCGCCCGAAGGACGCACGCTCGCCAGGGCACGCCTGCTCCAGCGGCGACCGACGCTGGAACGAGCACCTGACGTCGCGTGGCCGTGTGCCCGGGCCACACCAGCCGCCCCGTGGACGTCTGCCGGCCGCCCGCGCTGCGCCGGACCGGCGGTGTGCCCGCACCCAGCGTGCGCTCAGCCCTCCGTCGGCAAGGGGATGTGCTGCGCTCGGTGCCCTCCTGGCGAGGGTCGCACGGCCACCGGGAAGGACGGCAGGGCACGCGTGGCGAATCTCCACGCTGTCGGCAACGCCTGGAGGCCAAGTGGAGGACGTCCGCGCCCCGATCATCACCGTCGCCTCGGACAAGGGCGGGGTGGGGAAGACGATGCTGAGCATCGAGCTCTCGGCGCAGCTGGGCGCGGTGCTCGTGGACCTCGACCCCGGCCGCGGCGGCGCCACGGACCGCCTTGGCGTCGACGTTGAGGCGGTCCGCGCAAGCTCGTTGCTCCTGGCACTGGAGTCAGCAGCCGACGGCCAGAGGTCGCCTCGTCTTCCGCGGCCCAAGCGGGCGCCGGCCCGGCCTTCGCTCATCGCCAGCCACCCGGACCTGCGCCACCTGAGCTCCCGCATCGACGGCGCCTTCATCGCGGAGGCCCTGCTCGACTGGGCCGCGCGCCTGACCGTGCCCGCGCTCGTCGTCGATACCCGGCCGGGTGACGAGGGCGCGCTCACGCTCGGGGCCATCCAGGCCGCGGACGTCGTGGTCGTCCCGGTGGTGCTCGAGCGATCCTCGCTTCGCGCCGCCGAGGCCTTCGTGGGTGACCTTGCCGCCCAGGGGGACGCCGCCCACGTGGTCGTCGTGCCGAACAAGGTGGGCCTCGCCGGGGCCGGACGCATGGACCAGGCCCAGCGCCTGGTCGCCCTGGCCGACCTCCCGAACGTCGCGGTGAGCCCCCCGATCGGGTGGTGGCCGCGGCAGTTGCACAACCCGATCCTCTCGGTCGCCCTCTCGCTGCGCACACGCCGGGGCCGGCAGGCCGAGGCCGCCCGCCAGGAGCTGGTTGAGGTCTCCCGCGTCGTGCGCCGGGCCGTCACCGAGCGCAGCGCTTCGGCGGTGGCCGCATGAGCATCACCTCGCAGGTCACCGCAGAGGCCCTGGTCGCCCGGGGCAAGCGGACCAGGGGCGGCCACAGGCCGTTGGACTACGCCCCGCCGGCCACCGCCCCCCGCCCGATCGCGCTCCCCGACCCCGCACGCGCCCCGGAGCCGCCTTCTCTCGACGCCCCTGACTCGACCCTTGCGCGCCCCGTCGATCCGGCGGGTGAGACCGAGGCCCCGCTTCGGCCGGCCCGCACCCGCGCCCGACCCCGTTCGGCGGCGGCGGAGCGCCCACTCGACCTCTCGCTCGAGCGTTCGGTCATGAAGGGCCTCAAGATGCGGCGCACCATCCGCGGAGCGCTGCAGCAGCTCGCCGACGAGGCCGAGCGGGCGGGCTGGGCCCTTCCCGCCGCGCGCATCGCCGAGCTCGCCGTCCTGGCCCTGGTCGAGATGGACCCCGGGGAGGTCAGGGCGCGGATCGTCCGGGTCCCCCGGCGCCCGAACCCTGAGTGCAGCGGCGACGATCTCCTGTCACGGATCGCGGCCGACCAGGACCGGCCCGTGCAGTTCGCCTTCCGTCTGCGTGGTGGCCTGGCCGACGCGCTCGACACCCTCGGGGATGAGGTCAGGGGGCGCGGCGCCCCGATCAGCGAACGTCGGCTGATCGAGTGCGCGGTGGTGGAGGCCGTGCTGGGGGGGCTGGATGCCCTCCTGCCCCTCGCCGACCGGATGCCTGCCCGCAGATAGGCCAGAGGATGGACGCCGAGCCCCCCTACGTTCCGGGAGGACGGCGTTCCCCTGGTCAGCGAGGACGACTTCACCGCGCTGCACGAGGCCGGGCACGCGGTGATGGCGTTCCTTGCCCAGGGTGGGTGGGTCGGTCCGCTGGAGTGCCGATGCCAGGAGAGGCGACAGAGCTGGACGGCGCGCGGACGGCGGCGCTCCGGTCCCCCATTCATACGTATCAACAGTCACACGGCTGACCATTTCCAGGTAGCGCCAGTGGACCCGGAGGGCGCTGGTCGGTAAGAATGCTCCCATGGCCGAGCCTCGCACCAAGCCCTCAAGCGACGTCGGGGCACGGGCTCCGGCCGCCCCGCTGATCTGCGTGGCCAGCCACAAGGGGGGGGTGGGCAAGAGCACCTTGGCCTGGAACCTCGCCGGCCCCCTCGGCGCGCTCCTGGTCGACCTGGACTGGGACCGCGGCGGCATCTCCTACGACTGGTCCGCCCGTCCTCCGAAGGGCTCGCCGCTCTCGGACGCCTTCGAGGCCGGGAGCGCAGCCCTGGAGGAGGGCGCACCGCTCAAGCCACCCCGCGTGCGCCACCGCCAGGGGTTCCCCGACATCGTGCGAAGTGACCCGGACGTGGCCACGCTCGACATGGCGGAGGATGAGGTCGGTGACCTCCTCACCGCATGGACGGCGGAGTGGGGGAGGCCTGTCGTCGCTGACACCCATCCGGGTGGCGGCCACGCGCTCCTTCGCGGCGCCATTCGGGCCGCCGACCTCGTCCTGGTTCCCGTGCAGCTGGCCGTTCGCGACATCCGCTCCCTCGAAGGCATGTTCGAGGAGCTCGCCGGAGCGCCCCTGCTGGTGGTGCCCTACCTGGTGCCTCGGCCCGAGCCGCTTCGCCTCATTGACCGCCTGCAGGAGGTGACCTCCGCTGCGCGCGTGCCCACCACCCCGGTGGTCCACCGCTACCCGTGGATGCAGCGGCGGCTCACCCGCCACCGCCCGCTCACCATGGAGCCCCATCCCGGCCGCGCCGTCCAGCAGGCCGCCCATGAGTTCATCGCCGTGGCCGAGGAGGTCAGCCGGTGGCTGAATCGCTAGAGGACATCCGGCGCAAGCGCGAGCAGCAGCTGGCCGGTGCGGAAGAGGGCAAGCGCCGGGGTCGCCGCGGGCCAGTCGAGACCCGTCGCGGTGCCCTGGTCGCGGCAGACCCGGGGGGCTCCGCGGATGAGCCCTCTTCACCGGGCGCTGAGGAGCCTCCCGGCGGCACTCCCGGCAAGGCCAAGCCCACAACCTCTCAGCCCCCCGCCAAGACAAGTCGTCGCCGGCGCGCCTCAACCGCCAAGCCGGCCGCTCCGGCGTGGGATTCGCAGGCTCGGACCAAGCTCACCGTTCAGCTGCCCTTCACCCTGGACGAGGGGCTCACGCTCCTCGGGGTCCAGGCGACCTCGCAGGGCCGCGCCGCAGGCGTGCGCAAGCCCAACAAGACCGAGATCATCGAGATGCTGGTCTGGGAGCTCCTTGCCGAGGACGACGTCCCGGGCTTCATTCAGCGCCTCGAGGCCTTCCGGGCCAAGACCGGCAGGCGGGGAACGGGGCCCCGTCCCGCCTCCTGAGCCGACGGATGCCGTCGGCGGCCCTGCTCGGCTGGGGAGGCTGGCGCGCGGCCGAGCTCGATGAGCTGGTCAGGGCCCACCGCCAGGTCGGAGGCACAGGACCCGGTCGCCGCTACGCCACCCAGCAGCTCAATCACGCCATCGCTGTCGCCGTCGCTGCCCACTTCCAGGGCTTCGCCAGAGACATTCACACGGAGATCGCCCAGATCCTCTCCGCAGGCTCGGGTGGGCTGGCGGCCGTGCTTGCCAACGGCCTCACCTCCGACCGCCAACTCGACCGCGTCAACCCCACCCAACGGAACCTAGACATCGACTTCGGCCGCTACATGCTGGTCCTCTCCCAGGCCATGCTGCAGCGAAGCAACCTGACTGCCGGGCGCTTCACCCGCTTGAACAGACTCATCGCCTGGCGCAACGGCGTTGCCCATCAGGACCGCGCCAAGCTCGCTCGCCTGCGCACGGACTACCGGGAGGCCATGGGGATGCGCTCGTGCTGCTCTGGCCTGGCGCACACGATGGATCACGTGCTCCACGACCACCTCCTCGGCCTCTTGGGCTCGAGTCCCTGGTGATACGGTCGACGGCGTGAGCGTGTCGCTTCGCATTGGGCAGCACGTCGTCGTTCCCCTGGGTGGAGTCGACCAGGACGCCATCGTCGTCGAGGACCGCGGCCTCCTGGCCCCGGGCGGCACGCAGCTCGTGCGCGTCCACGTGCTGGACTCGCCTGTGGACTACGAGCTTCCCGCCGAGATCCTTCGACTCGACCCCGAGCGCGCCGAGGCCGCCAGGGAGATGATCCAGCGCGAGGCCGCCAGGCTGTATGCGGCCTGGCTCGAGCGTCAGGACGACTCCTCCGACGCCTGAGGGGCCCGACGGCATCGCGCCGAGCGCCCCGGGCTTTAGAGGGCCCGGCCACTCGGCGCGCCGCCGGCGCACTACCCGGTGACCCTCGGGGCCGGACGCGGCTGCACGCGCAGGCACGTCCGTGCGCTCGCGAGGACCCGTCCTGCGTTGGCCGCGCGCGCCTCAGCGCGATTGGTCACGCAGCCCGACCGTGCCGGGCTGGCCACGGCGGGCACCAGCAGCACCCGCCGCTGGCCGGGCACCAGCCGGCCGAGCCGCCACGTGATCAGCGACCCCTGCACCCGCATGCCCCGCGTGACATCGGGCAGGACCACCCCCGACGGCATCCGGTCCGTGACCACCACCCCCGTCGCGGCGGTCCCGCCCACGCTGGAGACCACCAGCCGGTAGCGGACCGCCTGCCCCGCTCTCGCCCGCCTGGGCGCGTGCTTGACCAGCAGCAGGCGCGCACGTCCTCGCGGGGCGCGACTCACGAGGCGTCGCGCCGGCGCCTGCGGCTCCTGTGGTGTCGCCTGCGGTGGCACCGGCACCTGCCCCGGGCTGACCGGCAGGTCGGGCAGCGTTGTCGGCGGGCTGGTCGCCGGCGGAGTCACCGGCTCCCCCGTGCCGCCGCCCGGCGGAGGGGTGCAGACGACCGTCGTCTCCACGCTCTCGGCGTTGTTGCCCAGGTCGCTCTCGGCGATCTGGACGCCGTCGATCATCAGGCGCACCCGCGCGGCGTTCTTGACCGTCATCCCGCACTCCGCCGCGCTGATCGCGGCGCGGTGGGTGAAGGTGAGCGATGCGCCCGGGGCGAGCACGGACCCGTCCAGGGGCGATCCGGCGGCCTTCAGGATCACCGGGGCTCGCCCGGTCATCTCGTCCACCACCTCGACCTCGCTCATCGGCACCGGGGTGGACTGGGTGTTGGTGACGCGGATGATGTAGTCGATGGCGCCCGCCTCGGCGGCGATGCTCGTCGGGGCGGACTTGGTCAGGGCGACGTCCGATGCCGGGCTGACCTGCCCGACCGTCGCAGTGGCCGCCGCCCCCATGGCGAGGCTGGTCACCATCAGGGCGACCGTGTAGCTGACCCGTCGCACGGGTGTGCTCCTTTCTGAGTGGGCCGGGTCCCGCCTGCCGGGCCCGGCACCACGTACGCGTGCGAGGCGGCCGCGTGTCCACTCCCGCCCGGCGGTCCAGATGGGCTGCAAGTGGCCGATGCAGGTCCTGAGGCTCCATCTCCCCGAGGCAGCGGAGGTCGTCCGTGCGCACGTCCATCGGCGTCGTACTCCTCAGCCTGGCCGTCGTCTCGGCTCCCGCCGCGCTCGCCCTGCGGGCTGCAGAGCCGCGGGAGCAGGCGGCGTTCAGCTCGATCGCGCTCCGCTGGGTGAAGGCCGAGCACCCCAACCTGGCGGTGACCGCACTCCGCAGCGCCCGGGTCTCGACGAACGACGGCCGTTACGGCGCCCTGGACGTCAGGACCGCGACCGGGCGCATCGTGGTGGCCTTCCGACGCCCGGATCAGGCGGTCGGCCGCGGCTGGCGGCGGGTCGGCGGCTGTACGCCGCCGGCGAAGGTCAGGGCCGAGCTGGCAAGCTGCCGTGGGCGCCGATAGCCACGCTCAGCGCCGGGCCGGCACCCACACCGCCGCTGCCACCGAGCTCCTCCCGGCACGGTCGCGACTCCGCAGACGCACCAGGCGCCGGCGCGCCCCGCAGGCCAGGAGGACCGTCGCGCCACGCCGGGTGACGCCCTCGGCCGGAGAGACCTCCAGCGCGGTTCCCGCGCGCAGGCGCACCACGAGCGTCAGGTGACGGCCCAGGAGCCTGATGCGCACGATGCGGGGCGCCGCAGGCCCCGTGGACTGTCCGGGCCCCGCGGAGGGTCGGGGTAGGGTGGGGGAGGGCGGCGGCGTCGAGCCTGCCGGGGCAGGGGCGGGTGCTGGTGCGGGCGCGGGTCCCGCCGGGCCCTCCGCCAAGGTCATCTGGCCGAGCCCTGCCGCCCGAAAGGCGGCGGCGGCGTCGACCCGGAGCGTGCCCCCGTGCCCCGGCTGGGCGCTTTGGAAGAGCAGCGCCTCTGCCTGCCGCGCGTCCAGGTCAGGGCGGTAGGCCCGCAGCGCGGCGAGCACGGCGGACACCTGGCCGGTGGCGATACTCGTCCCATCCCAGAGCAGCAACTGGCCGTCGGCCCCCGCCAGCTCGACGTCGCACCCGGGCGCGACCAGGGCGCCGGGGGCAGAGGCCGAGAACGCGCACAGGTCGCCCGCCGGCGATCCCGCGGCCACGGCGAGGACCCCTGATAGCGACGCGGGCACCACCGGTCCGAGGGGATCGTTGCCAGCTGCGGCGACCAGGGACAACCCATCGGTCCGGGCGGCGTCGATGGCGCTCTGGATCCGCTCCCGGTCACGGCTCCCGGCGCTCCCGCCAAGCGACAGGTTGACGACCTGAACCCCGGGCACCGCGCGACAACGGGCGATCGCGGCGATGAGGGCGTCGGCCGACACCCGGATCGCTCCCCCTGCGGTGACCTCCCCCGCGCGCACCGAGTAGACGCTGGCGCGGGGCCAGATGCCGACCGAGCCCCAGCCGTTCCTCGGAGCGGCGACGGCCGAGGCGACGACGGTGCCGTGGCCGCCCGGGGCCGCGTCCTCGACCTGCAGCTCGTCCGCGCCCACCGCGCCCCGACCCACCAGTCGGGTAGCGGTGTCGGGCGTGAGCGAGACCCCGGTGTCGACCACACAGACCACGATCGGGGCGGGGGGAGGGGGTGCCTCCGCAAGGAACGCCGCGTTCAAAGCCTGGGCCTGACGGGTCACGGCAGGCTCAGCTCCAAGGGCGGGGGGCACGCCCAGTGCGGCGACCACGAGAGCCGTCGCGGTGAGGTGGGCCGGTCGCTTCATGGGGTCGAGGGTAAGCGCGACCCGGTGCAGATCGCCGTCCAGGCCGGGCGAGACCTGGCGCGTCTGGTCGCCCCCCTACCCTGACTCGCGTCCCAGTCCCCCGAACCTGATGAGGCCCTCATGAACAGGAAGGACCTGGTTGCCCGGATCGCCGAGGAGGCGGGCATCAGCGCCAAGCAGGCCGAGGCCGCCCTGGCCGCCTTCCAGCGGGCCATCGCCGCCTCGCTGGCCGACGGCCGCGACGTGAGCCTGACCGGCTTCGGCAAGTTCTCCGCGGTGGAGCGCGCCGCGCGCACCACGCGCAACCCGCGCACGGGCGAGAGCGTGGACGTGCCGGCCCGCCGCGCCCCCAAGTTCACCCCCGGCGCCCAGCTCAAGGAGGCCGTGGCCTCGTAGCGGCCTCAACGAGGTCGGGCGGGCCCCTATGCCGGAGGGCCCGCCCAATGGGGGAAGTGCGAGGGCCGGCGTCGTGCGGGGTGCCCTCCCGCGGCCGGCCCTTGGTTGGAGGAGATCCGAGGTCCCGGTGCCCGCGGGCTGCTCGTCTCTTGTCCTCAGGGTCGGCCGCCTACGCGCGGTCCCACTGCCGACCCAAGGATTTGCCCGCGGGCCTGCGTTGGACCAACTGCGCCGCTCACGGCAGGCACGCGAGGGGTCGATGCCGGAGGATGGTGCACGGATGAGCGAGTGGATCACCACCACCCAGCTGGCGGCGGCCGTCGGCGTGAGCGCCGAGACCGTGCGCCAGTGGGCCATGTCGGGCCGTGTTCCTGTCCCCGGGGGCACCACGCGCCGCGGGGCGCGTGCCTGGCCGCGGGGAGTCGTGCTCGACTGGGCGGCACGCACGGGTCGCCACCTCTTCCTCGAGCAGCTGACCGGCGTCCCGTCGGTCGAGATCCGCCCAGCCCCGGGGCCGGGCCGACCCGAGCTCCCTCCCCCCGCAGGCCCGGCGGACCTCGCGAGCGAGATCCAGGACGACCCCGGGGTGGTGCCCTCGGTCGTCCTGAGGTCGGCGGGCGAGGTCGACCGCCGCTGGCTGGCCGGTGTGTCCTGGCGCACGCCGGCGCCCGCCGGCGCCGAGTGGCTGGCCCGCTGCGTCGGGCTCCCCGTCCGCGCAGTCCGGCAGGCCGGCTACGACCCCCTGGGCCGCCTGGCGCTGTCGACGTCGCGGAGTCCTGGGACGTCGACCGCCAGCCCGGCTCGGTTCGCGCTGCAGTACCCGGTCGGCCCGCCCACGGAGCCCTTCGACGATGAGGACCTCGTGATGACCTCGGCCAGCCCGGCGCGGGGCGGCAGCGGCCTGGTCTGCGTCGAGCGCTGCAGGGGCCCGCTGACCGGGGTGATCGACCTGCTGCCGTCCCCGTGGCGCTGGCCGTGTGTGCCGCTGTTCGTCACGGCCGACCTCCTGGCCGAGGCGATCGGGCGGGCGGTGGCGAGCGCAACGTGGGCCGGGGCGCAGGACCGCACAGCGGGCATGGAGTGGCTGGTGCAGGTGGTCAGCGCGCCGAGCTGGCACCGGCACTTTCGGCTGCAGGTCGGCGAGGTGCGGGCCCGCCTCGGCCCGAACCGCGGCTCCTAGCGACGACGCGTCCGCCCGCAGCCCGCCTGTCCCGGGCATGGGGGAGCCGCTGCGGGCGAGGCCCGTACCGGCCCGCGAGCGGCGCGCCCCGAGGGGGCGGGACTCCGGGAACCGCCGGGTCGTGAGGCCGGTCGCCCGGCCACCGGCGGGGGTGGTGTCGGGGGCGGGCCGGCCGGGCAACGACGGCCTGCACCACCTCGATCAGGCGTCGAGCCTCGAGGCGCCCTTCAGGGTGTCCCTCAAGGCGCGCGTGATCTTGCCAGGGGGCAGAACGGCTCCATAGCGTCTCTACTCGTGAGCGATCACCCCTCCGAGCGCCCGGCGCTCCGGCTCATCCCGGGCGGCGCCGAGGCGGCGCCGGACCGCCGCGGGGAGGTGCCCGACGCCCTGGTGGAGCGGGCGGTGGTCGCCGTGGTGGCCACCTCGGGCGGCGTGCCCCAGCGCCTGCTCACCCCGATGGTCGGGGCCTGGCTTGAGGTGCGCCGCCCCGGGCAGGCGCCTCCCGAGGCCGAGCGCATCCTGCGCGCCCTCGGCATGTGCATCCTGCGCCGGGAGGTCGACGCCCAGGGCGGCCTGCTGGTGCCCGGGCCGGCCATCGACCGCTCGGCCGTGTAGGCCAAGGCCCGGGCGCACGGCGCGCGCGCTCCGGCATGCCCGGCCCGGGTGAGGCGCAGGGGCCCCAGGGGCCCGAGGTGAGCCTGAACGCGCAGGAGCGGCGCTGGTTCGCCCAGGCCCTGGTGGAGGCCTGCCGCGTCGAGCGCCCGGTGCGCATCGCCGGGCGCCGAGCTCGATCGCCAGGGCGTGGTGCTCGCCCACTACGCCGACCACCTGGTGGTGCTGGCCGACGACGGCCGCGCCGAGCTGGTCCTGCCCACTCAAGGCGCCCGGGCCCGGGTCGGGCGCTCGCTCGGCCACTGGTGGCGGGAGATCGTGCTGTCCCCGCTCACCCTGGTGCTGGCCTACGCGGCCGAGTGGTCGCCGGTGCGCTGGCCCAGGCGCCCGGGCCGCACGTGGGTCGCCCGCATCGAGGCCGGGGGCCGCCGGTTCCGGCTGGAGAACATCGCCCACCGGGACGCGCTGGCCGTGCAGCGGCTCACCCGTGGCCCCGACGGGGTGGGCGGCTGAGGGGTTGGCGCGAGAGGATCGCGGGGCGGGAACCCTCACCGGGACAGGACGTGGGCGGCAAGCCCAGGAAGGGAGCGTGGCACGTGGCGGACGGGGGCAACGGAGCCGGGACGCGCGGGCAGATCGGCCGCGAGATCCACGCCGAGGTCGAGCGCCTGCGGGCCGAGCAGGGGATGAACGCCAGCCAGGCCTTCAACGCCATCTCCGAGCGCACCGGCCGCCGGCCGGGGACCGTGGCGGCCAACTACTACCGCGTCCAGCGCATGCAGCAGGACGCCTCGGGCGCCCCGCGCCCGC
>JRYK01001900.1_pt1 | contig 16364 bp, 13 predicted proteins | sample 235381 | NCBI WGS metagenome assembly JRYK01 (sample SAMN03074220, study PRJNA261476) | activated sludge metagenome | biome: Wastewater Treatment Plant; feature: Wastewater; material: Activated sludge; isolation source: activated biomass of a wastewaster treatment plant treating hydrocarbon... ... | reverse complement strand
AAGAGCCTTTAATACCACTGCTTTATCGGCTATCTCTATCTGATCATTGAAACAATATTGCAGTGGTATTAAAGGCTCTTAAAGCGTTCCTGGATCGGAATGTTCCAAAAAGTATTCAGGCTTTACACAAGGCAAATGCCAAAGGGGATGATTCGAGCTTTATCATAGCGACTATGGAAGCCCAGAATGGCAGAAAATTCAGGGTTTATCTCTATGGTGAACCTGTACAAGGAAAATTTCTGATCAAAGAATTGCGCATTGATCCCAACGGTTAACCCAATTGGCCTTTCACCTGTGCATTCATTGCTTTTCTTCAATGATTTGAGCTGAACCATTTGGTGACGGATCTGTTTGACAATAACCCAAGGGTAATTTTTTTTTGATTTTATTCACCAAATTAATTAACACACATCAGCATGGCTATTCAAAGAACGGCAACAGCATTATGGCAAGGATCTGGTAAAGAGGGTGGGGGTCAATTGACTACTCAAAGTGGCGTATTGTGCGATACCCCATATTCATATCCAACCCGATTTGAAGATAAACCGGGGACCAATCCGGAAGAATTAATCGGTGCTGCCCACGCCGGATGTTTCTCTATGAAACTTGCTTTTGTACTCAATGCCGGTGGTTTTATTGCAGAAAGCATTGAAACAAACGCCACCGTAATGTTAGAGAATGGGCAAATACCAGCTATACGACTCAGCACAAAAATAAAATGTCAGGGTCTCACTCCGCAACAACTTCATGATTTTGCAACCAATGCAAAAGAGAATTGTCCTGTTTCCAAGCTGTTGAATGCGGAGATCATTCTGGAAGTTGAATTGTTGGACGCTTAATACCTTTTCGAATGCCTTTTATGATCATCGTTGGTGCTGGCCCAGGGATCAGCAGGAGCGTAGCTCATCGTTTTGGAAAAGAGGGATTTACCATAGGGTTAATAGCCCGTAAGCCCCAGCATTTAGAAGACTTGAAACAGGAGTTGAATGCTTCAGGAATTTCTGCTGATTACCGTACAGCCGATGCCACCCAAGCCCAGGTGCTTGTCAAGTCCATGAATGAACTGATTGACCAACATGGTTTTCCTTCAATCGCCTTATTCAATGCTTCAGCAATCCATGTTCAGGATGTATTGGAGGTGAATTGGAATGTGATGCGAGACGGTTTTGAAACCTGTGTTGCCGGTGCATTCCATATGGCTCGGCAATTGTTGCCGGCTATGTTGGAAGAAAATTATGGAAAACTTTTTTTTACCGGGGGAGGAACTGCTTTACAGGGAGAACCGATGATTTCGTCATTGAGTATCGGGAAAGCAGCGATGAGAAACCTTGTTCAAGCCCTGGCGAAGCGCTGTGATGGTACGCAGGTGCACATTGCTCAACTGACCGTCTGCGGGCGCGTTGATCCCAAGGATTCTAAATTTGCTCCCGACTTGATTGCTGAAAAGTATTGGCAATTGTATCAGCAATCACCTGGAGAATTTGAACAGGAAGTGATTTACTAGTGGGAATGGAGGTGTGTAGGAATGGAGGTATTTAGGTATTTAGGAAACAAGTGTTTTGGTATTTAGGTGTTTGGCTATTTAGGAATGAGCAACCTTTAACTAACATACGTTTGTATTTAAAATTAAATCAACCTTCTCCTGTTTCTTAGGAGGCGTTTAGGAAGGTAGGTATGTAGGAATTTAGGTATTTAGGAATGTGGAAATCTGTTGTGTATACCTAACATACGTTAGTAAGTTTAAATTTGATTTATCCTCCAAACCTCTAAGTCTGCATAGCTACAAACCTAAACTCCAAAACCCCTAAACTCCCAAACCCCTCCTAGGATATATAGGTATGTAGGCATGTAGGTGCATAGGAATGCCGGTATTTTTGCATGTAGGAATTTAGAAGTTCAGGAGAATAATAACTAACGAATGTTAGCATCGATCTTGAAAAAAGCTAACACCTGCCACCGAACAACTATCCCCTAACCACTAACAACCAACAACTATCCTCTAACCACTATCCCCTAACCACTATCCCCTAAGCTCCTAAAACGCGTAACCCAGGGATACTCCGCCGTAGTAAGGCCAAAAGACGCCTTCTGCGATGATGGGTGTGATCGCAATTTTCCACATAAATCCTCCGTCTACGGGTTGGCGGCGATAACCAAAAGTCATCGTACCGATCAGATTATCAAAATCTTCATCAAACAGATCAGCATTTCCGGTCACGTATGTAGCACCAGCTCCAATTTCAAAATAGCGTCCATTTTTTCCGAGCAATAGGTTGAGTTGAAAAGGGATTAATACCGCGTTGTGCTCGTCATCGCCAATATAACCCAGTCCGATTCTACCGCCTAATCCATTGGGTGTATTTTGAAAACGGGTGTCGTAGTTGAAACTGAAAACCAGTCCGTTACCCAGCAATTCTGCGTAAACGGATTGTGTGCTTTGTGCACTTAAGGTAAAAAGTGAAGCAATAAAGCAAAAAAAGATCCACAGAGATTTTTTCATTATGTTGGCATTTTGTCGTAAAAATACTGATTTTCTTTAGCTTAAGCTTATCCATGCATACTTGAAACCCAATTTTAACACAGTTTTAGCGATGGCATGTAGGGAATTAATACCCTGGTGGAGTGATCGGTTATTATTGGATGAGGGATAAACAATAAAGTAGGTGTATTTTTTTTAACTTATTCGCAAAAAAAGAAAGACAAATAATAAACTAACATATGTTAGTTTGATCTGAAAAAGTTTAGTTTAGAAACACATCAAACAGTACGTCCACATAATGTTCTGAATGGACTCCGGGTACAGCTTTTAGTTTCAACTCCAATTGCAGGATGAATTCGGGTTGCATAAGCACCGGAGTTACATTGGCTAGTCCCGGCAAAAGGTAAAAAGGGTTGCGGTCTTCCAGATTGTCGTACACATCCCCTACATAGATTTTACCGGAGGGGTCGAAAGGATCAAATACGCTGGCATGTGCTTGTTCAATTAACTGATAGGATATGCGTTCTTCCAGAACGGGAGACAACACCACTTCCCTGGGTCTAATCAGTCGTATGTCTTCTGCTTTCAAGCCATGGGATTGCAAAAATGAAATCCATGCGCTGGGAAGCCGCTGTTCAAATACATGGGTCAACAATGGATTGGCACTGGCAGGAATCTCAATGCGCATTCTGTATTCCAATTGGTAGTCTCCTTCTTCCTGCTTTGAACAGGCAGAAAGGGCCAAAATCCCCATCATCCAAAAGGCAAATTTTTTCATGGTCATCCGTACTTGAAACGCTGTTTTGTTAATTAAAGTATAAAGTGAGTATAAATCCCATTTTTCAGGCCTTTTGACAATCAATATGTTTTGAAATTTACGCTTGAAAACCTATCATTGCGGCGCATTTCATGCATTTCAAAATCATCGCTTCATGACAAATCAGGTTTTCGACATCGAAATGCTGCGCAATCACTACAGCAGCTTTTCTCAAAGGGTAGCCAATGTCCGCAAATCTTTAGGTAGACCGCTGACATTGACGGAAAAAATCTTATACACCCACTTGCATCAGGACTCTCCAATAAAAAATTACCAGAAAGGAAAGGACTATGTGTTTTTCTCCCCTGATCGGGTCGCCATGCAGGATGCCACTGCCCAAATGGCGCTTTTGCAATTCATGACCTGTGGTAAACAAAAAACGGCCGTACCGACTACGGTGCATTGTGACCATTTAATACTGGCTGAAAACGGGGCTCAGCAGGATCTGAATTCATCTCTGAAGGATAATGAAGAAGTGTTTGATTTTCTAAAATCGATTTCCAACAAATACGGTATAGGATTCTGGAAGCCTGGGGCCGGAATCATCCATCAGATTGTCCTTGAAAACTATGCTTTTCCTGGGGGAATGATGATTGGTACCGATTCACATACGCCAAATGCAGGTGGCCTTGGCATGATTGCCATTGGCGTAGGGGGTGCAGATGCGGTTGATGTGATGTCGGGCATGGCTTGGGAACTCAAAATGCCTAAAGTCATCGGCGTTCATCTTAAAGGTAATCTTTCGGGATGGACCTCTTCCAAGGACGTCATTTTGAAAGTAGCTGGAATTTTAACTGTAAAGGGAGGTACCGGTGCCATCGTAGAATATTTTGGTGATGGCGCTCAATCGCTTTCCTGCACGGGTAAAGGCACTATCTGCAACATGGGGGCAGAAATCGGAGCGACGACCTCGACCTTTGGATATGATGAATCCATGAGCCGTTACCTGAAAGCTACCGGAAGGGCTGAAGTTGCACAGCTGTGTGACGGCATTGCTCCCGACCTTACCGGTGATTTTGAATGTTATCAGGAACCCGAAAAATATTTTGATCAGGTCATTGAGATCGACTTGTCTACTTTAGAGCCTCATATCAACGGACCTTATACACCCGATCTTGCCTGGCCGCTGTCGAAGTTTGCCCAGGCAGTCAAAGACAACAATTATCCTCAAAAATTAGATGTGGGTCTCATCGGATCCTGCACCAATTCCTCTTATGAAGATCTTTCGCGTGCTGCGTCTTTGGCCAAACAAGCTGTGGCAAAAAATTTGAAAGCAAAATCTGAATTCACGGTGACTCCGGGTTCCGAACAAATCCGCTATACCGTTGAACGCGACGGATTACTGGCTGATTTTGAAAAAATGGGTGGCGTCGTTTTGGCCAATGCCTGCGGACCCTGTATCGGACAATGGAAAAGGCATATTGACGATCCCAATCGGAAAAATTCCATCATAACTTCTTTCAACCGGAATTTCTCCAAGAGAAATGATGGTTTGATCAGCACACATGCTTTTGTAGCCTCGCCCGAAATTGTGACAGCACTCGCTATTGCAGGTGATTTATGTTTTAACCCCATGACCGATACACTGACCAACAAAAACGGCGAACAGGTAAGACTGGACCCACCCACAGGAGTGGAATTGCCGGTAAAAGGGTTTGATGTTGAAGATGCCGGATATCAGGCTCCTGCAACCGATGGACACCAGCTTGAGGTGAAAGTGGCCCCCGACAGTAAACGCTTACAGTTGTTAGTTCCGTTTTCCCCAATTCAGGCCAATGAGCTGACGTCCATGCGAGTGTTGCTCAAAGCTAAAGGAAAATGTACGACGGATCATATTTCGATGGCGGGTCCGTGGTTAGAATTCAGAGGGCATCTTGAAAATATATCCAACAATTGTTTCATCGGCGCAATCAATGCATTCAATGACGAAGCCAATAAAGTGTTGAATTTCGTGAAGGGAGACTATCTGCCGGTTCCGGATTCTGCGAGACTTTACAAAGCCAATGGAATCCCGACGGTCGTTTTCGGAGAGGAAAATTATGGAGAAGGGTCTTCAAGGGAGCATGCAGCCATGGAGCCACGTTATTTGGGCGTAAAAGCAGTGATCGTTAAATCATTTGCGCGTATCCATGAAACCAACCTTAAAAAACAAGGGATGCTGGCATTAACCTTTGCCAATCCTTTTGATTATGATAAGATTCGTCAGGATGATTACATAGAGATACAGGGATTTGATGAAATGAAACCCGGTATTCCACTTCAAATCAAGTTGACTCATGCAGACGGAAGTTCAGATGCATTTGAAGTGAATCATACGTACAATGAACAACAGATCAGCTGGATCAGGGAAGGCTCTGCATTAAATAAAATCAGAAAAGAACTTCAATCTGTTTAATTTAGCGAGGCTAAGCTTTTCTATTTTATTCATTAAAAAAAGTTAATATCATGTTTAAGGAATTTAAAGAATTTGCCATTCAGGGTAACCTGATCGAAATTGCAGTAGGTTTGGTGATGGCTACCGGATTTGGCGCGGTCACCGCGTCTTTTGTGGATGGTATTGTAATGCCTGTAGTCGGAAATATTTTTCAGATTGGAGACTTGAGTGCAGCAAAAATAGTGTTGACCAGCGAAGTTAAGGACGCTACTGGAGTGGTAACCACCCCAGAATCAGCGGTCCATTATGGTAAATTCATTTCGACGTTCATCAATTTTTTGATTATAGCGTTTGTGATGTTTATGATCTTAAAATCCGTCAATAAACTGAAAAAGGAAAACACCACCACTCCTGCTGCATAAGGGAACAATTTTCAAATGGTTCCGGATACACTGTGAACAATAGAAGAGGTATGCGGTTACTTCAAATAACAACGAATGGAATTTCATAAAATTAAAGTCGCAGAAGTCATCAGAGAAACGCATGATGCGGTCAGTCTTTGTTTTGAAACTGAGTCATACAAACAGATTTTTGACCAATTTATTCCTGGCCAACATCTAACGCTTAAACTCCAATTAAATAACAAAGAAGTTCGCAGGTCGTATTCCATTTCTTCTATTCCGCAGGAAAAATATGTAAACATTACCATCAAACAAGTTAGAAAGGGATTAGTATCAAACTACCTCGTTGAAAAAATTCAAAAAGGAAGTGAGCTTGAAGTTTCAAAACCCGAAGGACATTTCACTATAAACCCCGATCCGGAAAGGAGTCAATCCTATTACTTTTTTGCAGCCGGTAGCGGAATCACCCCTGTCTTTTCGATGATCAGGTCACTGCTGGAATACGAACCCAAATCCCAGGTGTATCTTCTCTTTGGAAACAGGAAGAAAGAGAACATTATTTTTTATGAGCAGTTGAAAGGCCTTCAAAAAAAATATGCTGGACAGTTTTTTGCAGAGTATACACTTTCACAAAGTGGTAAAGGACTGCTTCCTTTTTTATCTTCATCAAAAGATGATTGGGATGGATGGAAGGGAAGAATCAACAAAAAATTAATTGATGCATTTTGCGAAAAATATCCGGCACGCACGAAGGAAAAAAGTTTTTATGTCTGTGGTCCGGGAAAGATGATTGAAGACGTAAAGAAAGAATTAACGGCTTTGGGCATTGATCCGAAATCCGTCCATGCAGAGTATTTCAGCACACCGGTTTCTGCGACTGGCGATACCAAAGCGGCCGTAATCGCTTTTTCAAACATTACGGTGCATCTCAACGGTCAGCAACACCAACTGCAAATTCCCGGTAATAAGAAAATTCTCGACAGTTTGATGGATGCCGGATTTGATCCTCCCTATTCCTGTTGCAGCGGAGCCTGCTCAACCTGTATGGCTAAAGTCATCAAAGGCACGGTACACATGGATGTTGCCCTTGCCCTGGAACAGGATGAAATTGCGGCAGGATACATATTGACCTGTCAGTCGAGACCTACCTCAGAGGAGTTGGAGATTAAGTATTGAACTTGTATTTGACCGATTAATTTTTGACAAAAATCTTTGATTCAAACCTCCCCTTATTGTCAGTGCATCGCACAAGGTATGTACCGGGATAGAAATTCTTTAGCGGAACGATGATTTGTTCTTCTTCAAATGAGCTTGAAAACTGGTCTACAATTTTTCCTTCGGGTGAAAGGATAGAATAGCTTAACTTCTCCATGCCGGTATGTCGAATGACTATATAGTCTCCGGCAGGATTTGGATAAAGCATAAACCCAGAATCATCCTCAATATTATGAGTTTGTACAACATTGCATCCCGGGATTAAACAACCCTCATCATCGACTTTCAACAGCCATGGCATCCAGTAGGGTTCTCCATTTTTCTCATAAGCATCGCCAACATAAGATGCTGCGGCAATGATGTAGCCTCCATCAGGGCTGGCTTTCAGATCGTACAGATATCCTTCGTCTTTGCCATTTCTTATTCTGTATTGCTTTTTCCATAGAAAATTAAGTTGGTTGTCCACTTTGACTAAACTAACTGCATCCCTGTATGAAGTTGTGGTATCCAATACCATTAAACTATCATTCCAGCTAACAGTAGTATCGAAATGAATAATTGTGCCACCAAGTAAAAGTCCATCTCCATCGTTACTCAGAAGTATTTTTTCAAAACTTTTGGTGTATGCGTCCCCTGCATATGGAGTTAAAAAATCAAGCGATTTGTAACTAACAAAATGCATATTGGAATCAAATACTAAAATAATTCCATAACCATCATTGCCATAAGGGTACTGGGGTTCATTGAAATTGTAGTCTGCAGAAACATAGAACCAGGACTTATCGTCCTGGATGATATCATACATAAGACAAAATCCCGACTTCCCGAATTTTGAAAAATTACTATTCACCAGTTGGCCTGATGGATCCAATTTGTAGAATAGGTTTTGATAATCTGCCTTCCAGCCTAATCCCAGATTATCGGTATAACCTATTCCCACATAAATATTTCCATCTTTATCCGAATACGTAGCATAGCAACTATTTTCAAACCCATTGCCAGGTTCTTTACCTAAAATTTTCTGCCATTGTATTACTCCGCTGGTATCTATCTTCGTTACCTGGATTTTACGATTATAATTTGTGCTGTCAATGGCAATTGCACTGGCAGTGATTATAAAACCATCGTTTGTCCCAATTAAATTTGAAAAAGTTATGGATCCTCCCAATATCAAACAATTTCGAATTTCAAAAACAACTTGTTCTTTTGTAAAACGATTGAACTTAAGTATGGATTGTTGATCATTGAAATGATTAAAACCCGTATAAAACGTTTTACCATCCCAGGTATGTATTCCCTCTGGAAAGAAGTAATTATAACCATATTTTTCTTTCATATGGTAATATTCCAACAGGTTCCCTTTTAAATCAAATACATAAAACGCTGTTCCATAGATATGCTCATAAGAAGTGTCGGCTGAATATCCAAAGGCATAAATCATGGAATCCGTAGGAAAAACTGCTTTGAGGTAATTTGGCCATAAGTTGATCAAACCAGTACTATCTTCCGTAACCTGGTAAGTCTTACTAAAATAAACCTGAGCACTTGTTCCTATATACACCAGCATTAGACTAAGGAAAAAGATTTTTTTCATAAACTCTGCATACATATTTTCCTTCAATTACAATGGTTTAATCCCTTGGACTTTTTATTATTTGATGATTTGAATTCTCTTTATTTTCCTGATAGTTGAACATCCCATAATGTACAAAATGTATATTCCTGTGGGTAAGTTTTCGGTATCCAATAATAGTTCTCTGGAATGGGTAGTACCTGCCCAAACTGATCTGCCATTCAAATCGTACAAATTTATACTCCATCCGTTATTGCAATCCTCTTGAAATAAGATAGTGATCTTGTCGATGGCTGGATTCGGAAAAATTTTAATTTCTTCACTGGAAGACTGTTGTTTCTGAAATTCCATTTTCGATCCATTAGTAGTATTATTCTGGTGTGTGACTCCATGTAATAGTCCAAGCTCATCAACATCTATATTATAATAAAATAATAATGCTGATCTGACTTCATTTCCAGCAAGATTCATATTCTCTTCTGCAAAATCAATCATCCACCCTTTTTCTGCTTCCGACAAACTTCCTTCATATCGCTCATCTTCCAAAATTAGAACCATATATGGAAGCAAACTATCCAGAGCCTGAAGGTCAGAGACATCACTCCCTGACAGATTGGGAAGGTCATTTAGTTCTGCCAAAACTGATGCTGCTTCTGTAAAGTTTTCATTTCTCAAATGTAATTCCATGATCTCCCGCCTGGAACGATAATCGTTTGCTCTGACTAGCCATGTAAAAATACTATCGTTTTGTTCGACTGTATCCAACTTTAAGTCATGAAGTTTATCATAGCATAAGGCACTCATCTCTTGACTTAAAAAGGACATTTCGGCTTCCATTTGAGTCCTATCTGTTTCGTAATGTGTCAGGCTGTCCAGGGCCTGAAGTGATGATTCTGCCAATGGAGCATCTGTATTGGTTAACTGGTCTCTGAATTCACTGGATCTGAATAAATCAGGATTTGCAAACAACAAGTTTGCCCGCTGTGTAGAATCATAAAGATCGCTCCGGTTATAGGCAGCTAGTGATGCAGAATGACTCAACCAGGGTGAAACATTATTTAGAAGTTGGTTATAAATATTTCCTGCATCTCCGGAATTGGCATCGATTATTGTGGAAACCAGCGCAGCTGTATTTCCTCCATCAATCAAAGCCGAATAAGTTCCTTTACGAACCATCATAGTATCAGACTTTTCGTTCCAAATTTCAAAATGAGTAAGTGTGTCAGGATTTGGTCTTCCTAACAAAGCACAATCCAAAGCATTGGTCACAATTTTCTCCATTCTAAATCCAGGTATTGATGTTGGTCTATGTCCGGCAGAATCTAAATAATAATATGCAATCCGATTTAATGTTAAATTCTGCAAATCAAAAGACACAAAACCATCGAAAGTATTACCTGCAGCATTATTAGAGTTGCCTTGAATTTCAGCAATAGATCCATTGATCTTAAAGTCCCTTGTGTTGTTAAACTCATTTGAATTGCACCTATACAACAAACCAGTATTCATTCCACCATTTTCACCAATAGCGAAGTTTCCATGTTTTAGGTAATTGAAATGGTTGTTCTGAATAATATTTCTTGCAATTCCTGATTCCTCCATCTGTATACCCACCGAGTTAGCATAAAACCCTGTATTCATAAATTCATTAGAGTGGATGGTGTAACCAGTACAATGATTGCTCAATAATCCCGTCTTCCACGACGTATCAAATGTATCCTTGGTTACAGAATAGTTATTGATTCCGGCAGTGGTATTGATCCCTACAAACATTTTACTGAATTTTGATCTGGTCACTCCCAAAGTTGCTTTCGAAAGCAATGACATTGACTGGACACCGTAAAGACTGTCTTTAAATATAGAATGGTCAATGCCCAGATCTGAATTGAATACTTGAATACAATAATTGTTTTCGTTCAGAACAGGTTTCTTTGATGGATTATCGAACGTACAACTATCCATTGTAATCCTTGAATTATCCACTTTGATTTGAGTCTCATAATGACTTAATGGATATTCACTGTTAAGGTAGAACCTGGTCTTATTGATCACAATCGGAAAATATGATCCAGGTGCCCGGAGCACATATAAGCTATGCTGATTATTTTTAAACGTTCCACCATCAATACTAATATGAATATTCCCTGCATCGCGGGTAGGAAGATTGTGTATTCCCAATTCTGACAATTCAATTGTTCCGTTTAGACAATAAAATTTAGGATATAACCCAGAGCTTGAAGTTTGCATTTCAATACCATACCAAAATTTTGGATTTCCAGTCCTTTCATTGCAAATGTCATTAATCGAACCTTTTGTTATCGTACCTCCTGTCAATAAAAGCACCCCACCGGGTTCAATAATTATCCGCCCTTTGGACGGCATAAAAAGGGTTGATAAAATTTCAAGTGTATCATAATTTCCTATAATAATATTTTTACCAACGTGGGTTGGACTATCGATGGTCAATTTACCGGAAATTTCCAGATCAATGTACTCAACATCGAAATGTGTTCCACCGATATTATTCATTATACTGCTCTTCATCCGATTAGCCTGACCAGAGGTAAAATGGTCTACGCATTCATAGTCTACCAAATTGCACATAATTATGGTTGGATCAACTCCATGCAATAATTCACCACATTCGTCTTTGTAATTATAACTTCTTGCAAGCGTTGTATCCCACACACAATTGACTACAGGTTCAGAGTGTAGATAATCAATTGGTGTATCGGCGACTAAATCTCCACGAGTGGTATCATGAGCGGGAATACTATAACATGGCATTCCAAATCCCATAAAATCGGTATGAAATAAATTTAAAGTGTGACCGATTTCATGCGAAGCAATTTTTTTTGCACCATTATATTTAAACCAACAATATGGCTGCGGCACAGGTTGACCAGCTTGACCCAATAACTCTGTTGTTCCATTTTTTTGGATGAATATTGTTATTCCATGGTTAGACCCTAAAGCTTCTCCAATTTCATTCAACTGACCAGCTAAGATTGTTCCATCCTCATACCAGGTGGTGCTGTCAATATATCTGATACAGCCCTGAGTAAATGAAATATTATAGGGACCGTAAGTTTCTTCTAATTCACTTATGATTCCAGGCAAAATTGAATCCTGAATATCACCTGAACCGTCATTTTTTCTTACTAAAACAAAATATAGCAATATATTAATTTCTTCAGAACTATAATCTTCAATAACTGCCTGAGACGGCGGAAAGTCAATATTGCCACATTGAGAATGAAGCATTGAAAATTTAATAAACAAACAAATAACAAATATTATTCTGCCCCCCCTGATTCAAAAAATTAAATGTTGTTTTCATACAAATATATTTGAGGTTAAAAAATCTTAGTGTGGTTTTTGAAATACTGTACGATGTTTGCCCTTTACAAACTTTAGCTAAGTTAACTTAATCCTTGAAAATACCAAACTTTTACAAAATTATTTTCTTTACAGGGGATGCTTTTTTGGTATCCAACAGATTCGGAGTTTTCTGATGAATGCTTGATTCGGTGGGTATTTAAAGTCAAACTTAGTTGATTCCTGTGTTCTGCGTTTTATTAGAGTCAATTATCTAAACAGCATGATATAATCATCAAATGCAAAAATCCGATTTCGTTTATAGCCGGTAACTTCCTGTAAAATATCCAGTTTGATGAAATCATCAATGAGTCTAAATGCAGTGGAAATATTTATTCCTAAAGTTAATGCCACTTCAGCTCCATCGGTTATTGGTTTACCATACAAGTATTTCAGAAAAGAATTGGCTAATCGCTGTTTTTTTCCCAGAGTAATGATTTTATTCTCTAAATTATTTCTCAAAGCGATGATATTTTTGAATGTGCCAATTGATTTTTCGGAAGTACTTTTAATGCCTACTAAAAAGAATTTCAACCACTGGAGCATATCATTATGGGATCTAACCCGGTTTAAATTATCATAGTAACTGGTTTTATTTTTTTCAAAGAAATCAGATAGATACAAGGTTGGTTTAGTCAACAATTGATGGCTCACTAAGAATAAAGTTATCAGTAAACGTCCAATTCTACCATTACCGTCTAAAAATGGGTGTATGGTCTCGAATTGATAATGTGCTATTCCAATTTTAATCAAAGAGGGCACGAGTGTATTTTCATTATGTAAAAATTTTTCCAGATCAGCCATAAGATCATTTACGCTTTGAGGATGCGGAGGAATAAAAATCGCATCTGACAAACTGCTCCCTCCAATCCAGTTTTGACTCTGGCGAAATTCTCCCGGGAGTTTATGTTTTCCCCTGACACCTTTTAAAAGTGTTTTGTGGGTTTGTTTTAATAAGCGGTTACATAATGGCAATCTAGACAGGCTATCAATTGCTTGATTCATTGCTTGTACATAGTTTTGAACTTCCAACCAGTCATCCATTCTTTCCGGATGAATGTATTCTACTTTTTGTAAGGCATCATCAATATTGGTCCGTGTTCCTTCTATTTTGCTGCTTTTTGTACCTTCCTTCAACACATACATTTTAATGAAGTAATCCACGTCAGGTATAAGCTGTGAAAAAGCATTGAGTTCCCCCAATTTGATATTTGCCTGACTCAGTAACATGAGTAATTCAGGATCGTCAACCAACCACGGCAGATCCACTAAATTAGGCTCAAAGCTTTTGTATTTCAGACGCTGAACCCGTTTTCCTGCTTTAAAGTCACTGATCTTCATTCTTGGAAGCAAACATGATCTGCAAATATAGTTATTTATAATTGCAGATAATTAATAAAGTGCAAATAAGAAAATTTATAGGAGCACTCATAATTGTATTGAAAGCCTAATTACAAAATGGTAATTATGGGTGCATTTCAAAATGAAGTATCTTATTGCTAGAAAATACCACCCCATCACCTCCCAATTCCTATACACAATTATTGGCTGCATCCGCCCAGAAAGATTTGTTCAAAAGGATGTTGCCCTCGCCCAGCAGCAGGGCGAAATTGCTGCAGGATATACACTCACCGGTCAGTCGAGACCTACCTCAGAGGAGTTGGAGATTAAGTATTGAACTTTTTACTATCTTGTGAGCCGCCATGAAGATTGGATAAGTACCCAATATTCCTTATGAGTGATTCCATCAGAATTTTTGTTAGCTATTCTCATGAAGACCAGCATTTGGTAGAGAGGCTGGTATCCATATTATCAGGTCAAGGAATTACTCCACTTTGGTCGAATAAGCTGAGTGTAGGCGAAACATTCGATGAAGAACTTAAGCGTTTTATTGAACATGCCCATATTTTCATGCCAATTCTTACCGAATCAGCTTTACAAAGGGGATGGGTACAACAAGAAATTGGATATGCATTGGGTCTTCGAATTCCCATTTTTCCGGTTACAATTAATCATGTCAATCCTGGTGGAATGCTCCAAAAAAACCATGCAATCAAATTGGAGGATGACAATTTAAAACTTCAACAGCAACTGAATTTAGACCATTTTAAATCTCTTTTAAAAAGAAATGACCAGCCAGCATTATATCAAAAAGCATTAAGGCCTGAAATGAGAGCTTCTATGATGAAGAATTATGCAGACAATGTAAGCAATTTGGGTCATTACGGAGTCGTTCGACAAAAAGGTGGGCTGAGCTCTTTTCATATCCCAGTTCACGATATACTACATCCTATCTGGAATGAAAGGTATATTCCTGAAAAACGATCCGAATATCACAAGGAATTGCAACGCAATGAAAGATTAGCATTGCAGGAACATGCAGACAAATGTCCGGTTAGATTGTTGATTAATCCCAATTATGGGATAAAATCACGTGATCCAATTTCTGCTAAAGCTCGCGTTAGTACATTGATTGAATTTCTAGAACAACACGAAGGTGAAGTGTGTATAGCATTAATAACTAATCCTGAAGAGATGGACCAATTGACCATGGTGGGAGATTGGTTTTTGGCTGAATCCGTTTCATTCCGGGACGGAGATGGCTTTACCAACACCTTTTTCACCAGAAATGCAAATGAGATTAACAAAAGAGTTTTATCATTTGAACAGGAATTACAAATGGCACTTGAAAGAATGAATTGTAATGAAGGCAATTCAAGAATATTTATGCTTAATTATTTAAAGGAAACGATAAAATACTGTGGAAAATAAAACAGAAATATAAATGAGCTGCCAGATCCCTTTCCGATTCTTTTTTGATCAACTCGTTTTTTTATTTCATTCCACCTGCTCAGTTACCATTAGTTTAAGCACATCGCTCAAATTGAGTTTGTATATAAACTTCAGTTCGCATAAAAATAAAAATATTGCAAACATGCTTAAATAGATATGGGTCATTGCATTCCATTTCAGATTATTTAACAGTAAATAAGAAGCCAACCCGAAAGGAAGTAAATAAGTCATTGCAAGACCATAAACTTTAGGTTTAAAGTGACCAGACTCATCCGATTTCTTTTTGGGCAAGAGATCAATAATAAAATAAATGCAAAAAACTACGACAAAAAAAACATAATATTGACTGATCATAATCAATCGTTCGAATTGTAATGGAGTATTTTCTTTTTTGTAAAGAATATACAACCAAATGTTAGTGGAGAAATACAATGAATAAATAAAAGATGAGGAAGGTTTTGAAAATTTTTCGCAACATTTCACCCGGGTAAATACTAATTCAAATAATAGAAAAAAAAGATCGACCAATACAACTAATACAAATAAGTCCACTATGGTTTCAATCAACATAAATGGCCATTGAACAAATTATGAAACTATGCCTAATAACTCCAACTTAAAGATTAGTTTTTGTGCTAGATCATCCATATCGGCATAATAGATTCTAGAGTCTAAGTCAAACCCATTGGTAACTTCAGTTGGTTCGGTCTTTTGTTTGGTAATAATTATTTTGGTTTTGTTCATCATTGAAGCACCCCAGGCAAATGCTAATATAGGGTGTCCAAAGGTCGAATCAAGGATCACTGAATGTGAAGCCATGATCTTGGAAACGATCATTTTTCTGGAATCTTCTGAGAACTTCTCCACGTTGCATAGATAGCATTTATATGCTTTCAATTCCAGGGACTGAATCAATGATTTGCGTTCATCAGCATTAAATGATTTATTCATTAGGATAAACACTGTTTTGGGATCTATTTTTTCATTATATCCCAAATAAGCATTGCCATGTACATTATCGTAATGTACCGACCTAAATTTTGAATTTCTTTCAATATCCAATGGCGGCCTGTACTTAATTATTTTTTTTATAACATAGGCTATCGCTTTTGTTCCCATCAGCGGATCTGAGGTGTGACCTTTTATAGTTGGGGCATCAACGCTGCTGTACATACTCCAAATCATTCCCCTCGGTCCATGGCCATTCACTTGTTTATCTTCTGGAAAATGCAAATCGGATAATCTATTACAAGCATCCAGAAATGCCTTACCCACTATGGTCGGATTTTGGTCAGGGTTTGCTAAACCTGCCTGTGTCTTAGCCCCCTAAATGA
>JRYK01001758.1_pt1 | contig 16392 bp, 11 predicted proteins | sample 235381 | NCBI WGS metagenome assembly JRYK01 (sample SAMN03074220, study PRJNA261476) | activated sludge metagenome | biome: Wastewater Treatment Plant; feature: Wastewater; material: Activated sludge; isolation source: activated biomass of a wastewaster treatment plant treating hydrocarbon... ... | reverse complement strand
ACGAAAGACGTCGAGCCTACGTCCCATGTGCTCGATCTGGCGACACCGCTCAGGGAAGACACGGTCATGGAATGGATCACCCGAGAAGACGCCCTCGAAAACGCCCCGCAGGAAGAGGACGGCTTTTTCGTCGTACCTCAAGTAATAGAGGATTAAGGAGATACTTGAATGGAACTCCCGTTTTTATCGATAGGGGAAGCATCCAGACTTATAAAGAAAGGGGAAATCTCCCCTGCGGAGCTTACGGAATCCGTACTCGACAGGATAACGAGGCTCGACGGAGAGCTCAATACATATATAACCGTGATGGGAGAAAAGGCGATGGAGGCGGCGAGGACCGCCGAGAAGGAGATCGCTTCCGGCTCATACCGCGGCCCGCTTCACGGCATACCCATTGGGCTCAAGGACATATTCGTCATGAAGGGCGTCCCTGCCACGTGCGGATCGAAGATGCTCGAAAATTTTCTTCCCCCATACGACGCGACCGTAACGAAAAAGATCGTGGATGCGGGAGCGGTAGTCATGGGGAAGAACAACATGGACGAGTTCGCTATGGGCTCGTCGACCGAATCCTCATATTTCGGTCCGACGAAGAACCCGTGGGATACGGGCAGGGTGCCGGGGGGCTCGAGCGGCGGTTCGGCCGCGGCCACGGCCGCCTCGCTCTGTCTCGGCTCGATAGGGACGGACACCGGCGGCTCGATACGGCAGCCGGCTTCGTTTTGCGGAGTGGTCGGCATGAAACCCACATACGGGCGCGTGAGCAGGTTCGGCATGATAGCTTTCGCCTCGTCGCTCGATCAGGCGGGACCGATAACGAAAACGGTAGAAGACACGGCCATAATACTGAACGCCATATCGGGGCACGACCCGATGGACTCCACGTGCATCAATACACAGGCGCCCGATTATACACTCAGCCTGAGAGACGAGATAAAGGGAGTGAAGGTGGGAGTGCCGAGGGAGTATTTCATCCCCGGAATGGACAGAGAGGTCGAGGAGGCGGCGAAGAAGGCGATCGCGCTCGTCGAGGACCTGGGAGGGGAGATCGTCGAAATATCTCTCCCGCACACGGAATACGCCGTTGTCACCTACTACATCATCGCTCCATCCGAGGCGAGCTCGAACCTCGCCCGTTACGACGGGGTCAGATACGGATACAGGACCGCTAACGCGGAAACGCTCCGCGACATGTACTTCAAGACGCGTGCAGAAGGGTTCGGGAGCGAGGTCAAAAGAAGGATAATGCTCGGAACCTACGCGCTATCGGCCGGATACTACGACGCCTATTATCTGAAGGCGCAGAGAGTGAGGACGCTCATTAAAAAAGATTTCGACGACGCCTTCAAAAAAGTGGACGTCATAATGGCCCCGACCGCGCCGGAGGTCGCGTTCAGGTTGGGCGAAAAAACGGGCGACCCGATAAAGATGTATCTCTCGGACGTGCTCACGATACCGTGCAACATAGCCGGACTCCCCGGTGTATCCGTCCCCTGCGGGTTCTCATCGGACGGGCTGCCGATAGGTATCCAGGTGCTCGGGAAGCCTTTCGACGAAGGCTCCGTCATACACGTAGCGCACGCCTACGAGCAGCGCGCAGGCTGGAGGGACAGGAGGCCGGATATTTAGGAAGTCCGCGAGCCGATGAATTTATTTCGCCAGGGATTTGCGCGATGGGGTAGAATTAAGCAAGGGAGACATTCATGATGACCAATAAGAAGAAGGTGTGCATGATATGCGGGAAGCCGTCCGAAGCCTCGATCTGCGATGAGTGCAAGGCTAAGATACAGGGGGAGGCCGTCGGGGAGAAGCAGAAAGTGGAGAAGCAGGTAAAGGTCGGCTCGGAAGTGGAGAAGGACAAGATAGTGAAGAAGCGTATGGAGAAAAAGTAAGGAGGCGTTTTCGATTCGGAGGAAGGAAAAAATAATCAAATTTTCAATTTATCGCTGATCCCAGATCGAGAGAGCGCGTTTGTAGGTCTTGCTCTTCGAATATCCCGTTTCATCCGACACTTTTTTCACCGCATCTTTCAAACTGAGTCCTTTGTTTTTGCAGGAGCTCAGCATCGTGTCCACATCTTCCGTATCGGCTTCTCCGCTTTCAGAAGAAGCGCCCGCGACGACAATAGTGACCTCGCCTTTTATCCCGCTCCTCTTTTCGAGCGCTTCGAGAACCGTAGAAACCCTGCCCCTGAGCGTCTCCTCGTAGAGCTTCGTCATCTCGCGGCAGACGGATATATTGCGGTCTCCGAATACTTCCAGTATAGCGCCGAGTGTCTTCACGACCCTGTTGGGGGATTCGTAGAACACGAGCGTCTCGGGATAACCCTTTATGCGCGCGAGGAAATCGGTCAGATGCTTTTTCGTCCTGGGAGGGAAGCCGAAGAAGGCGAAGGCCGACGTGGGTAGGCCGGATACGCTCAGCGCGGATACGGCGGCTGACGGACCTGGTATGGAGAGAACGTCGATACCGTTTTCTGACGCGAGCTCGACGAGCCTGTAACCCGGATCCGAGACCGAGGGAGTGCCCGCGTCCGAGACGAGCGCTATGCTCTTCCCCTCCATGAGGAGTGAAACGAGCTCTTTCGATTTTTCGAGCTCGTTGTGCTCGTGATAGCTGACGAGCGGCTTCTCGATGCCGTAACGCACGAGGAGCTTTCTCGTCGTCCTCGTGTCCTCACAGGCGATAAGATCAACTTCCTTAAGCGTACGCAGCGCGCGAAGCGTTATGTCTTCGAGGTTTCCGATAGGGGTCGAAACGATGTAAAGCTTTCCGCTCATCTTATCCGAGGATAAACAACCGCCGGGTAATCAATATTCTCGTTTACGTTTTATACCGCGTCAACCCCTGACGCATTCCGGGGATCAGTATGTCCTGTTACAGAGGCGTCAATCCACGTTGCATCTCTGATGGGATTCGTAGTTAATGCATTTATCCTCGTCTTTCCCGCCGTCGACGCTGTCGGTCCCCGCGCCTCCGTCGAGGAAGTCTTCACCGTCGTTCCCTTCGAGGTAGTCATCCCCGTCGCCGCCGTAAACGACGTCGTTATCTCTTCCCCCTCTGAGGTCATCGTTCCCTGCGTCGCCGTATATAATGTCCTGACCCGGTCCTCCCGTGATGGTGTCGTCCCCGTCTCCCCCGCAGATCACGTCATCGCCGTCGAACCCTTTTATAGTGTCGTTTCCGCCGAGGCCCGCTATGACGTCGGGACCGAGAGACCCGTTTATCGTGTCGTTCTTGTCCGTGCCTACGATAGTCGGCGTTTTACCCTGGCACGTCGGAGGAGCCTGCTGCGGGGCGGGCGCGGCGTACGAATTCAAGGCAAGAATCGATATAGCTAATAAAGCGGCAATACTCGCTATTGTCTTCATATCATCCCTCCCTAACTCTTTGATATAATTTCAATTAAAATACCGGCGGCAAGAAAAGTCAAGCGGATATAAAGTTATTACGAATATTAAAATCCAGGGGCTACGCCCGGAAGAGAGGGGAAGAGCCGCTGACCATGGTGATTCCATTACTCGGCCGTTACCGGTTGTCAGACCTTTTCAGCTCGTCCAGAATCCGGGCGGTCTCCGGATCGTCAGGCGACATCTCGACCAGTTGCTCCGCGTATCCCAACGCGGCGGGGATGTCTCCGTTAGCTCGGTTGAAAGTAATGAGCGCGTATAAGACTTCACGGTCAGAAGGGCGGCGTTTATGGGCTTCCTCCAGCACACGTATAGATTCGGATTTCCTGCCCGCGTCATTGAGAGCCACGGCATAGACATAGCTGTAACGGATATTTCCGGGGCTTAACTTGACAGATTGCTCAAGCGCGTTCATAGCTTCCGGTATTCTATTCTGTCTCACGAGCAGCAATCCGAGCGCATGGTACACGTCGCCGTTCCACGGCGATATTCCGAGAGCGCTTCGGAGAAGAGATTCCGCTTCCGTATCCCTCCCTTCCGCCCTGTAGAGGTCGGCAAGATTTACGTAGGCCGGCATGAAGGACGGCTCGAGCTTGATAGCGGCATCGTACGAGTCCTCGGCTTCCGGAAACCGTCCGAGCTCGGCGTAAAGGTTGCCCAGGTTCAGATGCGATTCGGGACGGTCGGCGTTCGTCATCTGAGACGATATATATTCCGATACGGCTTTATTGAGAGTCTCATGCTGTTGGGCAGTCAAATTTTCAGAAGGCACTCCCGCTATGACCGTCACGGCTTTCATCCTTACGGCGCGGACGGGATCGCCGAGCATGCCGTAGGCGAGTTTGAGTTTCGTCTCAGGAGGAGTCGACTGAAGGGCGTCGAGCGCTGCTCCCCTTATGAGCGGATCGCCGTTCTTAAGTCCTGTTTCCAATGCTCCGACAGAGAATGGGCTCAGATATCCTCCAAGCTCCGAAAGAGCAGTAGCCCTTGCGATCGAGGGCGCGTTCTCATCGTCCGCGAGCTTTACGAGCAGCCCTTCTGCCTCAGTCTTGCCATTACGCGCGGCATAAAGTGTTTCACCATAGTTCTGATAACCTTTATATTCCCCTCTTTCCCATCCGTTTATCTCCGATACCGCCCATTCGGGAGTGCGGTCGGTATGACACTTGCTGCAAGCGTTGGGTGTGCCGATCTCGACGGTGAGATCGGGTCTCGGGATTCTTATGCCGTGGTCGCGCCGTGCGTCTATGACCATATAATTCGTCTCAGGCATGTGGCACGAGACACATTTTGAACCGGCAGACGACTGCTTGTGATGATGGTGTGAGGGTGTATCGTATTTTTCCGCCATGTGGCAGCCATCACACAACTGATTTCCTTCTTCCTTCAGCTTCAAACTGTGCGGGTTGTGACAGTCAGTGCACGTTACCCCTTTTTGGTACATTTTGCTCTGAATGAATGAGCCCCATTCGTAATCCTCGGCCTCTATCTGTCCGTCCGGATGATAAACGCCTTCTTCGAGAAGCGCAGGCATATGGGTATCGAGGAGGCTCTTCCCGTATTCGTAATCGTACGATATAGCGCTCCTCCGCGAATGACAGCGGGAGCAAGCCTCTATCTCCGTATGAGATTCAAGGGGTTTGCTCCTCACCGCGTTTCCCGATTCCCCGTCGATCTTCCAGTTTACGCCTTTCCTCCCGTCGAAACTCACGAGGAGTCCCATGTTCGGAAATTCATCGGAATTCTTTCGCTCCGCCCATTTTACGTGCTCCGATCCGGGGCCGTGGCACGCCTCGCAGGAAACGTCGATCTCGGACCACGTCGTCTTGAACGTATTGGTTTCAAGATCGTAATTCCTCTTCAGGTCCGTCGAATGGCATTCGGCGCACATAAAGTTCCAGTTTTGATCGAGACCCGTCCAATGAATTGTATCCGCGTGCGTAATCTTCCCATCAGGGTAAAGATGGAACCATTTCTGTCCGCCGTCTTCCCGCGGCCTGCTGTCCCATGCGATGCCGAGAGCCTGAAGACGGCCGTCGGGAAACTCTATCAGGTATTGCTGCAGCGGATAGACGCCGAACGTGTATTTTATCTCGTAGTCATGGAGCTCACCGTCGGGACCGTCCGTTCGTACCATGAATCCGCCGTCCCGCTTATAGAACTCGGACTTGAGACCGTAATAATCGAATTCCGTATTGCCGAAGTTCCCGAGAACCGTCCCGTCATGCGCTTCCTGCATGGCGAGGTCGTGGTGCGAACCCAGCCATAATCCATACTCGGGCTTATGACACCCCGCGCAAGTCTTGCTCCCGACAAATTGAGGAGAACCCGGTTTTTGTTTATCAACAGGAGACACTATAGACTTACGGTAGAAATATCCGAGTACGACTATTATGACTGCAGCAAATATAAAATAAACCGCCGGCCTGAGATTCATCCTTCTATCATAAGCCTAATACATGCAACATTTCCAGAATATTAATATCGGGGCGAGCTATTTTTCGAATTTAAAGATGCGTTTCCAGTCACGCTTCATGCTTATGACGACCCACCCGTTCTTCTTCGCCTCGTCCATCAGCGACTGAGAGAACGTGCCGACATCGGTGTCAGGAAGGCCCCCAGCGGGACCGTAAGCGTACTCCCGGACGGCGTCGTCGTGGTAAACGAGCATCATCAAACGCATACCGCCGCCTGCCTGTGTCCACTCCAGCATCTCACGGTCGCCGGTCGAATTGCCGAAAGCGGCATACGGACGCTTGCCGATAAAGAGGTTAATGCCCACCGCCTTGCCCGCCTTATCATCGATGAAGAACACCTTGGGCTCGCGCAAAAGTACGGGTTTGCCGTCCCTGTATTCGTATTTCGTCAGCACGCTCGATCCCACGACCTGCTCAGGCGGTATCCCGTATACGCGCTGACTGTACGTCCGCACGAACTCCTGGCCTCCGCCCGTGACGATATACGTCCTGAAACCATTGGCACGCAAATAATCCATGACCTCGATCATCGGTTGATAAACAAGCTCGGTGTAGGGCCTCCGCCAGCGCGGGTCTTTAGCCGTCGAAAACCACTTGTTTACTATCTCGAGGAAATCCTGGGTGCTCATGCCCGTATGCGTCGCGGCGATAATGCTCTCCCAGTCGGATTCGCCGAACTTCGATATCGCTTCCTTATCTCCCGAGATGACCGATTTGAAGGGCTCCTCGTTCTTCCATTCCGGGTGCAGGGGGGCGAGCTCGCGTATCCTGTCGAGAGCAAAAACGGCCTGCACATAAAGGGGGTGGGACACCCAAGTAGTGCCGTCCTGATCGAATGTGGCGATCCTGTCCTCGGGAGGAACGTAATTCGGCCCGCCCTGTTTAGTGACTTCGGCGACAAACGCGATAATACTCTCCTTGGCAGGCCCGTCGTTCCAGGAAGGAAGCGGGTCTGTCTGCGCTACCGCCGAAGCGCCGTACAGCATTAACACAACCAGAACGGCAGCCAGCATACGTCCGGGCCGGATACGTGTTATGAACGCCGATACGGGCATCGTTTGACTATTCCTTACGCTATTCCTCATATCTATCACCCCGTGAAGCCGAATTTCCTATTAATCACGCTCCGCAACATCAAGGCGGGCGACACCCATCCATTGAGTCTCTTTGTGACGCATGCTCCACATTATAGTTCGGGCCTTCCTTTTTTATTAGCGGGCGCTATTATCAAATAGCGCCCGTATTTATTTAAGGTTACTTGGCCATGGATTCCGAGGCTTTATCTATTTGATTCTTCACGGCTTCGAGATTGAAGCTCGCTCCCTTCTGCATGGGCGGAAAGTCGATGGCTGTTTTCGCTAACTTGGCCACCTCCTGCTGCACGAACACGAAACGCCAGAATTCGTATGCAAACCAGTTATAGAATCCCAACGACCCGCTCGCACCGCTCGGCATTCCCGTCCTCTCGAAGGGGTCCAGACGAAGATTGGTAAGGATCGGCCAATCGACTTTTACCGTAGAGCCGAGCCAGCCGTCCGGCTGATCCGTAAAGCGGTATTTAAAGTCGTTGATACGCACCGCGCTCAGCGTGCTCTCGGTGAAATAGAATATCTCGTTCCGCTTCGACGGACCCTTGCCTGTAATGAGGTCCATCTGATTGTAGCCGTCCAGGTACACCTTGTACGTGCTGTCACCCATCTTCTTCCCCTTGAGAAGCTCGGACGTGATATCCGGGTTACCGGCCGCCGCAACGAGGGTCGGGAACCAGTCGAGCCCGGATATGATGCTGTTTTCGACCTTGCCGGCGGGTACTTTACCGGACCAGCGGATCAGTGCGGGGACACGGAAGCCGCCTTCGAGTGCGGTCCCCTTACCGCCTGCGAACGGGGTCTGGCCGCCGTCGGGCCATGTAAAGTTTTCAGCGCCGTTGTCAGTTGTGAAGACGATGACCGTATTATCATCGAGCCCGTTGTCCTTGACGTATTTCAGGACCGAGCCCACTATGTCGTCAAGCTGCGCCATTCCAGCTTCCTCTATCGACCAGCCGTTCTCGGGCGTGCGCATCGCTTCATATTTATCGGAAAGGTGCGTCACGACATGCATACGGGTCGGGTTCAGCCACACGAAGAAAGGCTTGCCGTCATTGCGGGCTTTGTCCATAAACTTTACGGTGTAGTCGAGTATTTCGTCGTCCACGGTTTTCATGCGCTCGGGACATAGCTCACCGGCGTCCTCTATCTTCTGCCTGCCTATTTTCCCCCATCGCGGCTGAACGGTCGCGTCGTCCGTGGCGGTAGCCCAGCTATGTATCATGTTGCGGGGACCTACCTTGTCTCTCAGCTCCTGCGGATAGTTTCTGTGGCAGGGGTCCTCCATCGCATCCAGGTGATAGAGGTAGCCGAAGAACTCGTCGAAACCGTGCACCGTGGGAAGAAACTGATTCAGGTCTCCCAGGTGGTTCTTCCCGAACTGGCCCGTAGCGTATCCCATCGACTTGAGAACCGTGGCTATAGTGACTGCCTGTGCCGGAATGCCTATGGGAGAGCCAGCCTGTCCTACGGTAGTCAGTCCCGTGCGGATCGGCAGCTCACCCGTGATGAAATTCGCCCGGCCGGCCGTGCAGCTCGCCTCCGCGTAGTAATCCGTGAACCGCATGCCCTCAGAGGCTAATTTATCGAGGTTTGGCGTCCTGCCCGCCATGATGCCCTGATTGTATGCGCCTATGTTGAACCAGCCGATGTCATCTCCCATTATTACGATGATGTTCGGCTTCTTTTCCTGAGCCGCCGCCTGACCACAGATACCGCCCAGGGCGGCCAACATAACACATAATGCAGAAATGAACGCTCTGTTTGTTGACAACATCTTGCCTTACCCCCTTAGATTATTTGAAAATCTCAAAAGGATTCTTGGAGAGCCGGAAGCGCTATTGTATATGCATCTCCTCTTTCCCATACTCTATAATGACTCGACAGAAATGTCCATCCGGATTTTGCGTTATCGCTCAAGTCCTCCGCAGATAAGGGGTTATAGATGGTAATGGATTAGAGACAGAGAGCCGGGAGAACAGGACGGCTCACCGCATTTATGTTCACGCGGATAGGTATCCACCGTTTCATTAACACTTTTCAGAATTGGAACCCGATCCCGATCTGCGGGCCGTACATCCACGCGTCCCATAAGAAGCGGTTGTTCCCGCTGCCGTTAGAGTATTTATCGTATAGCGCTCTATAGCCGATTATAGGGGTTATCTTGTACCAGGGCAGCTCATAGCCGATATACCCGGCGATATTCCAGGATATGTCGGACGAGAAGCCGAGACCGAACCCGCCTACATCGCTCCTGACCTGTATAAAGAATTTATTTATTGCCAGATTGACACGGCCGCCCGCGATAAAATCGAACCAGTCTTGGCTTCCGCTGAACTGCGGATTTTGACCCAGCGGACCTTTCAGGTCTATATCGTCTTCCAGCCACCAGTAGCGCCCTCCCCCGATAAGATCGAGTGTAAACGAAGTGTTTACCTTTTTTTTCTCATTCGGCGAACCGTTTCCCAAAGGCCACGTACCTACCCTGTAAAACCCACCGAATTCGCCGAGAAAGAACTGACTTACGTTCTTGACTTTTAAGGTACGGTCCCTTATCAGCGTCACGTTTTTCGTCAGAGATATTTTAGAATATGTGGCGTCGATAAAAAACCCGAACCTGTCCCTCCACGCCTCCATGTGCACCTCGGCCGCGAAATCCAGGTTCTCGAATATTTCGGAAAAGGAAACATCCGCATCCACAGTGCGGCCCTTTACCCCCACCTTCCCGTTAATCCCCATCATCCAGAGATAAGGAATGATAGTGAACTGCCATTTATTCGACGGAGCTTCGATGTAGGTTGTTTCGGCACCCGCGTCTTCCGCCGCCAGGAGGAGATTTTCACCGGCCGCATCGGCTTCGGCATCGTTTTTGTCTTCGAATACGACTTCGTATGACGGAGTAAGCATAGAACCGCTTACACCCGCCGAAGAGTCGCCGCGCTCGTGCATGCATAAGGTGCTACACTGGCTGTATGCCGGCTTAGCGGGCAGGGAGAACGCCAAAAGAGCCATGAAAAAGAATGTAAATACAGACTTATCTGCACGTGACGTGCTCATCTCCACCTTCCTTCAGAACGGCAAATCGACATTCCGAACCCGAGCGCACCGTCCGACCTGCACGCTCCCGGCCGGCTGATTGAACCTATTCGCTCGCCTTATTATTCCGCTGGCCCATTTCCCTGAGCATCTTTTCATCAGCCGGGGTGAGCTTAGACGGCTCGAGCTTTACAGTCAGTTTATCGAGCCTCCCGGTGAATCTAAATGGCACTTGATAATCCCGGTCGTCCACCGGGGTCCCGGTGTCCGCCCCTACGTCGAAAGTCTCGTCCCACTGGACGATAAACGGAATCGTGTGCTCCATTTTTTGACTGACGACTTCCTTACCATCCACTTTAAGCACCCCCGTCCCGCCCTGCCCGATCCCGCTCATATTATTAAACGCCAGGGTCGCGAAACCCAGGCCGTCATACTTGAACTCAAATTCGAGCGTATGCCTGCCGGGCGAGAGCGTCTCCTGACCTTCCCAGCGGACCCGTTTAAGATTAAATAGATTCCATACGAAAACGGGCTTATTTTTCAACACGTAAAACCCGAAGCCGCCGAACCTGCCTCCCTCGGTCAACAATATACCCTCGGCACCGCTCTGAGGTATATCCACTTCCGCCGTGATCGTGTAGGACGTATTGAGAAAGCTTGGCGCGTCGCCATGAGGAATCCCCGTCAGTTCGCCCGAGTATGTGAAAACGCTTCTTCCCGCCGTAATGTTAGGCCTCGGCGCGACGAAACGCGTGGCCACCGAAGCATCCAGGGGAAGGACTTCGTACTTCTCCGCCTCCTGCCAGAATAGCTTCTGCATCTCTTTCAGCTTTTCCGGATTCTGCGCAGCCACGTCGTCATTCTGAGTCCAGTCCTTTGTGAGATCGTAGAGCTCCCACTTGTAAGCGTGGGCAGGGTCCTGCGTAACGGAACCCGCTACGTCCCATGGAGCCCTCGTCGGAACGGTGCCGGCGATCCATCCGTCGTGATAGATCCCGTGTACACCAAACATCTCGAAGTACTGAGTATGGTGTGTCGAGGGAGCTTGGGCGTTGGACTTGTCGAACGTGTAGGCCATGCTCACACCCTCAATAGGCTTCTGAGGTATCCCGTCTACAGTCTCGGGGGCCTTGATCCCGGTGACTTCGAGGATCGTCGGCACAACGTCTATAACATGGAAGAACTGGTTCCTGATTCCTCCCGCGTCCGTGATATGACCGGGCCAGGCGACCGCCATGCCCTGACGTATGCCTCCGAAATAGTCGGGCACCTGCTTCGTCCATTTAAACGGCGTGTCGAAAGCCCACGTCCATCCTACCGCCATGTGCGGATAGGTCTGGTCGCTGCCCCAGACATCGTAGAAATACTTCAGCTGGTCTTCGAGCGGAATGCTAACACCATTCAAAGAAGCTACTTCGTTCGGTGTGCCGATCGGCGTCCCTTCGGCGCTCGACCCGTTATCGCCGCTTATATAAATGATGAGCGTGTTGTCGAGCTCCCCCATGTCCTCGACGGCCTGTATTACGCGGCCTATCTCGTGGTCTGTATAGGCAAGGTATGCCGCGTAGACCTCCGCCTGCTTGATGAACATCTTTTGCTCATCCGGTCTGAGCGCATCCCATTCCTTGAGCAGATCTTTCGGCCAGGGCGTGAGCTCAGCGTTTTGCGGAATTACGCCGAGCTTCTTCTGGTTGGCGAATATCTGGTCCCGGAGAGCATTCCATCCCTTATCGAACAAATGCATATTGTGAATCTTATCGACCCACTCTTCGGTTGGATGGTGAGGGGCGTGCGTGCCGCCGGGGACGTAATAGACCAGAAACGGCTGAGTGGGGTTAATTTCCTTTACCTGCTTCATCCACTGTATGGCCTCATCAGCCATAGCAGTTGTAAGGTTCCAGTCCGGGCTGCCGACGTAGGGATATATCGGCGTCGTGTTGCGGAACAGGTTCGGCTGCCACTGGCTCGTGTCCCCGCCTACGAATCCGTAGAAGTATTCAAAGCCCATCCCTGTCGGCCATTGATCGAACGGGCCAAGCTGGCTTGCCTGATACGTGGGTGTGTTATGGTCTTTACCGAACCAGGAAGTGCTGTAGCCGTGCTCTTTCAGAATCTCGCCTATGGTTGCAGAATTTTCGGGGATGACGCTGTTATAGCCGGGGTAACCAGTCGATTGCTCGGAGACAACGCCAAAGCCTTCGGAATGATGGTTGCGGCCGGTAATTAATGCGGCGCGCGTCGGCGAGCACAATGAAGTCGAATGAAAATTTGTGTAGCGAAGACCCATATTCGCTATACGGTCGAGAGCGGGCGTCGGTATTACCCCGCCGAATGTGCCCGGGGCCGCGAAACCCACGTCGTCCGTCATGATAAGTAATATGTTGGGCGCGCCCTTGGGCGGTACGATTCGAGGCGGCCACCAGGGCTTCGACTGTGAGGCGTTCTCCTTAATTTCACCTCCGAAGGGCAGAGGAGGCGCCGGGAGCTGCTTGCCGTCGATCGTGCGGGTCGCGTCGGGAGAGCCTGGTACGCCGGTTATCTCCTGGGCCGCGAGAGATACGTCTGGGACCAGGATGAATGCCGACATAATTATGAAGAAAGACAGCACTAACGAATTATAAAAATTGGAAAGATTGTTCATGAATTTCTCCTTTGTGGTCTTGACTGCATACCGAACATAACTTTTGCACACGCTTTAACGCACAATCCGGAGCGACTGCTAAAGAGGCGGAGGTCCGCCGTCGTAGATAACCCTGGCTAGTATTTTATTCCCATCCTCGGTTATCACCGACTTTAGACCCCTGCCTGAAGCTAACTCCCTGCTTAAACAAAATCCCCTTCTCGGAATTAAGCAGGGTGTTCCCCATGACTGCGTCATGGTAATTAAGGGTATGGGCATAGTTGGTATTAAAAGTGTTTTGTACACTGCAATCCGCATTCGTCATTATTGTGGTGGGCGTGAACAACAACTCGGGTGATTCCGTCGCCTTCGGCATACGACCAATAAGCCAAACCCGTGGGTGTGAACAATGCAATCTATTGATAACATTTAAAGATTTCTCGTTGACGAATATCATTGATTATTGCATATACACTACCCTTTTCATTATAATGGGACGGCAATCACTGTCTATCCGAATTTTGCAATCTAATAAAATTTATGAAGAATGTTAATTAGAGGTGATAAGCTAGCAATGAAAACCGCAGAGCCACGGATTTTCTCTTCCGGTTCCGCCACAAGGCTGGAGACCCGGGAGGTCGATGATCTGGCGCAGTACATGAAACATGCGGACATCGAGCTGATACAGATCAGCCGGGCTCAATCCAATTCAAAGCTGACACAAGTCTCCTTCGACAATGTAAATCTTCAGGTAGGGCACTATGGAGCCGCCTATATATCGAACGCCACTACAGACAAAAAGAGGAGCGGGCTGGTCTTCAAAACCAACAGGGATTTTCCGACTACATGCAACGGTTACGGTATAGACAGCAAATCGTTCATGTACTATGGTGAGAATTCGGAGCATCTGGCCATTAACAAAGGCCCGTGCAGATGGATATACATATCTTTCAGGCCCGATTATCTGGAGGAATCCCTCCTCGAACCGCTCCGCGCAAAGCTGGATGCCCGGAGAAACCAATCTTCATGTTTGAGATGTCAGGAACAGCTCCTTCTCGATTCCTTTTACGCGATCGTAAATGAAATAAGCGAGCTAGTAAACTCAAGCCCGCTGATATTCCAGAATACGGATATCATCAAGGGAATGGAGTGGTCCCTCCTCGATTCCCAGATGCTAGTTATGAGCAATGCCTTGAACTCTTCCGCGAAGAATATGGAAAGGAGTAAAAAATCCCGCGAGTCGATAATCAGGCAGTCGATAGATTTCTTGAAATCCAATTCCTATGAACCCATACACGTGCTCGACCTCTGTAACGCGCTCAATGTAGGGCTTAGGACGCTCTATTACGCATACCGCGAATACTACGGCATCAGCCCGGTAAGGCATTTGCGGCTTCTCCGATATGCGAAGGCGAGAAGAGACCTTATTAAATCGAACCGGGACCGAACGACCGTCACCGATATCGCGGCCAAATGGCATTTCTGGCACTTCGGGAGGTTCTCGGTCGAATATAAAGCCCTCTACGGCGAGTCGCCGTCTGAAACATTGAACAAAGGTATGGGAGCCTGACACATCTCATGACTTACTTGCCCGTTAAAAGAAGGCCTGCCGCCTTCAGCAGTGAGGCGGCAGGCTTTTATTAAAGGAGGTGATGAGAGTTGTTATCTTTCCAGCTAGAAATACGCCTGGAGCTGAGCCCTGAATATATTCTCGTCTATATCGGAAGCGCCTTCGGTAAACGTATTCCTAATGAACGAGTAATCGAGCTGTATCTTCCACCTGTGGTCGTGCGACATATAATAGTTTAGACCCGGCGTAAGCGCCCACTGCGTTTTCGACACGCTCGTGTCCGCGGGAACGACCGAGGAAGAGGTGTCATAGTCGATAAACGAGAACCTGCCCGCCAGCTCGACCGTCTTCGGGACAAAGAAAACGCCGCCCTGGACGTTGAAGCCCTGGTCGTACGCCGTATCCTGGGGACCGGTCTCGGGGGCGAGCCATCTTCCAACGTATTCCCCCTCTATGTTGAAGAAGGACGTCTTGAAGTTGAGGTCGCCTGTAAGGGTCGTAAAATTCGACTGCGGGAAGCCCAATTCCTCAATCCTGTCGCATACCGCGCCGTTGGGGGACTTTCTCGCGCAGTCGAGTCCGGGCAGTGCGGCAATAGCGGCCCCCACCGCGAAGGTCGGCTTTTTCGCGAAGTTAGGCACGATCTCGTAAGCCTTGGCCGTGGGGAACTGGGAGTTCGCATCGAACTTGTAGTCTTCCCCTCCGAGACCGAATTGTATCCTGCCCGCGTATAACAGATTCGAATCGACGCTCGTGCCGTTGATGCCGTCCCCGTTAAACACGCCCGCCGAATAGGAGAAATGGTTATCGGCGCCGAGCCCTCCCGATACCGACGTGCCCCTTTCTCTTTCGAGGGTGAACTCGTCATACACTATCGATCTCTCGACGAGCTGGAGGGAGGTCGATGAGTTAAGCTCTTCCCTGTAGAAGGGGACCTTGAACTGACCGATCCTGGGTGCGGCCTCCTTTTGATACGCGGCGGTAAAATACGCGTCCTTCAAGAGCTGGCTGCTCGCCGGGTCTATCATCAAATAGTAGAGGAACCACGGTCTGAACGCGTACCCGTCGAACCTCAACTGGAGTCTCCTTATCCGGAAATTCGTCGCGACCAGCTCATCGTCGGTATCGTTGATCGAGAACTGGGTCTGGGCATTGACCCTGAACCTCAGCTTGAAGTTCCCGTCACCTGATTGAAACGTGAACCCCTTGTCGTACTTGGCCAGGAAATTGTTATACCAGGCGTCCTTGTCGACCGTCTCCTGCTTCGTCTTGATCTCGGCTATCTTCTCCTGATCGGCCGCCCTCTCGGTCTGCAGGCTTTCTATTTGTTTCTTCAGCTCCTCGATCTGCTTCTGGTTCTGGAGCTGAATAATCTCGATCTGCTTCTTTAGCTCTTCTATCTGCTGCTTCGTCGACTGTGCGAACGAGCTCGCAGGGCTGAGAAGTATCAGGAGCAGAATTGCCACCGCCTCCGTGTTTCTAATGACCCTACTTATCATCTTACTGATCCTCCTTAAAAGTTTTTTGTGGCCGGCAGGTCATTTTATGAACTGGCCGCCGGCTGATTTTATATCCGGTCTTTTGTACCTCGAATACCTGGCGCTCCTTACGTTCTTGAGCCCGTCGACTAAGGGCACGCCGAGGGCCTTTGAGAGCCCGCGCCTGAGCGGCTCGAGCTTTTCCCTGAATACCCTCAGCCCTTTGACATAGGCGGCGGGGTTGTTCTGCCACAAGAGGAAGTTATCGAACACCCTCCTGAGCTTCTCCCTTACTTCGGACGACTCGAAGCTCCAGTTATAGTCCCCTTCGATCGGATAAAAGGTTTGAAAGAAGAGGAGCTGCTTTATTACCGTCCGGTGGTCTTCGACATAATCGAGGTCGAAGAACCCGGTCCGCACCCAGCTGTAACCGCTCCCGAAGCTCTCGGCGAAATTGTCTTCGAGCCCAAGCTTCTTTCCCGCTATAAACGCCAGGTTTACGTACACGTACGCCGCCTCGGGCGTGAAATATCCGTGCTCGTGAAATCCCTCCTCCAGACGGCTGAGACTGCTCACGAAGTAAAGCCCGCTGTATTTCTTCGCGAAGCCCGACCCCGGGAGCGTATCCAAATCCAGCTCCCCTATGTCAGCGATCCCGACGAGCGATTTCCTGATGTTCTCCCATTCCCGTTTTGCTATCCTGACCGTATCTT
>JRYK01000457.1_pt1 | contig 16512 bp, 18 predicted proteins | sample 235381 | NCBI WGS metagenome assembly JRYK01 (sample SAMN03074220, study PRJNA261476) | activated sludge metagenome | biome: Wastewater Treatment Plant; feature: Wastewater; material: Activated sludge; isolation source: activated biomass of a wastewaster treatment plant treating hydrocarbon... ... | reverse complement strand
GGGGCGTGGCCCCGGCGGCCGTGCGGGGCCCGGTCGGCGCCCCGCGCGCCGCTCAGGCGGTGTCCGGGAAGCGGGCGACGCCGCCGTGCGAGGCCGACCACTCGGCCGGCTGGTGGAGGAATTTCTCCACTTCCGTGAGCGTCCGGGTGTCGAAGTACTTGTACTTCTTCGCCACCTCCAGGACGTCCCACCAGGTCGCGAGGCTGTGGAGCTTGACGTCGAGGTCGGCGAGGATCCGGTCGCTCTCCTCGAAGATCGAGTAGTAGAAGATCACGAACACGTGGTCGACGCGCGCCCCGGCCGCGCGCAGCGCCTGGCAGAAGTTGATCTTGCTGCGCCCGTCGGTGGTGAGGTCCTCCACCAGCAGCGCCCGCACCCCCTCGGGCAGGTGGCCCTCGATCTGCGCGTTGCGGCCGAAGCCTTTCGGCTTCTTGCGCACGTACTGCATCGGCAGCATCAGCGCCTCGGCGATCCAGGCCGCGAACGGGATGCCGGCCGTCTCCCCGCCGACGATCGTGTCGATCGACTCGAAGCCCACGTCGCGCAGGATCGTCGAGCCGGAGAAGTCCACCAGCGTGCGCCGCAGCCGCGGGTAGGAGATGATCTTGCGGCAGTCGATGTACACCGGGCTCGCCCAGCCCGAGGTGAAGATGAACGGCTTCTCCGCGTTGAAGAGCACCGCGTCGATCTCGAGCAGCATCTTGGCGGTGGTCTCGGCGATGAGCGTGCGGTCCGCGAAGCTGAAGGTGGTCATGAGAGTCCCGGGCGGTTGGCGGCGGCGCGCAGCATTGTACGGTTCCGCGGCGCTTCCTGGCGAACGCGCGCCCGCGGCGCCGGCCCCGCGGTGCGTCGGCCCCGTCCCCATGGCGGTGCGCGCGCCGGCCCGGTTATCATTCGCACCCTGCATCGGACCCCGCGGGCACGACCGGTCGCCCGGCGGTCCCGCGTGCGGAAGCAGGAGCAGGCGGGGCCGCGTCCACCGGGCCGAAGCGCGCGCAGGGCGCGGCGAAAACATCGTCCACGGTACGGCTATGGAGCGACGAGGAGCGCGGCCCGAACCGCTCTTCGCCGGTGTTCGTTTCACCGTTGTTTCGTTTAGGAGATCACAGTGATGACAGGCAAGGGACTGAAGCCGGCGGCGGCCGTCGCGTTCGCGCTCGCGCTGGTGGCGGGAGGCGCGCAGGCGCAGACGGCGAAGTACGTGGCGAAGATCGGGCATTTGGAAGCCCCCACCCAGCCGCGCCACAAGGCGCTCGAGAAGGTCGCGCAGCTCGTTAACGAGCGCACCAAGGGCGAGGTCGAGTTCAAGCTCTACCCCTCGTCCCAGCTCGGCAACGCCCGCCAGATGGTCGAGGGCGTGCAGTTCGGCTCCATCGAGGCGACGGTGATGCCGGCCGCGTTCCTCGGCGGGTTCAACCCGGCGGTGTCGATTCTCGACCTGCCCTACCTCTACCCGACCGACCGCGCGAAGTCGCAGAAGCTGCGTGACGGGCCGTTCGGCAAGGCGATCCTGCAGTCGTTCAACTCCAAGGGCTTCGTCGCGCTGACGCTCTGGCCCAACGGCCGCAAGAGCCTCACGTCCAACAAGGGGCTCGACTCCATCGATGCCTTCAAGGGGCAGAAGTTCCGCGTGATGGACTCCAAGATCCTGGTCGAGCAGTTCGCGAGCGTGGGCGCCTCGGCCATCCCGATCCAGTTCGGCGAGCTCTACACCGCGCTGCAGACCGGCGTCGTGGACGGACAGGAGAACCCGCTCGACACGATCACCACGATGAAGTTCCACGAGGTGCAGAAGAACCTGGTCGTGACCGAGCACGGGGCGATGGAGGACGTCGTGCTGTTCAACCCGAAGTGGTGGAACAGCCTGCCCGCCGGACACCGCGAGGTGATCGCGAAGGCCTTCGACGAGGTGCGCCCCGAGCTCGAGCGGATGAAGGACCAGGCGCAGACCGACGCGCTCGCCCTGGCCAAGACCGGCCATATTTCGGTGCGCGTCGCCGACGAGGCCGAGCGGGCCAGGCTGCGGGCGGCGATGTACCCGCGCGCGCGCGCCGCGTACCTCGAGCGCACCGGCGCCGAGGGCAAGAAGCTCATCGAGATCTACGAAGTGGAGTTCAAGAAGCTCTGAGTCTGCGCAACTCCCCCGCGCCGCGGCGCAGCCGCCGCGGCGCGGCCGGCGAAAAGGGGGAACGGCCGTGAACGCGGCGATGAGGGTCATCCGCGCGCTCGAGCGCTGGACGCTGACGGTGCTGCTGGTCGGGATGTCGCTCGGCTACGCCGGCCAGGTCGCGATCCGCGCGCTCTCGCCCGAGCTCGCGACGCGCACCTCGTGGGTCGAGGAGCTCACCGTGTTCGCGATGGTGTGGCTCGCGTTCCTCGGGCTGGGGATTGCGCTGGAGCGCGGGCGGCACGTGGCGATGGAGAGCTTCGTCGAGCGGTTTCCGCCCGCGCTGCACGAGTGGATGTTCCGGGTCATCAACCTGACCGGCCTCGCGTTCGTCGCCTACCTCGCCAAGCTCGGCTGGGACATCACCGTATTCGTGCGCGAGAGCGGGCAGATCAGCCCGGTGCTGGACGTCTCCATGGCGTGGCTGTACGGCGTGCTCCCGGTCGGCTTCGGGCTGCTCGCGCTGCGCTACCTGCTCGAGCTCGTGGGCTACAGCGACCGCTCGCGGCTGCGCGCCCAGAGCCACCTGGAGAGCTAGCGTGATCGTCCTCGCGCTGTTCGTGCTCGCGATCGCGATGCTGGTGCTCGGCTTCGAGATGCTGCTGGTGATGGGCGTGCCGGCGCTGCTCACCAAGTGGATCTTCTTCCGCGACCTGCCCGAGATCGTCGCGGTGCAGAAGATGCTCGGCGGGGTGCAGGTGGTGACGCTGCTCGCGATCCCGTTCTTCATCTTCGCCGCCGACATCATGTCGCACGGCCAGATCGCCTCGCGCCTGACCGACATGGTGCGCCGCCTGATCGGCCACTACAGCGGCGGCCTCGGCCACGCGACGGTGGTCTCGATGATGACCTTCGGCGCGATCAGCGGCTCGGCGCCGGCCACCGTCGCGGCGCTCGGGCGCCTGACCCACCCGGAGCTCGTCCGGGCGGGCTACCGCGAGAAGTTCACCCTCGGCCTGATCGCCTCCGCGGCCGAGTGCGCCCTGCTCATTCCGCCGAGCATCACGTTCATCATCTACGGCTGGCTGACCGGGACGTCGATCGCGGCGCTGTTCGCCGGTGGCCTCGTGGTGGGAATCGTGCTCGGCCTCGCCTTCATGGCGCAGGTGCAGCTGGAGACCTGGCGCACCGGCGCAAGGGCGGCCGACGCGCCCAAGCCGGGCGAGCGCTGGCTGGCGGTCAAGCGCGGGCTGCTCGGCATGTTCGTCGCCGGCCTGGTGCTGGTCGGCATCTACGCCGGCTTCTTCACCGCGACCGAGGCGGCGGCCGTGGCGGTGGTGCTCGCGCTCGTGGTCGAGCTCTTCGTCTACCGCTCGCTCAGCTTCCGGGACGTCGCCCGCATCGCCGAGGGAAGCGCGATCACGACCGTGGTGGTGTTCATCCTGCTCGCGATGGGGACGTTCCTGTCCACCTTCCTCACGCTCGCGGACGTGCACACGAAGATTCTCGCCTGGATCCAGGGCGCGGGCCTCAACTGGGTGGCGTTCCTGATGGTGGTGAACGTGATCCTGTTCGTGGCCGGCATGTTCGTCGACCCGAACTCGATCCTGCTGCTCTTCGTCCCGGTCCTGTTCCCGGTCGCGCAGGCGCTCGGGATCGACCCGGTGCACTTCGGCATGGTGGTCACGCTCAACATCTGCGTCGGCATGATCACGCCGCCGTTCGGGCTCGACCTCTTCGTCGCCTCCAGTACCCTGAGGCGGCCGGTCGACCTGATCATCGGCGGGATCTGGCCGTTCGTGCTGACCAACATCGTGGTGCTGCTCATCATCAGCTATGTGCCGCCGATCTCCACCGCGCTGCCGCGGCTCATCCTGTAGAGCGCCGCGAGCGCCCACGCAGGAGTGACGGATGACGGTCGCCCAGCCGCCCGCCGCACCGACCGGCTTCCCGGTCGGCAACGCCCCCTGCGTCGTGCGCGCCAACCGCGCGGTCAACGACCGCTACCGCCACCTCGTGCTCGAGGCGCCGCCCCCGCTCTGCCGCGCGACCCCGGGCCAGTTCTTCCACCTGCTGTGCCCGCCGTTCGTCGACAACGAACCTTATCTGCGCCGCCCGATGAGCGTGTATCGCGTCGCGCCGGAGGAGCAGGCGATCGAGTTCCTCTACAACGTCGTCGGCGCGGGGACGCGGTCGCTCGCGCGGCTCGTGGCCGGCGACACGATGAGCGTCATGGGCCCGCTCGGGACGGGCTTCACGATCGAGCCGGCGTACCGTCACATCCTGATGGTGGCGCGCGGCGTCGGGCTCGCGACCATGGCCCCGGTCGTGCCCTGGGCGTGCCGGCGCGGCATCCGCGTGACCGCGATCCTCTCGGCCCGCTCGCCGCAGGACCTGATGGAGCGCGAGTTCGCGCAGCGGGAAGACATCCGCGTGCATCCGGTGTTCGACCAGGACGGCACCTCCGCCGTCGGGCGGGTCGAGGCGCTGCTGCGCGGCATCCTCGACGCGGACCGTCCCGACGCGATGTTCACCTGCGGGTCCAACCGCCTGATGACGCTGCTCCAGCGGCTCGGCACCGAGTACGGCGTCTACGGCGAGATCGCGCTCGAGCAGCAGATGGCGTGCGGGCTGGGCGTGTGCCTGTGCTGCGTCCGCCCGATCCGGGTCGGCGGCGAGATCGAGCACCAGCGCGTGTGCTGCGAGGGCCCGGTGTTCGACCTCCAGCAGGTGGCCGGCACCTGGCGCCACGGCTGAGGGGCGGGGAGAACGGGAAATGGTCGACCTCTCGGTGCGGGTGGGCGCGCTCACGCTCAAGAATCCGGTGATGCCGGCCTCGGGCTGCTTCTCGCACGAGTTCGGCCAGGTGTTCGACCTCGGCCGGCTGGGCGCGCTCGTCACCAAGAGCGTGACGCCGAAGCTGCGCAAGGGAAACCCGATCCCGCGCGTGGCCGAGGTGTCGCAGGGCATGCTCAACTCGATCGGCATTCCGAGCAAGGGCATCGACCACTACGTGCGCGAGACCGTGCCGCTGTTCGCCGCCCATTCGTCGCCGCTCGTCGCGAGCGTGTCGGCCGACACGGTGGCGGAGTTCGCGCAGGCGACCGCCGCGCTCAGCGTGCCGGGGGTGGCGGTGATCGAGGCCAACATCTCGTGCCCGAACCTGGAGGCCGACGGGCACGCCTTCGCGATGTTGCCCGACACGACCTACGCCGCGGTGTCGGCCATCAAGCGCGCCACGCCGCTGCCGGTGTGGGCGAAGCTCACGCCCAACACCGGCGACATCAAGGCGATCGCGCTCGCGGCCGAGCGGGCGGGCGCCGACGCGCTCGTGGTGGCCAACACGATCCTCGGCATGACGATCGACGTGAACAGCTTCCGGCCGACGCTCGGCAACGTGATGGGCGGCCTCTCGGGCCCGGCGATCAAGCCGATCGCGCTGCGGCTCGTGTTCCAGTGCGCCGAGGTGGTGTCGATCCCGATCATCGGCTGCGGCGGCATCGCGCGCGGCGAGGACGTGGTCGAGTTCATGCTCGCCGGCGCGACCGCGGTGCAGGTGGGCACCGCCTCGTTCGTCCACGCCGACGCCATGATCCGCATCCTGGAGGAGCTGCAGGCGTTCTGCGAGGCGCGCGGGATCGGGCGCGTCGCGGATCTGGTCCACCGGGCGCGGGTCGAGCACGAACCGATCGAGTGGTAGGCCCGGGTGGGCAGCCTCGCGCCCTTCGACGCCGGCTACGCCGCGCTCGCCGAGTCGCTCTTCGCGCACGTGCGCTCGCTCAGCCGCGACGGCCGCGGCGTCACGCGCCCCTCCTACAGCGACGTGGAGACCGGGGTGCTCGCCTACCTCGAGCGGACCGCGCGGAGCGAGGGGATCGAGACCGCCTATGACGCCGCCGGCAACCTCTGGATGACGGTGGCCGGCGGCGCCCCGGACCGGCCGCGCGTCGTCACCGGCTCGCACGCCGACTCGGTGCCGAAGGGCGGCAACTACGACGGCCTCGCCGGGATCGTCGCGGGTCTCGTGTGCGCCATCCGGATGCGGCGCGAGGGCGCGACGCCCGGGCGCCCGTTCGCCACGGTGGCCTTCCGCGGCGAGGAGAGCGCGTGGTTCGGGAAGCCCTACCTCGGCTCGGCGGCGCTGCTCGGCAAGCTGACCGAGCAGGACCTCGCGCTCAAGCACCGCGACACCGGCTATCCGCTCATGTTCTACATGCGCGCGGCGGGTGCGGATCCGCAGCGCCTGACCCGCGGCGAGCCGCTCGTCGATCCGCGCTCGATCGCCGCCTACTTCGAGGTGCACATCGAGCAGGGGCCGGTGCTCGAGGACGCCGGCCGCCCGGTCGGGATCGTCACCGGGATCCGCGGCAACTTCCGCCATCGCGCCATTCGCTGCGCGGGGACCGCCGGCCACTCGGGCGCGGTGCCGAAGCGCATGCGCCAGGACGCGGTGTTCGCCGTCGCCGACCTGCTCTCGCGCGTCGAGGAGGCCTGGGACGAGTGGATGCAGGGCGGCCACGACCTGGTCGTCACGAGCGGCGTGCTCCACACCAACGCCGACACGCACGCGCCGTCGATCATCCCCGGCGAGGTCTGGTTCAGCCTCGAGGCGCGCAGCCAGTCGCAGGCGACCCTGGAGGGGTTCCGGCAGGCGATCGTGGCCGAGTGCGACTCGATCAGCGCGGCGCGCGGGGTGCAGTTCGAGTTCGACCCGCCGATCTTCTCCGCGCCGGCCACGATGGACCGCGCGCTGGTGGACGCGCTCGCCGGCGCCTGCGCCGCGCGCGGGCTGAGCTACATGCGCATCCCGAGCGGCGCCGGGCACGACGCGGCGCTGTTCGCCAACGCCGGGGTGCCGTCGGCGATGGTCTTCGTCCGCAACCAGCACGGCTCGCACAACCCGGACGAGGGCATGCGGCTCGACGACTTCATGCTGGCCACGGAGCTCCTCTACGAGGCGGTGAGCGCCGTGTGAGCGCGGCGCCGCGCACCGCGCGTGCCGGCGCCGCACCTTCTCCCGCTGCGGGGGTCCCCGGCCCGTTCAGACCGCCCAGCTGACCCCGCCCATGCCGCAGCGCAGCGGCACCGACGGGACGTAGAAGTCGGTCTGCGCGGCACGCCCGCCCGCGGCGCCCAGCGCGACGATCCAGGCGAGGAGCTCGACGGTGCCGCCGTCGCCGGCGGCGATCATCTTCTCGATCGTCAGCTCGCGCAGCACGCGCTGCGCGTCGCCGGTGCCGAGGAGCTCCAGGAACCAGCGGTCGAACTTCTCGTCGACGGCGAAATAGCGCGGGCCGCCGGGGTCGTGCGACAGGCCGCCGGTGGCCATGATCGCGACGCGCGCCTGCGCGGGCCAGGCGCGCACCGCGTCCGCGAGCACCGTGCCGAACTCGTAGCAGCGCTGCGGCTGCGGCAGCGGCGGCACCACGCAGTTCATGTGGATCGGGACGAGCGGCACGCCGTAGTCGGGCGTGAGGAACTTGAGCGGCACCGACCAGTTGTCGTCGAACTCCAGCCGGTCGGAGAAGGCGAGATTGAAGCCGCTGCGGCCCGCGTGCCGCACGATGTGCCGCGCCAGCTCGCGCTCGCCCGCGACCTCGTAGGGCGCGATGTTCACCCAGTCGCGGAACCACTCCGCCGGCCCGCGCCAGCGCGCGGCGGTGCCCACGCACCAGTCCGGGATGCTCTCCATCGGGAAGTTGAGCAGGTGGTCGTTCGCCACGCCGACGATCACGTCCGGCCGCGCGGCGCGCAGGCGCTCGCCCATCGCGGCGTAGCCGGCGCGCAGCGCGTCCTGCTCGTGCTGCGGCGCCTTGTCGAGCCAGCCGGTCGCGCCCGGCGCATGCGCCAGCGCGATGACGGAGACGATCGTGCCCATGTCAGGCCCTCTCCTTCAGCATCTTGTCGGCGTACAGCTGCGCCGCCTCGCTCTCGTTGTGGTTGTACCCGGCGCCCTTGAAGAGACGCGTCACCTGCGGCAGGAAGTACGGGTGCACCCCGAGCTCGCCCAGGCGCCGGATGTCGGCCTGGCGCAGCGCCGTCCGCTCCGCCTCCGACAGGCCGTAGTCGCGCATCAGGCCCTCGAGGTCGGTGCGGAAGCGCGCGCGCAGCGCGGCGTCGCGGCGCACCTCGAAGATCAACTTGTTGGCGGGCAGCGTCCTGTCGGTGTCCAGAATGCTCATGCGGCTTGCTCCCTCGCGCTTGCGCTTCCGCGCGCGGCGGCGTGCTCCCGCGCGCGGCGACCGGCGCCGCGGCTCCGCCGCGCGGGCCGGTCGGCCCCGATCGTACCGCGGTCCCGCTCCGGCGCGCAGGCTCGGCGCAGCGCCTTGACACCGCTCGCGCCGGGAACCTACGATCGAACGCGAGAAGACCGACCGACGCCGCGACCTCCGGTGACGCTGCCCCTCACGCTGAGCGAGAAGCTCGCGCCGCGCTCGAGCGCGCTCGTCGTGGTCGACATGCAGAACGACTTCTGCGCGCCGGGCGGGTACGTCGACCGCGTCATGGGCAAGGACGTGTCCGCCGCGGCCGCGGTAGCCGCGGCCAAAGACCGCCAGCAGGCCGCGGCGCGCGCGGCCGCCGTCCCGGTCGTGTGGCTGCGCGCGGACTACTCGCGCGCGCGCATTCCGGACTCGATGAAGGTCAAGCTCGCGGCGCGCGGCATCAGCGCGACCTGCTGCGCGCCGGGCACCTGGGGCGCGGACTGGTTCGCCGCCGCCCCCGCCGGCGACGAGGCGGTCGTCACCAAGCACACCTACAGCGGCTTCTCCGGCACCGACCTCGAGCGGCGACTCGCGGCGCTCGGCCGGCGCACGCTGGTGTTCAGCGGCGTGCAGACACAGGTCTGCGTCGAGTCGACGCTGCGCGACGCGCACTCGCTCGGCTACTTCTGCGTCGTGCCGGAGGACGCGGTCGGCTCGCACACCCCGGCCCTGCACCGGGCCACGCTCGACAACGTGCGCTTCCTCTTCGGCGACGTCTGCGCTGCGGCCGACGTCCTCGCGGCCTGGCGCGCGTGAGGACGGCGCCGGCGGCGCCGCCCTCGCCGCGGGCGAGCGGGCGCTTGCGCGCCCCGGCGGTCGGTGGGACCATCGTCCGCTCGTTGCGGAGGAAGACACCATGGAAGAGCTCGAGGCGCTCAGCCTGAAGGAGATTTCCGAGAGCGTGCGCGGCGCGGTGAAGCCGGTGCGCATCCTGTGGCAGACGCCCGACACCATCGCCTTCGTCGCGCGCGGGCGCAAGGGCCGCAGCGAGTTCCACAACGACCCGAGCGACGAGGTGATGTACATGATCAGCGGCACGATGAACCTGCACTACCTCACGCCCGGCGGCGAGGAGAAGATCCTCGTGCTGCGCGAGGGCGAGATCATGCACTGCCCGGCCGGCGTCCCGCACTCGCCGCGCTTCTCGCCGGACGCGTTCCTGCTCGTGCTCGAGCGCAAGCGCCGCCCCGAGGAGCTCGACCGCTTCGACTGGTACTGCGAGAAGTGCCGCACGCCGCTCTACCAGGCGGTGCGCAAGGTGCCCGACTACAACGAGGATCCGGTGTCGCGCGTCTACGAGGAGTTCTATTCGAGCGCGGAGAAGCGCACCTGCGGCAAGTGCGGTCACGTCGCGCAACGCCCGGCGTGACGGGGGAAGCCCGAGCGAGCCCACCATGCCCAAGCAGATCGTCACCTCCGCGCGCGCGCCGACCACCGGGTTCACCGACCCGTCCACGCCTTCGCCGCTCGCGCAGGCGATCCGGGCCGGCGACCTGCTCTTCGTCTCGGGTCAGGGACCGCTCGACCCCGCGACGCGCGAGGTCGTCTCGCCCGACATCCGCGCACAGACCCGGCAGACGCTCGCCAACCTGCAGAGCATCCTCGCGGCGGCCGGCCTCACGCTGGCCCAGGTCGTGAACATGCGCGTCGTGCTGCGCAACACCGAGGACTTCCCGGCGTTCAACGAGGCCTTCCGCGACTTCATGGCGGGCGAAAAGGTCACGCGCACCTGCATCGGCGGCACGCCCCATCGCAAGGGGGTGAACGTGGAGATCGACTGCGTCGCGACGTTCGTCTGAGGGCGCGTCGCCGCTCGCGGCGTGCCGCGCGGGCGCGGGGGTGCTACGGCTTCGCCGCGGCGATCGCGGCGTAGAGCTCCGGGCGCCGATCCTCGTAGAACGTCCACTTCCTCCGCGCCGCGCGGACGACCGCGGGGTCGAGATCCGCGTAGACGATCTGCTCCGCGGTTTCGCTCGCCTGGGCCAGCACCCGCCCCATCGGGTCGATGACCATGCTCAGGCCGTAATAGGGCTCGCCCGGAGCACCGCCGGCGTCGTAGCCCACCTTGTTGCAGGCGGCCACGTAGTACAGGTTCTGGATGGCGTGCGCGCGCAGGAGCACCTCCCACCAGGGCCGCGTCACCGCGACCGTGGCGACCGGCACGAAGAGCAGGTCCGCGCCGTTGAGCCCGATGCAGCGCGCGGGCTCGGCGAGGTTGCGCTCGTAGCAGATGATGATCCCGATGCGCAGGCCGAACGGCGTCTCGAACACCGGATACCCGAGGTCGCCGGGCTTGAAGTAGAACTGCTCGGAGCCGCCGGGGATGAGCTCGGTGGTGGGGATGCTCGACTTGCGATACTTGCCGATGATGCGCCCGTCGGGGCCGAGCACCACCGCCGCGTTGTAGTGGCCGCCGGCAGCGCGCTCGAAGAGGGGAAACACCACCACCGTGCCCGTCTCGCGCGCGACCCGCGCCATGCGGTTCACCGACGGGCCGGGCACCTCTTCGGCGCTGGCGAAGTGCCGCGCGTCGTTCTCGAAGGCCATGTAGACCGTCGTGCACAGCTCGGGGAAGCCGATGATCTTCGCCCCGTTGCCCGCGGCCTCGTAGGCCATGCGCTCGGCCTTCTCGAGGTTGCGCGCCTTGTCGATGCTGCCGCTGAACTGGGCCAGCGCCACCCTGACCATGAATGACCTCCGCGGGATGCGTGTCGTCTGGCGCGCATTCTTGCATGGACCCGATTCGCCGCTTCACGGCGGGCGCAGGCGCCACCCGGTCGCTCTCGAGTGCGCGCGGGGAGCGGAAGCGGGCGCGACGTGACGGACACGCGCGCCCCGATTGCCGCGGACGCCCGGGCCCCGGTGCTACCCGGGGAGACTCGCCGCCCTGAATTATCATGCCCGCAATGAGGACCTGCCCCGTGCCCCGGCTCGAGATGGCACTCGCGGCGTCCCGGACGCGCTCGCGCGTGCCGCACGCCGATATCACCGGCCGGCTCGCGCGCGCGCCGCGCGTCGACCCGCCCGGAACCGGCGCATGAGCTGGCGCGAGCTGTCGCCGGAGGCGCTCGAGCGCGAGTACTCGCCGCGCCTGCTGGTTCCCGAGCTGCAGCCCTACCTCGATCGCTACGCCGAGCTGAGCGCTGCGGCGCGCGCCGCGCTCGCGGTGGAGCGCGACCTCGCCTACGGCGCGAGCGCGGACGAGGTGCTCGATTTCTTCCCGGCCGCCGCGCCCGCGGCGCCGGTGCACGTCTTCATCCACGGCGGTTACTGGCGCCTGCTCAGCAAGGACGAGTCGGCGTTCCCCGCTCCCGCCTTCGTGCAGCGCGGCGCCTGCTTCGTGGCGCTGAATTACGCGCTCGCGCCCGCGGCGAGCCTCGACGAGATCGTGCGCCAGTGCCGCAGCGCGATCGCCTGGCTGTACCGCAACGCGCGCCGGCTCGGCGGCGACCCGGAGCGCATCCACGTCTCGGGCACCTCGGCGGGCGGACACCTGGTCGCCATGCTGCTCGCGGACGGCTGGCAGGCCGGGTTCGGCCTGCCGCGCGACGCGGTCAAGGGCGGATGCGCGGTGAGCGGGATCTTCGACCTCGAGCCGCTCCTCCGCTGCTCGATCAACGACACGCTGCGTCTCGACGCGGCCATGGCCCGGCGCAACAGCCCGCTCTTCCTGCCGCCGCGGCCCGGCGCCGCGCTCGCCGTCGTGTGGGGGGAAGTCGAGACCGGCGAATGGAAGCGGCAGAATCTGGAGTACGCTTCGGCCTGCGGCAGCGCGGGGATCGAGATCCCCGGCCGCAACCACTACGACGTGATCCTGGATCTCGCCGACGCGGGCTCGCGGCTCGGAGGGCTCGCGCTGGCGCAGATGGGACTGAATCCACCATAGGAGGAACAGCATGAAGAGAGCGCTCTCACTCGCCGCCGCGCTGGCCATCGCGCTCGCGGCGGCGCCCGCGGCGGGCGAGATCAAGATCGGGTTCATCGCCACGTTCTCGGGCCCCGGCGCCGCCCTCGGGCAGGACCTGTACGACGCCTTCATGCTCGGCATCGACCACGCGGGGGGCAAGCTCGGCGGCCAGACGGTGGAGGTGATCAAGGAGGACGACCAGCTCAAGCCCGAGGTCGGCGTGCAGATCGCGCGCAAGCTGATCGAGAAGGACCGGGTGCAGATCGTCACCGGGGTGATCTTCTCGAACGTGATGATGGCGATCCACAAGCCGATCACGGACGCCGGCATCTTCTTCATCGGCTCGAACGCCGGCCCGACGCCGCTCACCGGGAAGGGCTGCAGCCCCTATTTCTTCTCCACCTCGTGGAACAACGATTCGCTGCACGAGCCGATGGGCAAGCTCGCCACCGACCTCGGCTACAAGCGCGTCTACGTGCTCGCGCCCAACTACCAGGCCGGCAAGGACGCGGTCAGCGGCTTCAAGCGCTACTTCAAGGGCCAGGTCCTCGACGAGGTGTACACGCAGGTGAACCAGCCCGACTACGCGGCGGAGATCGCGCAGGCGGTCGCCGCCAAGCCCGACGCGGTGTACGTCTTCTATCCCGGCGGCATGGGCATCAACTTCGTGCGCCAGTACCAGCAGAGCGGGCTGATCGGCAAGATTCCGCTGCTCTCGACCGCGACCATCGACGGCACGACCCTGCCCGCCCTCAAGGAGGCCGCGATCGGCGCCATCACCGCCTCGCCCTACAGCCCGGACCTGGACAACCCGCAGAACAAGCGCTTCGTCGCGGACTTCCGGAAGAAGTACGGGCGCACCCCCTCCTGGTACGCCGCGCAGAGCTACGACGCGGCGCAGCTGCTCGACTCCGCGCTGCGCAAGGTCAACGGCAGCCTCGCCAACAAGGAGGCGTTCCGCGCCGCGCTGAAGGCCGCCGACTTCAAGTCGGTCACCGGCCCGTTCCGCTTCAACACCAACCAGTTCCCGATCCGCGACTTCTACCGCGTCGACGTGGTGAAGGACGCCTCGGGCCAGGCCGCGTTCGCCGTCAAGGGCACGGTGTTCAAGGATCACGCGGACAACTACAGCAAGGAATGCGCGCTCAAGTAGCCGGTTCGTGACCGCGTCGCTGCTGTTCACCCAGCTGCTGAACGGCCTGCAGCTGGGCATCCTCCTGTTCCTGCTGTCGTCCGGGCTCACGCTCGTCTTCGGCATCATGAACTTCGTCAACCTCGCGCACGGCTCGCTGTACATGCTCGGGGCGTACTTCGCCGCCAGCGCGTTCCGCGCCACCGGCTCGTTCCTGGCGGCCGGGGTCATCGCGGTGGCGGCGACGCTCGCGCTCGGCGTCGCCGTCGAGCGCCTGGCGCTCGCGCGGCTCTACGCACGCGACCACCTCGACCAGGTGCTGACCACCTTCGGGCTGATCCTCATCTTCAACGAGGCGGTGCGCTTCGTCTGGGGTTCGGCGCCGGTCTACATGAACGTCCCGGCGGCGCTCGCCGGCACCGTGAACCTCTTCGGCCTGCCCTACCCCGCGTACCGCTTCGCCATCATCGCCGTGGGGCTCGCGGTCGGGCTCGCCCTCTACGTCCTCATCCACCGCACGCGCGTCGGCATGCTGATCCGCGCGGGCGCGGCGAACGGCCCGATGGTGGCGGCGCTCGGCGTCAACATCCGGCTGCTCAACACCCTCGTCTTCGGCCTCGGCGCGGCGCTCGCGGCGCTGGCCGGGCTCATGGCCGGGCCGATCTTCGCCGTGCAGCCCGGGATGGGCGAGTCGATCCTCATCCTGACCCTGGTCGCCATCGTCACCGGCGGCATCGGCTCGATCCGAGGCGCGTTCTACGGCGCGCTGCTGGTCGGCGTCGTCGACACGGTGGGGCGCGCGTTCCTGCCGGCGCTGCTGCGCGAGTTCCTCGACCGCGCGCTCGCGCAGGCCGCCGGGCCGGCGCTCGCCTCGATGCTCATCTACCTGCTCATGGCGGTGGTGCTCGCGCTGCGGCCGCGCGGGCTCTTCCCGGTGAAGCGGAGCTGAGGCCATGCGGGACGCGCGCCGCGCCTTCCCGGTCGTCTTCCTCGGCCTGCTCGCGCTCGTGCCGGTCGTCGCCCACCTCACCGGCGAGCCCTACTACCTCACCGTCTTCTCGCGCATCATGGTGTTCGGCCTGGCCGCGCTCGGCCTCAACCTGATCCTCGGCTTCGGCGGCCTGGTGAGCTTCGGCCATGCGCTCTACCTCGGGATCGGCGCCTACGCGGTGGGCATCCTGTCCGCGCACGGCGTGACGAGCGGCTTCGCGCACCTCGGCGCCGCGCTCGCGGTGGGCGCCGTGGCGGCGCTGCTGATCGGGCTGGTGTGCCTGCGCACCAGCGGCATGGCCTTCATCATGATCACGCTCGCGTTCGCGCAGATGTTCTACTTCCTCGCCGTCGGCCTGCGGCAGTACGGCGGCGACGACGGCCTGTCGATCCCCGCGCGCAGCGCGTTCGGCCCGCTCGCCCTGCAGGACGCGACGGTGCTCTATTACGTCATCTTCGCGCTGCTGGCCGCCACGCTCTACGTGCTGCACCGCGTGGTGCACGCGCGCTTCGGCATGGTGCTGCAGGGGTGCCGGGAGAACGAGCGGCGCATGATCGCCCTCGGCTTCCCGACGCTGCGCTACAAGCTCGCCGCGTACGTCGCTTCGGCGCTGATCTGCGTGCTCGCCGGCGTGCTGCTCGCCAACCTCACCCAGTACGCCTCGCCGGCCTACATGCAGTGGGTCGTCTCGGGCGACCTGATCGTGATGATCCTGTTCGGCGGCATGGGCACGCTGCTCGGCCCGGTGGTGGGAGCCGCGGCGATCATCGCCATCGAGGACGTGCTGACCGCGTTCCGCCTCGGGCTGCCGTGGGGGATCGACCAGGTGGTGAACGCGCACTGGATGGCGATCCTCGGCGCGCTGATCATCGTCGTCGTGCTCACGCTCAAGCAGGGGCTGTACGGCTGGCTCGTGCACCGCGCGGCGAGGGCCGGTTGACCCCGCTCGTCGTCGCCGGCCTGCAGAAGCGCTTCGGCGGGCTCGCCGCGACCGACGGGCTCGACCTGACGGTCGCCGGCGGCGAGCTGCACGCGGTCATCGGCCCCAACGGCGCCGGCAAGACCACCCTCATCAACCAGCTCTCGGGCGAGATCCGGCCCGACGCCGGGCGCATCGAGTTCCAGGGCGTGGACATCACGCACGCTCCGGCGCACCGGCGCTCGCTCATCGGCATCTCGCGCTCCTACCAGATCACCTCGGTGCTGCGCGGCTTCACCGCGCTGCAGAACGTCGCGATGGCGGTGCAGGCGCACGCCGGGCACAGCTTCGGGTTCTGGTCGCCCGCGGCCCGCGACCGCGCGCTCACCGGGCCCGCGGCGGCGGCCCTCGAGCAGGTCGGGCTCGCGCACCGGGCGCAGGCGCGCGCGGACGAGCTCGCGCACGGCGAGCAGCGCCAGCTCGAGCTCGCCATGGCGCTCGCCACCCGGCCGCGGCTGCTGCTGCTCGACGAGCCGATGGCGGGCATGAGCCAGCGCGAGGCCGAGAACATCGTCGCGCTGCTCGCCGCGCTGAAGGGCCGCTACTCGATCCTGCTCGTCGAGCACGACATGGACGCCGTGTTCGCGCTCGCCGACCGGATCACGGTGCTGGTGTACGGCCGCGCGATCGCCTGCGGCACCACCGACGAGATCCGCGCCTCGCCGCAGGTGCGCGAGGCCTATCTCGGCGACGAGGAGGCCGAGGCGTGAGTGCGCTGCTCGAAGTGCGCGAAGTCGAGACCTTCTACGGCGCGAGCCAGGCGCTGTTCGGCGTCTCGTTCGACGTCGCCGCGGGCGAGTTCGTCACCCTCCTCGGCCGCAACGGCATGGGCAAGACCACCACGGTGAAGAGCGTCATGGGCATGCTGCCGGCGCGGCGCGGCAGCGTGCGCTTCGCCGGGCAGGAGCTGCGCGGCAGCCCCGCGTACCGGGTGGCGCAGGCCGGCATCGGGCTCGTCCCGGAAGGCCGCCAGGTCTTTCCCGACCTCACCGTGCGCGAGAACCTCGTCGCCACCGCGAGCACGCGCCACGCGCGCGGCGAGGCCTGGTCGCTCGGCTCGGTCTACCGCATGTTCCCGCGCCTGCGCGAACGCGAGCAGACGCTCGGCACCTCGCTCTCCGGCGGCGAGCAGC
>JRYK01000341.1_pt1 | contig 16552 bp, 17 predicted proteins | sample 235381 | NCBI WGS metagenome assembly JRYK01 (sample SAMN03074220, study PRJNA261476) | activated sludge metagenome | biome: Wastewater Treatment Plant; feature: Wastewater; material: Activated sludge; isolation source: activated biomass of a wastewaster treatment plant treating hydrocarbon... ... | reverse complement strand
CGCGGCCGAATTGAAGCGATCATGGCTTCTGAAGCCGGTTTGCGCGCTCCTCGCGTTTCCGCGGCATAACAGCCGCGGCCGAATTGAAGCTGCATAGACAGGCCATTGCTCCTGCGTGCCGTTCCAGGTTTCCGCGGCATAACAGCCGCGGCCGAATTGAAGCCGCTGCGCAATGGAGGCGTGTACATCGGCGTGAGCGTTTCCGCGGCATAACAGCCGCGGCCGAATTGAAGCCCCGCGATGTCGGCGGCAGGCCGCGCGGGAGAAGGTCACGTTTCCGCGGCATAACAGCCGCGGCCGAATTGAAGCTCGTCAGGCGACGACTGACGCCCAACGACTGGCGCTGTTTCCGCGGCATAACAGCCGCGGCCGAATGGATACCAGGCATCCCGAGTGAGCGATCGGCTTGCGAGAGACGTGGTACCGGTTGGTCCCATTGAGTAACGGTGCGATCGACCGACTGGGGGAGGGAGCGACGCTTAGAGTGCAGTGTAACCAGCGTGCACGAGTTGATAATCTGCGATGCGGGCACGAGGGGACCGGACCCCCCACATGACCTGTTTGTTATACCCGGTTCAGGTAGTGAAGGGTCTGCCCGGCGGCTGGGAATGGACCGCGGCTTCGAGCATCTGCGTCGCTGTGATTTGGGTCTTGGTGCAAAGGAAGGCGACGTAGGCGCTGTCGGCCACGATCGAAAGCGGCTACGCCTTGCCCCCTAGCTAACGCGCCGGCCAGGTCACCAGGGCGCCGGCCATCTTCGATGCGGTCTGAAAGGCCACGGTGTACGGCTGCCAAGGCAGCGCGATCTGCTTCGGCCCTAGACGTGACAGCGCGCACGGCGGCTTTGGAGTCATTGGGAGCCTAGGCGAACTACCGGCGATCAACTACAGAGAATTCCGGGGCAGCTGATGTCAGGCCGCCAATTTCGGTTCGTGCTACACCAGAATACTACCGCGGTCTCTTCCAATTGCATGAGCACTCGGAGTATACTGCTCACGTTAATTCGATGCTAAGGCCGACCCGGTGGGGCCGACCACGTCCTGACACACAGGAGGCCTTATGATTCTCAGGCGAGCTTGCTGGCGGGGCGCCGGATTCACGCTGATCGAGTTGCTGGTCGTCATTGCGATCATCGCGGTGTTGATCGGACTCTTGCTGCCGGCTGTGCAAAAGGCGCGCGAGGCGGCGGCGCGCGCCAAGTGTCAGAATAACGCGAAACAAATGGGTCTCGCACTGCACACCTTTCACGATGCTGTCGGCACGCTGCCGTACGCCCGGCCGACGCGGGTTGACGGCAGCGTCGCGAACGCCGGCAACGCCACCAACACGGGCGGGATCGCGTATCCGACCACGGCCGACAGCTTCGGATCGTGGCAAGTTCGGGTGCTTCCCTACATCGAGCAGGCCGCCCTGCAGCAACTCGTCGTCGGTAAGGCCAACGCCACGGAGTACGCCGCTGGTCGGGCCGCTATTCGACAGATTCCCGTGTCGATCTACCAGTGTCCTTCGGATCCGAACTCGTCCCAACCATTTCCTGGCAACAATCCGCCGATCTATCCCTCGAACTATCTGGCTGTGACCGGGAACGACGACTGGTTTGAGGCCGGCGGCTGGGGCAGCAACGCGACCAACGGAGTGTTCCCAGTTTACAGCTGGCAACGGAGCTCGATCCGGAAGCCAATTCGGTTGACCGACGTGGCTGATGGTACCAGCAATACAGTGGCGATCGGCGAGCGGCCGGTGCATCCGACGCTGCAATGGGGCTGGATCTATGCCACCGACTTCGACACCATGCTGGCCGTGCCGAGCAACGACGATTACTGGGGTCAGGCCAGCGACGGCGGTAGCCCGCGGTGCCCTCGGCCGAGCCACTATCGCGACGACGTCGTGGATGGCCGGTGCGCCCACACGCACTACTGGAGCCTCCATCCGGGCGGGGCCAATTGGGCGTTCGCGGATGGATCCGTGCGGTTCATTCCGTACTCGGGCGCGACCGTGCTCGTACTGCTGGCGAGCCGCAACGGCGGCGAGGTCGCGCAGTTGCCATGAGTCGCCGCTTGTCAATCGTCGGCTTGCTGGTCCCGCTGGCGCTAACATCGGGCTGTGGCCAGCGCACGGTCGCGGTCGTCGGCAAGGTGACCTATCAAGGCAGGCCTGTCGTCACGGGCACCGTCACACTCATGGCGGCCGACGGCAGTATTCACCAAAGCGGCATCGATACCGAGGGCAGGTATCGTCTCGATCGCGTCCCGGTCGGGCCCGCGACGCTGAGCGTGTCGTCGCCGGATCCGGCGCCATCGGCTCGGGCCCGGCAACTCGGTGAGAGCGACGGGCGGCCACGGCGTGCCGCCCCCACTGTGGCGGAAGGCGCCTGGTTCCCGCTGCCGACAAAGTATGCGGACCCGGCGACGTCGGGACTAACTCTGCACGTGGGCCGCGATTCGGCGGACATCGACTTGAAATGAGCGCACCCGAATTCTCCGATCGCGGAACTGGAGGTGTAATGCCCAGCGCTTCGATTGGAACCCAATGCGTCGGTCGGCGAATTGGGCGGCTCTTCGCAGTCGCTTTCGTGGCCGCCGCACCCTGTCTCTGGGCCGATAATGCGCCGCCGGCGGAGTTGCCCGGCCCGTTGGTCATCGTGGGCGGCGGAGACGTGCCGGCTGAAGCCCGCGAAGCATTCGTGACGTTTGCCGGCAAGGAGAGGGCAAAAATCATCGTTGTCCCGACCGCGAGCGAATACGCCGATGACCCTGCCGAAACAGAGCGCTTTCTCAAGCCGTGGCGTTCGTTCAACCCCGCCTCGATTCAACTGCTTCACACGCGCGACCGGAAACTCGCGGACGATCCGGCATTCGTGAAGCCTCTGACAGAGGCCACGGCCGTCTGGTTCGGAGGTGGAGATCAGAGTCGAATCACCGCGGCGTATAAGGGAACGCGAGTCGAGCAGGAATTGCGCAACTTGCACGCGCGCGGCGGAGTGATTGGCGGCACGTCGGCCGGAGCGGCGGTCCAATCCAACCCGATGATCACCGGTGGGACGACCAAGGCGGAGACTGGTCCCGGGCTGGGCCTGCTGCCCGGCTTCGTGATCGACCAGCACTTTGCGGCTCGCAACCGCCAGAAGCGGCTTGCCGGAGTGATCGCGGCCAATCCGAAGCTCATCGGGCTTGGAATCGACGAGGGAACCGCGGTCATTGCCCGCGGCCGGACGCTTCGGGTGGTTGGCGGTTCGACCGTGACGGTCATCCTGGCCGCGGGCGCCGGTGAAGCGGAACAGACGCGTACCATCAAGGCGAACACCGAGCTCGACCTGTTCGAGCTGCGAACGGCGGCGGCGAAACGGGAGGGAAATCGTTAGAGATTGCGGCCGTTTTGGCCGGCGATGCCGCCCGGCGTTGCCAATCGTTCAGTCAAGGTTGCGGTTCAAAGCTCGCCGGGCGAACGGTTCGAATCTGGCGAAGGTGGAAGTCGGCGATTGGTCGCACGGTGAGGTCTGGATCAGACTCCGCCATCTCGGATAATCGGTCCGCCAATTGAAAGACCTGCAATTCGGCGGCCGTGCGAGCGGCGGCGGCGCGCACCGCCGGCGACGGATCCTGCGACAGCCGCCGCAGCCAGGTGCTCAAATCCAGATCCGAATCGTCGCGGAGAATCGCGATCAATTGCAATCGCGCCGCCGGCCGCGGATCGGTCAGCAGCCGGCCCATCTGCACCTGTTGCTCTGTCAATCCGCGGCTGCGCAGAGCGGTGCGCGCCAAACGCTGAACCGTTCGATCCACATCATGCAACCGCGGAAGCAGATCGTCATCGCAAAGAAGTTCGCGACGGCTGCCGAAATTCACAATCACCGCCTGACGGACGAGCGGGTCGGGGTCTTGAATCATCGCCGTGATCGCTTCCGGCGCCGCTCGGCCGAGACGTGCCGCCGTGCGAACCGCCTGGGCCCGCACCGTCGCATCAGCATGCCGGGCGCCGAGTTCGATGACCCCGCCCACAATCGCCGGATCCGCCGAAGGATCATCGGCCAGGTACCGCAGCGCCCAAGCCTGACCCGCGGGACTCAGCTTCGGCGCCCTCGCGGCGAGCTCGGCGGCGAACGCCGTCAGCCGGTCGGCATGGCGGCGAACGAGCGCCTGTCCGATGCGATGGCATCGGGTTGCGTCGTTGTCATTCAGCAGGTCCCACAGTCGCGCTTCGACGGCGGAGCCCGATGCGACCAGCGCCGCGGTCCAACGTTCGACGTCGCCGTCGTCGGCCGTCGCCAGCCGGTGCGTGTAGTACCAGGCGAGCAAGGGCTCGCGGCCAAACCAGGCCGTCGCGATCGTTCCCGCGGTCAACAGGCCCACGATCATGCCGATCCGTCTGAAACTCATCGCCGGGCTCCCGAATCGCCCCGATCTCGCATCGAGCGCGGAGTTTAGCTCGATTGGAAGAATCGCGGCAAGACCAACTCTCGCGGCAGAACAGGCAAAATCGTTCATGTCGGCCCGACCGGGCGAACGATGATAACAGGCCAGCCCGGAGAACCCAGCCCGGCCCCGGCGAGGGAACGCATGAAGCTTGGCCTGGCGACTCTCGGCAGTCTTGGGATTCTGGCGAATCTCATTTCGCCGGGCTCGGCGTTCGCTCAAGTGCGCGATCGGCCCTGGTTTGGCGAGTCGGCACGGTCGCGAAACACCTGCGCTGTCAAGTCTGCGTGGAATGCCCCCGTTGCCCTGGAGTCCTTGCCCAACTCTTTTCGCGGCAAAGTCGCCGCCGTCGTGCAGTCGCCCACCCTCACGGCCCACGGTCCGTCTGAAGAGTTTGCGGCAAGCTTCTATGACTGGTTGCTGGATCATCCGGACCGCGTGGCGCTGGCGTGGCGGCGGCTCGGCGTTCCGTGTGTCGGCATCGTCAATCGAGGCGACGGCGCCTTCGGTTGGACGGATGGTGAAGGCAGCGACCTCCGCTGGCAGACGGTCTGGCGCGGCGACGGCGGTCGCATTTGGTACGCGGAAGGCCAAGCCCGGCCGGGACCGCATTTACCGCTCGTCCCAATCCGAGCCGTGGCGGTCCTGCGCTGCTTGAAACGCCGGGACGCCGATGGCCGGACGATCGTTACCCACGACGTCGATGTGTACCTTCAAACCGACAGCAAGGCGGCGGCGCTGGTGATGAAGCTCCTCGGGCCGGCCGCGCCGCGGCTCGCCGAACAGGGCGCCGCGCAGTTGCTGCTCTTCTTTTCCGGCATCGCTCGGCACCTCGAAGCACACCCCGAAGAAACCATGTCTCTGCTGCGCTCGTGACCCGGCGCCGCGGTTCTCAGCAATCGGAATCTACGCCATCGGTGAAATCTGCGGAGCGTGTGTCCTCTCGTCCGGAGACGAGCGGAACCAGCGCCGCTCGCTTTACACCGTTGACGGTACACGATCCGAGCGCATCCGTGTTCATCCGTGGTCGCGTTTGTACACTATCGACGACTTCCGAGACGCGCACCCATGCAGCCGGTCCGTTACCGCGATGCGGGCCTGGATCTCGATGTTTACGAGCGGACGCTGGCCGGCATCGCGCCGCTTCTGCGCCGGACGCATACGCCGCGCGTGCTCGACGGCTTCGGCGGATTCGCCAGCCTGTTCAGTCTCGATTACAACTCGCGGCTGTTCTCACGCAATTATCGTCGGCCGGTGCTCGTGACTTCAACCGACGGCGTCGGCAGCAAGCTCAAGGTCGCCGCACTCGCCGGGAAGTTCGACACCGTCGGCATCGACCTCGTCGCCATGTCGGTGAACGATTGCTTGTGCGTCGGGGCCGAACCGCTCGTCTTCCTCGACTACCTCGCGATGCCGAAGGACGACCCGGAACTGACGCGCGCCCTGGTGCAGGGAATCAGCGATGGCTGCCTGCAAGCCGATTGCGCGCTGACTGGCGGCGAAACGGCGATTCTGCCCGACTTCTACGCTCCGGGCGATTTCGACATGGCGGGTTTCTGCGTCGGCGTCGTGGAGCGCGACAACATCATCAATGGGAAAGCCATTCAAGCCGGCGACGTCGTCGTCGGCCTGGCGTCGAGCGGCTTGCATTCCAATGGGTACAGCCTCGTTCGCAAGATTGTGTTCGACGTCGCCGGGCTGACGGTGCGGGATCGCGTGCCGGAACTGGGTCGCACCGTGGGTGAGGAATTGTTGGAGCCGACGCGCATCTATGTCCGGTCGATTCTGAGCGTCCTCCAGCACTATCCCGTCAAGCGGCGCGTGGTGAGCGGACTAGCGCACATCACCGGCGGCGGTTTGGTGGACAACTTGCCGCGGATTCTGCCCCCCGGCCGGCGGGCCCGCCTGCGGCGCGGCAGTTGGCCGATGCCTCCGGTCTTCGGCTGGCTCCAGCGTCTCGGCCAGGTGCCGCAGGACGAAATGGACCGCGTGTTCAATCTCGGCATCGGGTTCGTGATGGTCGTGCGGCCTTATTTCGTCGAGAGCATCCAGCGGCAACTGGCCGACCAGCGCGTCCCGTCCTGGCCCATCGGCGCGATCCATGACGGGGAGTCCGGCGTAGAGTGGGAGTAGGATCGATCAATTCGCATTGTCGATTGCGGATTCCGGATTAGAAAAATCAACGACCCGATTTCCGCTGTTCGAACTGTGCCGATTGGCTCATCGCGATCGGAGCGAGATTGCATGATTCAGGTCGATCACCTGTCCAAGTTTTACGGCCCGGTGAAAGCAGTCGATGACATCTCGTTTCGGGTCGAAAAGGGCGAAATCGTCGGCTTTCTCGGGCCGAACGGCGCCGGCAAGACGACCTGCTTCAACGTCATCGCCGGAGCGATGCCCCCTTCCGGCGGCACGGTCGCCCTCGATGGCGCCGACGTGACCGGGCTGGCGCCCGAGCGCGCCTGCGCGCTCGGTATCGCGCGCACCTTCCAGATCGTGCGGCCCCTCGCCGGCCTGAGCGTCATCGAGAACGTCACCGTGGCGGCCCTCGTACGCGAGCGGTCCATCGTCGGCGCACGCGCGCAGGCGGCGCGCGTGCTCGCGCAGGTCGGCCTCGAGCACAAGGCCGAAAGTCCCGCAGGGGGACTCACGCTTCCGGAACGCAAGATGCTGGAGCTCGCGAAAGCGCTTGCCACGCGCCCGCGACTCCTGATGCTGGACGAAGTCATGGCCGGCTTGCGTCCTGCCGAGGCGATGAAGGTGGCCGCCGTCATCGAAGGGCTGAACGCGAGCGGACTCACGGTGCTCCTGATCGAGCACGTGATGCGGGTGGTGATGGCGATCGCGCGGACGGTGATCGTCCTGCATCACGGCGAGAAGATCGCCGAGGGCGCGCCCGGGGCGATCGCCGCCGATCCGCGCGTTGTCGAATGCTATCTCGGCAACCTGGGCCGCAAGCGATGAACGCCGCGCGACCGTTGCTCGAAGTGCGCGACCTGACCGCCGGCTACGGTCAGATTTCCGTCCTCGCCAGCGTGAGCTTCGAGGTCGCCACGGGAGAGACAGTCGCGGTCGTCGGCGGCAACGGCGCCGGCAAGACCACCCTGATCCGCGCGGTGAGCGGGTTGATCCGGCCCACCGGCGGCCGTGTCACATTCGCAGGCCGAGACATCACGGGCTGGACGCCTGACCGCGTGGGCGAAGAGGGCTTGATCCAGGTTCCCGAGGGACGTCAGGTCTTCGCCTCGCTGGAAGTGGAGGAGAATCTCCGCCTGGGTGCGATCCTCCGGCGCGCACGTGCCGATGCGTCCCGTCTGCTCGAGCGGGTGTACGCCCTGTTTCCGCGCCTCGCGGAACGGCGGCGGCAGACGGCCGGCACCCTGTCGGGCGGCGAGCAGCAGATGCTGGCGATCGGTCGCGCGCTGATGGCGCGGCCCGTCCTGATGATGCTCGACGAACCGTCGCTAGGGCTCGCTCCGATCATGGTCGATGCAATGTTCGAAGCGATCACCGCGCTCGCGCGCGAAGGGATGAGCCTGGTCCTCGTCGAGCAGAACGTGGCAGAGTCCCTGGCGATCTGCCAGCGCGGCTACGTGCTGGAGAACGGCGAGGTGGTATTGAGCGGCCACGGCGAGGTGCTGCTCGCCGACGACAGGGTTCGGCAGGCGTATCTCGGGATTTAGGGCGGACACGATCATCATGGCGACCATCGACAGCGGCTGCAGCGGCTACGGCGCCGGCTCGGACTTCTGGCACGAACTGTTCCTCGACAGAACGCTGAACCACGTGCGCCCGTCAGGCGACACGAGGCAATGGATCACGGCTTGCAGGCGTATCCCATTAGACGGGAGGACCATTTGAGAGAACACTCCTTTACGCAGTGCGCAGCGAAAGCGGTAGTGACCTTCGTATCGCTGGGACTGCATCGCGGTCTCGTCCGGTCAGTTCTTCTCGCTATAGCTCTTCCCGCCCTGTCCGTCGCCGCGACCGCCCACGCCCAGACCGGCGCCCCGGTCAAGATCTTCGTCGGCTTTCCGGCCGGCGGCACGATCGACTACGTCGCGCGCCTGCTGGCGGAGAAAATGAAGGACGATCTCGGGGCGCCGGTGGTGGTCGAGAACCGCACCGGCGCCGGCGGCCAGATCGCCGCGCAGGCGGTCAAGCAGGCGGCGCCCGACGGCAAGACCCTGATGCTCGCGAACGACCACACGATGGTGATCGTGCCGCTCACGCACAAGAACCCCGGCTTCGACCCGGTGAAGGACTTCACACCGATTGGACTGACGTCCACCTACCTCGTCGCACTTGCGGTGGCGTCCAGCACCGGGGCGAAGGACGTCGCCGCGTTCCTCGCGTGGGCGCGCGCCAATCCCGCACAGGCCAACGTCGGTATCCCCGCCGCGGGCAGCATCGCGCATTTCATGCTGGGTTCGCTCTCGCGCGACGCGAAGGTGCCGCTCACGACCGTGCCCTATCGCGGCTCGGCGCCTCTGGTACAGGACCTCGCGAGTGGGCAGGTCGTCGCCGGGATGACGGCGATGGGGGATTTTCTCGAGCTCGAGAAGGCAGGCCGGCTGCGCGTGATCGCCGTGGTCGACCCGCGCCGCGCGCCGCAGCTGCCCGCGGTGCCGACCTTCGTCGAGCAAGGGTACAAGTTCGAGTGGAACCTTTGGCTCGGGATGTTTGGCCCCGCCAACACACCCGCCCCGGTGGTAGCACGTGTAAACGCCGCGCTCGCCAAAGCGCTCGCACAGCCTGACGTGCGCGCCGGGATGGCGAAGCTCGCGTTCAACGCCGCACATAGCTCGCCTGCCGCGCTCGGCGAGAGAGTGCAGGAGGGCATGACGTACTGGGCGCCGCAAGTGAAAGCCTCCGGATGGACGCTGCAATGACCGCCATCATGCAGACAGTAGGCTTCGAACCAGGCGGGTACCGCTACATCCCGGCCGTATTCCAGTACTCCGGCGGGGTCGTCGCCGAGCCCGGCTTCTCCATCGAGCGCGCGCGTTTTCCCCGGCTCGTCCCCCTGGCTGCGGGCTTTCGAGCGATCGCCGCGCACCTCGAGTCGCTCGGGCGGCCGCTCACGGCGTTCTGCGCCTGCGAACTGCGCTCGCCGGCGCCGTTCACCGAGGCGGGCTTCGTCGCATTCAACCGCGCCTACGTGGGCCCGCTGACCGAGTGGGGGCTGTTCCGCGCCGACGTGAACCCGGTGGCCCGCAGCAACGTCTGCCCCGCGCACGACGCACCCGCGGAGCCGAGTTTCTACGCGTTTTCCTACACGGTTCCGACACGGACGGACGCGCCGCCGAGCTTCGTGCTCTCGGGCTGCGCGGACTCGCCCGAAGGCGTGCCGAGCTACCGCGACCAGATCGTTCGGCGCGGCGAGACCTCCCCCGACGCGCTGGTGGAGAAGGCGCACTTCGTCCTCGACCAGCTGGAGGAGCGCCTGTCCGCGGTGGGCGCGTCGTGGGTGCAGGTCACAAACACGCATCTCTACACCGTGTTCGACGCCTACCCGGTGTTCGCAGCCGAGTTCCTGCGCCGCGGCGCGATTCCCGGCGGCCTCACCTGGCACTTCTGCCGCCCGCCGGTGGTGGAGATTGACTTCGAGATGGACGCGCGGCGGGTCGCGCGTCAGCTCGTCCTCGACTGAAGGAGTTCCATGAGCATCCTCGGCATCGACCGCATCACCTACGGCGTCGACGACACCGCCGTCTGCCGCAAGTTCTTCATCGACTGGGGCCTCAAGCTCGTGCACGAGTCGGGCGACGCGCTCGACTTCGAGACGCTGAACGGCTGCGAGGTGCACGTGCGCGCGAAGGAGGACCCGACGCTGCCGCGCGCAATCGAGGACGGTCCGACGCTGCGTGAGGTGGTGTGGGGCGTCGAGTCCGGCGCGGACATCGAGCGCCTGCGCAAGGCGCTCGGCCCGGAGGCGCACTACGCCGAGCGGTTCGGCACGCTGCACGTCGCCGACCCGAACGGGATGACGCTCGCCTTCCGCGTGACGCACAAGCGTCCGCTCGACGTGAGGGGCGTCCCGATGAACGCGTGGGGCCAGCCCGGCCGCGGCGTGAACCTGCGCAGCCGCTTCTACGAGCGCGCCGAGCCGATCGAGGTGGGGCACGTGGTGTTCTTCACCGACCGGCTGGCCGAGCTGGAGCGCTTCTACGTGGAGAAGCTCGGCTTCGCCGTCTCCGACCGCTACCCCGGACGCGGCGTGTTCCTCCGCTGCGAACCGGACGGCGGGCACCACGACATGTTCCTGCTCCAGCCCCCGAGCCCGAAGCGCGGCCTGAACCACGTCGCGTTCACCGTGCGCGACATCCACGAGGTGTTCGGCGGCGGTCTGCACATCGCGCGCTGCGGCTGGCACACCGAGATCGGGCCCGGCCGCCATCCGATCTCGTCGGCCTACTTCTGGTACGTGAAGAACCCCGCCGGCGCGCTGGCGGAGTACTACACCGACGAGGATCAGCTCGACGCGAACTGGCAGCCGCGCGAGTTCCAGCAGTCGAACGAGATCTTCGCCGAGTGGGCGATCACCGGAGGCATCGACTACAAGACGCGCCGGCAGGCGCGCGGACCGGCCTGACCTCGTGGAGCGCTACGATCTCGTCGTGCGCGGCGGCACGGTCGTCGACGGCACGCGCGCGCCGCGCTTCACCGCCGACGTCGCGGTGCGGGGCGACCGGATCGCGCGCGTCGGCAGGCTCGACGGGACGCGCGGCGCGACCGAGATCGACGCCGCGGGGAAGATCGTCGCGCCGGGTTTCATCGACGCGCACACCCACGACGACCGGCTGATGCTGTCGGCGCCGGACATGGCGCCGAAGGTGAGCCAGGGCGTCACCACGGTAGTCGCCGGCAACTGCGGCATCTCGCTCGCCCCCATGCCGGGCGGCCCGCGGCGGCCGGTCACCCCGCCGCTCGACCTCCTCGACGACGAGGGCGGCTGGTTCCGCTTCGGGACTTTCGCCGACTACGTCGGTGCGCTGCGCGACGCGCCGGCGGCGACCAACGCCGCCCTCCTCGTCGGCCACAGTACGCTGCGCGTGGCGACGCTCGACGACCTGGAGCGCCCGGCGCGCCCCGCCGAGATCGACGCCATGCGCGCGGCGGTGCGCGAAGCGCTCGCCGCGGGCGCGGTCGGCGTCTCGACCGGGCTCTACTACGAGCCGGCCGCGGCCGCGACGACCGGTGAAGTGATCGAGGTCTGCCGGCCACTCGCCGAGTTCGGCGGCCTCTACTGCACGCACCTGCGCGACGAGTCCGAGCGCGTGCTCGACTCGCTCGAGGAGAGCTTCCGCATCGGGCGCGAGGTGGGCGCCCCGGTCGTGATCTCGCATCACAAGGTCGCGGGCCTGGCCAACCACGGCCGCTCGCGCGAAACCCTGCCGCTGATCGCCGAGCGGATGCGCTCGCAGCCGGTCGGGCTCGACTGCTATCCCTACTGCGCGTCCTCGACGATCCTGACGGCCGACCGCGCCGCCGCCGCATCGAAGACCCTGGTCACCTGGTCCAAGGCGCACCCCGAGTGCTCGGGCATGGACCTCGCGGACGTCGCCGCGCGGATGGGCGTGCCGGAGGCGGAAGCGGCGGCGCGGCTCGCGCCCGCCGGGGCGATCTACTTCTCGATGGACGAGGCCGACGTGCAGCGCATCCTCGCCTTCGAGCCGACGATGGTCGGCTCGGACGGCCTGCCGCACGACGCCGCGCCGCACCCGCGGCTGTGGGCGAGCTTCCCGCGCGTGCTCGGCCACTACTCGCGCGACCTCGGCCTCTTCCCGCTCGAGACCGCGGTCCACAAGATGACCGGCCTCACCGCGCGCACCTTCGGGTTGAAGGATCGCGGCGCGGTGAAGGAAGGCGCCTATGCGGACCTCGCGATCTTCGATCCGGACACGGTGGGCGAGGCGGCGACGTTCGCGCGGCCGATCGCGCCATCGCACGGCATCGACACGGTGATCGTCAACGGCGCGATCGTCTGGCGCGACGGCGCGCCGAACGGCGCGCGACCGGGGCGCGTGCTCAGCCGAACGAAGGAAACCCGATGATCTCAAGACGATGTTTTCTCGCCGCGACCGGCGCCGCGACGGCGGCCCTGCTCGCTCCGCGCGCCGCTATCGGCCAGGCCTGGCGCCAGGGGACGAAGCTCGTGCTCCTCGGCACCATGGCCGGCCCTGTGCTCGCGCCGAGCCGGATGATGGCGAGCCAGGCGATCTTCGTCGACGGCCACGGCTACCTAGTCGACTGCGGTTACGGCACGATCGAGCGGATGACGCAGCTCGGCATCCGTCCGCCGCAGATCGAGGCGGTGTTCATTACCCATCACCACTCCGACCACAACGCCGACTACGCGAACCTGATCCACCTCGCGTGGATCCAGGGCATCCCGGCCGACATGAAGGTCTACGGCCCGCCGCCCATGCAGGCGATCAACGCTGCGGCGATCGCGGTCCACAAGGAGGACGTCGACATCCGGATCAAGGCCACCGGCCGCAAGCCGATGGAGGCGCTGATCAAGGTGCAGGAGCTCACGCGCGCCGGCCCCGTGCACCAGGACGACCGGGTGAAAGTCACCGCGGCGCTGGTCGATCATCCGCCGTTCGCCCATGCCTTCGCCTTCCGCTTCGACTCGCGCGACCGCTCCATCGTCGTCTCGGGCGACACCCGGCCGAGCCCGAGTCTCGTCCAGCTTGCCAAGGGCGCCGACGTCCTGGTGCACGAGGCGATGTACGTGCCCGGCATCGACCGCATGCTCGCGAAGCGGCCGTACGTGCCGCCGCGGCTGAAGGCGTTCCTGATGGAAGGCCACACGACCGCCGAGGACTGCGGCCGCATCGCCGCCGAGGCCGGCGTAAAGACGCTGGTCCTGTCGCACCTGCTGCCCGGCGACGACGCCGAGCTCGCCGACGAGGTCTGGCGCGCGGAGGCCGCCAGGCACTTCCGCGGCGAGATCGTCGTCGGCCGCGACCTGTTGGTGATCTGACCGATGACCGAACCCCTCCGAATCGTGATCGTCGGCGCCGGCCAGGCCGGCGGCTGGGCGGCGAAGACCCTGCGCACCGAGGGCCACGCCGGCCCGATCGTGCTCCTCGGGGACGAGCCGCACCCGCCGCACGAGCGCCCGCCGCTCTCTAAGGCGGTGATGGCCGGCGTGGCGGAGCCGCTGAGCACGCATCTCTTCAAGCCGGAGGACTTCGCCGCGCTCGGCCTCGACTTCCGGCCGGGCAGCCGCGCGGTCGCGATCGACCGTGCCGCAAAGCGCGTCGCGCTCGCCGACGGCGGCGCGGTCGCGTACGACCGGCTCATTCTCTGCACCGGCGGGGCCGCGCGGCGGCTGCCGGTGCCGGGCGGCGACGGCCCGCGCGTGCACTACCTGCGCACCATCGACGATTCGCTCGCGCTGCGCGCCCGGCTCGGCGCGACCGGACGCCTGCTGGTGGTCGGCGGCGGCTGGATCGGCCTCGAGGTCGCGGCGACCGCGCGCAAGCGCGGCGTCGCGGTCACCGTGATCGAGGCGCTGGCGCGGCTGTGCGAGCGCTCGGTGCCGCCGGAGATCTCGGCGCACCTGCTCGAACTGCACCAGGCGAACGGCGTCGAGGTCCTGCTCGGCGAAGGCGTGCAAGCGATCGAGGACGACGGCGCCGGCGTCGCTGTCCTGCTCGCGAGCGGGCGGCGGGTGAAGGGCGACGCGGTGGTGGTCGGCATCGGCCTCGTGCCGAACGTCGCGCTCGCCCAGGCCGCGGGGCTCGCGGTCGACAACGGCATCGTGGTCGACGAGCAGGGCCGCACGTCCGACCCGGACGTCTTCGCCGCCGGCGACGTCGCGAACCTGCCGCTCGCGTGCCTCGGCCGCCGGCTCCGGCTCGAGTCGTGGGCGAACGCGCAGAACCAGGCGATCGTCGCAGCCAGGGCCGCGCTCGGGCAGGACGCGCGCTACGACGAGCTGCCGTGGTTCTGGTCCGACCAGTACGACATGAACCTGCAGATCCTCGGGCTGCCGGCGCGCTGGCCCGCGCCGGTCACGCGGCGCGCGCCCGCGGGGGGCGGCTTCTCCCACTTCTACCTCGAGGGCGACCGCATCGTCTCGATCGTCGCGGTGAACGCGCCGCGCGACCTGCGCGCAGCGAAGAAGCTCGTCGAGACCCGCAAGCCGGTGAGCGCCGCCAGCCTCGCCGACCCGTCGGTCCAGCTCCAGCGCCTGTAGACCGCTCCTTCTTTCACGCTCAGGAGACCCGATCATGACTCTGCGCCCGTTCCCCCGGCGCGCCTGACCGCCATGGCCACCCCCTCGCAGGCGCGCGGCGCCCCCGACCATCGGTTCCTCACGCTCCTCGGCCGGGCGGTCCAGCGGCCGGAGCCGCTCGGCGACTACGTGCCCGCGCGGCGGGTCGGGAACGTCGTCTACCTCTCGACCACGCCCGCCAAGACCGGACGGGAGGTCACCTACCCCGGAGTGGTCGGCCGCGACCTCGACGTCGCCGCCGCGAGCGTGTCCGCGCGCTGGGCGGCGCTGACGCTGCTCGAGTACCTCTGGCACGAGCTCGGCGGGACGTTCGCGCCGGTGCGGCAGTTCGTGAGCCTGACCGGCTACGTCGCGTCGGCCGAAGGGTTCCACGACCAGGCCGACGTGCTGAACGGCGCGTCGGCCGTGCTGATCGAGGTCTTCGGCGCGGAGATCGGCAAGCCCACGCGCTCGGCGATCGGCGTGCGCCACATGCCGCGCAACGCGTCGGTCGCGGTCGGCGGCCTGGTGGAGATCGGCGACGATTAGACGGGCGGCAGCCCGGTCGCGCGCCGCCCGCGCGAAGACGACCCCCACCGAGCGCGCCCGAGCGGCCGTGGCCCGGCGCGCCTACGGCTGCAGGATGCGCTCGACCTGCGCGATGAACTCGTGCGCGCGGATCGCCTGCCCGACCTCGTGCGTCGCCGCCTCCTCCAGGAGCGCGCGGATCGTCTTCAGGCTGTCGCCGATCCACGAGCGCTTCGGCGTCGGCGAATAGAGCGTGCGGCGCAGCGTCTCCACCTCGTCGTGGAGCTCCCGCAGCAGCGGGTCGTCGCTGCGCGCGCCGTCGACGCGCTTCGCGAGCGACTTGGCGAGCACTTTCGCCGCGTCGGTGTCGAGCGCCGGGTAGCGCTCGCGCAGCGGCGCGGACGGCGCCCCGATGACCGCCCCCCATGCGGGGTCGGGCACCCATCGCACGTCCACCTCCCCGTCCGGCCCGCGCAGGCTCCCCTCCACGAGCCGCACGGAGCCGGGCGCCGCGAACGACGGCCCGTCCGGCCACACGATGAGGTGCGGGCCGGTCTCGGTGCCCTCCGGCAGCCCCACCCGGTCGCCCGGGGTGCCGGGCAGCTCGCGGGCCACCTCGGCGGGCGCCACGCCCGCGCGCCCCGGGCCGGGGTAGGCGTACACGCGGTCGACGGGGGCCACGCGGGGCGCGACCACGCCGTCGCCCACGTCGAGGCAGGAGTAGGCCTGCCCGTCGAGCACCACGTCGTCGGCCCCCACGCGCTGGAGGCCGGGCTGCAGCAGCCCCACCAGGTGGTAGGGCGCGGACGCCCATGGGTCGGCGCCCTCGTCCCACGGGGCGTCGGCGAGCTCCGACCGCGCGCCTGCCGCCGCCCCCGCCGGCGTGTAGCCCGGCGCGGCCGGGTCCTCGCCGTGGCCCTCGCCGTTCAGGTGCTGGTAGCGGTTGTGCAGGGCGCACCCGGCCGAGAGCGCCGGGTCCTCCACCAGCCCGGCCGGGAACCCGTTGGCCGCGCGCACGGCGTTGAGCCGGGCCACCACGCCGGCGGGGCTCATCGCCCGCGCCGGCGACGGCGCCAGCGCGGCGAGCAGGGCGAGGGGCGCGATCAGGTCGGTGCGTGGGCGGGCGATGCTGGCCTCCAGCCGAGGGCGTCCGGCCCACTCTTCCCGCCGCTCCCGCGCCCGGAACGCGGAACGCGTTGCGTGCGCCGCAGCGTCCGTTGCCGCGGAGCTGTCACGTGACGACGCAGGCACATCATCACGTGGCGACCATGGCCCCGGGGCGGCTCACGCGGGGGCCAGCGACGCCCGCAGCCGCGCCATGCCGAGCCGGATGCGGCTCTTGGCCGTGCCCACCGGGATGCCGGCCAGGCCGGCGGCCTCC
>JRYK01011736.1_pt1 | contig 16564 bp, 12 predicted proteins | sample 235381 | NCBI WGS metagenome assembly JRYK01 (sample SAMN03074220, study PRJNA261476) | activated sludge metagenome | biome: Wastewater Treatment Plant; feature: Wastewater; material: Activated sludge; isolation source: activated biomass of a wastewaster treatment plant treating hydrocarbon... ... | reverse complement strand
CTGGCCGGCGCGCGCCAGGCCCAGGGCGGGCAAGCCCAGGACAGCAAGCGCCCCAACATCCTGGTCGTCGTCTTCGACGCCTGGTCGGCGCAGAACATCTCCTTGTACGGCTACCGGCGGGCGACCACGCCCAATATCAACCGCCTGGTCGAGCGGGCCACCGTCTTCCACCAGCACCGCGCCGGCGGCAACTACACCACCCCGGCCACGTCGTCGCTGTTGACGGGCACGTACCCCTGGACCCACCGCGCCGCCCAGCACTTCGGCCACGTGCGCGCCGCCGTGGCCCCCAACAATGCCTTCAACCTGCTACCCAGCGACTACTACAAAGTGGCCTACACCCATAACCCGCTGGCCCTGGCCGTGATCATGGAGTTCGCCCGCTACATCAACTACCTGCCGCCGCGCGAGTTCCTGACCCTGTCCGACGCCCTATGGACGGACGGCCTGTTCCCCAAGGACTACCCCGTCGCCGTGCACGCCGAGCGCGTCTTCGACGCCGACAACCGGCCGTCCAGCGACCCCTTCTTCCGCGCCCTGCAGGTGTTGAAGATCCGCGCCGCGGCCCAGGCCAACGAGCGCCGCTATGGCGAACTGTTCCCGCGCGGCCTGCCCGACGCCACCTTCAACTCCGAATTCATCCTGGAAGAGGCCATCGACTGGGTGGGCGAGCTATCGACGACGGCCGATAAGCCCTACTTCGCCTACGTCCACCTTTTCCCGCCCCACGCGCCCTACAACACGCGGGCCGACTTCGTCGACATCTTCGACGACGGCTGGAACCCGGCCGAAAAGGAGACGCAGCCGTTCTTCAGCAAGGACAACTCGCCGGAGCGCACCCACCGCCAGCGCCGCCTCTACGATGAGTTCATCGCCTACGTCGACGCCGAGTTCGCCCGCCTCTTCGAGCAACTGGAGCGCAGCGGCGCGCTGGAGAACACCTACCTGGTGCTGACCTCCGACCACGGCGAGATGTTCGAGCGCGGCTTCACCGGCCACGGCGGCCTGCCGCTCTACGACCCCGTCGTCCACATCCCGCTCATGGTCTGGAAGCCGGGCCAGACGCAGCGCGTCGACGTGACCGAGCGCACCAGCGCCGTCGACGTGCTGCCGACGCTGCTGCACCTGACCGGCCAGCCCATCCCCGACATGTGCGAGGGCATCGTCTTGCCGACCTTCAGCGACGCCGCCCGGCCGGCGGGCCGCCCCATCTACGGCGTGGAGTCGATGCTCAACAACGCCTTCTCGCCCATCACCGTGGGGACGCTGGCCTACTTCCAGGATCGCTATAAGCTTATCCAGTACATCGGCTACGAGGACCTGCCCAACAACGAGCCTTTCTTCGAGCTTTTCGACCTGGAAAACGACCCCGACGAGCGCGAAAACCTGTTCGGCGTGCAGAAGACGCTGGGCGACGACCTGCGCGCCCAGCTCTCCCAGAAAGTTGACCAGGCGAACCTTCCTTTTAGACGTAGCTGATCGGCCGCGGGCCGAGGCAGCCCATCATAACCGACTCCGCCCTCTGGCGAGGGCGGGCCAAGGTGCAACATGAACATTCCGTTTGTTGATCTTCAGTCTCAGTATCAGTCTATCAAGGCGGAAGCGGACGCGGCCGTCTTGGCTGTCATGCAGCGCGGCGACTTCGTGCTGGGCGGCGCGGTGACCGACTTCGAGCGCCTGTTCGCCGAGTATTGCGGCGCGAAGTACGCCGTTGGCGTCGATTCCGGCTATTCGGCGCTGGAACTCATCGTCCGCGCCTACGGCATCGGCCCCGGCGACGAGGTCATCACCGCCGCCAACACCTTCATCGCCACCACGCTGGCCATCTCCAACACCGGAGCCACGCCCGTGCTGGTCGACATCGACCCGGAGACGTACAACATCGACCCGGCCAAGATCGCCGCGGCCATCACCCCGCGCACGCGGGCCATCATGCCCGTCCATCTCTACGGCCAGCCGGTGGATATGGACCCCATCATGGCCCTGGCCCGCAAGCACGGCCTGTACGTCTTTGAGGACGCGGCCCAGGGCAGCGGCGCGCGCTACAAGGGCCGCCGCGTCGGCAGCCTGGGCCACGCCGCCGGCTTCAGCTTCTACCCCGGCAAGAACCTGGGGGCCTATGGCGACGGCGGCATGGTCGTCACCGACGACGCCGAGATCGCCGAGAAGGTGCGCCTGCTGCGCAACATCGGCCAGCGCGTGAAGTACTACCACGAGGTGAAGGGCTTCAACCACCGGCTGGACACCATCCAGGCCGCCGTGCTGAAGGTTAAGCTGCCCCACCTGGACGGCTGGAACGCCGAGCGCCGCCGCGCCGCCGCCAGCTACGCCGAGATGCTGGCCGACCTGCCGCTGATCACGCCGCACACGGCCGACTACGCCGAGCACATCTTCCATCTCTATGTCGTCCGCGTGCACAACCGCGAGCCGCTCATGGAGTATCTCAAGGAGAAGGGCATCGCCACCGGCCTGCACTACCCCATCCCCATCCATTTGCAGCCCGCCTACAGCGAGCTGGGCTATAAGGCCGGCGACTTCCCCATCACCGAGGCCTACGCCGAAACTATCCTGTCGCTGCCCATCTTCCCCGAACTGACCGACGAGAAGGTGGCCTACGTCGTCGACGCCATCCGCGCCTTCTACCAGGCCCATCCAGATGAGATGATGGCTCAGGCAGTGGCCGCCGACTAGGCGACCTGATACGATCGTGCCTAAAGGCGCGCCATAGGGGCCGGAGCGCGGATCGCTCCGGCCCCGCCGCCGCCCAGGCGATTGAGAGAAGCACACGATGGCCCAAGCCGATTACCGCTATCAGACTGGCTACGCCCCGGCCGCGACCGCGCCGGCCCAGACCGACGCCCACTGGATGCGCCGTTGGTGGTTCTGGCTGCTGGCCTTCATGGTCTTCTCCGAACTGATCTTCCCCTTCCTGCTCTGGCAGGCCGGCTTGCCGCGCACGATGGACTTCCTGAAGGAGATCGCCGCCGGCGTGCTGGCCCTGGTCACCCTGGGCGCGGTGGTCTTGCGCGACCGCATCCCCATGGGCTTCCTCTTCGCCCTGGGCGTGGCCCTCGTCTGGAGCCTGATCCCCTTCTTCAACGACCAGGTCTTCGGCGCGACGCTGTGGGGCCTGTGGCGGTTCTTCAAGTATCCGCTGCTGGCCTTCTTCGCCTACCTCATCCCCCGCTGGCCCACGGACTTCGCCCGCTGGTTCGTCAAGTTCATCGTTGTCCTGATGATCTTCGAGGTCCTCATCCAGCTGTTGGAAGTGGCCATGGGCATGCCCCTGGGCGACAGTCTGGCCGGAACCTTCGCCTGGAAGGGCGTGGCCCAACTGACAATGTTCGTCTTCTTCGCCTCGTGCATCGGCTTTGGCCACTGGCTGGCCAGCGGCGAGTCGAAGACCATGCTGCTCATCCTGGCCCTGGGTCTGGTGGGCAGCATGCTCAGCATCACCAAGTTCTACGTCATGGGCGTGGCCGTCATCGGCCTGGTCAGCTTTGGCGTCCAGATGATCCGCGGCGGCCGTTTCCGCTCGCTCCTCCTCTACGTCTTGCTCTTCACCCTCAGCCTGGGTGCGCTTGTCTTTCTCTATAACACCTTCCTGGCCACCCGGACGGGTCTCAAGCCCTTGCAGGAATACCTGACGGCCGAGTCCATCGAGGGCTATATGTTCACCGACGGCAAGGGCGACGTGGACGGCCAGTACAACCTGGGCAACGGCCTGGCCATCACCTACGCCTGGAGCCAGATCAGCGTGGACACCACGACCATGCTGTTCGGCTATGGCATGGGCAGCCGCACCGAAAGCACGGTGCTGCGCGTCACCGGCACCAGCCTGGCCGAAGACCTCTACGCCGGGGCCAGCACGACCGGCCTGGGCATCTGGATTCAGGAGTTGGGCGTCATCGGCTCCGTCCTCTTCCTGCTGGTCAACTTCTGGATCATCGTCCGCCTCTTCCGCCACGCCAAGACCACGCCCAACGTCCACCTGGCGGCGCTGGAGTATGGCCTCATCCTGTTCACCTTCTTCTGGCCGATGTGGCTGTGGTATCACCGCCCCTGGATCGCCGGGGTCATGATGACCTTCTACTGGCTGTCGTTGGGCTACGTCTTCTTCGAGATCTACCGCCGGCCGCGCCTGGAGCGCGAGGCGGCCGCGCCGGCCGCGCCGTTGCGCTGGGGCCTGCCGCCCGACGAGCCTTTCGAGCGCCGCGGCGCGCCCCAGAATCGCTGACAGCGCCGGCCCCGCCGGGGCCGCCCGCGTAAGTAGCGTCGTAAGCGATCCGGGCTAGAGTGGCCTCATGTCGTCCATCCACCCCCTAGCCCTCGAGCAAACGGCCCGCCCGGCCACAACCACGGCCCCGGCGGCCACCGACCTGACCAGCGCCGATTTCCGCTTCGTCTTCCACGCCAACCCGGAGCGCTTCTTCCAAAGCCCCCACCGCCCGCTGCGCGTCATCCATACGCCGCCGGCCGTGGAGACGTATGCCGGGGCGCTCTACAAGCCGGCTACCCGCGGCTGGTACCCGTTCGACGGCTGCCTCTACGACAGCGAGCGGCGGCGCGTCGAGGCCTCCTGCCTGCGGCGCTGGCGCCACGACATGGCCATGAATTCCGAGCCGGCCACCTACGACAACCCGCCGGCCGACATGCCCACCTATGACCGGCCGCTGCTCTATCTGGGTTTCCTCCACCCGGCCTATGGCCACTTCCTGCTGGAGGTCATGTCCTACTGGTGGCTGTTGGCCGAGCGGGCCGGCGACTTCGACCGCTTCCTCGTCCACCTGCACGACCCCAAGGTGCTGGACAAAGCCCACATCAAGGCCTGCCTGGCCGCGCTGGGCATCGACCGCGAGCAGATCGTCGCCTTCGACCGGCCGACCCGGCTGCGCTCCGTCACCGTGCCCTCGCCCTCCGTCCAGCTCAACAGCCACATCCACGACCGCTACCGGGCGTTCGTGCAACAACTGGCCGTGGCCCTGGGGGCCGAAAAGGCCCAACCAACCGACCAGCCCCTCTTCGTCTCGCGCAGCGGCCTGGCCTTCGGCAAGGATCGCTATCGCGGCGAGGAGCGCATCGAGGCCTACCTGGAGCAGAAGGGCGTGCGCGTCATCCACCCGCAGAAGATTCCCTTCGTGGAGCAGGTGCAGATCTTCAACGCCCACCGCCGCATCCTGGGCACCATTGGCAGCGGCATGCACAACATCGTCCTGTCCCTCAACGCCAAGACGATGACCTACTTCACGGCCCACGGCATCAACGACAACTACTTCCTGGTGGACAAGTGCTTCGAGGCCGACTCCACCTTCGTCAACGCCTGCCAGCGCAGCGACCGGGCGCGGGTCTTGCTCGGCAACCTGAAAAAGGGCATCCTTGGCAAGCGCCACCGCAACGACGGCTTCCTGATCACCCACGATCTGGACGTGCCGCGGGTCATCCGCTGGCTGGAGTCGTCGGCCGACCTCTAGGCGCGGCCGCGGCCCCGCGCCCGCCGCCGCGCTTCAGACGAGTTGTAAGTTGTCGGCCCTAGCATAGGGTGGAGGAGTAACTGAATGCCTTCGACAAGGCCCAACATCTTATTGATCGTGATCGATTGCCTGCGGGCCGACCGGGTCTTTGACCCCGACCGCAGCGCCCAGACGCCTGTCCTGCACGCCCTGGCCGAACGCGGCGTGTTGTTCACGCATCTCATCACCGCCAACTCCATGACCATCCCGTGCATGACGACGATGTTCAGCGGCATGTACCCCGCCCACCACGGCGTGCGGGCCATGGTCGGGGCGCGCGTGGCCGACCACGTGCCCCTGTTGGCGGAGATGCTGCGGGCCAACGGCTACCACACCTACGCCGAAGCCAGCGGCCCGCTCAGCCCCTTCTACCGCCTCGACCGCGGCTTCGACCACTACGCCCTGCGCGACGGCGTGAAATCGTCGCTGCTGGGCCAGTGGGGCGACGACCTGATCGCCCGCTTCCGCGACGGCCAACTCGCTGCGCCGTGGTTCGCCTATCTGCACCTGTGGGGCGTCCACCGCCCGCGGCAGATCGCCCCGGAGTACAACAAGCCGGAGTACGGCCGCACCGAGTACGACCGCGCCGTCTCCAGCTACGACGCCCGCCTGCGCGACCTCTTCGACGCCATTGACCTGGACAACACCCTCGTCCTGGTCACCGGCGACCACGGCGAGAAGATCCCCGAAAACAACCTGGAGACCCAGGTCGAGTTCTTCAAGAAGTCGCTCTCCAAGGGCAGCCCCGGCAAGGCCAGCAGCGGCCTGGTGCGCGCCCGCCGCAAGGCCATCGCCTCGCTGCGCGCCGGCTGGGTCAACGGGGCGCGCCTGCTCTATCGCTTCGGCCTGGTCGATAGCCCCCTGGCCAGCATCACCGGCCACGGCTACCACGTCTACGATTCGCTGGTGCGCGTGCCGTTGGTGGTGGCCGGCGGGCCGGTGGCCGCCGCCGGCCGGCGCGTCGGCCAGCAGGTGCGGCAGATCGACATCATGCCCACCATCCTTGACCTCGTCGGGCTGGCCGGCGACATCCCGCCCACGGCCGACGGCCGCAGCCTGCGCCCGCTCATGGACGGCCGCCCCCTGCCGGAGACGCCGGCGTTCATCGAGACCTGCCAGAACTCGCGCGAACCGTCCTCGTTCTATGGCGTGCGCGCCGGCGGCTATAAGTACGCCTTCGACGCCGCCAACCCGCGCATCCCCGAAGAGCTATACGACCTGAGCGCCGACCCGGACGAGACCCACAACATCGCCGCCACGCTGCCCCAGAAGACAGCCGAATTGCGGACGATGATCGAGCACCACGTGCAAGAGACGGCCACGGCCGCGGTGGCCATGACCGATGAAATGAGCGCCACGGAGATGGACGGCCTGGCCGAACATCTCCGCAAGCTAGGCTACGTAGAGTGAGCAGAACCCATGAAGAAGTTATTTGGCAAACTCCTTGGTGACAACAAATCGGCCAGCGCCGACGCCATCGTCGTCGTCTCCGGCCTGCCGCGCTCCGGCACGTCGATGATGATGAAGATGCTGGAAGCGGGCGGCGTGCCGCCGGTGACCGACGAATTGCGCACCGCCGACGACGACAACCCCAAGGGCTACTACGAGTTCGAGCGCGTCAAGCAGATGGACAAGGGCGACGTCTCCTGGGTGCCGGGGGCCCGCGGCAAGGTCGTCAAGGTCATCTCCGCCCTGCTGAAGCACCTGCCCAAGGATCAGCAGTACAAGGTCATCTTCCTGCGGCGGCACATGACCGAAATCCTGGCCTCGCAACGCAAGATGCTCATCCGCCGCGGCGAAGACCCGGACAAGATGGACGACGCCCAGATGGCCGCCCTCTTCGAGCGGCACGTGCAGCAGGTGGAGCAGTGGTTGGCCAAGCAGCCCAACTTTGACGTCCTCTACCTGCACTACAGCGACGTGATGGCCGACCCGCTGACGGCGGCCAACACCCTGAGCCGCTTCCTGGGCCGCGACATGGACGTGCAGGCCATGGCCGCCGTGGCCGACCCGAACCTCTATCGCAACCGCGAGTTGGCCTCTTCCGGCCGCTAGGCGCGGCCCCGCTGGGCGCGGCCGGCCGGCCGTGCCCAAGGCAAGGCACTGCCATGAACGACAAACAAGTCCGCATCCTGGTCGTCGATGCCGGCGTGCGCCATGCCATCGACATCATCCGCTCGCTGGGCCGGCGCGGCATCCACGTATCTATCGTCACCAAGGACGCCCACGCCCCGGCCGCCAGCAGCCGCTACGTGGCCCAGCGCCACGTCTTCCCGCTGAACGACGCCGACATGGAGCCGAGCATCGCCTTCCTGGAAGCGCTGGCGCAACGGGAGCACTACGACGCCATCCTGGCCGCCGGGCTGGACGGCTTCCGCATCCTGTCTTGTGGCCTCGACCGGCTGACGCCCTACGCCGCCGTGCCCGTCTCCGCCTGGCCGCTGTTCGCCGTGGCCGAGGACAAGGCCGACACGACGCTGCTGGGTGAGCGCATCGGCGTGCCCGTGCCCAAGACCTACTACCCCAACAGCCTGGCCGACCTGGAGCTTTACCGCGACATCCCCTACCCGGTGGTCGTCAAGGCCCGCCGCGGCCAGGGCCACTACGCCTACGCCGGCAGCTTCGCCGAGTTGCGCGACAAGGTCTACCCGCAGATCTGCGCCGAAGTGCCCGACCAGTTGGCCGAGGGCGTCTTCCCCATCCTGCAGGAGTTCATCACCGGCAAGGCCCACGGCTTCTATGCCCTCATGAACCACGGCGAGCTGAAAGCCTACTTCATGCACGAGCGCATCCACGAAGTGCCCCCCACCGGCGGCCCCAGCTCCATGGCCAAGAGCTTCTACGATGAGGAACTCATCGCCGTCGGCAGCCAGGTGTTGCGCGCCCTGAAGTGGCACGGCGTGGCCATGGTCGAGTTCAAGAAGGACGTGGACGACGGCCTCTACAAGCTGATCGAGATCAACCCCAAGTTCTGGGGTTCGCTGGGCCTGTCCATCGCCACGGGCGTGGACTTCCCCTACCTGCTGACCACGATGGCCGTCGATGGCGACGTGGCCGCGGTGGAGATGCCGCGCACCCCCGTCACCTACCAGTGGCTCAGCATGGACATCGCCCACTCCATCGCCGTGGGCAAGCCGCTGCAATGGCTGAAGTACGTCCTGCGCGGTGTGCCCAACGATTTCCGGCTGGCCGACCCGCGGCCGAACCTGGCCCTGCTCTACCAGGGCGCGCGCGACGTGCTCAGCGGCAAGCGCAAGGTCCACAGCGCCGGGGCCGAGGTGGCCGCCGGGGAGCTACAACGCCACTAGCCCAGGGGTCGCCATGCCGTTGTTCGACATGCACATGCACTCGCGCCACTCGTTCGATGGCGTCATGGCCCCGGCCCACATCGTGGCCCTGGCCCGGCGGCGCGGCCTGGCCGGCATCGCCGTCAGCGACCACGACAGCCTGACCGGCGGCCTGCGCGCCCGCGACGCCAACCGCGACCCCGACTTCCTGGTCATCGTCGGCATGGAAGTGGCCACCGAAGTGGGCGACATCCTGGGCCTGTTCCTGTCGCGGCCCATCGTCTCGCGCCGCAGCCTCGACGTGGTGGCCGAGATTCATGCCCAGGGCGGCGTGGCCATCCTGCCCCACCCCTACGCCCACCACAAAGACCTGACGCCGCCCCTGCTCAGCCAGCTCGACGGCGTGGAGATCTACAACGGCCGCGACAAGCGCGACTACTCGGCCCAGACCATGGCCGAGTTCGTCCAGCCCTATGGCCTGGCCACCGTGGCCAACTCCGACGCTCACCTGTACTGGGAGATCGGCCGCGCCTGCACCGAAGTCGATCTCGACCGGCCCACGGCCGAGACGCTGCGCGCGGCCATCCTGGCCCGGCGCTGTCGCCCCGTGCGCCGCGCCGAGCACCGTTCGACCGTCGCCGTCTACACCTCCAAGGTCGTGAAGCGCGTGCGGCGCGTGCTGACCTAGGCCGCCCGGAGTAACGCCATGGACGATCTATTTGCCGCCAACACGCCCCAAAGCTTCTGGCGTCCCCTGCGCGACGTGCCCGACGCCGTCTGGCAGAGCGCCCTGGGCGAGGCCGCCGCCGAATTGCCGCCCGCGCTGGCCGGCGGCCCGGCGGCGGCGCTGATGACCAACGCCCTCAACGAGAGCCTCTTCGGCGCGGAGCGCTACCGGCTCAGCGGCCTGAAGGCGCTCTACTACGCCTACGCCCGGCCGCTGCTGCCCACCTGGGTGCGGCCGTTGCTGCGCAAGGTCTATCACCCCGCCGAAGAGGTCGGTTCCACCCTTGGCTGGCCCCTGGAAGAGCGCTACGTGCGCTTCCAGTATGCCCTGGCGGCGGCCGTGCTGCGCCGGCTGGGCGCGCCCAGCCTGGACGTGCTCGGCTTCTGGCCCGACGGCCACGCCTTCGCCTTCGTGCTCACCCACGACGTGGAGGCCCGCGGCGGCCACGACTTCGCGCCCCAGGTGATGGCCCTGGAAGAGAAGTACGGCTTCCGCTCGTCGTTCAACTTCGTTCCCGAAGGCTACAAGGTCGATGCCGCCCTGCGCCAGGAGATGCGCGACCGCGGCCACGAGGTCGGCGTCCACGGGCTGAAGCACGACGGCCGCCTCTTCTCCTCGCGCGAGCTGTTCGACCAGCGCGCCCGGCGCATCAACGCCTACGCCGCCGACTGGGGCGCGGTCGGCTACCGCTCGCCCATGACCCACCGCAACCCGGAGTGGATGCAGGCGTTGGACATCGACTACGACCTGTCCTTCTTCGACACCGACCCCTATGAGCCGATGGCCGGCGGCACGATGAGCATCTGGCCCTTCTTCATGGGTCGCTTCGTCGAGTTGCCCTACACGCTGATGCAGGATCACCGCTACCTGGAAGTGCTCATGCAGCGCTCGCCCGACCTGTGGCTAGAGAAGGTCGATTTCATCGCCGCCCACCACGGCATGGTGCTGCTGAATTCCCACCCCGACTACCTGATGAAGCCCGGCGGCATGGCCGTCTACGAAGCCCTGCTGGCCGCCATGCGCGAGCGCGCCGGTGGCTGGGCCGCCCTGCCGCGCGACGTGGCCGGCTGGTGGCGGCGGCGGGCCACGGTCGCCCCATCCGCGCTGCCCGGGGCCACCGCCTGGACGCTGACCGCCGGCGACGGCCGCGCCCACCTCCACGTCGGCCAACCCATCCCCTCGCCCGAGACGACGCCATGAAAGTGTTGATGATCAACAGCTTCAACTACTTGCGCGGCGGCGGCGAACGCTGCTTCCTTGACCTGTCGGAGCTGTTGCGCGCCCACGGCCACGAGGTGATCCCCTTCTGCATGGATCACCCCAACAACTTGCCCTCGGACTATAGCGACTACTTCGTCAGCTATATGGACTTCCCGACGGAGTTGCGCCGCCCCGGCCTGGCGGCCAAGGCCAACGTCCTGGAGCGCGTGCTCTATTCGCGCGAGGCGCGCCACAAGCTGGAAGCGCTGGTCGCGGCCACGCAGCCCGACCTCGTCCACATCCACGGCTTCATCCATGAGATGTCCACCAGCATCCTGCCGGCGCTGAAGCGGGCCGGGCTGCCGGTGGTGCAGACGCTCCACGACTACAAGATCGTCTGCCCCAACACGACCTTCGTCTCCCAGGAGGAGGTCTGCGAGCGCTGCCGCGGCCACCGCTACTACAACATCGCCCTGCACCGCTGCAAGCGCGACTCGCTGCTGGCCAGCGCCCTGGCCGGCGCGGAGATGTACTTCCACGAGATCTTCCGCCTCTACACGCGCAACGTCGATCTGTTCATCTCGCCCAGCGCCTTCCTGGCCGACAAGGTGCGCGAGCACGGCATCCACAAGCAGATCATCACCATCCCCAACTTCATCAACCCCGATCTCTTCCAGCCGGCCTATGACCCGGAAAACTACTTTCTCTTCGCCGGGCGGCTGGTGCGCACCAAGGGCATCCTGACGCTGCTGGAGGCCATGCGCGCCGTGAAGACCACGGCCGAGCTACGCATTGCCGGCTCCGGCGAACTGGAAGAAGAGTTGCGCGACTACGCCCGCACTTATGGCCTGCGCAACGTCAAGTTCCTGGGCCACCTGAACACCGAACAACTGACGCGCACCATGCAGCGCGCCCTGTTCACCGTCCAGCCGTCGGAGTGGTATGAGAACTACTCCATGACCGTCATCGAGTCGCTGGCCTGTGGCACGCCGGTCATCGGCGCGGCCATCGGCGGCATCCCCGAACAAATCCGCGACGGCGTCAACGGCCTGCTGTTCGCCTCCGGCAACGCCGCCCAACTGGCCGAGAAGCTGCAATACCTGCTCGACCGGCGCGAACTGGCCATCGAGATGGGCCGCGCCGGGCGGCGGCAGGTGGAGACGATCAACGGCCCGCAGGCCCACTATGAGCAGACGATGCGCGTCTATGAGCGGCTGACGCCCCGCGCCGCCGCCCCCGTGCCGGCCACCCCGGCCGGCGACGCCGCGGAGACACGCGCATGAAAAAGAAGATCGCCTTCATTGGCATTAAGGCCCTGCCGGCCAACGCCGGCGTCGATACCGTCGTCGAGAAGATCGTCGGCCGCCTCGACCGCCAGCGCTACGAGCCGGTCGTCTACGTCAACCGCGCCCTCGTGCCCCCGGACACGGTCATTCCTGGGGTGCGCCTGGTGCGCATCCCGACGGTGTCCGGCAAATACCTGAATGCCACGGTGCTGTTCTTGCTGTCGGCGCTACACGCCCTCTTCCGCGGCGACTACGACCTGATCAACGTCCACAGCGTGGAGACCTGCTTCGTGCTGCCCATCCTGCGCCTGCGCTACAAGGTGATCGTCACCGCCCATGGCCTGGCGCGCATGGAGCCGGCCGGGCTGGGCAAGTGGGGCTGGGCCAGGCCCTTCCTGGTCATCCCCGAAATACCGTTCACCTTCCTCTCCAACGAGCGCACCAGCGTCTCCAAACCCGACGCCGACTTCCTGGAGCAGCGCTATGGCCGCCGCGTCCACTACCTGCCCAACGGCATCGATGAGTTGAAGCCCGACCTGGAGCGGGCGCGGGCGCTGTTGGCCGAGCACGGGCTGGAGCCGGGCAACTACTTGCTCTTCTCCGCCGGCCGCGTCGTGCCGCGCAAGGGCTGCCACTTCGTGCTGGAGGCCATGCGCGAGATGGGCGACGACGTGCGCCTGCTGGTCATCGGCGACACGGGCCACGTGCCGGAGTATACCGCCCAGGTGATGGCCCTGGCCGACGAGCGCACGCGCTTCGCCGGCTTCATCTCCTCCAAGGAGTTGCTCTTCGGCCTGATCGCCCTGTCGCGGCTGTACGTCTTCCCCACGACCTACGAAGCCATGGCCATCACCCTGCTGGAAGTGGCCGCGCTGCGCACGCCGCTCATCGCCAGCGACATCCCCGAAAACCGCGTCGTCCTGCCCGACCACGCCCTGTTCTTCAAGTCGGGCGACGTGGCCGACCTGCGGGCGCGGATGGAGTGGGCCTTGGCCCACGAGGCCGAAATGCGCGAGCTGGCCGCCGGCGCTTACCAGTGGGTGGCCCAGCATTACCATTGGCCGACGATCATCAATGCCTACGAACAACTCTATGACAGCCTGCTGTCTGCCCCGCGCCCCCTGGCGCGATCGATCCACCACGCCGACTAGCGGCCGATCGGCCGCGTCTCCTTTCGTGGTAAAATCTGGCGGCCCGGCCCGGCGCGCCCCGCGCCGCGAACGAAAGAGAGTTCGTAATTGAGGGCTGCTATTCTCGGAAGTTGAACAGACAACAGGGAGTGAGTTGAGGAGCGAAGCATAACATGGAGCTACGAAGTTACCTCTCAATACTGCGACGACGGCTATGGATCGTCCTAGTCAGTATTGTCCTGGCCACCGGCATCGGCACGGCCATCAGCCTGCTGGCCACGCCGCAATACTCGGCCACGACCATCGTGCGCGTGCTGACCATCGGCAGCGGCTCGATCAGCGAGGCGCGGCCGGACATCAACTACACCGATCGCCTCGTCAATACCTACGCGCGCATCATCACCAGCAGCACGGTCCGCAAGCAGATTCAGGACCAGTTGGGGCTGGAGAAGATCCCCACGATCGCCGTGCAGGCCATCCCCAGCACGGAGCTGATCCGCATCACCGCCGAAGCGCCCGACCCGGAAGACGCCCGCGACATCGCCAACGCCGCGGCCCAGGTGCTCGTCGACCAGAACCGCGAGTTCTACAGCGGCGGCACGGGCCAGTCGCGGCAGGAGATCCTCGCCGAGCAGTTGACCATCGCCGAAGACGAACTGAGCACGGCCCGCGCCAACTACGCCCAGGCCTTGGCCGCCTCGCCCCAGGACGAGGCCGCCGTCGCCGCCGCCTCGCAAAACCTGGAACTGCGCGACAACACCTACACCTCGCTGCTGACCCAGTATGAGGCGGCGCGCCTGGAAGAAGCCCTGCGCGCCAACGCCATCTCCGTCGTCGAAGAGGCCACCGCGCCCAACCGCCCGGCCAAGCCGCGCCATTGGCTGAACATCAGCCTCGGCCTGGCCACCGGTCTGGTCCTGGGCGTGGCCCTGGCCTTCCTGGCCGAAAACCTGGATACGACGCTCTACACCACGGAGCAGATCGAAAACGCGACGCAGATGATGTCCGTTGGCCAGGTTCCCGCCGCCAAAGACTCGCTGTCCATCGCCCGGCTGGGCAGCGGCCACTACCCACAACTGGAATCGTTCCGGCGTTTGCGCACCAACATCCTCGCTTCCGGCGTCGATGGCTCGCAGATCGTCCTGCTGACCAGCGCCAAGCGCGGCGAGGGCAAGTCCACCGTCTCCGGCAATCTGGCCGTCACGGTGGCCCAGAGCGGCCGCGAAGTCGTCGTCATCGACTGTGACCTGCGCCTGCCCACCGTCCACAAGCTATTCGACCTGCCCAACAAGCGCGGCCTGACCAACATCCTGGCCGGCGAAGTGGGCGTCGACGAGGCCGTGCAGTACAGCGCCTTCCCGCGCGTCCAGGTCATCACCAGCGGCCCGCTGCCGCCCAACCCGACGGAGTTGCTCGGCTCGCAGCGCATGGTCGACCTGATCGAACAACTAAAGACGACCTTCGACTTCATCATCCTGGACACGCCGGCCCTGCTGTCCGTGGCCGACGCCGCGGTGCTGGCCCCCCTGGTCGACAACGTCATTCTCGTCGTCGCCCAGGCCCAGACCCGTCGCGGCGACGTGCAGGCCGTGCGCCAGCAGTTGTCCAACGTCCGCGTCAAGTCGCTCGAGGTTGTCGTCAATCGCGCCGAGCCGAACGGCAGCTACGCCTACTACGAATCGGAGGCCCACTAGGGCCAGGCCCGGGGGAGATGGCATGCGCGTCGACTTCATGATGATTGGCGCTCAGAAGGCGGGCACGACCAGCCTGGCCGCGCAACTGGCCGCCCATCCGCAGATCTGTTTCTGCCGCGAGAAGGAGCCGGCCTACTTTCACCAGGTGGCCGACTGGCGGGCCGATCTGGAGCGATACCACGCGCTCTACGATCCTCGCCCCGGCCAACTGCTGGGCGAGGCCTCGACGCACTACACCTTCTTCCCCGAGTTCCGCGGCACGGCCGAGCGGCTCTACGAATATAACCCGGCGCTGAAGCTCATCTACGTCATGCGCCAGCCCGTCGAGCGCATCGTCTCCCACTACACCCACAACGTCGTGCGCGAGATCGACCGCCGGCCGCCCGACCAGGCCGTCTTCGAGGAGCCGAGCTACGTCAATCGCAGCCGCTATGGCGTCCAACTGCGGCCCTATCTGGAGTTGTTCGGGCCGGAGAACGTCCTGCTGCTCATCTTCGAAGAGTACACCGCCGACCAGGTGGCCACGCTCTACCGCCTGGCCGAGTTCCTGGGCATCGACGCCGCGCCCTTCGACGAGACGGACACCACGCCGCAACACCAGTCGGTCGGCCAACCCTACCTGCGCTATCAGGCCCTGCGCGACTTCACCAAGAGCGACGTGTTCCAGAAGATGCGCAGCATCATCCCCGCCGCCGTGCGCCAGCCCATTCGCCACCGGCTACTGTCCAACACCATCGACGAGAAGCCGGCCTTCGCCGCCACGACCAAGCAGGCCCTCTGGCGCCTGCTGGAAGACGACGTCCACACGGTCGAGCAATTGCTCGGCCGGCGCGTGGAGCAGTGGCGGCGGGGCTACAGCGACTAAGCCGCCCGGCCCGATCAATCCCATGTATCATCTCAAGACCTCCGACCTCACTCGCCGCAACATCTCCTTCGGCCTGTTTCGCGTCTACAAGGGGCTGGCCCAGCGCGCCGACTGGCTGACCCACGGCGCGCCCACCGACCAGACCGTCGTCTTCATCATGGGCATCCAGCGCGCCGGCACGAGCCTGATGTACTGGGTCTTCGAGCGCGATCTGGACGTGAAGATCTACCGCGAGTCGAGCGAGTTGACGACCGGCGACACGCTGGAGCACGTGCGCCTGAACCCGCTGCCCGGCGTTCGGGCGCGGCTGGCGCGCGACAAGGCCCCACTCATCGTCCTGAAGCCGCTGGTCGAGTCGCAGCGTGTCCACGAACTGATGGAGACGTTCCCCGGCTCCAAGGTGCTGTGGCAATATCGCCACTATCAGGACGTGGCCGCGTCGAACCTGAAAGCCTTCGGCACGGACAACGGCGTCAAGGACCTGCGGCCGTTCGTGGCCAACGACCCCGACAACTGGCGCTCACAGAACAGCACGGCCGAGACACGCGACACCATCCGCCGCTTCTTCCGCGAGGACATGAACCCCTACGACGCGGCGGCCCTGTTCTGGTGGGCGCGCTGCCGCCTCTACTTCGACCTGAATCTGGCCGGCGACCCCAACGTGTTGCTCTGCCGCTACGAAGACCTGGCCACCGACCCGGCGGCCACCATGCGCCACATCTACGCCTTTCTGGGCCGCGCCTATCCCGGCGACCACATCGTGCGCGACGTCCACCCGCAATCGGTGGGCAAGGGGCGCGTCTCGCGCCTCAGCCCCGCGGTCGACGCGCTGTGCGCCGACCTGCTGGATCGCCTCGCCCAACTG
>JRYK01000377.1_pt1 | contig 16580 bp, 14 predicted proteins | sample 235381 | NCBI WGS metagenome assembly JRYK01 (sample SAMN03074220, study PRJNA261476) | activated sludge metagenome | biome: Wastewater Treatment Plant; feature: Wastewater; material: Activated sludge; isolation source: activated biomass of a wastewaster treatment plant treating hydrocarbon... ... | reverse complement strand
GAAGGACAAGGGCGTCATGGTCATAAACGGCGTTCCGGATGACCTCCCCGACGTGCCGGCCGATCTTTTCAGGATACGCCATGTGTTCGCCAATCTTATTTCCAACTCGCTGAGGTTCACGAAGCCCGGCGGCGAAATATTAGTCAGGGCGGAGCAGGAAGGGCGCTTTATCCGTTTCTCTGTCGAGGATACAGGTGAGGGTATACCGCCCGAGCACCTTCCGAGACTCTTCGATCAGTTCTACCGCGTACCCGGGCAGGACGAGAAATCGGGAGTGGGCCTCGGGCTCGCCATAGTGAAGGAGATAGTGGAGGCACACGGAGGATCGGTGGGCGTGAAAAGCGAGAAGGGGAGGGGTACCTCGTTCGAGTTCACTCTGCCGCTGGAACGGCATTCGACGGAAGTACGCAATCACCACGCTTGAGGAGGCACATAGAATGTTGACGTTTATAATGCTGGCTCTCGGCTTGATAGTTTTTATACTGCTTGGGGCGATGACGATTTTATTGGAAAAACTATAGGAGGCTCAAATGCTCTGGATAGCATCTCTGGTCCTGATTTTGTGTTTCGTATATCTCGTGTACGCGATTATTAAACCCGAGCGTTTCTAAAGGAGAGCAACTATGTCATTATTATTTATAACAATCGTCCTTGCTATACCCGCCCTCCTTTCGTGGCCGGTCGGTAAGGCTATGAAATGGGCGATGGACCCGGATGAGCCCTTAAAAGGGTTGAGAGGGGGCTTTACAGCGTTTTTCCGCGGCGTGTCCGGAGGGCTCATCGAAAAAGAGCAGGACTGGAAGGCTTACTCGCTGTCACTGCTGCTTTTCAACACGGTGATGTTCGTGGTCGTCTTCGCTATATTGGCGACACAGCAGTACCTGCCTTTAAACCCGGACGGCAAGGGGGCCCTCGAGCCGAGCACTATATTCAATACCGCGGCTTCATTCGTTACGAACACGAACCTCCAGCACTATTCGGGCGAGGTCTCGATGAGCTATCTCTCGCAGCTCTTCGCTCTCATGTGGCTCCAGTTCGTCTCTGCCGCGACAGGCATAGCCGCGCTCACGGCGCTTTCGAGGGGACTCTCGGGAAAACCGAAGCTCGGGAACTTCTACCGAGACCTGCTTAACGCTGCCTTGCTCGTTCTTCTGCCGATCGCTATAGTTGACGCTACGCTGCTCGTGCTGGGCGGGGTGCCCATGACATTCCACGGCGCAGCGTCCGCTGAAACGCTCGAAGGCGTTACTCAGACTATCGCGAGGGGGCCCGTTGCCGCATTCGTAGCCATAAAACAGCTCGGCACGAACGGGGGCGGCTGGTTCGGTCCGAACTCCACACATCCTTTCGAGAACCCGACATTTTTCACAAACATAGTCGAGAGCGTCGATATCGTGCTTCTCGCGATGTCGTCCGTTTGGATGTTCGGCAGGATAACAAAAAGAATGCGGCATGCGGCTGTCATATTCGCCGCAATGGCATTCATGCTGGTATGTCTTGTCGGTGCTGCAGTCTATTTCGAGAGTGCTCCTACTCAGGCCTTTACGGGCCTGCCCGTCGAGCACTCAATGAACCTCGAGGGTAAGGAGCTCCGTTTCGGCTCTTCGGCGGGCCCGCTCTGGGCGACGATAACCACGAACACGAGTAACGGCTCTGTCGATGCTATGCACGACAGCCTGAACCCGCTCACCGGGCTCGTCCCGCTCACGGGTATGTGGCTCAACACGATCTTCGGTGGTGTAGGAGTGGGTTTTGTAAACATGTTCATCTACATTATTGTCGCTGTATTCATATGCGGCATGATGGTGGGGAGGACGCCCGAATACCTGACGAAGAAGGTGGAGACGAGGGAAATGAAACTCGCTCTCCTCGCGCTGCTAGTCCATCCGTTTCTCATCCTACTGGGCACGGCTATTTTCTCCATGACCCCGTGGGGGACGGCGACCGTGCTCAATCCGGGCGCGCACGGTTTCTCCGAGATTTTGTACGAGTTCAGCTCTGCTGCAGCCAATAACGGATCGGGTTTCGAGGGACTGGGTGACGCAACCGTGCCGTGGAACGTAGCGACGGGCCTCGTCATGCTCCTGGCGCGTTACATACCGATAATCCTGCCCCTCGCCATAGCGGGCTCGCTTGCCGTGAAGAAACCGGCTCCCGTGACTGCGGGCACGCTGGGGACGGATACGCTGCTCTTCGGATTCGTGATCTTAGGGACTATCGTCCTTATCGGGGCGCTTCTGTTCATGCCGGTCGCGGTGCTCGGACCCATTAACGAGTACGTCACATCGGCGGCCATGTATAAGTAACTCGTATAAATCCTTACGGCAATAAGAGGGGAACCAGACAAATGACAGACACACAACACGTAAATGAGCTTGCAAAGCTCGAGCGGAGGAAGGTCCGCAGGGCCTCCCTCTTCGAAAAAGAGCTCGTCGCAGCCGCGGTGAAAAAGTCCTTTACTATGCTGAATCCGGCCACGATGGCGCGCAACCCCGTTATGTTCGTTACGGAGGTAGGGGCGGCTGTATCCACACTCGTTCTCGCATTGAATATCTATCAGAGGAGCGGAGCCGTTTTTTACACCCTCTGGGTGACGCTCATACTCTGGATAACGGTGCTTTTCGCTAACTTCGCCGAAGCCCTCGCGGAAGCGAGAGGAAAGGCGCAGGCCGACACGCTCAGGAAGACGAGGCGGAAGACCATGGCGAGGAGGGTCGTCAACGGCCGCACGGAAGACGTGAGCTCGGACGAATTGACGGCGGGAGACATAGTGTACGTCTCAGCGGGCGAAGTCATCCCCAACGACGGCGAGATCGTAGAGGGCGTGGCGACGGTGGACGAATCCGCCATTACGGGGGAGTCGGCTCCCGTTGTCAGGGAGGCCGGAGGCGACCGATCGGGTGTAACGGGCGGGACGCGCGTCCTCTCGGACTTTATAAAGGTGCAAATCACGGCCGGCGCTGGCGAATCGTTCCTCGACCGCATGATAGCGCTCGTCGAGGGCGCGGTGCGTCAGAAAACGCCCAACGAGCTCGCGCTGACGGTCACGCTCGCCGGACTGACCCTCGCCTTCCTCATGGTGACAGGCGCGCTTTATCCCATAGGTAAATATTTCGGCGTCGAGATACCGATACCCACTCTCGTAGCGCTCCTGGTGTGTCTGATACCGACGACGATCGGCGCTCTTCTGGCCGCGATAGGGCTTGCGGGTATGGACAGGGCGCTCTCGGCGAACGTGCTGGCGAAGAGCGGGAAGGCCGTTGAGCTCGCGGGGGACATCGACACGCTCCTCCTCGACAAGACAGGCACGATAACGATAGGCGACAGACAGGCGACGGAATATTTCCCTCTACCGAACGTTACGCGGGAGAGCCTTGCCGCTACGGCTATGGTCGCGTCTCTCGGAGACCTTACTCCCGAAGGAAAGTCTATCGTGAAGCTCGGCGCCGATGCGCTGGGCGGTGCGGCTCCGAGAGAGGCTTCGGGCGATGTGATCCCCTTCACCGCGCAGACGCGCCTCAGCGGTCTCGATACGGCTGACGGGCGCAGATTGAGAAAAGGCGCGCCGGACGCCATAAAAACTTTCGTCACCGAAGCGGGCGGGTCCGTCCCCGAGACGTTCCAGGGCATTGTGGACGGCATAGCGATGGGCGGCAGCACGCCGATCGCCGTAGCCGAGGGGAAACAGATACTGGGAGTCATTTCGCTCTCGGACGTGCTGAAGCCGGGTATAAGGGACCGTATCACGAGGCTCCGCGCAATGGGGCTTCGCGTAGTTATGGTGACGGGTGATAACCCTCTCACGGCAGCCGCGATTGCGCATGAGGCCGGCGTGAACGACTTCATCGCGGAAGCAAAGCCCGAGGACAAGCTCGAATACATCCGCCGGGAGCAGCGCTCGGGCAGGCTCGTAGCGATGATGGGGGACGGTACGAACGACGCGCCTGCGCTGGCGCAGGCTGACATAGGAGTCGCCATGAACTCCGGCACGCAGGCCGCGAAGGAGGCGGGGAACATGGTGGACCTCGACAGCGACCCTACGAAGCTCATCGAGGTAATAGAGATCGGAAAGCAGCTCCTCATCACGAGGGGGGCGATTACTACATTCTCCATCGCGAACGACGTGGCGAAATATTTCGCCATCATACCGGCGATCTTTATACTCGCCATACCGGGGCTGAACGCGCTCAACATCATGGGCCTCCGCACGCCCGAGAGCGCGATAATGTCCGCCCTGATCTTTAACGCGGTCATAATACCGATACTGATACCGCTTGCCATAAGAGGGGTTAAATACAGACCGGTAGGAGCGGAGACCCTGCTCAGAAAGAACCTGCTCGTTTACGGACTCGGAGGGGTCATCGTCCCCTTCATCGGTATTAAATTAATCGATATGGCCCTCAGTGTAACGGGACTCTTTTAGGAGGCGCAATTATGAAAGATAATAAAGAAAGCATGGGTGCAGGCAGTCAGCTCGTCACGTCGGTGAGGGTCGTGATCTTCACGATGCTCGTCTGCTGCGGACTATACACGCTTCTCATTTATGGAATCGGCCAGGCCGTTACTCCCCACACGGCCGAGGGCTCGCTTATAACCGATGCACGGGGGAAAGTGATCGGAAGCGAGCTCATAGCCCAGAAATTCACCCGCCCCGGGTATTTCTGGCCGAGGCCTTCGGCGTCCGATTACAATGCCGCGGGGAGCGCGGGAAGTAACCTCTCTCCGACGAATCCCAAGCTGCGCGAGAGGGCGCTCGGGATAATCGGCGCGGTGGGGGCAGCGCCCGGTAACCCCGTGCCGGCCGATATCGTCACGGCCTCGGGCGGGGGGCTCGATCCGCATATAACGCTTGAGGCGGCGATGTATCAGGCGAAGCGGGTGGCGGATGCGCGCGGGCTGACGGAGGAGGAAGTAAAGGGTTTCATCGAAAGCCATGCCTCGAGGCCGGGCGGGATGCTCACTCCCGAGCCGCTCGTGAACGTGCTAATCTTGAATATTGAGCTCGACAAGAAAGTCGAGTGACGGTTTGCGGGAGGAGACGATTATGAGAGAATCGATCGAATGANNAGCAGGAACGCCAAGCGCTACCAGGACGTCGAGGAGATACTCTCGGCGGGTATTCACGTCATATCCACGCTCAACGTGCAGCATCTGGAAAGCCTCTACGAGACCATAGAGCGCGCAACAGGGGTGAGGGTCAGGGAGCGCATCCCCGACCGTGTCGTCGCCGAGGCCGACCAGCTCGTGAACGTGGACGTCACTACGGAGGACCTCCGTGAGCGTCTCGCCGAAGGGAAGGTTTACACGAGGGAGAGCGTCGATGCAGCGCTCGAGCATTTCTTCAGACAGACTAACCTCGAGCAGCTCCGCGAGCTTACGCTCAGGGAGCTCGCGGCGCAGATAGATTCGCGGCGGCGGGAGGCGCTCGATGAGGAGACGCCTTCGAGCCCCGATCAGGTGATGGTCTGCCTGAGCTCGAGGGGGCCCAACAGCGAGGCGCTCCTACGCTATACATCCCGGCTGGCGGGGCGTCTCAACAGGAACTGGTACGCGGTCTATGTGCAGACGTCTGGCGAGAAGCCGACGGTTATCGACGCGGAGACGCAGAGGATTCTGTCGAACACGCTCGCGCTCGCGCAGCAGCTGGGAGCCACGGTGTTCACGTACAGGGGCGACGACGTCGTGAAGACGATACTCCAGTTCGCGAAGGAATACAGGGTAGGGCACATTGTCGTAGGCTCGGCGAGGGGAAAGTATCCGCTCTGGAAGAGGCTCCTCGGGCAGAAGAGCATAGTCGAGAGGCTCATTACTGAGAGCGAGGGGATCACTGTAGTCGTGCTCGATACGAGCGCCATAAGAGAGGACGGGACGTACAGGCAGCCCGCACACGAGCCTCTGGAGACGGGCCCTGAGATTGAGGCGGAGGCTCAAAGAACCGCGTCCCCGCTCTCCGACATGAAGATCGCCGTCTGGGAAAGCCCGATGGACAAGGAAAAAGCGATGAAGGAGCTGCTCGAAGCGCTCTGCCGGGATATGCCGGAAATAAGGGAGTCGGCATGGTCGGCTCTCATCGAGCGCGAGAAGCAGGGAGGGACGTTCGCGGGCGAGGATATACTCATGCCGCACGCACGCGTCCCCGGTATAGAGCGCCCCCTGCTGGCGCTCGGGGTGGGGAAGGCGGGGATACTGGACAGAGACTCGGGGAGGACGGCCCGTATAATGTTCCTCATGCTGTCTCCTGCAGAGGAATCCGCGACTCACGTCGAGATGCTGGGAGCTGTTGCCAGGTTGTGCCGGGACAGTCAGTTGTTCAAGAATATCATGACCTCGGAGACGCCTTCCCAAGTAGAGGAGATCATAAAAGCATGGCAGTACGAAGCTTGAGGGCATATGATATGTCCTCGTTAACTTACTTTCTTCTACTGGAATATTCTCCGGCTAAAGATGAAAAGTTGCGAGAAGATTGCGGCTTAACTGTTTGATATAATTGGAGCCGACGAGAGGATTTGAACCTCCGACCTGCTCATTACGAGTGAGCTGCTCTACCACTGAGCTACGTCGGCTTCCGGGCTGAGCGTATTATTATACGGGGTTGCGGAATTTTTTCAAAAACGGCTCGGATGCGGCGTGTTTACTTGTCCTCGCATACCCACTGATAGCTGTAAGAGATGTCGTACATATTGTTGCTCTTGTCCCTCGCGTGCCCGCAGACTACGTCGGCGTCGAGCACGAGCTTCCCGTTCTCGTTTGCTATAAAGAATTCATACTGCGGGCTGCACTGACCGCTGCACCTGTTGTAGAGGTCCTTGCCGTCGGTCCCCTTGCCCCTCGAAAAATTGGAGAACCAGTCCTGTACTTCGTCCATGGAACCGAACTGCTTATCGTACTCGAACGGCGTCTTTTGCGTCTGCTCCAATAGGGCCTGGCATTTGGCGTAATCGGAATAGCTCGTCAGGAACTTCTGCGGCACGGCCTTAAAGACGATTACCGGGTCGGGCACGAGGCCGCAGCCGGCAGGGCAAAGGTCGGTGGGTTTTTCGGCATGGGGAATGCCGGCCTGCGCCTTTTGAAGGATCGCCCCCGATTCGTATCTCACCGAGCCCGGCCTGTTGGTTTCGTTCGCCAGCAGGGAAGCGGTCGCGTCTGTGGTCTCTTCAACTATATCTCTGTCGATATTCGAGCACTTGTCCGCTTTCTCGCCGAACGCAAGCCCGGTCTGGATTAAAAAGGCTAACAGAACGGTTCCATATAAGAAGGCTCCGGAGGCACGGAATTTACGTATCATATCTTCTCCCTTTAGCTGTAGATTGACGCGCCGATAAATGCGCGGTCTTTCGGTCCAATAATACCTGAAATAATATAGCCGAAAGGGGATTTTTTACAGGAGCGCCGAATCATCGGCGCGATAAAGCGGGCTAGCTAACCTGAGTTCTTTTTATTGCGTCACTTAGTTTCATTCTCGTAACCCTTAGCGTCTGGAGCATGCGGCTTCTGATGTATGCGTATGAGAGATTGGCGACGACGTCCCATCTTTTCTTCTGCCAGGCGTAGCTCATAATCTCGTGTGCGAATGAAAAATCGCTCCTGTTCCGGTATCTGCAGCTTCGTATGAGGCCGCCGGTCAGAGGACTCTGAAATGTGGAGTAGCGTTCCAGGACCCCGAGCATGTCGAGCGTCATCATCGTGCGGAGGCACTTCTCACATTTGGAACAGTTGAGTGTGCTGTCGTCGAAAGGGCAGACCCTAAGTTTGTCGCAGACCTCTTCCCAATAGGCTATCGCCTCCGTTTTTTCTGTTCTGGTGAAGCCGCTGCCGTGGTGTATCACCTGCGTCGCTTCCGTCGAAAGGAGGTAGTCGATTCCCGGGTCGGAGCCCCAGGGCAAGAGACTTGTAAAGCTGTGAGACGAGGGTACGTGGAACATAGCGGTCCGTCGTCCCGCTGCGTGCGCGGCGCCGATCAGGGCCGCGCCGTGGAATAAACCCCAGTTCTGCCGCGTGCCGAATTGCTGGCAGTTTGTTCTGCAGCTTATCAGTTTTATCCCGAGCCTCTCGCACATAGCCGAGTAGGCATCTCTCAGAAGCGGAAAGGATTTAGGGTATTCCAGCTTTATGTCGAAGCCGTGTACGAATAGAAGGTGCGATATCTGTACTGATTTCGGAAGCCCGTTTCCCGGCAGATAAGACTTTAAGGTGAAAAAGGAATCCACTCCGCCGGAGAACGCCGACATCACAATATCCCGGCCGTTTTCAGTGCTCGTAGGGATCAGGGATTCGCACTCTATACGGATCGGTTTGAACCTCCAGATAGGCCACATGCAGAAGGCCATTTGATATTCGTTGATCCCGATAAGGAACCGCGGGGAGACTTCTCCTCTCACCTCTATTATATTCTCACCGTGCCGCATGGCCACGAGCAGCATCGTGGAAAGGAAGGAGTCGGCCCTGTCTGTAACGAGGTCCGACCATTCTTCGGGAAACTCGAACCAGAGCTTTTCGGGCATGCCGGGGAGAGGGGTTTTGAACTCGATCCTGGCCGATACTGTAAGCTTCCCGTCTTTAGAAGATATATCCGGATGATGGATTATCATTTTACGAGCCACACTCTCGAAAGCGAGCCGTTAATCATCCGCCTTCTTTCAATAGCCGATCTTCTCGCAAAGGTTTTCTTTTCGTGTCTCAATATATAATCGGCTTCCTCTCCGGTTTCCTTGTGGTTAATCCTGTAATGGTAAAGCACATAAGGTATGCGTAAAATGTCGTATTTTTCGGTTACTCTCAGGACGATGTCGTAATCCTCGGCGTAGGTTCCGAGGTTGATTTCGTCAAAACCGTTCATCTCTTCGAGGACGGTTCGTCTCCATATGCGGGCTGCGCCGACTCCATCGGTCCTGAGGATGTTATTCCTGTCGTATTCCTCGTGTTTCACGACACAGTATTCCTCCAGCACATTGTCGTCGGGCCCTATGCAGTCGTAATAGGAAACGCCGAGTGCGAATCCGGGGTTGGATTCCATATAGTCATACATTATAGAAAGCGCATCGGAGGTGTAAAGGTCGTCCGAGTCGAGCTGACAAATATACTTTCCCCTTGCGTGCCTTATCCCCGTATTTAGGGCGGCGGCAGTGTTGCACGCGATTTCGCTCCTGAGGACGGTTATGTCGCCCCTCCCGGTGTACTCCGATGCGGCTTCGAAGCCGCCGTCCGTGGAGCCGTTGTCCACGATTATGATCTCGTATCTTTTCCACTCACTCTTTAAAACGCTTTCGATAGTACGTCCAATATATTTTTCACGGTTGTAGAGAGGAATGACGACGCTTATCTCCGGCCCGGCCGGGTCTTTCGATGTGCCTTCCGTCGCGCGGACGGGCGGGCCGGAGAGAAACGCCCCGCGCCTTTTAAGCGAGGCGTAGCAGGAATCCCGGTACTCGCCTTCTTCCTCCTGACTATAATCGAGATATGAACGATCCGGATTCGCGGAGCCTATTAACCTCGGATTTACGGCGGTATATAAAACCCTGTAAAGAGCCTCCTCGACACGGGCTATCCCGAATCTTTCGAAGATCCTCAGCCTGAGGTCATAGTCGAATGAGTATTTCAATCCGGTGTCGTAATAACCGACCGCATCGAACACCTGCCTCCTCATGGCGTGTACGGGCCCGATCACGGATGCTTCCGAGTAGTCGAAATTATCGGTCTTTGCTATCACGGTTTCATCGCCCTGTGCTCGTTCCTCTATGTAATTACCGTATACGTAACCTATCGATTCCTCGGAGTACAAACATTTGAGATAGCCGGTTACGAAGCCCGGAAGGAGTATCACCGGCTGGGTTATCAGGAAAATCGCATCACATTCGGAGAGAGCGATTCCCCTGTTGAGTATGCTGCCCGGATGCTCCGATTTGAAATCCGATTCAATAAACAACGCAGAGGCGCGATCTCCGGGTGCCGATTCTCTCAAAAGGCTGTAAGCGGAGCTGTCTGCGAGGCATATTGTCTGATCTCCCTCTCCACACTGAGAGAAAATGCTTTTTAGTGTTTCATCCAATCCGGCGGATGGGTTTGGGATCGGCAGTATGAAAGTCGCTTTCTTCATTGTCGGTACACGGTCCGAATGTGTTTGCCTAATTATCATGATCTGAAGACGGGAACGTCAGCAAGTTATTCCTGAGCGTCTCGGATAATGCTCTCAAATCGAGATACCTGTCGTATGCGCTCTTTTCATCCCGGCTCATTGCACTCTTCTTTGTGACTGCATCTTGAAATGCATCGTCGGCCGGCTCGCGGATGCCGGAGATCCCGGAAACCCGCACCAGTTTCCGTGCATTGTTTCTGAACGATTCGTATCTTCCATGGTCCTCGAGGTTGCGGGGGCACCTCAGCTGCGGGAATATGGCGTATGTCCCGATCAATAGGCTGCCGGTGTCCGGCTTTCCGGTTAGGGTGAGCGGTTCACCGTTCCCTATATCGATGAATCTCACGCCGTCGTCAGGGAGGGTAAGACAGAATTTTACGAATCGTTCCCTCGACATTATCCTTAGGCCTCGCTCTCTTCGTCTGCGGTAATAGCCTATGAGTATTTCCGAGGCTTCATAGCGGGCGGGGTCATAGAGGTAAATGTCATAATGCATCGTGCGCGAGAACAATATGGCATGTGTTCGCGCTTCGCGCTCTATGGCTTCGGGAATCCCTGTTATGAATTCTTTCGATCCCTGCTTCCCGCTTTCCCTATTACCTGGGGCATTCATGGGTATATCCCCGCGTTCTTCCTGCGGGGAATCCGGAAAGCAGATGCCCGCCGACACGTCAAAAAAATGAAGGAGCCTGATCAGTATCATCTCATAAATGGTGTCGGTTTTATCCGTATTGTTCATCAGATTTCTTATTTCATTTCTCAAACTATTATACGAAGCAGGCGCTTCGTCGTCTTCCCGAACCTCTCTGAAACCGTTTTCTATCGATTGAAAGCTTCTTTCAAGCACCCTCTCCCTGAGCGCACGCTCGAGTCCGTTTCCGGCCGGAAGACAGAGATCCTGCTGAACGGCTTCAAGCCTCCAGTGTGCTTTGTAAAAGTGGTGGAGCCCTTTCACGGTTCTCCCGAAAGTGCGGCTGTAGGCTATCTCGTCCTTTTGAAATAACATCCGCGGCCGTCCATGTCTTTTACCGGAAAAAAGATCACCAACGAGGGCCCATTCTCCGGCCGAGTAAATCAGAACGTGAGTTCCCAACTTGTCTTTTCCAAAGGGCGGCAGCAGATATCTGAGCGTCTTTTCGAGTCTGTTTATGAACCTGTATTCGTCAAAGGCGCTGAGGTCCTTGGTCACGATAACGAAATCGATGTCGCTCAATCCGGGTGCGATGTCTCCGCTCGACATGCTTCCGGCGAGGTATACAGAGCGTATTTCGGGGGTCAGGCGGAAAACCAGGGATACGAACCCCGAGCACAATTTATATGCCCATCTTCCGATTATTCCGCCCCCTTTCGACCGGCTGATTTTAAATAAAAAGGCTTTTGTGCTCATTTTCCCGAATATCGAATCGAAGGGCTCAACTGCCGATCCGCGACTGCGTAGGCTCGTATGCAGATACGGTCTTCCGCGACTCCGAATAAAGGCCCGCGTAATAAAAGATCAGGAAAAGAGCGATGAAAGGGGATAGAAGAAGATATTCGGCTCCTCTGCCTATCGCGCCCGACAGCTTTAACCAGGAAAAGTATTTTGCGATCGCCGATTTGCATATCCCGTATATTGTGGGCTTTCTTGCCCGATCTCCGTCGCGGGCCAGCACCGCCCTGTAAAAACTGCCGCCGTACCTGATCCTCTGGTCGAGGTAACCCTTAAGGTCTTTCTCCTCGTAATGGTCGATAAACTTTCCGGGGAAGAAATATACCGGTATGCCCCGTGACGCCATCCTCATGCCGAATTCTCCGTCCTCGCCCGTAAGAAAATCCTCGTTGAAATTCCCGAGGGTCTCGAAAATCTCTCTTCTGAAAACCGCGCCCCGCGACGGCGGCAGGTGGAAGCTCGTGACCACGTCCTTGCCGAGGTCCCGTTCGTCGAGCATCTGCATCAATGTCATCTGAAAATATATGCTCTGCACGTACCTGAACACGCTCGGACCCGTAGGTCTTATATTGTGTGTGATTATCATCGCCTCCGGATGGTTCTCAAGAAACTCGGTCACATCCTGCAGATAACTTTCGGGCAACGTATAGTCATCGGCTATAAATCCCACGAGCTTTCCCCTCGACTTGCTCAGTCCGAAGTTCCTTGTAGAAGCGACGCCTTCGTTCGCTTTCTTGAAATATCTGATATCGAGGGAATTCTTGAATTGATCGATAACGGGGCTATTGTCTCTGTCAGACCCGTCGTCCGCTACTATGACCTCGAGTTTTATATCTCCCTTTTTCATGCCGGCCACGGACCCGAGACACCTCCTCAGGGACTCCTTACGGTTATAAGTCAGTACTACGAGCGATATATCGATCATTTGATCATTCTTCGTCATGGCTCACACCCCGAGATTGACAATAAATTCCTCGATTATCCTGAAATTTTTCTCGGTGTCCCTGGATAATAGTATGCGGTATCCAGTGGTTTCCCTAGCGAATCTTATTGCCGAGACTGTCCTTCTGAAAAAAACGGATAGAAGCGACAGGGTATCCCTTGGCGGGTTGTTGAAGACAAATTCCATTCCCTGATACAGTCCGAAGCCGATAATAGCCCCGCCGATCAGGCTTTTAAATATACCGTATCCGGAAATCTTTTCGATGCGCGGATCTCCGTTGATCAGTCTCTGGGCGACGAAATAAATTTTTTTGTCGAGCTCTCTCGTTTCCAGGCGTTTTCGCCAGTAATCCAGATCGACGAAGAACTTTCGTCCGAACTCCATCCTGTCTATTTCGTAAACGTATTCGTCCGGAACCGAGCTGATTCTCCCGCGGTCGAGGGTCCCGATCCTGATAGGGAACGGCAATAACCGGCCCGAACCGTTCACGAGCGCCTCGTCGTCGGAGATGATTTTAAAGACGTCGCTTTCGAGCATCATGAGGGCCATTGTCGATTTTCCTCCGCCCGCATTCGCGGAGAATATGACCGCGGTGTCCCGGAATGAGAAGGTGAGGGCGTGAATCCTGAAAATTCCGTTACGATCGCAGAATTGTCCGAACCTGGATATTATCAACAGGTAGAAAGTCTCCTGGAGAAAACCCTCGTCAGTGCCGTATATCGTAAGTTTCCGCCCGTTGTTTTCCTCGACGACCGCGCCCCTGCCGAAATAATCTATTATCTTTATACCGTCGCCCCTGAACACGATGTTACGCGGGGTGGAGAAGCTCGACTTGAGCACGGGGAAGCTGCCGTAAGGAGGCTCTGTCTCTTCGATGAATACCTCGGCCGCAACCGTGCCCGCATCCGTGATGAAATATTTAAAGGGTCTCGTCAGCTCGCGGAGAAGCTCCTCCGAGCGGCAATGAGTTTCGATCACGAGTCCGTGTATGTCGATGAGCATGATTCATTATAACTAAAAAATCATCCGGCGAGTCGCGTTTTAAAAAGAGCTTCGATACGCCGGGAATCGAGTTACGAGCATATCATAAGTGCGCTTGATTACAATTATTTATAATGGCGGGGTTGGTCCGCTTCGCCGTGATTCTTTTTTTGCGGCGGAGACTTCGCGCAATGCTCGCCCGCTGTCCGCCGGGGTTTCAATTCTGCTCTCGTCTCTCCGCTGGTACTCTTTTTTATTCCGGTTCGAGTCCGCGAGGTCTTCACAAGAGCGATTTATCTTCGTATTCTCGCGGCCGCGGCGCGTTAATCTTGTGTTGTCTTACAACATATGATAATTTGTTTTCTGGGGAGAGGGACCCTTTCAATCTGTACCTTAGAGAGACCGTATGGGAATAACAGTCAAGGGCATGACGGTACCGGCCTTACTGGTCAAGCTGGATGAAAATATGTCCGTTGAGGAGAATATATCCCAGATAAAGGACAAACTGTCGAGCGATTTTTTCAAGGGGTCTATCGCCGTGCTCGATTACGAAGGGACGAAGATAAGCCAGGAGGACGTAAAGAAGATCGAAGAGGCTATAAGGAACACGAACACGAAATTACTAGGACATAAGCCGGCACTCAAGCTGGAAAAGCCGTCGAAGACGGCGGCCCCGGAGCAAAAACAGGACGTCAAAACGCTCAGGCTGGTCAATAAGAACATGCGGAGCGGCCAGAACGTGGAGCACGAAGGGGATGTGCTCGTGATAGGGGACGTCAATCCGGGCTCCTACATCACCGCTTCGGGGAATATCATAGTCATGGGCACGCTGCGGGGGATAGTGCACGCGGGGGCGGGGGGCGATGACGGGGCGATAGTTATCGCGCTAAAGTTGAAGCCCCAGCAGTTGAGGATAGCGAGATGGATAGCCCGGCCGCCCGACGAATCGGAAGACCCGGAGTACCCGGAAAAGGCCTATGTCAAGAACAACCAGATTTTCATTGAAAAAATCAGAAGCTGAGGGGTTAAGGATATGACCAAAGTTATTGTTGTTACGTCCGGTAAGGGAGGGGTCGGCAAGACGACCGTGACGGCCAACCTCGCGGCCGCGCTGGCGTCTCTTGGCAACAGGGTGCTGACGATAGACGCCGACATAGGGCTCCGGAACCTGGACATGATACTGGGCCTCGAGAACAGGATAGTCTATGACATAGTGGATGTTGTGGAAGGGGTGATACCGCCCGAGAAGGCTTTCGTCAAGGACAAGAGGAGCGAATCCCTGTATCTGCTCCCGGCCGCGCAGACCAAGAACAAGGAAGCGGTGAGCGGCGAGCAGCTGGCCGCGATCATAGAGAGGGTCAAGTTCAATTTCAACTTTATATTCATAGACTCGCCCGCGGGCATAGAGGGCGGGTTCAGGACGGCCGCCACGCCNNCTCAGGATAAAGAAGATAGGCGTGATACCGGACGAGGAGAAGATGGTCGATTTCACGAATAAAGGCGAGCCGATCGTCCTGTCCAATAACTCCAGCGCCGGCTCCGCCTTGATGAACATAGCGAAGCGGCTCATGGGGGAAGAAATACCGTTCACGGAGCTCGCGGAAAAAAAAGGATTCTTCAGCAGATTCATAGGGGGATGATCAATGTCATTATTCGGATTTTTCAGACGTAAGAAATCGGCGAACGTTGCGAAAGAAAGGCTCAGAATGGTGCTTTCTTATGAAAGAAAGGACCTGCCCCCGAATTTTACCGACAAGATTCAGGGCGATTTGATCAATCTGTTCCAAAAATATCCGCAGCTTAACGTGAACAATATCGAGATTAACGTAAAGGAAGGAAATCAAAAGGACGAACTATACATATCGATCCCGTTCGTCGACCGTAACCAGCACTGACATCCCGGCGCCGTATGAGCCGGTGCATGTTTCGTAGCGGTCAGGGGCATCGCCGCGGCACACTCGCGCTTACCGAGGCTCGCACCATTACCCAACCGCACGGCCGAGCCGCCGCGCTCCGATTAATCTTCTCCAGACCCCGCCCGGGAATCCCTACAATTAAAATACGCAGGAGCGTGCGAGCGACTCGCCTTCTTTCACGTAAATGTGCACGCAGAAGGGCTGCATCAAGAGCTCCCCGCGCCCTGTCCTCTATGGTGTCCGCAAGCTCGGCTGCTCTCGATTTCTGGCTCGACGATATCTGTACCCACATGGCTATAGGGGACTGCCATTCTACCGTCCTGAACGTCTTCAACTGCTCGATTATATGTGTGAAATGGGCTTGTGAAGCCGTTAATGGAAAATACTGGCTGAGCGCATGACTGTTCATTGTGAACACGGTTAAAAACATGGCCGCCGAAAGTGTAAGGGAAGCTATAAACCTCATCCTTACCTCCTTTAATGGGTTTGTATGCATATAATTTATACCACTAATACCTATTGTCCAGTGCTTATATATCGTTATTACGAAAATATAAACCTTTGGTTTAACTAATTCCTCTACCTCGCTACCCAGCCTCCGTCTACGGAAAGCATCGTTCCTGTCATGAATCCAACGTTGTCGTCGCAGAGAAAGAGGACTGAATGGGCGATTTCCTCGGCGGTTCCGAAGCGTCCCATGGGGTGAAACGATTTAAAGAGCTTCTCGGCTTCGGCTCTATCGGGCATCTGCTCGAGGAGTCCGTCCACCATCGGCGTATCTATGGTTCCGGGGCATATCGCGTTTACACGTATTCCCTTGTCCGCGTACTCTAGCGCCATGCTGCGCGTGAGCTGGGTGACGGCCCCTTTGGTGGCGTTGTAGGCGGCGACGCCGGGGACGGCCTTCAGCCCGAGCACGGAGGAGTTGTTCACGATGCATCCGTAGCCCTTCTCCATCATGTGCGGGAGAGCGTACTTCGACATCATATACGTCCCTTTCACGTTTATATCGAATATTTTGTCCCACGTTTCCGTATCCGTCTGATGTGTATAACCCGTCGGAAGTATTCCCGCGTTATTGAACAGTATGTCTATCTTCCCGTATTTTTTTATCGCGTAATCGACGGCTTCCTTACAGTCTTCTTCCTTCGATACGTCGCTTACGAGGTACTCGATATC
>JRYK01003982.1_pt1 | contig 16602 bp, 16 predicted proteins | sample 235381 | NCBI WGS metagenome assembly JRYK01 (sample SAMN03074220, study PRJNA261476) | activated sludge metagenome | biome: Wastewater Treatment Plant; feature: Wastewater; material: Activated sludge; isolation source: activated biomass of a wastewaster treatment plant treating hydrocarbon... ... | reverse complement strand
GTCGAGGAGAAGATAGCCGGCAAGCTCGCCGATCCCGAGATAAAAAAAGTCTGCGAGCGCGTAAAGAGGGGAGAGCTCGACCCCTACGAAGGCGCCTCGATAGTCATATCCAAGTTAAGCTGATACCAAGCCATTCCGGATTGATTTTCCGCCCGGGTTCTATCCGGGACACAATCTTATATACGCCTTCCGCGAATGGTATCATAATGTGTACTATGGAGTTTTTATTCCCCTTATCCCTTCTATTCGCGGTCTTTCTTCTGGCGGCGCAATCTTCCGGTGACGACCCTTACGCGGGGAAGAGGTGGGAGATGGTCGAGAGCCAGATAATAGCGCGCGGTATAAGGAACACAGCCGTGATTCAGGCGATGCTCAACGTCCCGCGCCACGAATTCGTGCCCGCTGATTTAAGGGTAGGAGCGTACGACGATAACCCTATCCCTGTAGGAATGGGGCAGACTATTTCTCAGCCTTACATAGTCGCGCTCATGACGGAGCTCCTGAATCCCGTACGCGGAATGAAGGTGCTGGAAGTCGGGACGGGCTCGGGTTATCAGTCTGCTGTGCTGGCCGAGACAGGGTGCGGGCTCTACACGATAGAGATCGTCGAGGGCCTCGCGAAGAAAGCGCGCCTCGTACTCGAAAAACTGGGCTATTCAAACATCACTTACAGGATAGGGGACGGATATCAGGGATGGGAGGAGAACGCTCCTTTCGACGCCATAATAGTGACGGCTGCCCCTGGGCACGTGCCGCCGAGGCTCATCGAGCAGCTCAGGACCGGCGGTAGAATGGTCATACCCGTAGGCGACGAGAGCCAGGAGCTCCTGCTCATAGAAAAGACGGAATCCGGGATTACAAAGAAGAGAATAACCGCTGTCCGCTTCGTGCCCATGACGGGCGAGTCCGAATCCTGAGCGCGGGATCGGGCTTCCGGGCCGATCGATTACTTATATATCGAGGCTTACCACGTCGCCTATCTCGATCTGTCTCGAGCTCTCGGTGATTATTCCGGTCGCGCTTTTCTCTCTCACTTCGAGCACGACTATCTTTCCGATAAGTGTGCCCGGTATGATGACGTCCTTGTGCGCGTCCGGGTCGTGGGCCTTGCGCGGCTGTGTGTATATCGAGAATACGTTGCCGGGCACTACGTTATTTACCTGACCAGCGTCTATATAAACGATATCGCCCTTCCCGCTAAGCTCTGTGTTGTTCTTGTTGTCGACTATGAAGCCGTCCACCCTTTGCGTGCCCTTCCTCAATATAACCTCTTTTACGAAAGGCTCCCTCGGCCTTACTCTCGCACCGCGCGTTATCTCGAGATAAGAGGAAGTTATTATGGCGGTCGATTTCCTCTTGCCGAGTATTTCCATGAGCTCGAGCTCCCCTTCGATCTGTACCTTATACCCGATCTTTTGGCCCGTGATCGGATGGAATACGGGTTTCGAGGAGCGGAATATGGTGAACATGTCGCCCACGTCGACTCCGTCCTTCGACCCGACGTTCGTAAATACGATATCGCCCGCGCCGAGGAGTATCTTAGGCGGCTCCGATGTGAGGATGGTTCCCATGTGCTCCCATTCGTCGGGGTTTATAAAACCTTCCGATCCGCCCTGCGAATAATAATAGACGGGCGGTGGCGGCTCTATGTCCTCGAACGATACCTTGTGCGCTTTGGGCTCCACCTTGACGACCGGTATGTCCGGCTGCTTGGCCTTGAGCGCGATTACGTCCCCAGGGTATATGCGGTTCGGGTTGTCTATGTACGGATTGATTTCCCATAGCCTCGGCCAGAAGAGGGGGTTGCCGAAGAACCTGCCCGATATCTTCCAGAGCGAATCCCCCGGCTCGACTACATAAATCGTCGTTCCGCCCTTAGGGGGCGGCAGGTTTCCCTGTGCGAGCGCAATGCCGGTCAAAAGGAATACGGCTAAGATTGTTCTTAAATGCATCCCGTCTATCCTCCGTTAAGACCCGCGATCCGGCGGGGCCGGGCGGGTTCTTAATGCGTTATCCAGATTTTACACCCTTTTGAAGCGAATTGGAAGTATTATTATGTTCTTTTAGGCTTTCATATAAAGAACTTATAGACTATACTTAAGAACGCTTGTAAGGTTTGGAGGGTTTTGGCCGGTATTTCGTCATATGGACAACAGGGTACTCATAAACATTACGTTCCACGAAACGAGGGTAGCCGTCATGGAAAACGGCGCCGTCGCCGAGATTTATATAGAGCGCAAGTCCACTCCGCGCATTGTGGGGAATATATACAAGGGCGTCGTCGGAAAGGTCGTACCGGGAATGCAGGCGGCGTTCATCGACATAGGCCTCGGCAAGTCGGGTTTCATATCCGTCGAGGACGTTCACGAGGACTCTCTTTACGAATACTTTCTCGAAGGCGGAAGCGAATCCCAGCCGTCCCGGAAACACGACAGGGGCCTTATACAGGACATACTCCGCGAGGGGCAGCACGTCCTCGTCCAGGTGCTCAAGGAATCTGTCGGGGGGAAGGGGGCGAAGCTCTCCTCCAACATCGGCATCCCCGGCAAATACTCCGTCCTCCTGGGCACGACGGATATAGTCGGTATCTCGAGGAAGATAGAAGACCCTGAAGAAAGGGCGAGGCTCGGGGAGATCATAAGGGAGATAAAACCCGAAGGGAAAGGTATTATAGCGAGGACCGCGAGCATAGGCATAAGCGCCGAGGACCTGAAGCAGGACATAAACGACCAGCTCCGTCTCTGGGAGGATATAAGGAAGAGGAGCGACGAGCAGAAAGCCCCGAGTCTCATATACGAAGAGCCCAGGCTCTATATAAAGGCCGTCCGGGACTTCGTCTCGAGCGAATACAACAGGATCGTGGTCGATTCGGAAGCCGTATATCAGGAGATAACGGCTTATCTCAAACGCAACTTCCCTGACGCTTCCGTGGTCGTCGAGCTCTATCAGGACCCGGAGCCGCTGTTCTCGAGGTACGCGGTCGAAAGCGAGATAAGAAAGATATTCAACAAGAAGGTATGGCTTAAATCCGGAGGCCACATAATCATCGAGGAAGCGGAAGGGCTCACGGTCGTGGACGTGAACACCGGCAGGTATCAGAGCGGAAAGACTCAGGAGGAGACCATATACACGCTCAACCTCGAAGCCGCGACGGAGATAGTGCGGCAGATAAGGCTGAGGAACCTCGTGGGCATAATAGTCGTCGATTTCATAGACATAAAGAACCGTAACCTTCGCGACCAGATCTACGACGCCTTCGTAGAGGCGCTCAAGCAGGACAGGGCGAGATCGGCAGTGCTCGAGATGTCTCCCTTCGGCGTCATACAGATGACGCGCCAGCGCGTGAGGGAGAGCCTGCTCACGGAGCTTGCGGAGCCGTGTCCTTACTGCGAGGGCTCGGGCTATCTCAAATCCAAGGACACTATCAGCTACGAGATTATACGGGAGATAAAGAGCAGGATCGTAAAACCGTTCGTCAAGAGGATCGAGGTGCAGGCGAGCGCGAAGGTCATTCAGAGACTTAAAGAATTCGAGCACGAAAATCTGAAACACCTCGAGAAAGAGCACGGGGTCGAGATAGCCTACAAGCAGGTCGAGGGACGCATAGGCAGGTTCGAGGTCATTGCGGACTGACCCGGCGAGACCGTACCGTTCCGGCTCTCCGAAAACGCCGTGAACCCGGTTCACGAATTCGGCATTATTATTACACGAGATATGAAAGCCAATCGTCTGCGGGTGCGCGATCTTCTTAAATGCCTGCTGGTAATAACCTTCCTCCTTCTGCCGGCCTGCAGGGGGGATAAAGGGGACGAATCCGCGACCGAGGTCTCGGCTCCCGAGGTTACAGACGAGCCCGGCACGGCCGTCGAAGACGCTCCCGAGGAAGAACCGTTCGATACGGAGACGTCGGGCCAGTCTGTTCCTTCCCTCAAGGAGATCAGATCTATCAAAATAAAGATGCTGTCCGAGAGCCCTAGAGACGGTTTCGAGGCGGAGGTCGAGTTCGGCGGCGGCAGCGGCGGAGACGATAACCTAATCTACGACTGGAAGCACAACGGGGACGACATAACCGGCGCTCACGATCCGAAACTCGAATGGAGAGAGGGATTCAAGAAAGGAGACACGATAACCCTGAGCGTCACCCCGTACAGCGATCTGGGTGAGGGGGCGGCGTCGGCCGTGGGGAGCATCACGATACCCAATTCGCCCCCGGTTATCACATCCCAGCCTGAAACGTCCTTCGAGGAGGGCAGGTTCAGCTACATAGTACAGGCGGAAGACCCTGACGGTGATTCCATGGATTTCAGCCTCAGGAACGCTCCCAAGGGGATGACCATCGAGCCCGCGGCCGGCCTCATTCTCTGGGAGTACGGCGAGAAGGACGCCGGTGATTACAAGGTGACGGTAATCGTCACCGATTCCGAAGGGGCTCAGACCGAGCAGGAGCTCACGCTGTCCATACATCCGCCGGAATCCGCCACAGAAGGCGCCGAGTAGCGCATTATCCATCCCCCGAAGCCCCGCCTTTTCAGTCCGTTATCAGCTTGTTATACACCTTTCCAAATCGCGGGTATATTTAATTTTGTCGGGCGCCGCACGGTGCGGTGCTTGAATAATTCAGGCAGTGAGGCTGGTTATAGCTGGTGAAGAAATGAGAAAATCTTTTCAAACCGGAATGTTCATCGAGAAGAAGATTGAGACCAGGCCCGAGATGGCGGCCTCGCGCTTCCACGAGAATTCGCCGCGGGTGCTCTCGAGCCCGTCCCTGATCACGTTCATGCAGACTACGTGCGCCGACCTCATGGCGCCCTTCCTCGATCCCGCCGAGATGGTCGTGAGCGTGCGGATGGAGATGAATCATTTGGCCTCGACGCCTATAGGCTCCACGATAACGATAAGGGCCGAGATCGACCGGATAGAGGGCAATAAGGTCTATTTCAGGATCGATGCCTTCGACGAGGTCGAGAAAATCGCCTCGGGTTATAACGATATGTTCATAATCAACGAAGAAAGGTTCGAAAGGGGTTTAAGAAGAAAGCTCGGAGCGGACTCGAAAAAGGCGCAGTCCCTGTAAGGCCTCCGCGTTTTCCCGGTATCGGTCTGCTCGTTTCCCTTTTATTCACGGCCTAATGAAAGAATCCCCTGCATAAATAAAGGTTGATAAACGGAGCGTTTACAATGGGCAAAGGAGTGTTGGAGAATCTGTATCACGTCGCGGTGGCGGTAAGGAGCATAGACGAGGTCGAGAAGGTGTACGAGACGGCTCTCGGTCTTAAAGTCGGGCACAGGGAGGTCGTCGAGGACCAGGGCGTCAGGACCTCGATGCTTCTTCCTGAAAAGGGTGGCGCGGCGGTCGAGCTCCTCGAGCCGCTGAGCGATGAGTCCCCTATATCGAAGTTTCTCGAAAAGAGGGGCGAGGGTATCCACCACATTTGTTTTCTCGTGGACGATATAGAGGCGGCGCTCGAAAGGCTGAAAAAGGAAGGGGTGCGGCTCATAGACGAATCTCCGCGTCCGGGCGCTTATCATTCGAGGGTGGCTTTCATTCATCCGAAAGCGACGAACGGCGTTCTTATAGAGCTTGCCGAGATCGACAAGGGCGACTGAAGACGAAAAAGCAGCCCGTTCATTAAAAGAAAAAGAAGTAGCTGACGATTGTAATCACTATCCCGCAGGCCAGATCTACGAGAAATCCCGCTTTTATCATCGACCTCTGACGTATCCTCTCCGTCCCGAATACAAGGGCGTTAGGCGGTGTGCCCACGGGGAGCATGAAGCCGCACGAAGCCGCTATGCCGATGCTGAGCGCTATCGCCTTGGGTGAGTCCGGGAACGTCTCCTGGCCGAGGGCAAGGAATATGGGAACCATTATGGCCGCGGTTGCCGTATTGCTCGCGAATTCGGAGAGAAGTATGACGAGCATCACTGAGCCCAGAATAAGGAGGAAAGGGCCGTGTATCGAGAGGTGTTCCCTGACGATGTCGGCTAAGAACTTGCTCGCGCCCGTCTCCGACAGTAGAGCGCTCAACACGATGCCTCCTCCGAAGAGGAGCAGCACTCCCCAGTCGGTGAACCTCTCTATCTCTTTCCATTTTATTGTGCCCGTCACGACAAGCATGAAGATAGCAAGTATGGCTATTATCGAATCGAATTCCTTGTCAACGCCGAGGAGTGACGATATTGGCCCGCTGAATATCCAGAGCAGGACGGTCACGCCGAATATGGCCGCGAGCTTGTACGTGTTTTTATCTATCGCTATATCCTCGAGCCCAGTGGTCTCAAGGACCCTTCTGCCCCTGAGCTCCGGTTTGAGGACGAGATAGAGTATCAATACCATCACGGGCATAAGTATGAGAACGAAGGGCGCACCTACGAACAGCCAGTCCCTGAAGTCCATGCCCAGGTCGGCAGCCGTGATCGCGTTGGGAGGGCTTCCCACGAGCGTCCCCAGCCCTCCGATGCTCGCCGCGTAGGCGACTCCGAGGAGTACGAACTCCTCGGTCGAGGTCGATGTGTCCTTGATATTGGATATGAGGCCGAGCGCCACGGGGAGCATTATGGCCGTCGTGGCCGTGTTGCTCACCCACATGCTTATCAGAGCCGTCGAGGCGAATAGTCCCAGTACGGAGAGGAGAGGGCTCGCGCCCGCCGATTTCATTATTTGAGCCGCGATGAGACGGTCGAGGCCGTGTTTATGAAGGGCTGCCGCTAGGGCGAATCCTCCAAGGAAGAGGAATATGACCGGGTTCGCGAAGTGGCTTAGAGCCTCTTTCACGTCGAATATGCCCGTGAGCACGGCCAGTATCGGGACGAGGAGCGCCGTTATCGTTATAGGCAGTGCTTCCGTAAACCAGAGGGCCGCTATGAAAACCAGGATAGACAGGCCCTTCAGCACGTTCTTTTCAAACGGCAGAAAGAAATAGACTGCAAGAGCCGCGAGTCCGCTTATGAGTATTATAAGGTTCTTATTCATGATCGATCATACAGTCAGGCCGCGTCTTTTCCCGACGCGCCGCGCATTCGATTTGTATATCCGGCGTTATTGTGGTTTGAACGTTACCGTTCCTTTATTTTCTCGATGATCCACAGTCTCTTTCCGGTCCATCTCCCCCAGCCTGGGACAAGCAGCAGATACCTGCCCCTGAATCTATCGCCCGACGGTCTTATGACCAGTTTTATGCTGCTCGACGCCTCGACCTCGTAAGAGCCCTCGTCCCATATCTCCCATATTCCCTTTCCCCAGCTGTCCTCGGCCGCCTGACCGTCCTTTCCTTTCTGTGGAAAACCGGCGTGCCGCCCCTCCTCGATCGCGATCCTCTTCTCGCCGTATTTTTTGGGGATATCGCGGGGGACGATCCAGTGTCTCACCGCTCCGTTAATTCCGAGGACGAGGTCGTAGTGTTTATTGGAGGTTTTGTGCCTTCCTATGACGAAGTCAGACGTTTCTGTCATGAATCAGTTTCAGTCCGCGGAGAGTGAGGAACTCGTCGACCTCTTCGATGGTCCTGCTTTCGGGCGCGATGAGGTTCGCTATCCCGCCCGTCGCGATGATGCGGGGCTCGGTTCTCATTTCCGTTTTTATTTTTTCAACGACACCGTCGACGAGACCCGCGTAGCCGTGTATGAGTCCCGACTGGATGCTCTCGACCGTGGTTTTGCCGATTATAGTCTCGGGCTTCACTATCTCCACCCTCGGGAGCTTCGAGGCTTCGCGGTAAAGGGCCTCGGCCGAGATCATGAGACCGGGCGTGATTACGCCCCCCATGTATTCCCCCTTGTCCGAGACGCAGTCGAAGGTCGTGGCCGTGCCGAAGTCGACTACTATGACGGCGCTCCTGTATTTATCGTACGCGGCCACGCCGTTTACGATCCTGTCGGCGCCCACCTCCTTGGGGTTATGATAGAGAATGGGCATCCCTGTCTTTACGCCGGGCCCGACGACCACCGGATTGACGTTGAAGTATGTTTGTATGGCGTTCGTTACGGTCGACTGTATGGTCGGCACTACGCATGATATAACGGCGCCTCTGATCGAGTCGGGGTCGATATCCCTCAGCTTCATTAATTCCCTGAACAGGATGCCGTATTCGTCCGACGTCTTCGATTTGTCCGTGCCTATCCTCCAGTGGCACATTATTCTGCCGCCGTCGAATACGCCGAAAACTATATTCGTATTCCCTATGTCGACCGCGAGGACCATTTCTTCTCCGAATCCCTATAATTAAATCCACATTATATTTTGATTTCAAGCCGGATGGTGAATTGTAAATCGGTGAGGCGTCTCGTCAGGAAGTTTTCTTATTTGAGTCCCCACCTTCTCCTGAGAGACCACTCGGAGAACAGGAAACCCGCTATGAGCAGAAAGAACGCCGGATTGTCCCAAAGGAGGACGGTCTTGTATCCCGTTATCGTCTTTTTACGGGAATTCCCTATGCCGAGTCCCTCCGGATTATCCCGTGTTGTAATGTATCTGCCTCCGGTCGCGGCGGCTATGGACTTGAGAAGGCCGAGGTTCGACGTTACCCCTCTCAGCTCGTCTGCAGGAGGCTCGACGATAAAAGACGCTTCGGAGGTCTCCCCATCCTTGTAATCCGTATCTCCTGGGTGGGCCGTGATCTTGTAAACGCCCGGCTCAGACAGCATGACCTTGGCTCCGAACCGCTGCCCCGAATCTCTTGACGGTTCTATCTCGGCCTCGGTCCCGTCGGGCAGAGTCAACCGGGCCTTTATACGCTGCTCGTCTTTTTCGTCCCCGCCCAGGTCCCAGATGCCGACCTCAGCGAATTCTCCGGGACTGTATACGGCCTTGTCCGTCTCGACCCTCAGGTCGTTCAGCTCGGGGTCGTTCACGAGCCAGAGGAACAGCCTGTTCCAGAATTTTTCATACAAAGGAGACACGTCCCCCTCGCTTCCGTAAACGAAATTCCATCTCCATGAGGAATCCGAAAGGAATGTCGCGGCCTTGCCCGCCCCGACCTTCGACACGGCGAGTATCGGCTCCCCTTCGGGGGAGACAAGGAGAGGCACCGCGTCGGGGTTTATACCTTCGACCATGTTAAATCCTTCGAGCGCAGGCATGCTGTTCCACTGCTTCTCGTTCTCTTCCTTGTCGGGAACGATCTTCATAATGGGATGGCTCCGGCCGGCCTCGGTAAGCTTCGGTTTGACCTCTTCTCCCTTGATCGAATCGCCGAGGGTGCGCGCGTTATAGTCGAGCTCCACGGGGAGTATCTCCGAGATCGGCGTGCTTCCGTAATTGCCGCTGTCGAAGCTCTTGTTGCCTCCGATCATAAGGAACGCCCCGCCGTCATTAAGCACGTAATCCCTTATGCTCCTCAGATGGAATCCGAAGATCCCGTAGGGCTGGAAATTGAAATTCTGGAATATCACTATGTCGAACGTCGGGAGCTCGTTGCCGAATATCTCGTTCACCGGAAACGGTATGAGACTGAGCTCGTTTTCAGTGGCGAAGACGAGGTCAGAGGGGTCGCGAAGGATGAAGAACGAGACCAGATCGATGTTGGGGTTCCTCTTGAGCGCTTTTCTCAGGAACCGGACGTCCCAGGACGGACTGCCCGCGACGTGGAGCACCCTTATTTTGTTTATGATCACGTCGGTGTAAAAGGACTTCTGGTTGTTCTCGGGTATGAGGTCGTCGGACAGGACCGGTATCGACACCGTATAGGTCTTCCTGCCGAGAGTGACGGGGTTTATATCGAACTCGGCCTCCGCTTCCCTCGTTTGCGGATCGATGTAAACCTCTTTTATGGAGACGAGCTTGCCGCCTTCATAGAGCGACACTGGTATCTTCAATCCGGCAGGCCCGCCCGATTTCACGAGCGCGCTCACCGAATAGGGATATCTGAGGAAGGAGACTTCACTCGAATTTATTTTGTCTATCCATATATCATCCGTCGCGTCCGCGGTGAGAGCGCCGACGGTGTTGATCCTCAAGCCGGTATTCTTGAGCGATTCTACCGATAGCGCGTCACTGAGGTCTCCGCTCCAACCGCCGTCGGATATGATTAGAGCCTCGTCAAGCTCTCCCCTCTTCTGCTTTTCGGCGAGCCCGGAGATCAGCTTTCCGAAATCCGTATGCCTGCCCGATGGCTTGTCCCTCAGCAGGGATTCCCGCGAGGATGGCCTGAGCGCCTCGTCGAACGTGTAGTAGTCGAGCGTATAGTTCCGTCCGAGCCTGTCGAAATAAACTGAATTATCGCTTAAGAAGCGTTCGGCTGACTGCGCCCTCCTTAGGCCGTCCTGCTCCCCTGACAGGTTCATGCTCCAGGACGTGTCCGCGACTACGGCGAGTGTCTTCTTATCTTCCCTGTAACTCTCTTTTCTGAGAGCGGGGTTCATCAGTATTAATACGACCGTAATAAAGGCGAGCGCGTGGAGCGATGTCAGGATCGCCCTTCTTTTCACGCTCCTTAAGTGCCTCGTGCTCCTTAAAGAGCCGTATATCACTATCGCGAATAAGACCAGGTACAGGATGGTTTCCGCAAGCCCCGGCTGGTTAAGGAAAACGAATTTGCTTACCGCTGACTCCATCGGAATAAATTTACCACACGACTCCCCGCTTTTCAGAGCCGGTTAAAATATGAGCAGCTTACCCTCCTTCATTATGGTATCGCCGTCCACTTCGACCGTCGGTCTCATGACGACCCCGTCCAGATGGCTCGCCACCCTCACCGTCCCGCCCATGCTCTTGTTGTCTCCGAACGCTATGTGTATGGTCCCTATCGCTTTCTCGTCCTCGAGCACGCTCCCGGTTATGAGCGCCTTGTCGTGTGTGCCTATCCCGAGCTCGGCTAGATTAAATGCGAGCTTCCCGAACGGCGTCATTATGGAGAGGAGCTTCTCGGCCCCTTTTCCTCCGGTGATCTCGGTCGCAAAGCCGTCCTCCACCTTCACCCTGATGACTTCGCTCTCGAGCTTCCCGACCCCGGCCATCGAGCCGTCGAATACGACGACCCCGGCAGATTTGCCCTCGAGAGGGGCCACGTAGGCCTCCCCTGCCGGGAGGTTGCTGAAGTCGCCGGGGCTGTGGTTGAGGCCCGTGTCGGCGCTTCCCTCCCTTCCCTCTATAACGAGGTTTATGTCTGTGCCTTTCTCGGTAGTGACCCTCACGTTCGATCCGCGGCTTATGATATCTGCGAGCTTCCTGCTCCTCTCGGCGATGAGCCCGTAGTCGGCATTGAGCGTCCTCACCATCGTGTCCTCCGTGATTCCGGGGAGCGTCGCTATCCTCACACCCGCCTTGCTCGCAGCCCTCCTCGACTCCGTATGGCTGAGGGATTTCCGCGTCGGTATGAGCACCACGTCAAAGAGCTTCATGAATTCGGCGACAGTCGCGGGCGGCTCCTCGCCGTTCGACTTGCGGGGTATTATCTCGGTGATGACGGCTTCAGCGCCGAGGCTCTTCGCCGCTTCCCAGAGCGCGTACCCGATCTTCCTCAGCGGCTCGTCCGTGATGACGAGCACGTTCTCTCCCTCCTTTACAGCCATGCAGTCTCTGACCGCGATCATCGCGGCGCTCATAAGTTTGTCCATGTTGCGTGTCTCCTCGCTCCTTTCGTTTCTTGTGCGTGAAAAATCCGATAGTATAATATGCCGATCCTGTATAACCCTGCAAATCCTGGCGCTTGATGGAGAATAGCGAGAATGCCTGAAGTCGGACTCGTTGCCCCATACTGGAGCGACCTCAAAACTGAAGAGCTCGTCGAGACGGCCCGTCTCGCTGAAGAGCTCGGCTACCATTCGATATGGGTCCCGGAGATGTGGGGAAGAGACGCGTTCTCCATACTCGGTCTGATCGCTGCCAACACGAAGAGGATAAAGCTCGCGACAGGGATAATCCCCGTTTACAGCAGGAGCCCCGCAGTCATCGCGCAGACAATAGCAACACTGGATGAGATCTCCGGCGGGCGAATGATGCTCGGCCTCGGAGCGAGCGGCCCGGTTGTGATCGAGAACTGGCACGGCGTTCCCTTCGAAAAGCCCCTTCAGAGGACGAGGGAATACGTCGAGATAATCAAGATGATCCTCGGCGGCGGCAGGGTCGATTACGAGGGCGAGATATTCTCGCTCAAGGGCTTCAGGCTACAGTTCAAGCCCTTAAGGAGCGACATACCTGTTCTCGTCGCGGCCATAGGCCCGCGGAACGTGCGGCTCGCGGGAGAGACGGCTGACGGATGGATACCTTTCCTCGTCCCTGTGAAGGGTCTGAGTGATGCCGGTAAGGTGTTCCTGGACGGAGCCGGAGCGAGAGGCAGGGATACGGATAAGCTCATGGTTTGCCCTTATATAACGACAGCGGTTTCGGAGGACCCTGACTCTGCGAAGGATGCCGTGAGGGAGCACATAGCGTATTACATCGGCGGCATGGGGACCTTTTATTTCAATACGGTGAGCAGGTACGGATTTGCGGATGAAGCGCAGGCGATAAGAAGCGCGTGGGAAGGCGGAAAGAAGGGTGCCGCGATAGAGGCTGTGAGCGACAGGATGCTCGACTCACTCTCGGTATCGGGCACGCCTGCGCACGGGAAGTCAGTACTGGCGGATTACTATAAATCAGGCGCCAATATTCCTGTACTTGTTTTCCCGCCGAAAGCGTCGCGGGCCCTCGTCAGGGAAACCATAATAAGCCTCGCCCCAAAATAATCTTCCTGTTATCCGGATATAGAGCGTACAGGCTCTTCCGAAATACACGCCTCAGCAGCTTATGAAATCTTTCAAGACTCCGCCGTTGCTGAGCTGTCTCAGCTTCTTGAGCGCGCGTCTCTCGATCTGCCTGATGCGTTCCCTCGTAAGGCTGTACCTGTTGCCTATCTCGTCGAGCGTGTAGGACTCGTCGTATCCGATGCCGAACCTCATCCTGAGTATGTCTTCCTCTCTGTCGGTCAGGCTCGAGAGCGCTTCCTCGATCTTCTCCGTCATTGATACCTTGGCGATGAGCGTATCCGTCGCCGGCCTTGTGTCCGGAATAAAGTCTATGAAGCTGCTCTTGGTCTCCCCGTTGTTGGGGTTAACGGCGTCGAGATAAACGATGTTAGTTGAAGTTGCTTTTATTACCTTGTTGACTTTCTTTACACTGAGTCCCGCTTCCTGAGCGATGTTCTCTATGTCCGGGTTCTCGCCGTTCTCGTGGCGGAGCATGTTCGCGGTCCTCGTGATCTTGTTCGCCTGCTCGAGCACGCGCACCGGAATACGTATCACTCTCGTCTGGTCGAAGAGGGAGCGCGTTATGCTCTGGATTATCCACCAGGACGCGTATGTCGAAAACCTGTAGCCCTTGGAAGGGTCGAACTTTTCGACGGCCTTTATAAGCCCTATGTTGCCTTCCTGAATTATGTCGGCCAGCGGGAGTCCTCTGCCCATGTAGTTCTTCGCGATGCTTATCACGAGCCTGAGGTTCGATTTTATGAATTTGTCCTTGTTGTAGGTTTCTTTGTTTTTGTAAGCTCTCAGGAGCGCGGACATCCTGTTGAGGATCGTCTTTAAGGAGGGGCGGGGAGCGTGTCCCGCTTTGGACTTCTTTCCGCTCTGCCTGCATTCGCATACCTTCTGGGTTTTCACGCCGAGGCTGCCTTCCGCGAGCTTGCCTATCATAACCTCGAGCTTGCGCGCCCTCGCATTGTATTTCTTTATCTTGGTCGCGATTCGGAGCTCGTCGGTCGCGGTGAGAAGAGATTCGGTTCCCACTTCCTTGAAATACGACTGAAGGAGCTTGTAGTCCTCATCGGGGATCACCCTTTGTTTGCCGTTGCTCTTTCCGGTAGCGGCGACGCTCATGATATTTTGCTCGTAGGCAAAATCCCCCTGCATCGACCTGTGCCTGCCGAAATCGTGGTTGCTCCCGAGAACGCCCGATGTTAACGAGTGTGACGATTCTTTTAAGTTGTTCCGACCCATTTTATTGATCCTCCGATTTTGTAATCCTCGGATAGATTCGATTGCAATGTTCATGCCATCAAACAAATGTTTTCTCCAATTGCCTGTTATTATTCATTAATTCGAATTTCGGCGGCTGATTCGTTTCGTCCGCCCTGATGGCGTTTAATGACAAAAAATGTCATTGTCCTGATAATTGGCCGGAAATTGAAAACAAAATGTGTTGGCTCCGGTTACCAAAAAATATCACCGCGCATGCCCCGATTCGGTTGTTCAGGGGATATTATATGATGCAGATACAGCAGTTAAATGAATGTGTTTATTCGGCCGTATAATAGAGGTCAGACCGTCATTACGTTTTGCGGAACCGGGCTTGCAGTTTATTGACAACCACTTCGAATAAAGTAAATATAAGCGGGGTCGGTACAGCGTACCCAGGCGGATTCTCTATCAAAATTATTTTTTAGCGGGGGATTGTCGAAATGAAGATTCTTCTTACGGGCGGCGCCGGATTTATCGGATCCTGGGTTGCGGAGAGATATATAAAGGAGGGCCACGATGTACTGATACTCGATGACCTTTCGACCGGGAGAATGGAGAATATTCCCGAGAGCGCCGCGTTCATCAAGTGCGACATACGCGACGACGACGCGGTCCGCCGTGCATTCGCCGAATTCCGCCCCGACGTGGTGAACCACCACGCGGCCCAGATCGACGTGAGGAAATCCGTCGAAGACCCCGCCTACGACGCGTCCGTCAATATCATCGGCACTATCAGACTGCTCGAGTCCTCGGTCAAGAGCGGCGTTAAACGTTTCATATTCGCATCGACCGGGGGTGCTATATACGGCGAGCCCGCAAATATACCGGCGGATGAAAAAACCCCGCCCATGCCCATTTCGGCGTACGGAACGTCGAAATACGCCGTCGAGAAATACCTCGAGTATTACAGGCACATTTATTCCCTCGACTCGGTCGCTCTCAGATACGCGAACGTATACGGTCCGAGACAGAACCCTCACGGGGAGGCCGGCGTGGTCGCGATATTCTGCAGCCGTATCCTTTCCGGAAAACCCTGTACCATATTCGGCGACGGCGAGCAGACGAGAGACTACGTTTACGCGGGCGATGTCGCGCGGGCGAACCTGTGCGCGCTTTCGTCCCCCTCCGGCAGCTACAACATCGGGACGCAGATCGAGACATCGGTGAACGGTCTCGTAGCCGAGCTCGCGGCGGCCTCCGGGATAAAATTCCCCGTCGAGTACGCGGATGCGCGGGCGGGAGAGGTCGGCAGGATAAGCCTCGACGTAAGGCTCGCCGGCAAGGTCCTCGACTGGGCGCCGAGCGTCTTTCTCGCCAAGGGCATCAAAGAGACGTGGGAATGGTTCAAAGCCGGTCACGCGGAAGCGGGCAAGGCCTGATAGCGGGTCCGGAATGAGCGTCCGGCGGCGGTCCCGTCCGATTGCGAATCCGGGCTCTTAAGGTATCCTTAATCACCTCGGAGGTTCGATTATATGAAGAAGAAAGAAGAATTTATATATGACGTAAGGGTCACGAACAGGCACATAAGAGAGGGCGTGATAACGAAAAAGGATTACGACAAGTATTTGAGCGAGCTCCCCGACGTTGAGGACAAGAGCGAGCCTCTCATTATCGAAGACGAAGACGGAAAGGCGGGCGGAGAGCCCGAGAGCGAAGGGGAATGAACTTGATGAAATGGGACTACAAGGTTATTTCGGTTGACAAGCTGTTTCAGGGCAGCGAGGACCACGATATAGCTGTATCGAAAGAAGCTGCGACTGCCAGAAGGAATAAGGTCGGGCAGGGTATGGAAAGCACACTTAACGAACTCGGCGGAGATTCGTGGGAGCTGGTCGCTATCGCCGGGGACTTCGGAATATTTAAAAAACCCAGAAGCTGAGATATAAGGCGGTACGGTCTTTCACCGTATCATTCCCACTCTATAGTGCTGGGGGGCTTGGTCGATACGTCGTAAACGACCCTGTTCACGCCCCTGACCTCGTTGATAATGCGGACCGAGATTTTCTCGAGAAGGTCGTAGGGAATGCGCGCCCATTTGGCGGTCATGCCGTCCTGGCTCGTGACAGCCCTGAGCGCTATGACGTTCTCGTAAGTCCTCTCGTCGCCCATCACGCCTACGGTCTTGACCGGCACGAACACGCAGAACGCCTGCCAGATGTCGTCGTAAACTCCGCCCTTCTTTATCTCTTCGATGAAGATTCTGTCGGCCTGTCTCAGGACCTCGAGCCTCTCTTCGTCTATCTCGCCCATGATCCTGATGCCGAGCCCCGGGCCGGGGAAAGGGTGGCGGCCCAGTATCTCGTCCGGTACTCCGAGCTCGCGGCCCACTTCCCTTACCTCGTCCTTGAAGAGCTCTCTAAGCGGCTCGACCAGCTTGAGGTTCATCTTTTCGGGGAGCCCGCCTACGTTGTGGTGTGATTTTATGGTCGCCGAAGGCCCCTTTACGCTCACGCTCTCTATCACGTCCGGGTAGAGCGTCCCCTGCGCGAGGAATTTTGCGTCCTTTATCTTGGACGCCTCCTCCTCGAACACGTTAACGAACTCCTCGCCTATGATCTTCCTTTTCCTTTCGGGGTCCGTCACGCCCCGGAGCCTCGCGAGGAACCTCTCGCTCGCGTCTATGTGCACCAGGTTGAGTCCCATATCCCTGAACGATTCCACGACCTC
>JRYK01007796.1_pt1 | contig 16754 bp, 15 predicted proteins | sample 235381 | NCBI WGS metagenome assembly JRYK01 (sample SAMN03074220, study PRJNA261476) | activated sludge metagenome | biome: Wastewater Treatment Plant; feature: Wastewater; material: Activated sludge; isolation source: activated biomass of a wastewaster treatment plant treating hydrocarbon... ... | reverse complement strand
GGCCGGCATCGCCGCCCGCCGGGATCTTGTCCGCGAGCGACGCCATCTGATGCACCTGCTCGTCGCTCATCCGGTTGAGCTTCGCTGACACCTCGTCGCTCGTCAGGCCGTGACCCATGAGTCTCCCCGCCACCAGCTTGTTCTCGAGAGCTCTCCTGACCTTCAGCTCGTCTATCTCTCTCGGCGTCGGCTGATTCTTGTCGGGCGATATCATCTGCGAATCGACCCTTGCCGCGTTGACGCTCGATGCGATGAGCGATACAGGCGTGAACGTAGCCAGGACTATGATGAGGACCGGCAAGCGGTATCTGCATGTGAGAAAGTTCATGTGTATCTATCCTCCGGTGCATGGGAATAAAGGGCGGTTAAAATTCTATCCTATATATTCCCGAATCAAAATGATAATTTCATTTCCAGTGCGGTCTATACGCCCCCCGGCGAGATCGACGGCCTCCGGGATATTGTCATGCTGGTTCTGAGTCCGCCTGGGGCTTGTTATCCGGGGGCGGGTCAGACTGTTCTGACCCGCCCCTTTTATGACCGATAGTCGGGATTCATGCGTTTCAAGGTTCCGGCGATGGCTCTGGCGACGGTATTGGAGTCGGTTCGAGCGTCGGCGCGGGTGTAATCACCGGGCCTTCGATTATCTCCCCGCATCCGTCCGCGTTTATCGATGCGTTACCGTTCGTATCGAATATATCTTCACCCGTATCGAATATGCAGGCGTTTGCCGAGAACGTGATTGCGGAGTTCCCTGACGCATTTGCTCCGTTCTCGTCCGCCGATACGTTAATATCACCGTTCGCATCGATAGATACGGTCGAGTCGCCGACGGTCTTGATGCCGTCTCCGAAAGCGTCGCAGAAGATATCGCCGTCGAATGTCCCGAGCGAGACATCGGATGTGCCCCTTGCATCGATGCAGTTCTCGCAGTTTATAAGGAAGATGTTTTCGGGGTCGATTATGAGATTACAGTTCCCCGCGGTGCGGATGCAGTCCTCTCCGCCGCCGTCGATGACGATGTCTTCACCGGGGTTTTTCGTGATTTCGAGTGTCCCGTTCTCGCAGTTGACCGGGCCTTGGGCTTCCCCTTCGTCGATGATGTCCACTTCGTCACCGGGAGGGGCGTTAAGGTCGATCGTCACTATTATGTTCAGTATCGAGCCCTCCTGAACGGTTATGGAGACGGATACTATAGTCCCGTCTATGTCGAATGTGAGTGTCACGTTCTCAGCCGAGTCGATAAGGAAAGTCAGGGAGAAAAATCCGTCCGAATCCGTAGTATCCGAGTCCACAACCACTCCGTCTATGAGGGCGGTCACGCTTATACCGCCCTGAGCCTTTGCTTCCTTTATGATGCTGAGAGCCTTCATGAGCTCCGCGAATTTAAACGAATCGTTTTCATTACCGTTCATTGCCACGACGTTCGCGACCCTTCCGTTGATGGTCGTAGTTTGTCCGTTTCCTCCGCCTCCGTCCCCCCCTCCGTCACAGGCGAGAAGGGCGAGAGGCGCCGCGATGATCAGGAACAGCATAAATTTCACTTTTTTCATGGGTCCAATCCTCCTAGCTAAAATTTATAAATAACTAGAAATAATTATCGATGTTATTCAGAATTTGCAATAAAGGGGCCAGTATTATCAATCAGTAATTTAATAATGTTGGTAATGGGTTCTATTTTATGGAATCCGGGTAAGACGTGTTTACCCTGTACCTATACGAACAGCGCAAACTGTGCGATATCGTACAATCCTATCGCAATCGTATAAGGATAATATCGATTAATTTCACCGGAGGAAGGTACGGACCGGAACGTCCGGCCCGTATCTCCTGACGATGGGTGTCTTTATTCGCTCATATGCTCTATGGCGTCGGGCTCGGTGTCGGTCCGGGCGTCGGTCCGGGTGTCGGCGAGGGGCCTTCGACAACCTCCCCGCAGCCGCTCGTATCGATGGTTGCGTTCCCGCTTTCGTTAAACGCTTCTAACGGCGAATCGAATATGCACGACTCGGCGGTAAAGGCGATGATTGAATTACCATCGGCGTCCACTCCGTTCTCTCCGGCCAGTACGTCTATATCCCCGCTTGCATTCAGAACGACGTTCGCATCTCCGGTGGTTCTGAGTCCGTCACCGGCGGCGTCGCATGTGATATGACCGTCGGGCGCCGTCAAAGTTATCTCTGAAGTCCCGCGTGCGTCGATACATTTATCACAGTTCGTAAGTACTATGTTCTCGGGGTCGATAACGAGGCTGCAATTACCTTCCGTCCTTATGCAGTCCTCTCCTCCTCCGTCGATTACCAGGTCTTCGCCGGGGGTTTTAGTCATGTTAACCGTCCCGGTCTGGCAGGTTATGGGACCTTGGACATCGGACATATCGATGATATCTACTTGGTCTCCGGGAGGCGCGCTAAGGTCTATTACCACGGCTATGTCCAGAACCGAACCTTCCTCCACGAGAATGGTTGCTGACACGGGGGTGCCGTTGACGTCGAAGTTCAATGTTACGTTCTGCGCGGACTCCAGCATAAAGGACAATGAAAAATTACCTTCTGGATCCGTGGTGTCTGTGCTGACTTCCACCCCGTCGATCAGCGCGGATACGGCTATGCCGCTCTGGGCTTTGGCTTCATCGATGAAAGCAAGCCTTTTCAAAAGCTCCGCGAACTTAATCGTTTCATCGCCCGTCTCTTTCATGGCGATAACGTTCGAGACCCTTCCGTTAATGGTCGTAGTCCGACCGTTCTGATTCCCGCCGTCTCCCCCATCGTCACAGCCGAGAAGGCTCAGTGAGGCTACCGTCGCCGCTCCCAAAAGGAGCAATATACTTCTTAACTTCTTCATGAATCGACCCTCCTGATTTTTTGGGATTTAACAATGAAAAATTGTTATTGGACTGTAAGTGTTCGCAAAATTCAGGCCAAAGCTGTTTTGCCTGTGAAACTGGTTTGATTGAGGAAGATTAGGTTTTTGAGAGCAGCCGGGAAAGAGTTTAAGTGTGCGGATATCTACAGCGCAAACAGTGCGTTATAACCCATGCCTACGGTGAGTGTCGATAAATGGAAGTGTGTATTTTGCCAAAAAAGGCCGCTGTGGTAGTATATCACCCCGCATGTTGCATGTGCTAACAGGCTCCCATAAGGGCAGGAAGCTCAAGGTCCCGAAGGGGCAAAAAATTCGCCCTACGACGAGCAGGGTAAAGAAATCGATATTTGACAGGCTCGGGGATATCTCCGGCCTGAGCGTATTGGATATATTCGCCGGCTCGGGCGGTCTCGGTATAGAATCGCTCAGCCGTGGGGCTTCGCACGTAACTTTCATCGAGAAGGACGCCTCGGTGTTCAAAATACTCATGCAGAATATAGCCGACTGCGGATTGAGGGAGAAGGCGACGCTGATTTGCGCGGGATACGAGCCTGCGCTTAAAAATCTGGACAGGAACGACGAGGGCTTCGATATTATATTTATGGATCCTCCATACAAGCTCTACGAGACGCTTAAAGTCGGGGATTTCATAGAAAGCGCGGCTCCGGTTTTGAACCGTGACGGCCTTATAGTTATAGAGCATGACCACAAGATTACAGACGCGCCTCCCGGCTTCACGAGGTTTACGAAGCCTTTCGGCGGGACACATCTCAGTTTTTTCAGAAGGAGCGATGAATGCGCAAAGTAGCCATATATCCGGGCTCGTTCGATCCGTTCACGAAGGGGCACCAGAATATCATCGAGCGCGGCGTGAGGGTGTTCGGTCAGGTCGTCGTCGCGGTCGCCCACAACACGTCGAAGAAGACGGTATTCACGCTCCAGGAAAGGGTCGACCTGCTGAACGAGATATTCCGCGGACGCGATGACGTCAAGGTGGATTACTTCGAGGGCCTCCTCGTTGATTACGCGAAAAAAATGGGGACGAACGTCGTGCTGAGGGGTATGAGGACGGTCTCGGATTTCGAATACGAGCTACAGATGGCGCTTGCCAACAAGACCCTCAGCCCCGAGCTCGAGACGGTCTTCATGGTTACGGACAGCGAGTTCTCACACATAAGCTCGTCCGTGATCAGGGAGGTTGTGTCTCTCGGCGGGCAGGCGACTCACATGGTCCCCGGAATAGTCGAGACCAAGCTCAGGGAAAAACTATTAAAAGGCAGGAGGAATTAATTTAGATGAAACTCTCTCAGCGCGCGAAAAAGCTGCAGCCTTCCGCAACTCTCGCAATCACCGCAAAGGAGAAGGCCCTCAAGGCTCAGGGTGTGGACGTGATAGGTTTCGGTGCGGGCGAGCCGGATTTCGACAGCCCCGAGAACGTTAAAGAAGAAGCGATAAGGGCTATCAGGGCCGGGTTTACGAAGTACACCGCGGTCGGCGGTATAGACGAGCTAAAGGAAGCGATAATAAACAGGATGAAGCTCGATTACGGGCTCGAATACCAGAAGCCGGAAATAATAGTCTCGAACGGGGCCAAGCATACCCTTTACAACCTCACGCAGGCCATGTTCGAAGAGGGCGACGAGGTCATTGTGCCCGCTCCCTACTGGGTGTCGTACCCGGAACAGATCACTCTCGCCGGGGCCGACCCCGTCATCCTGAACACACGCGAGGAAGAGGGGTTCAAGATCGACCCCGCCGAGCTCAAGAAGCTGATAACCCCTAAGACGAGGGCGCTCGTGCTCAATTACCCTTCCAACCCTACGGGTGCGACGTATAACGAAGTCGAGCTCAGGCGGATCGTCGACGTGGCTATGGAAGCGGGGCTCACGATAATCTCGGACGAAATATACGACAAGATTATTTTCGACGGCATCAAGCACACGCCCGTCGCAACCCTTGGCGAGGACGTGAAGAAAGCGACTATCCTAGTGAACGGCGTCTCGAAGACGTACGCGATGACGGGATGGAGGATCGGCTACGCCGCCGGCGACAAGGATGTAATAAACGCCATGGGCAAGCTCCAGGGACAGTCCACGTCGAATCCCACGTCCATATCCCAATGGGCCGCGCTCGAGGCCTACAGGGGTCCTCACGACGTGATCGAGGACAGGACGCGGGAGTTCGAAAAGAGGAAGAACTATATAGTCGAGAGGCTCAATGCGATACCCGGCATGAAATGCTTCAGCCCGCAGGGGGCTTTCTACGCGTTCCCCAACGTGTCCGGTTTCTACGGCAAGCGTTACAACGGGAAGGATATAAACAGCTCCATGACCTTCACCGAGTTTCTGCTGGACGAAGCCAAGGTGGCCGTCGTTCCGGGGGATTCCTTCGGCTCGGACGACCATGTGAGAATTTCTTTTGCGACTTCGATGGAAAACATCGTGAAGGGGATGGACAGGATCGAGGAAGCGGTCGGCAAATTGAGCTGAGCGGCGTCAGCGGTTTCTCTCTATATCCACTCTATCCGTAGTAATATATAGTGCATATTCTATGTGCTGCGGGTGGGCTGCGTCCGTGCGGCCTCCCCGGCGGATTCGGACGATGCGGAGCATAAAGGTAGGCCTGTCTATTTCTCTCACCGGTGCTTATTCCGTCCAGGGCAGGGAAAGCTGGGAAGGGATAAGCCTCTGGGTTTCGGACGTAAATAATGAGGGCGGTATCTTCGTAAGGGAGCTCGGAAAGAAGCTGCCGGTCGAGCTCATTTACCTGGACGACCGCAGCTCGGCCGATGTGTGCCGGGTAAACACCGAAAAGCTCATCGCGGAGAGTAAGGCTGACATCCTTCTCGGCCCGTATTCGAGCTCCCTCGCTCTCGCCTCTGCGGAAGTTGCGGAAGAGGCGGGGGTGACTCTATGGAACCACGGCGGCTCGACCGACGAGATGGAGGGCAGGGGATTCACATGCCTCGTCAACGCGATCACTCCAACCGGCAGATACGCGGAAGGAATAATCAAGCTTGTCAGATCGCGGGATCCAGCGGCCCGGAGGATCGCCTCGTTCAGCGCTCTCGACAGCGGATTTTCGAGGAGCGTCGCCCGCGGCGCCCTGGTCTCGGGGCTGGAGAACGGTTTTGAGGTGAGGGAGTTTCAATTCGCCTCCGGCAGTGAAGACTTTTCCGACATCCTGGACGAAGCAATCGGTTTCGCGCCCGACCTGATTCTTGGAATGGGACGTGCGCACGATGACCTCGCCCTCGCGAGGCACGTCATAGATAGAAAGGTCAAGGTAAATGCGGCCGCTTTCATAGCGGCGTCGATCAAATTATTCGCGGATACGTTCGGGCGGAGCGCGGAAGGCTTCACGTCCTCGAGCCAATGGGAGGAGGGGATAGGTATAACGCCCGATGCGGGGCCTTCGCCCCGGGAATTCGCCGGGCGCTTCAGACGCGCATACGGGAAGCACCCCGATTATACCGCCGCCCAGGGCTACAACATCGGATTGATAGTCGGGAAGTGTATCGAGGATACGGGCACGCTCGATGACGGAGCGCTCAGAAAAAGCGCGCGCGGTGAGAAGCTCACGACATTCTACGGCCGGTTCGGCACGGACGGCAACGGTTTCCAGACGGCGCACGAAATGGTCGTCGTACAATGGCAGGGCGGCAAGAAAGCGATAGTTTCTCCGGAGAAGTATTCCGAAGCCGGTTTTATCTATCCGATGCAGCCCGCTTACTGAGTATATGCTGTAAACTTACTGCATGAACGAGATGCATGAGAAGATATCAGCCGCAAGGGACATAATAGAGAACTGCTCGTCCCTCACGGTTTTAACCGGCGCTGGCATATCCGCCGAGAGCGGCGTGCCGACTTTCAGGGGCAAGGACGGGCTCTGGAGGAACTTCAGGTCTGAAGACCTCGCGACAGCGGAAGCCTTCTGGAATAACCCCAGGCTCGTATGGGAATGGTACGACTGGAGAAGGAGCGCCGTAAAGGACGCAAAACCCAATCCCGGTCACTTCGCCCTCGCCGAGCTCGAAAGCCAGATGAAGAAGTTCACACTGATCACGCAGAACATAGACGGCCTCCATCAGATGGCGGGCAGCAGGAACGTAATCGAGATGCACGGCAATATATGGCAGATAAGGTGTACGAAATGCGGGGACATCCAGCAGAGCCACAAGACCCCGCTCGAGGAGCTGCCGCCGAGGTGCGTCGTCTGCGGCGAGATAGGGAGGCCGAACGTCGTCTGGTTCGGAGAGATAATCCCGATGCATGTGATAGACGTTTCTCTCAAGGCTATTGAGGAGTGCGAGGTAATGCTCATTATAGGCACTTCAGGGATAGTGGAGCCCGCGGCCTCGATGGGCCTCGTTGCGAAGCAGACCGGAAAGACCGTTCTTGAGATAAACCTCGAGTACACGCCGAACTCGCCGCTCTTCGACATGACCATTCTCGGAAAGTCCGGGGAAATACTTCCCCTCCTTTATACCTCCCGGAAGGTTTTCAGCTGACGCTAATTTTTGCGTTTTTCCGGCAGGGCCGCCAACCGCGACGCCACTTTCACAGCGGCGATCATGCTCGAAGGGTCCGCTACCCCTTTCCATGCTATGTTGAATGCGGTCCCGTGATCGGGTGATGTCCTTATTATGGGAAGTCCGAGCGTCAGGTTTACACCGACGTTGAATGAGAGCATCTTGAAAGGGATGAGTCCCTGGTCGTGGTACATCGCCACGACGGCGTCCCATTTGCCCTGATTCGCGTAATAAAATAGCGTATCCGCGGGCAGAGGCCCCGTAACGCCGATCCCGAGCTTCCTCGCCTCGGCTACGGCCGGGGTGATATGGACGATCTCCTCGTCGCCGAAAGCGCCCGACTCACCGGCGTGTGGGTTGAGGCCGCAGACCGCTATCTTGGGCTGTGGTATCTTGAATTTATCCAGGAGCGCGCGGTGCGTTATCTTTATCACGGAAAGGACGCTCTCTTTAGTTATGAGTTTTGGCACTTCCCTTAACGCGGTGTGTATCGTGACGAGCACGACCCTGAAGCTCCCTCCCTCGAACATCATAACGGCATCCTCGGAGTGTGTGAGCTCCTTCAGCATCTCCGTGTGCCCCGGAAACCTTGACCCCGCAAGGTGAGTGGACTCCTTGCTTATAGGAGCGGTAACGACCGCGTCCAGCTCGCCCGACATCGCGGCTTTCACCGCCTCCTTTATATATGAGAGACTGGCCTCGCCGGCTTTCATGTCCACCCTGCAGGGCCTGAGGTCGGCGGTACGGAAGCCGGACGGATCGTGTACCGGGCAGTCCAGTTTCAATCCCGTCAGCTTGGCAGCCGACTCGAGAACATCGCCGCTCCCATAGACTACGGGGGAGCAGAGCCCCGCCACCTCATCCGAGTTGAGCGCTTTTACAACGATCTCGGGGCTTATACCGTTCGGGTCGCCCATGGTCAATCCGATTCTGGGCTTCTTGCTCATTAAGAGAGTATTTTAAATAAACGTGTTGGCCGTGTATAGGGTGACGCGTGAAAGCGGCGCTTAACATCCGAGCTTGAAGAGCCTCTCCGCGTTCTGAGTGGTCAGCTCAGATATTTCTTCGAATGCGACGCCTCTCGCTGAGGCGACCGCCTCCGCTACATATTTCACGTATCCGGGCTCGTTCGGTTTTCCCCTCATCGGGACGGGGGCGAGGTATGGGGAGTCGGTTTCTATGAGGAGCCTGTCGGCGGGGATATTTTTCGCGGCTTCCCGTATATCTTCCGATTTCTTGAACGTAGCTATCCCGGAGAACGAAATGTAGAACCCGAGGTCGATGTATTTCTTGGCCGTTTCGTAGTTTCCGGTGAAGCAGTGTATGACGCCGGTCCTGCCCGAGACCTTTTCTTTCCCGAGTATTTCCATCAGATCGTGGTCGGCGTCCCTCACGTGTATTACTACCGGCAGCGAGGCGCGGTACGCAATGGCTATGTGCGCCGTCAAGGAATTTATCTGCTCTTCCCTCGTGGAGTTCATGTAGTGATAGTCGAGTCCGGTCTCGCCCACGGCCACGACCTTCTCCTTGCCGGTGAGCGTCTCTATCTCCTTTAGGACGGCATCGCCGGCTGTCCTGGCGGCGTGCGGGTGGATGCCGACAGCCGCGAATATGTTTTCGTGTTTCTCTGCGATTGCCACGGTTTCGCGGGAGGACGAGAGGTCCGAAGATATTGCTATGATTTTCTCAACCCCGTACTCCCTCGCCCTCGCGAGAACACCCGGCAGGTCTTCGAGCGAGTCCAGGTGGGCGTGTGTATCGATAAGCATTACTTCTTGGTTTTGTCCTTTATCAGCGTTAGTGTTTGTATAGCGGGGTCGGGCTTACGGCCTAGTTTTATCTGCTCCCCCTTCTCCTTGAGGAGGTCGGTGAGCTCGTTCAGGAACTGGTTCACGTCCTTGAACGACCTGTAAACGGAGGCGAATCTCACGTACGCCACTTCGTCTATTTCGTAGAGCTTGTTTATCACCCTTTCCCCGATCTCGCTGCTGTCCACTTCCCTGTCGCCCCTCTCCTGGAACTCCCTTTCGATGTCGGAGACGAAGTTCTCGATTACCTCCATGCTTATGGGCCGTTTCTCGCACGCCTTGATCATCCCGGCGATTATCTTGCTGCGGTCGAACGGCTCCCGCACCCCGCCTTTCTTTATGACGAGGAGCTCCATTTCCTCGACCCTTTCGTAAGTCGTGAACCTGCTTTTGCAGTTAAGGCATTCCCTGCGTCTCCTTATCGACGTGTCTTCCTTGGCGAGACGCGAGTCAATGACCTTACTTTCCAGGCTAGAGCAGAATGGACATTTCATTTATATCAGTCTGTGTCTGTAAATCGGGAATTGGTTGCAAAGCGCCTTAACGTCTTCCTTGATTCTCGAAAGCACCTTCTCGTTCCCCGTGTTGTTCAAGGCCTCTTTTATGAAACCTGCTATTATCTCTATCTCTTTTTCCTTCATTCCCCTTGTGGTTACAGCCGGCGTTCCGATCCTTATGCCGCTCGTCACTGCGGGCGGGCGCGGGTCGAACGGTATTGCGTTCTTGTTCACTGTTATGCCCGCCGCCTCGAGAGTTTCCTCGGCGATCTTTCCCGTGAGCTCGGTTTCTCTCAAGTCCACGAGCACGAGGTGAGTGTCCGTGCCCCCGGAGACCAGCCGGAGCCCCATTCCTGTCAGGCATTCGCCGAGCTTCCTGGAATTGCTGACGGTCTGTTTCTGGTATTCCTCGAAGCTCGGGTCAAGGGCTTCCTTAAATGCTACCGCCTTTGCGGCGATCACGTGCATCAGCGGCCCCCCCTGTACGCCGGGGAATACCCTGCTGTTGACCTGCTTTTCCTGGCTTTCCTTCATCATGACCATGCCGCCCCTGGGTCCTCTCAGGGTCTTGTGTGTGGTAGTCGTCACGAAATCGCAGTGCGGAACCGGGTTCGAATATAGCCCCGCGACCACGAGTCCCGCCGGGTGGGCTATATCGGCCATCAGAAGAGAGCCGGCTTCGTCCGCTATCTGCTTGAACTTGGCATAGTCGATATCCCTCGGGTAAGCGCTCCATCCGGCTATGATGAGCTTCGGCCTGTGCTCGAGAGCGAGCCTCCTTACCTCGTCGTAATCTATGAGGTTCGTATCCTCGGTCACACCGTACGGGACCACGTTATATAGCCTCCCCGAAAAATTGACCGGGCTTCCGTGCGTAAGGTGTCCGCCGTGCGCGAGGTTCATTCCGAGTATTGTGTCCCCCGGCTCGAGGCATGCGAAATACACGGACATATTCGCCTGCGCGCCCGAGTGTGGCTGCACGTTCACGGCATCGCAGCCGAAAAGCGCTTTCGCCCTGTCACGGGCCAGGTTCTCTGCTATGTCAACGAATTCGCATCCGCCGTAGTATCTCTTGCCGGGCAGACCCTCTGCGTACTTGTTGGTCAGCACCGAGCCCAGGGCTTCCAGCACGGCTTCGCTGACGTAATTCTCGGAGGCTATAAGCTCTAGCTTATACTCCTGGCGCTCGACTTCGGACTTGATGGCGCGGTAGATTTCCGGATCGACTGTCTCGAGATTGGACATCAGGCACATACCCCCTAACTTCATGGAAAGCCTATCTAAATTTAGGTGAATTGGCAAGCCCGGCGCCGTCCGCGGATGGCCGAGATTATCCCGGAATGTGTAGTTATGCAGATGGATTGCGGCCGGCGGATTGCATGTATGTGCGGATTTTATTAGAATTAAAGACGGCGGTCGGCGATCCGGGAAAAAGTTATACAATCTATGTTTTGAGGCGGTCAGGGGCGGAATATCACCTCTGCTATTGTCCGCCGTGAGCGGCTTTCTTTATGAAGAGCAAATTCAAACACGAAGGCCCATCGGATACGGTATTAAAGCCTTCCCCGATCGGTTTCACTGAATCGGGCGGATCGTTGGGTCCTGGAGAATACGCTTACGCTCCCTATGAGAGCGACGGCGAAAACGGCAAGGGATTCTTCTTCGAGATCCTTGAGAATGCGCCCGACTCTTTTTTCAGTCTCACGCCGGAAGGCGTTATTACCTATATAAATCCCGCATTCGAAGCACTGACCGGCTGGGAGCGCGGCGAATGGATAGGAAGGCCGTTCCGGGATCTATTTATCGAGGACATGGGGGACGACGCGTTGCGGGATTCGCTCAAATTCGAAAACGGCGGGCAGCGGCGGGTCATCGAAGCCGATATACGCTTGAATGACGGAAGCTCTCTCAGTGTCGAGATCTCGGTTTCGGCTTATACGCGTGAAGGCAAACATGAAGGTATCGTGGGCTCCATAAGGGATAACACGGTTAGAAAACGCTCCGATGATGCGCATGCGCTCCAGGAAAAACGTATCAGGTCCCTTTACGAGATATCTGCTGCTCCCGGTATGGGGATCGATGCTCAGCTTGTCGAGACACTCAAGACGGGGGCCGGCATGCTCTGTATGGAAGTCGCCGGAGTCGGCAGGATCTCGGGCACGATCTGCACGGTTCTCTACAGCTACGACGAGACCGGGAGGGTGGTTCAGGGTCTGGAATGCGATCTGTCAAAAACTTTCTGCAAAATCACGCTGGCCAAGGATGACGTCGTCGCGCTCGATCACGTGGGCGAGTCCGAGTACAGGAACGAAGAGTTCTACAAGGGTTTCGGTTTCGAGTCGTACATAGGCGTGCCCTTGAGGATCGACGGCAAGGTGTTCGGAACGCTCAATTTCGCGAGCCCCTATCCCAGGAAAGAGCCGTTTACCACGGCCGATAAGGATTTTATCCGTCTCATGGGACGGTGGATCGGCACGATGATGGAGCGGAAGAAGGCTGCGGATATGCTCAGGGAAAAAGAAGAGCTCTACCGCACGCTGGTCGAGAACGCCCACGACCTCATAGTCGAGATACTGTACGACGGACGGATAATGTACGCGAGCTCCAACCACAAAGATATACTTGGATACGAGCCGGGTGAGCTTCTTGGGAAAAACGTGTTCGAATTGATGCACCCCGAAGACCGCTCGGCGATCATGTCGGCCTTTATAAAGGGTTTCGGAAAGGGGGCGGCCGGGAGGGGCGTTTACAGGTACATGCATAGAGACGGAGAGTGGCGCTGGTTCGAGGCCACCGGAAAACCGTTCAGGACATCGACGGGCGAGATAAGGGCGATAGTCGACACGCGCGATATTACGGAGCGGAAAAAGAACGAGGAGCAGATTCAGGAATCGCTCCAGCAGAAGGAGTCCCTCCTCAGGGAAATTCACCACAGGGTAAAAAATAACCTTCAGGTCATATCGAGCCTTCTGAGCCTCGAGTCCGATTACGCGAAGGACAAGGAATCGCTCTCCCGTTTCTATGAAAGCCAGAGCAGGATATCGACGATAGCTCTCATACACGAGAAGCTCTACCAATCGAGAAATATCGACGAGATCAAGATGCTCGACTATATCACGGACCTGACCAGGAACCTTCTCAGGGTATATAAAGACCTCGGGGGGAATGTAGACGTCCAGATAAACGCTTACGACATATCAATAGACATAGACCGCGCCATCCCCTGCGGGCTCATCATCAACGAGCTTTTCTCGAATTGCCTCAAGCACGCCTTCAGGGATTCCGCGAGCGAGGAAATATCCCGCAAGCGAAGGAATAAAATAACTGTGGAGATAAATTCCGACACGGACGGGCTTCTGAATCTCTCCGTAAAGGATAACGGCGTCGGCTTCCCGGGGCATCTGGACGTGAGGAACACGTATACGCTGGGACTCCAGCTCGTCACCACGCTAGCGGATCAGTTAAAGGGGAAAATTGAGGTCGCGAACGATGACGGCGCCGCCTTCACTGTCGTCTTCCCGCTCCTGTCAAAGTAGCGCAAAAAATCCCGGATAACGCCTGTACTCATGTGGCTATCTGCACGTCGAAGCTGCCGAGGTTCACCTTGGCGGCAAGCCCGTTCTTCCAGCATATATCCCTCGCCGCGGCCTGAAGCTCTTTTGGCACCATTAGGGTAAATTTCACGCCCAGCTCGGACATCTCCTTCCACTTGGGGACCCTCTCCGTGTTTATGGTCTCCCTGGTCTCGACCTCCACTATCTGCACGACCTGACCGTAGTTCACGAGCACGATGTCCGGGTACTTCCCCTTGTAATCGAAGTTCGTTTCCTCGCCGGGGTTGATGCGCACCTCGCTGTAGAGCCTCGAGTATTTCTCGTGCACCTTCCTGATAACCCAGTCGTGAAGGAACTGCTCATCCGTTGATCTTGCCATATCTCTCTCCCCACATGAGCTTGGTCTTGAGGATGGTGAAGTAATCCCTGAAAGGGGACTTGATCAGCTTGACGAGTGTATCGGATCTCCTCACTTCTATGACGTCTCCCGTCCTGAGCCTCATGCCGATCTGGCCGTCGAGAGTGAGATAGGTGTCGGGCTCCTGCGTGGTGATCTTTATCTCGACCTTCATTTCGTTCGAGACCACGAGCGGCCTGTTCGTAAGCGTATGGGGACAGATCGGGGTTATTATCGTGACGGGCAGCGTGGGGTGAACTATAGGCCCTCCCGCCGAAAGGGAATAAGCGGTCGAGCCCGTGGGAGTGGAAAGGATTATGCCGTCCGCCTTGTAAGTCGTTACGTGCGAGCCCTCGATAAAGATTTCGAGGTCTATGATACGCGCTTCGGCCTCTTTGTTGATAACCACGTCGTTCAGCACCTCGTAGTGCCTCGCTCCGCTCTTCCCCCTTCTCACGGTCGTCCTCAGCATGCAGCGGTTCTCGATCTCGTAATCGCCGCTCACTATCCTCTCCATCATCGGATAGATCTCGTCGACCGTGATCTCCGTCAGGAATCCGAGCCCGCCCAGGTTTATGCCGAGCAGCGGGGTGCCGTGCCCGCACGCCATCCTTGCCACACCCAGGAACGTACCGTCCCCTCCGAACACGAGTATTACGTCGACGAGCTTCGGGATTTCGGCCGCAGGGGCCGAGTTCTTTCTCCTGATCTTGTTCGCGATCTCTTTTTCGAGAACGACCTCGACTCCCCTCTGTTTGAACCATGCGGAGAGCTCTTTCGCGATCTCGTAAGTCTTGTTTATGTTCGCTTTCCCTATAATCCCGACTTTCAACGTATCTATCCTCCCCCGGCGGATACGGGTTTCGCTCGATTCCTGACTGTAGATGGATAAATATAACACCCGGTATAGGGAATCATAGGATTGCGGTGTGTGTGCTGTCCCGGCTCCGGATTTAAAGCGGTTTCTCGGCGGCCCGCATCTGGAGATATGCCTTTATGAATTCGCTCAGGTCGCCGTCGAGAACGGGCTCGACGTTCCCCGTCTCGAATCCGGTCCTGTGGTCCTTTATCATCCTGTAGGGATGAAGCACGTAGGAGCGTATCTGGCTCCCCCACCCGATATCTTTCTTCGAAGAATTGAGCTCGTCCAGCTTCTCTCTCTGCTTCTCTTTCTCGAGCTCGTAGAGCCTCGCCTTCAGTATCTTCATGGCCGTCGCCCGGTTCTGATGCTGGGAGCGCTCGTTCTGGCAGCTCACTACTATACCGGTCGGGAAATGAGTTATCCTTATTGCGGAATCGGTCTTGTTGACGTGCTGGCCCCCGGCCCCGCTTGCGCGGTAGGTATCGACCCTCAGATCCTTTTCCTCTATCTCGATCTCTATGTTCTCGTCGATTTCCGGTGAAACGAATACGGAAGCGAACGACGTGTGCCTTCTTTTGTTGGAGTCGAACGGCGATATCCTGACGAGCCTGTGCACCCCGCTTTCCCCCTTAAGGTAGCCGAATGCGTAATCCCCTTTCACGAGGAACGTCGCGCTCTTCATTCCGGCCTCGTCCCCCTCCTGGTACTCTATGAACTCCGTCGTGAATTCGTTGAGCTCGGCGTATCTGAGATACATCCTGAGGAGCATCTCGGCCCAGTCCTGCGCCTCCGTGCCGCCCGCGCCTGCGTTTATGGATACGATGGCGTTCCTCTCGTCATCAGGGTCGCCGAGTATACGCTTGAACTCGAGCGTTTCGACGCGGCTCGTTATCTCGGAGAGCTTCTCTCTAGCCTCCCTGGCCGCCTCTTCGTCCTCTTCCTCGGCGGATAGCTCCTCCAGCACCTCGACGTCCTCGAGGTCGCTCGTGAGCCTCTTAAGGCTGTCCAGCGTGTTCTTGATACGGGCCTGTTCCTTGAGTATTTCCTGGGCCTTTTCGGCGTTGTCCCAGAAGCCCTCCCGCCCCGTCATCTCTTCGAGTTCTTTTAAGCGGGAATTCTTGCCGGGCAGGTCAAAGAAACTCTCCGAGGACTACGAGTCTCTTCTTAAGCTCCTGGATTTGCTCTTTATTTTCTCCGAACATCTTCTTCTCCCTTTTTGTTTATCTAAATAATATATGACCGGGGGATTCAAAAGCAAGCGCAGTTGAATTATCCGTAACTTTGGGTAGATTCTTATGGTTTTATAGCGGCTTGCATCACGGGAATTTACCTTGTGATGAGTTAGCGTGCTCGATGCCGTCACGGCCGGCCGGCGGGCTTTTCGCCAGGCATATTGGTCCGGCAGTCCGGTTTTTCAAAAATCTGAAAGAACGTCATTACAAAGGAGAATCCGAAAGTGAAAAACTACATATTTACCCCCGGGCCGGTGGCCGTCCCCAGCGAGATTCTGATAGAGATGGCAAAGCCCATCATGCACCACAGGACGAAAGAGTTCGAGGCCATATTCGCCGAGGTGAGGGAAGGGCTCAAGTACATATACGATACGAAGCAGGAGGTATTCGTCCTTGCGGCTTCGGGTACGGGCGCCATGGAGGCGGCCGTCGTCAACACACTCTCACGCGGAGACAAGGTGCTCGTCGTGAACGGCGGTAAATTCGGAGAAAGGTGGGGAAAGATATGCAAGGCGTACGGGCTCGACACGCAGGAGCTGATGGTCGAATGGGGACATTCCGTCGATCCGGCCGATATAGAGAAAGCGCTCGAGAAAGACCCCAAGATACGCGCCGTCCTCGTGCAGGCATCCGAGACATCGACGGGCGTCATGCACCCGACCAAGGAAATAGCCGACCTCACGAGACACCGTGACGACGTCATACTCATAGTTGACGGCATAACGGGCGTGGGCGTGTTCCCGCTCCCCTTCGACGAGCTCGGCATAGACGTCATGGTGGGAGGCTCCCAGAAGGCGTTCATGCTGCCTCCGGGTCTGTCTTTCGCCGCCATGAGCGAGAAGGCGTGGGCATTCAACAAGACCTCCGACCTGCCGAAATACTACTTCGACTTCAAGGCCGCGCTCAAAAACGCGGAGAAGAACACTACCCCCTACACCCCTGCCGTCACGCTCATCATCGGCCTAGCGGCGGTACTGAGGAGGTTCCGGGAAGAGGGCCGGGAGAGCA
>JRYK01002375.1_pt1 | contig 16816 bp, 18 predicted proteins | sample 235381 | NCBI WGS metagenome assembly JRYK01 (sample SAMN03074220, study PRJNA261476) | activated sludge metagenome | biome: Wastewater Treatment Plant; feature: Wastewater; material: Activated sludge; isolation source: activated biomass of a wastewaster treatment plant treating hydrocarbon... ... | reverse complement strand
TTCATGAGCGACGAGAAACTCGACCAACTGGTCGAAGGTCTGCGCGCTGCGGAGGGTCAGGCATGAACGTGCGTCAAGTGCTCGACCAGTTTCGTGCGCAAGGCCTCGAAACCTGTTTCCATGGCCGTCACATCGAGCCCCAGATCTTCGCAGTTCTCGACGGCCGCAACTTGCACCTGAAGGACTACGAGGCCCGCGGCGGCTACCAGGCGCTGCGCAAGATCGTGCGGATCGCAGCGGGGCGCCCGGCCGTCATCGCGGAGGTGAAGAAAGCGAGCCCGAGCAAGGGCGTGCTGCGCGCCGACTTCGATCCCGCGGCGATCGCGCGCGCGTACGCGGACGCCGGGGCGGCGTGCCTCTCGGTGCTCACCGACCGGCAGTTCTTCCAGGGCGGGTCCGAGCACCTCGTCGCGGCGCGCGCGGCGTGCGCGCTCCCGGTGCTGCGGAAGGATTTCGTGCTCGACCCGTACCAGGTGTACGAAGCGCGCGCGCTGGGGGCCGACTGCGTGCTGCTCATCGTGGCCGCCCTCGACCGGTCGCGCCTGCGGGACCTCGCGGCCGTGGCGGAGGAGCTGCGGATGGACGTCCTGGTCGAGGTGCACGACGCTGCGGAGCTCGAACTGGCGCTCGATCTGTCGACCCCGCTCGTGGGTGTGAACAACCGCGACCTGCGCACGTTCGAGACCCGCCTCGAGACGACACTGGACCTGCTGCCGCGCCTCCCGGCCGACCGCGTGGTCGTGACCGAGAGCGGCATCCTGCGCGCCGCGGACGTCGCGCTCATGCGCGCGCGGGGCGTGCACGCCTTTCTCGTCGGGGAGGCGTTCGTGCGGGCGCCGAATCCCGGCCTGGCGCTCGCGGCGCTTTTCGGCGCGTGAGCTCCGATTTTCGTCATTCAGATCAAAATCTTGTCGGGATGCTCGGTAGTCCTCATGCGCGTACCGCGCTAATGTATTGATTTGACTGATGTTCGTTCTATCGGACCAGACGTTGCGCGAATGCAACATTCGGCCGCCAAATCTGCCCTGAATAGGCCTTGGCGATTGCTCCGCGAGGGGGGCGAGTTGCAGAATGGCCACAACTTCCCGGCTTCTCGGAGGAGTGACGGCGGCCCGCTCCGGGCTCCCGGTTTCAACGTTCAGAGGAGAACTCTTTGATGAACAAGAAAGTCATGGCACTCGCCGTCGCCGGCGCGTTCGCCGCGCCTGCGGCGTTCGCGCAGTCGAGCAACGTGCAGCTGTACGGGCGCGCCAACCTCGGCTTCGACCACTATGAGGCCAAGGGCGCGGGCAACCCCGTCAATGCACCCCAGAACGTCAACAACAACCGCGACGGGCGCTTCCGCGTGTTCGACAACAGCTCGCGCGTCGGCCTGCGTGGCACCGAGGACCTCGGCAACGGCCTGAAGGCGATCTTCCAGATCGAGACCGGCGTCAACATCGACAACGGCAGCAACACCGCCCAGGGCGGCCAGGGGAACGCGTCGTCGGGCTTCTGGGCGTCGCGCGACTCGTTCGTCGGCCTCGACTCGAACTTCGGCCGCCTCACCTTCGGCCGGCAGTCGATCTACTGGGCCAACGGCGTGAACGCGCAGTTCGCGGCCAACTACATCAACACGGAAATCCCGTGGACGAACGGCACGGCGTTGGGCCGGATCAACTCGGGCGCGCTCGGCAGCGCGGCCCCGGCGCGGGTCAGCAACGTGGTCCAGTACACCACGCCGACCTTCGCGGGCCTCAACGCCACGCTGAGCTACTCGCCGAACTTCCAGGAGCCGGTCCAAAACGTTTCCGGGAACGTCGACACCGACGGCAACATCTGGGGCGCGACGGTGCGCGGCACCTGGGGTCCCTGGTACGCGCAGGTCGACTACGCCGACGTTTCGGGCAACTCCTCGCTCGTGGGCGCACCGCGCCTCGACGGCAACGCGTGGAAAGTGGGCGGCAGCTGGGGCTACATGCCCGGCGCGCGCGTCGGCATCATCTGGGTCCGTTCGCAGGCGAACAACGCGGTGGGCCTGACGACCGGCGACAAGGTGAACCAGGACGGCTGGACGCTGAACTGGGAGCACACCTTCGGCAACTTCCAGGTCATGGCGCAGTTCGGCTTCACCAACGACATCAAGAACTGCAACGGCGATCCGGGCACGGTCTCGTGCGACGAGACGGGTTCCACGGGCTACATGATCGGCGGCCGTTACTTCCTGTCGAAGCGCACCTGGCTCTACGCCTCGTACAACACCGTCAGGAACGACGCCAACCAGTTTGCCGACTACGTCGGCGGCGGGATCACCTCGACGGCGCTTCCGGCCGGCGGTGGCGCGACCTATCCGTACGGCGCGGATCCGGAGATCTGGGCGATCGGCATCTTCCACCAGTTCTAATCCGGCCCAGGTCGGACGCGAACAAGACGGGCGCTTCGGCGCCCGTTTTTTTTTGCCGCTTCCGCACGTTCCGGCTAGAGTGGCCGGGGGACTGCGGCGCGCGCTTTCTTGCATGCCTTCCATCGACGAACTGATCATTGGGTTCGACCGCGGCCTACGGGCCATTGTCGGTCCGCCGCGGGCGGCGCGGCCCATGCCGGGCGCTTCCCTAGCGGAAGCCGAGCTGACTGCGCAGGAGCGACGGGACGCCGCCGCCCTCATGCGCGTGAATCACTGCGGCGAGGTCTGCGCACAAGCGCTCTATCAGGGTCAGGCGCTCGCGTCGCAGAACGAGGGGCTCAAGCAGGCGCTGGGCGAGGCCGCGCGCGAGGAGGCGGACCACCTCGCCTGGAGCGAGCAGCGCATCGCCGAGCTCGGCGGCCGCACGAGCCTGCTCAACCCGCTCTGGTACGCCGGGTCGCTCGCGATCGGTTTCGCCGCCGGGAAGGCCGGTGACGCCTGGAATCTCGGCTTCCTCCAGGAGACCGAGCGGCAGGTCGAGGCGCATCTTCAGCGCCACCTGGACCGGCTCGCGCCGCGCGACGCAAAGACCCGCGCGGTCGTCGAGGTCATGCAGTGCGACGAGGCGGGTCACGCGCGGACGGCCGAGAGCCTCGGGGCGCGCGAGCTGCCGAGCTTCGTCAAGGCCGCGATGCGTGCGGCCGCCAGGGTGATGACGTCGCTTTCGTACCGGATCTAGCGTCGAGCGACGCCGTCCGGGCGCAAGCCCCTGTGCCAAGAAAAATGGCGGGGCCGTGCCCCGCCATTTCATTCCGGACGCCTGCCGCGAGACAGACGCGGTACCTTGGACTCAGAACTTGACCGAGGCCTGCGCGCCGAGGATCTGGACGTTGGCCTTATAGCTTCCGATCAGGTTGCCGCGGAATGCGTCCACCCCGGTCGGAGTCAGGTTGCTCGAAGAGTCGTCGACCCAGATGTACGTGTAGCCGAAGTCGAACCACCAGTTCGGGTTCGGCTGGAACCGCGCGCCGACCGACAGCCAGACTCGATCGTTGTCCGGCAGGCGCGGCGTGCGGTGGGAGTCCTGCACCGGGGAGGTGTCATAGGCGACCCCTGCGCGCAGGAGCCAGGGCTGGTTGAGCTGGTACTCCCCGCCTACGCCAATACGCCAGCTGTTCTTGAACTGGAGTGCAGTGCTCGTGAGCGTTGCCCCGGTCGACTGACTCTGAATGTCCAGCGTCTGGATCGAGTCCCAGCCGGTCCAGGTGTAGTCGGCGAGCATCCGGAAGGCCGGAGTGAACTGATGCGACACGCCGACTGAGAAGGTGTCGGGCAGCTTCACCTCCGCTTTCACATTCTGGCCCGGGGGCAGCAGCGGCGACTGGGCGCCGTTGTAGGAAAGGTCTCCCTCGATCGTGTAGCTGATCGTGGAGCGATAGGTCACGCCGACGCGCGTGCCTTGCTGAAAGTCGAACAGCGCGCCGAGGTTCCAGCCCCACGCCCAGTCGTCCCCTTCGACCTTGCCCACGACGGGAAACGCGAGCGCACAGGGAAGCCCCGGCCCGCACAGGCCGGGCGTCGCGCTGGGGACGGCGTTGGTCAGTTCGGCATCGATCTGTTGATAACTCACGCCGGCGCCCAACGAGATCATGTTGTTGACCTTGAACGCCACGGTCGGGTTGATGTTGAGCGTCTTGATCTCGGACTTGATAGCGTGGAACTGGCCTGCCCAGGTGGTATCCCACTCGGTGCCGAGGCCGAACGGCGCATTGACCGCCAGACCCACGGTCCACTGCGGGTTGATCATCCACGTGCCGTACAGCGCCGGAACGAACGCGGATTCGCCACCCTGTCCGCCATTGCCGAAAGCGTTGTATGTCGATCCGCCCGGAAGCGGCCCGGCGCTGGTGAATTTCGTATCCGGGATGATGTAGTGCAGGGCGCCGGTTACCTGCTTGCCGGGCAGGAGCGACATGCCGGCGGGATTCCAGAACGCGGTGCTCGCGTCATGGACCGCCGCCGCCTGACCGGAGTACGCGACGCCGAGTCCGCTCGCGCCCTGTTCCTGAAGCTGAAAACCCGACGCGCCCGCAGCGCCGCCCCATCCTGCCAGCGCACTACCGACCGCGGCGGCGACTGCCGTCCTCGTCCACTTCGTCGCCATCTTTGCTCCTCCGTTGGCCCGCGAAATTATCGCGGGTGATCAAATGCTTGTTGGGCCCTTCCGACCTTGCTTTGAGTATAGGAAATGCGTTGTGACCCTACAACGCGCGGGCTCAAACTCCCCCGTCTGGACCCCACAATCGTTGCGCGCGCGCAACATGCGCGCCGGATGCGCCCTCGGCGCGGGAGGATCCGTCCGTTCCGTCGCGTCGTTCTATGCGGTCGCCGCATCGATCAGGCGGCTTGCCCGGACGTCGGCTCTTCGACGATCGCGTGGCCGTGGGTGATCGTCGCGGTCTTGCCGAGCATGGCGGAGGCCGAGCAGTACTTGCCGTGGCTCAGCTTGATCGCGCTCTCGACCAGCGAAGCCTTCAGGTTGCGCCCGCGCACGACGAAGTGCATGTGGATCTTCGTGAACACCTTCGGGTCGGTCTCGGCGCGCTCGGCCTTCACCTCCACCTTGCACGCGGTGACGTCCTGGCCGCTGCGCTTCAGGATCAGCACCACGTCGAAGGCGGTGCAGGCGCCGGTTCCCGCGAGCACGGTCTCCATCGGCCGCGGCCCGAGGTTCCGTCCGCCCGCTTCGGGCGCGCCGTCGATCACGAACGCGTGCCCGCTGCCGGTCTCCGCCACGAAGCTCATGCCGCCCTCGATCCATTGCACCGTGCATTCCATGGTTGGCTCCGGATGATTAGAGGCCGGATTCTACGCCGCGACCCGACGGATCGATCGTCCGCGCAATACGGATTAACGAATTGATTTTGAAAGGATCTGGCAGCTTGCCGGGCAATCTTGAACGACCGGAACGCCATCCTGGTTACTGCGGCGCACAAAATTCTTCTTGCATCGCACAACGCGTCTTCGGATAATGGCTTCCGTCGCGAGCGTCATCGAGCAGCACGGCGCTCCGAATCTCCTCCACCCTCCTCCTTTGGTGGATTCAGCGCAGCCGCACAGGCTGCGCTTTTTTTTGCCCGCGGCGCCGCGGAACGCGAGTCAAGGTTCTGATTTGACGATGGTCCTGCCCGGCCGATACAATCGCCCTCTTTTCGCCGGTCCCGCGCTGGAAGCACCCCGATGAAGACCTTCACCGCCAAGCCCCACGAGGTCCGCCGCGACTGGTTCGTGGTCGATGCCTCGAACAAGGTCCTCGGCCGGCTCGCGGCCGAGATCGCCTACCGGCTGCGCGGCAAGCACAAGCCCGAGTTCACCCCGCACGTCGACACCGGGGACTACATCGTCGTGGTCAACGCCGCCAGGCTGCGCGTCACCGGCAACAAGGCGCAGGCCAAGACCTACTACCGGCACAGCGGCTACGTCGGCGGGCTCAAGCAGACCTCGTTCGAGAAACTGCACGAGCGCCATCCCACCCGCGCCCTGCAGAAGGCGGTCAAGGGCATGCTGCCGAAAGGCCCCCTCGGCTACGCGATGGCGCGCAAGCTGAAGATCTACGCGGGCGGCGAGCATCCCCACGCCGCCCAGCAGCCGCAAAGCCTGGAGATCAGCTGATGATCGGCAACCATCACTACGGCACCGGCCGGCGCAAGAGCGCGGTCGCGCGCGTGTTCATCAAGCCCGGCAAGGGCCGGATCGTCGTCAACGACAAGCCGGTCGACCAGTACTTCGGCCGCGAAACCGGGCGCATGGTGGTGCGCCAGCCGCTCGCGCTCACCAACCACCTGACGACCTTCGACGTGATGGTCAACGTGGACGGCGGCGGCGAGTCGGGCCAGGCCGGTGCGGTGCGGCACGGGCTGACGCGCGCGCTGATCGAGTACGACGCCGCGCTGAAGCCGGTGCTGTCCAAGGCCGGCCTGGTCACCCGCGACGCGCGCGAAGTCGAGCGCAAGAAGGTCGGCCTCCACAAGGCGCGCCGACGCAAGCAGTTCTCCAAGCGCTGATGTAGGGCCCGGGGATCCGACGAAAGCCGCCTGCCGGGCGGCTTTGTCGTCTCTGGGGCCGGGAGTGTCGTCGCGGGGTGACATCGGGCGCCCCGCCGAGGGAGGTCCGCTGATGATCAGGATCGGAATCGTCGGAGGCACCGGGTACACCGGCGTCGAGCTGCTGCGCCTGCTCGCGCGGCACCCGCACGCCGAGCTCGCGGTGATCACCTCGCGCAAGGAAGCCGGCACGCGCGTGGCCGACATGTTCCCGAGCCTGCGCGGCCACGTCGACCTCGCCTTCTCCGAGACCGGCGGCGCGAGCCTGGAGCGGTGCGACGTCGTCTTCTTCGCCACGCCGCACGGCGTGGCGATGAACGACGCGCGGCGGCTGCTCGACGCGGGCGCGCGCATCATCGACCTCGCCGCCGACTTCCGCCTCCAGGACCTCGCGGAGTGGAAGAAGTGGTACCAGCTCGACCACGCCGCGCCCGACCTGGTGCGCGCGTCGGTCTACGGCCTGCCGGAGGTCAACCGCGACGCGATCCGCGCGGCGCGCGTGGTCGGCAACCCCGGCTGCTACGCGACCGCGGTCCAGCTCGGCCTGCTGCCGCTCGTCGCGTCGGAGGCGGTCGACGTCGGCCACCTGATCGCCGACGCCAAGTCGGGCGTGAGCGGCGCCGGGAGGAAGGCGGAGCTCAACCTCACCTTCAGCGAGGCGTCCGACAACTTCGCCGCATACAACGTCGCGGGGCACCGGCACGTGCCCGAGATCAGGGAGAGCCTCGAGCGCGTCGCTGGCCGTCCGATCGGGCTCACGTTCGTGCCGCACCTCGCGCCGATGATCCGCGGCATCCACGCGACGCTCTACGCGCGCATCACGCGCGCGACCGACTTCCAGGCGCTCTACGAGACGCGCTACGCGGCGGAGCCGTTCGTCGACGTGCTCCCGCCGGGCCGCCACCCCGACACGCGCTCGGTGCGCGCGGCGAACACCTGCCGCATCGCGGTGCACCGGCCGCACGGCGGGGACACGCTCGTCGTGCTCTCCGTCATCGACAACCTGGTGAAGGGCGCCGCGGGCCAGGCGATCCAGAACATGAACATCATGTTCGGGCTCGACGAGACCGCAGGGCTCGGCCAGGTCCCGGTCCTGCCCTGAGCGAGCGACGGGAGGCCGATGCCGTTCTCCTTCCGGGCGCTGCGCCACCGCTGGGGCATCGCCGCGCGGCGGATGACCGTGCGGACGCACGTAGCCTGGTACTGGCGCGCGGTCGGGCTGGTGGCGGTGCTCTCGCTCTCGCTCACGCTCGGGCTCTGGATGTACGACGCGGGTCGCCGGTTCGCGGGCTTCGACGCCTCGGCGGTGAGCGAGGAGCTCGCCGCCCTCCGCGGGCGGGTCAGCCAGCTCGAAGCCGAGGCGCGCCAGCTGCGCGCGGCGGCGGCTTCGAACGAGAGTCGGGTCCAGATCGAGCGCACCGCGCAGGAGCAGCTCGCGCGGCAGCTGAAGAGCGCGGAGGCCGAGGCCGCGCGCCTGCGCGAGGACCTGGCGTTCTTCGAGAACCTCGCGGCCGGGCGCGCCGAGGACAAGCTCGCGGTCTCGCGCTTCAAGGTCGAGAGCGACGCGCTGCCGGGCGAGTACCGCTTCCGCGTGCTGGTCACGCAGGGCGGGAAGGACCGCGATTTCAACGGGCGCCTGCAGCTCGTCGTGTCGATGCGCCAGGGCGGCCGCGACACGACCCTGCTGATCCCGGACGAGCGGGCGGCGGAGACCCCTAGCTACCGCATCCACTTCCGGCGCTTCTACAGCACCGAAGGGACGTTCCGGGTCGATCCCGCGGCCGTCGTCAGGTCGGTGCAGGTGCGCGTGTACGAACAGGGCGTCGGCCAGCCGCGCGCCACCCAGAGCTTCAACCTGACCTGAGCATCACGGAGGACCTCCCATGTTCGGCAAGAAACCGTCCAAGCCGCAGACCCGCATCGACAGCCTGATCGGGGCCGGCACCCGGATCGAAGGCAACGTGATCTTCGCCGGCGGCCTGCGCATCGACGGCGAAGTGAAGGGCGACGTGCGCTGCGCGGAGGGCCAGACCGGCACCCTGGTGATCAGCGAGCACGCGCGGGTCGAGGGGGAGATCGCGGTCGCCCATCTCGTCGTCAACGGCACGATCGCCGGACCGGTGCACGCCACCGATTTCGTGGAGCTGCAGCCCCGTTCGCGCGTCACCGGGGACGTGCACTACACCTCGCTCGAGATGCATCTCGGCGCGGTGGTCGACGGGCAGCTCGTCCACAAGGTCGCCGCGACCGAGCCCAAGCCGGTCGAGCTGAAGCTCGCGAAGAGCCAATGACCCTGGCGTACGCGCGGGATTGCGCGCAGCCGTGCCGCTTGCGTGGCGCGGCGATTGACCCCATTTGCCCTGCATCCGATAATTTGCCGGAGTATCGCTGGGAGCACCGATGAACGCCGTGACCGAGATGCCCGCGCCCCTGGTCTTCAGCGACAGCGCCGCGGCCAAAGTGAAGCAGCTGATCGACGAGGAAGGCAACGCCGAGCTCAAGCTGCGCGTTTTCGTGAGCGGCGGCGGCTGCTCGGGCTTCCAGTACGGGTTCACCTTCGACGAAGTCACCAACGAGGACGACACCGTGATGCAGAAGAACGGCGTCACGCTGCTGATCGACGCGATGAGCTTCCAGTACCTCGCCGGCGCCGAGATCGACTACACCCAGGGCGTCGAGGGCGAGCAGTTCGTCATCAAGAACCCGAACGCCGCGACCACTTGCGGCTGCGGATCGTCCTTCTCCGTCTAGCGGCGGCTGGATCGAACGCGACGGGGCCGCGCGGCCCCGTTGCTTTTTTGCGGCCCGATTCCGCGGCGACCACGCGTTGGCGCCAGCGCGGGATGCGGCGCCGCATCGTCGCGCGTGCCCGGTCCGCTGCGCGGAAGGCTTCCTACGCTGGGTGGATGGCGCCGAGCACGCGCGCGCCGCGCGCGCCGGTGACTTCGGGCAGGCTGCCGGGCTCGCCGCGCAGCGTCCGGCGCGCGAGCCACGCGAACGCCATCGCCTCGACCCAGTCCGGATCCCCCCCAGCCACTCCGACCGTGTCGACCCGGGTCGCGGGCAGGCGCAGCGCCAGCTCGCGCATCAGCTGACCGTTGTGCACGCCGCCGCCGCAGACGAGCAGCTCGTCGGCGCCGCCGCAGAAGCGCTCGACCGCGCCGGCGATCGCGGCCGCGGTCAACGCGGTGAGGGTGGCCTGCACGTTCTCCGGCGGGTGCCCGGCCAGCCCGAAGCGGGCTAGCCACGCCGCGTTGAAGTCGTCGCGCCCCGTACTCTTCGGCGGCGCGAGGTCGAAGAACGGATCCGCGAGCATCGCCCCGAGCAGCGCGTCCACGACCCGCCCGGACGCCGCCCAGCGTCCGTCCTCGTCGCAGGGAGCGCCGAGGTGCCGCGTCGCCCAGGCGTCGATCAGGACGTTGCCCGGCCCGGTGTCGAAACCGCGCACCGGCGCGCCGGGCCGCAGGTCGGTCACGTTCGCGATGCCGCCGATGTTGGCGACCACGCGATGCGTCCCCGGCGTCGCGAAGCACGCCGCGTGGAAGGCGGGGACGAGCGGCGCACCCTGGCCGCCTGCCGCCACGTCCCGCGCGCGGAAATCGGCGACCACGCACAGCCCGGTGAGTTCGGCGAGGCGCGCGCCGTTTCCGAGCTGGAGCGTGAAGCCCCGGTCGGGCCGATGGCGGACCGTCTGGCCGTGGCATCCGATCGCGGCGACCGCCTCGCGCCGCACGCCGGCGCCCGCCAGCAGCTCGGTCGCGGCCTGCCCATAGAGCTCTGCGAGCCGGTTCGCGAGGCTCGCCGCCCGCTCCAGCTCGTCGGGGCCGGAAGTGTTGAGCGCCAGCGCCTCGGCGCGCACGTCCTCGGGATAGGGAAGAAAGCGGCTCGCCACCAGACGCCCCGGCGGCGTCGCGAAATCGACCAGCGCGGCGTCGACGCCGTCGAGGCTGGTGCCCGACATGAGCCCGACGTAGAGCTCGGACACTGCGCTGTCCCGCGACGCCCCGTGGCCCGCTCGCGGGCTCTTCCTAGTCGAGCGCGGCGAAACGGCCGTCGGCGAGGAGCTCGAGCTGCGCCGCGAGCGGCCGCGCGGTCGCGTTGAACGCGCCCATGCGCTCGGGCGGCACCGGCTCGGCGGCGGGCATCGCGATCGTGAGCGGGTTGCGGTGCTGGCTGTTCACGCGGAACTCGTAGTGCAGGTGCGGCCCCGTCGCCCAGCCGGTCGCGCCCACGAAGCCGATCGTGTCTCCCTGCGCGACGCGCGCGCCCTTGCGCGCGTCGGCGGCGAATCCGCTCAGGTGCGCGTACGCCGTGGTGATCCCGCCGTGATGGCGCAGGATCACGACCTTCCCGTATCCGCCCTGGACGCCCGCGAAATCGACCACGCCGTCGGCGGTCGCGCGCACGCGCGTGCCGGCGGGGGCGCCGTAGTCCACGCCGTTGTGCGCGCGCCACTGCTGCAGGATCGGATGGAACCGCATCGCGAAACCCGAGGTCACGCGCGAGAACTCGAGCGGCGAGCGCAGGAACGCCTTGCGCAGGTTCTTCCCGTCCGGCGCGTAATAGCCGCCGCGGCCTTCCGCCGCGTCGTCGAACCACACCGCGCGCAGCACCTTCTTTGCGTTGACGAACTCGGCCGCGAGCACGCGGCCGGACTTGAGCAGCCTGCCGTTGTGATGGAACGCCTCGTACACGACGGCGAAGCGGTCGCCCTTGCGCAGGTCGCGGTGGAAGTCGACGTCGCCGGAGAAGATGTCGGCGATCTGCATCGTGACCGCGTCGGGCATGTCGGCGTCGTCCGCCGCGGCGAAGAGCGACGAGCGGATCTCGCCGGACTTGAGCACGATCTGGCGCGCGAGCTGCGCGGGCTCGTCCACCACGCGGAACCCGTCGCCCTCGCGCTCGAAGCCGAGCAGGGTGTCGCGGCCGGACACGAACCGCAGCGAGCGCAGCGCGCCGTAGTCGGTCGTCTCCGCCCGCACCGTCATGCCGGGCCGCAGGGCGCGGAACGGCTTCGAGCCGCCGTGCTGTTTCACGAGCTGCAGCGCGTCCGCGCCGTCCACGCCGAGACGCGTCAGCAGGGTCGCGAACGTGTCGCCGCGCTCGAAGCGCACCTCGTGCACGTAGGACTGCACGATCTCGCCCGCCGCCGCCTCGATGCGGGGCGCCAGCACCTCGACCACCAGCGCCCGCGCGACCGGCGGCTCGGGTGCGTCGCGGACCGTCCCGAACGCGGTCACGCCGCCGAGCAGCCCGGCGCAGCCCGCGACGATCGCCGCACGCCACCGCAACGGCAGCTCCCGCAACCGGCGCCCGTGCGCTAGAATCCCGCTCTTGGTCAAAGGACTGATTTGTTAGGTTTTTCCAGCTCTTAGCGGCGAAGAATAACAGGAAGCCTCAACTCGTCCAAGCACAAAGTCACGAGAACCCGATGGACATCACGCACCAGCTCGCGATCATCAAGCGGGGCTGCGAAGAACTCCTCGTCGAAGCGGACCTGGTGCGCAAGCTCGAGACCGGACGCCCGCTGCGGGTGAAGCTCGGGCTCGATCCGACCGCCCCCGACCTGCACCTGGGGCACACGGTCGTGGTCAACAAGCTGCGCCAGTTCCAGGACCTCGGTCACCGGGTGCAGTTCCTCATCGGGGATTTCACCGGCATGATCGGGGACCCCTCGGGCCGGAACGCCACGCGGCCTGCGCTCACCCCCGAGCAGATCGCGGAGAACGCCCGCACCTACCAGGCGCAGGCGTTCCGGATCCTCGATCCCGACCGGACCGAGATCCTGTTCAACTCGACCTGGTCGAACGAGCTCGGCGCGGCGGGCATGATCCGCCTCGCCGCGCGCTACACCGTCTCGCGCATGCTCGAGCGCGACGACTTCGCGAAGCGCTACCGGGCGAACCAGCCGATTTCGATCCACGAGTTCCTCTACCCCCTGATGCAGGGCTACGACTCGGTGGCGATGCAGGCGGACGTCGAGCTCGGCGGTACCGACCAGAAGTTCAACCTCCTGGTCGGCCGCGAGCTGCAGAAGGACTGGGGGCAGGAGCCCCAGGTCATCCTCACCATGCCGCTGCTCGAGGGCCTGGACGGGGTGAACAAGATGTCGAAGTCGCTCGGCAACTACGTCGGGATCACCGAGCCGCCCGGCGAGATCTTCGGCAAGCTGATGTCGATCTCGGACGCGCTGATGTGGCGCTACATCGAGCTGCTGTCGTTCGAGCCCCTGGCCGTGGTGCACCGCTGGCGCGCCGAGGTCGAGGCCGGCCGCAATCCGCGCGAGGTCAAGGTCGGATTCGCGAAGGAGATCGTCGCGCGTTTCCACGGGCGGGGCGCCGCGGACGCGGCCGCGGCCGAATTCAACGCGCGCTTCCGCGAGGGCGCGCTGCCCGACGCCATGCCCGAGCTGACCGTCGCCGCGGGCGCGGCGGGCATCGCGCTGCCCCAGCTCCTCAAGGAGGCCGGGCTCACCCCCAGCACGTCGGAGTCGCTGCGCATGATCGAGCAGGGCGGCGTGCGGATCGACGGCGAGCGCGCGGCCGACAAGGCGCTGCGCCTCGCCGCGGGCGCGACGGTCGTGCTGCAGGTCGGCAAGCGCAGGTTCGCGCGCGTCACCCTCGTCTAGGGCGGCGCCGGTGGCTTTCGCTCTAGCGGAGTGCGACCGGGCGAGCGCCCTCGCGCGCCCCGGTGGAGCGGACCGGAGATGAGCGGCGCCGACGTCGGCCGCCTGGTCCTGCTCGCCGCGGTCTGGGGGCTCGCGTTCGTGTTCATCCGCGTTGCCGTGATGCCGCTCGGGCCGGTCGTGCTGGTCGAACTGCGGCAGGTGATCGCGGGGGTGGCGCTCGCGCTCTACGCCCGCTCGATCGGGCTCTCGCTCGAGGTGCGCCGGCGGTGGCGGGTCTACCTGCCGGTCGCGCTGCTCAACTCGGCGCTGCCGTTCGTGCTCGTCGCCGCCGCGCAGCGGGAGCTCGCCGCCTCCTACGCGGCAATCCTGGTGTCGACCAGTCCGCTGCTCGCGGCGCTGATCAGCGCCGTCGCGCTCGACGATCCGCTGACCCCGCGCAAGCTGGGCGGCCTCGTCCTCGGGATCGCGGGGGTCGCGCTGCTCATCGGCTGGAACCCGGCCGCGCTCGATCTGCCGCCGGTCTGGGCGATCGCCGCGGTGCTCGCCGCGGCGCTGCTCTACGCGATCGCCGGCGTCTACACCCGGATCCGCGCGCGCGACATTCCGCCGCTGGCCACGGCGGCGGCGAGCCAGCTCGCCTCGGCCGGGCTCGTGCTGCCGTTCGTGGCGCTCGCGCCGCCGGCGGCGATGCCGGGCGCGGTCGAGTGGCTCAGCGTGCTCGCGCTCGCGCTCTTCTCGTCCGCCCTCGCGTTCATCCTGTACTTCCAGCTGATCCGCAACGTCGGGCCGGTGAAGACGCTGACGGTGAATTTCCTCGCCCCCCTCTTCGGGGTGGGCGGCGGCGCGCTGCTGCTCGGCGAGCGCATCACCGCGAACATGCTGGGCGGGACGGTGGTGATTCTCGCCGGCACCGCGCTCGTCCTCGGCGGCGCCCGCCCGCGCCCGGGGTGAGCGCGGCGAAGGGGTGGCGCCCGTGCGCGCGGGCGCGGGTGCTGAGGGCGATCGCCCGGCGCAGGTAGAGCAGGTCGTCGTCGCGCGGCCCGGCCATGCCCGGCGCCCGCCGTCAGCCCGGCATGTTCATGCCGCGGTGCGCCCAGCCGGTCATGCGCCGCTCGAGGGCGGCGAAGGCCACGTACATCACCATCGCCATGATGCTGATGACGATCAAGCCCGCGAACATGAGCGGCACGCGCATGGTCGAGCTCGCGGCGAGCATGAGCTGGCCGATGCCCTCGTTCGCCGCGGTCAGCTCGGACACCACCGAGCCGACGAACGCGAGCGTGATCGCGACCTTCAGGGAGGCGAAGAAGTAGGGTATCGAGCGCGGCAGGCCGACCTTGATCAGCACGTCGGCGCGCGACGCGCCGAGCGCGCGCAGCACGTCCTCGAGCTCCGGCTCGATCGTCGCCAGCCCGGTGGCGACGTTCACCGTGATGGGGAAGAAGCAGATCAGGAACGCGGTCAGCGTCGCGGGCACCACGCCGATGCCGAACCACACCACCAGGATCGGCACGAACGCGGCCTTGGGGATGGCGTTGAACGCGACCAGCAGCGGGTAGAGGCCGTTGTACATCAGGCGCGAGGATCCGATCAGCACGCCGATCAGCACGCCCACGACGATGCCGATGCCGAAGCCGACCATCGTGGTCCAGAACGTGGGCCAGGTGTTCATCAGGATCGGCCCGAAGTTGTCGTACAGCGCGCGGAACGACGCGCTCGCGGTCGGCAGCACGAACTCGTCGATGCGGAAGAGCCGCACCCCGAACTCCCACACGAGCAGCAGGACGACGAGGAAGATCCACGGCGCCCATCGATCCAGGTTGCGCTTGGCGGCCATCGCGTCTCCTCAGCCCTTGCGCACGCGGCCGATGTGCGCGCGCAGCTCGTGCACGATCCCGATGAAGTGCTCGGAGTAGGTGACTTCGAGGTCGCGCGGCCGCGGCAGGTCGATCGCGCGCCGCGCGACGATCTTCCCCGGCCGCCTGCTCATGCAGTAGACCGTGTCGGCGAGGAACACCGCCTCGCGCAGGTCGTGCGTGACGAGCACCACCGTGAACCGGCGCTCCTGCCACAGGTCGCGCAGCACCAGCCACAGCTCCTCGCGCGTGAACGCGTCGAGCGCGCCGAACGGCTCGTCGAGCAGGAGCAGCTGCGGCTCGTGGATCAGGGCGCGGCAGATCGACGCGCGCTGCTGCATGCCGCCCGAGAGCTGCCACGGAAACTTGCCCTCGCTGCCCTCGAGGCCGACGGTCTCGAGCAGCTTGCGCGCGCGCGCGACGTACTCGTCGTGCTTGTGCTTGAAGCTCGCCCGGTAGGGCTGCACGATCTCGAGCGGCAGCAGCACGTTGTCGAGCGTGGTGCGCCAGGGCAGGAGGTTGGGCGCCTGGAACGCCATGCCGACGATCTTGAGCGGCCCCGCCACGCCCTTGCCGTCGACGCGCACCGTGCCCTGCGTCGGCGCCTTCAGCCCGGTGCACAGCTTCATGAACGTCGACTTGCCGCACCCCGACGGACCGACGATGGCGATGAACTCGCCCGACCCGATCGAGAGCGTGATGTCCTCGACCGCGTAGCCGCTCGTCTCGTCGTAGGCGAGCGAAACGCGGTCGAAGGCGACGAACGCCGGGTGGCTCACTCCCGTCCTCTCGTGCGGCGCCGGCCCGGGGCTGCGCGCGACCCGCCCCCGCCGCAGGGCGCCGGGGACGGCGCGCGGCCGCGGGCTACTGCGCGAAGATCTGGCGCTCGCCGCGGCTCGGCAGGAAACTCGAGTTGAACAGTCCGTCCACGTTGGGCGTGGTCTTCAGGTCGAAGGCCGACACCACCTGGGTCACGGTCTCCTCCAGCTTGATCTTGTTGACCGCGCCGATGCCGTTCGACTTGAACTCCGGCGTGGCGATCACGGTGTCGATCGCCAGCCTGAGACGCCGCTGCTCGAGCGCCTCGTTGATCAACGGGTCGCGCTCCTTCACGTACTTGATCGCGGCGTCGGGGTTCGCGACCACTTCCTTGATGCCCCGGGTCAGCGCGCGCAGGAAGGCGGCCACCGCCTTCGGATTCTGGTCGATGAAGCGCTGGCTGGCGATCACCAGATTGCCGTACAGCTTGACGCCGTAGTCGGGGTACTTGAACGCGGTGACGTCCTCGTCCTTGATGCCGCGCGCGTTCAGGTTGAGCAGGCTGGTGAAGTAGAAGCCGGTGATCGCGTCCACCTCGCCGCGCGCGNNAACTTCGACGCGTCCAGCCCGTTCGCCTTGGCGAACATCGGGAACAGGCGGCGCCCCGCGTCGAACACCGGCGCGCCCAGCACCTTGCCGTTCAGCTGGGCGGGCTTGGTGATGCCGGATTTCTTCAGCACGAACAGGCTCGCCGGCGTGTCGCTGTAGGTCATGTAGACCCCCTGCAGACGCGCCTGCGGCAGGTGCTGGTTCTGGGACAGAAACTCGATCAGCGACGCGGTGTCGGCGAACCCCATGTCGTACGCGCCGGAGGCGACGCGGGTCAGCGTGCCGCCCGACCCGCTGCCGGCGTCGATGGTGACGTCGAGCCCCTCGTCCTTGAAGTACCCCTTGGCCGCGGGCAGCAGGAAGAGCGCCGCCGGGCCTTCCCAGCGCCAGTCGAGCTGGAAGCGGATCCGGGTCGGCGCCTGGGCGGCTGCCGGCATCGCGGCCGCAGCAAGCAGGCCGGCCGCGGCGACCGCGGCGA